>Ga0315296_10000003_pt1 | contig 334494 bp, 323 predicted proteins | sample YL17G14_18_MG_FD_203921 | JGI IMG/M metagenome (GOLD analysis project Ga0315296, IMG submission 203921) | Sediment microbial communities from Yellowstone Lake, YNP, Wyoming, USA - YL17G14_18 | ecosystem: Environmental > Aquatic > Freshwater > Lake > Sediment | place: USA: Wyoming | collected...
GGGGTCTCATGTGCTGGCGCGCGTGACCGCGCAGCAGCACAAGGAACTGATCTTCCGGGCGTTTTCATACAACTCGAGGAGGTTGGAGACTCTCTTTTTGCTCTTCATCGAGGATTTCTACAAAGCACGCGGTGGGCAACTGTTAAATACGGCATGTCTGTTTGAGACGCAAGAGGATGGATCATGGCAAGATTCCCAGAGGCCGAAGCCAGGAACCTTGTGAAGAAGATCTGCATGAACTGCAACGCGAGGAACGCCGTCAGGGCGACCCGTTGCAGGAAATGCGGCTACAGAGGCCTCAGACTCAAGACGAGAGAGACGAAGAAGACCTGAGTGCAGTCCATCCTCACGAATCTTGGATTCTGTCTATTCTTGTCCCGGTTCCTGGATTCCAGCATGTGCCCGCTAGTTAAGATAAAAAAGGGGTGGAGGGGACTCCACCGCAGTTGGGCATCACCCTTGGTTACACCTCTCCTCTTCCTTCAAAAGAGCGTGTTGCCAATTTGGCGAACTGGGACTGGCATTGCACATTATAACCCTTTTCATCTCATAGCCAACAGAATTGCTATTGTGCCAATGTATGCCTATGTACGCTTGCAATTGTGCGAAACAAATGATTTTAATCATCTTTTGCCAATAAGGTTCCCGTGTGGAAATTCCTCGAATCCGAGATGCTCGTGATACTCGGCCTGACAGAAGACGCATACAGAACGGATTCCGAGATTGCTGACTTGTACAGCCTCAAGAAGGGGACGGTCTCGTCTGTCCGCCGGAGACTCCTTGATGCAGGAGCCATCCAGTACATCAACGTCCCTTCTTTCGACAAACTGGGCTGCGAGCTCATTGGATCGCACCTCGGTACGACCGAACCGTCAACCAGAATCGATGCGAGAGCCACCCACTACCTCGAGTTCTGCCACAAGGCGCCCCAGGTTTTTCACGCAATGATTGGCGGCGGCTCAATCGTCCTCTTCTCCGCCTTCAAGAATGCGACGGAATACGATGAATTCGTGCAGTTACACAACCGTTTTTTCGCGGGTTCCAGGCAGCCATCAAAGGCGAAGTTGATGAGCTCCATGTTCCCATTCGCCCTGACTAAGCTACGCGAAACGCCCAATTTCGCTGGGATCGTACATCGACATTTTGGGCTTGATGTCCCCGTACCTAGTTGTCGACCATTCCTGTCGGGGAGTGTCGAGTCTCCCGATTTGACTGATACTGAGAGGCAAACCATGGTGCACATGGTCGAAAACCCCGATTGCTCCGACCGAGAGATTGCAGCCAAGGTGGGCCTGTCTAGACAGGCAATCACTCGCATAAGAAACAAGTTCACAGATGAGCGCCTCATCAAACGAGTGTGCATACCCCGGCTCTTCAAGTGGGGGTTCGAAATCATGGTTGTTGCCCATCCGAGGTTCAACATGGAGCTTGGCTGGGACAAGAGGCTTAAGTCGCAACCGAGGGAATGCGTGGACCTCTCGTTTTTCTCGCTTTCAAAGGCTGATGAGGCGGTGACGAACTATGCGCTGGCCAAGTTCTCGGACTACTCGGAACAGCTCGAAGGCATCTTGGCCTGGTATCACAAGACGAAGGCCTTCGATGAGGACCCCGAAATCGTCCTGTTCTCCCTCGAAAGGTGCACGGAGCTCCGAACGTTCGACTATGGTCCAGCGGTAAGGAATCTTCTCATGTCATAGCGATCTCCTGGCATCGCGAGTGTGGCAACTTGTAAATACAATCAACGCCAATCGCGAGCTGGTGGGAACATCAAGGTCACATCTTTGATGGCAACGAAATGGGTGAAGGCGGTCTTTCTTTTCATTATCGGCATCCTCCTCACTCTCTACGGAGACAAGTTCGTTAGCGACTTGGAGGACAACTTCTCGGATCAGGTTGCGTTCGATGCAACATGGACTCTGCTGACGATATTGATCTGGGTATTGGTGGCCTGGCTATTCGTCGATGGAGTATTGATCATAGTCCTCAGTTTCTCCGAGCAGAGATACACGCTCAGCGATGTCATGAAGAGGTTGGATGTCATCGAGAAGAAGCTCGGCATCAAGAAGCTAGCGAATGCGAAGGGCTTGGCAAGTGAATTGGAATCCACTGATGAAGAGGCAGAACACGAGGAACCACCGCCTCCACGGGAATAGGATCGCAGACTCAAATTGCAGTCTCAGTCCTTCTTCTCGGCGACCTCTTTGTCGTCTTTCTTGACATTCCTCTGTGCCTTCTTGGGGCAGCTCATGTTGAGACACGTAGTCCATCTTCCCTTGTTGGACATGAGGACCTGAATCATGGGGGTACCGCATGAGTCGCAAATCTGGTCCGTGGCGATTATCTTTCCTTGCTGGGGAAGTGGGTAAACAGTCTTGCACTTGGGGTAGTTGGCGCAGCCAGCAAAGCGCTTCCCCTTCTTCGATTGGATCATGCGGAGGTCTCCACCGCAGTTGGGGCACTTGCCCACATATCTCTCTTTCTGCGCCCCAGGGCACTTGGGATCGATGCAGACAGTCATCGGGGCTTGTCCTCTCGCAATCGTCTTGATCTTTGGCGCTCCGCACACCGAACACTTCTCCTCAGTGGCCAGCACAAGCATGCCGTGGGGCAGCGGATATGTGTTCCTGCAGTCCGGATAGTTCGAGCAACCAGCGAAGCTGCTCCCGCTCTTCATCCTTATCTGTAGGAGATGCCCGGTCTTGCATGCTGGGCAGGGTCCGAGGGTGTGCTGCACTCTCAGGGCCTTCCTGATGTGATCCCCAATTTCCGTGCGGTGTTTCTCGAGGACGACCATGATGTCCTCCAGCATAGCCTGGCTCTCCTCGACAACCTCGGCCTGTTCAAGCTCGCCGTTTGCGATCATATCCATGTCGCTCTCGAGATGCGATGTCATCTTGACGTTCGTGATGTCATTAGCGTGCTGCTCGAGAGCTGAGATGACGGCGCCGCCGCTCTCCGTTGGCTCGATCATCCTCGAGCCCTGGACGAAGCCTCGGTCGTAGAGCTTCTGAATAGTTTCGTGTCTCGTGCTCTTGGTGCCGAGGCCGAGATCCTCCATCTTCTTGATGAGGGAGCCTTGCGAGTATCTGTCCGGAGGTGTGGTCTTCTTTTCAGTTGACTGCACTCTCAAGACTTCAGCAGTATCGCCTGCTCTGAGCTCGGGGAGTCGGACTTCATTCACTCTGTAGTAGGGGTAGTACTTTCTCCAGCCTGGCAAGAGCACGATGTATGCTTCGCTCAGGAATGGTTCCCCGCCGATATCGAGCTCCACTTCGGTCGTCTTTGATTTGCAGGGGGGCGCCAAAGTCGCGAGGAATCTCCTCGTCACCAGCTCGTAGACATCCCATTGGTGACCTTTCAGCTCGCCCTTCTTCGCTGCATCAACAGGGTGAATGGGCGGATGATCCGTCGTGCTCTTCTTGCCTCTGGAGGGCCTTAGGCTCTCCTGTGAGAGGATTTCCTCTGCTTCCTTTGAGAATTCGGATTTCCTGAGTTTTTCCAGGATCGCCCTAAGGCTCAACGATGGCGGGTAGACCGTGTTGTCCGTCCTGGGATAGGATATGTACCCATTAGTGTACAGGTCCTCCGCGATTTTCATCGCCTGGGCAGCCGTCAGGCCCAGCCTGTTCGAATCCATCAGGAACAGGGTTGTGCTGAACGGAACCGGGGCCCATTCATCCTTCTCAGTCTCTTTGACATCTTTCACTCTCGCCGACTTGGCCTGCTTCGCTCTAGACAAGGCAAGCAGTGCCTTCTCCTTCTCCAGGAACTTGCCATTCTTGTGAGAGGCCTTGAACTCGGATTCTTTCTTCAGCTCGGCCGTCACTAGCCAATAGGGTGTCGCGACGAACGCTTTGATCTCTCTATCCCTGTCGACGACCAGAGCCAATGTGGGACTCTGGACCCTGCCCACCGATAAGAAATCCTTTCCTAGCTGACCAGATGCGAGCGAGATGAATCGCGTCAGGGCTGCGCCCCACGCCAAGTCGATCAGCTGTCTGGTCTCTCCGGCCGCTGCGAGCTTGTAGTCCAGGTCGGTCAATTCCGAGAAAGCTCTCTCGATCTCCGCCTTCGTGAGAGCACTGAATCTTGCCCGCCTAACCCGCTTGGTCGCCTTCGCCTCGGCTAGAGCTTCGGCGCCAATCAGCTCTCCCTCGCGGTCATAGTCGGTCGCGACGATGATTTCGTCCACACCGCTTGCGAGGTCCTTGAGTGCGTTCATTATCTTCTTCGCTGAGGGATCAACCTTTTTCTCAGGTTTAGCGTACACTAGCTCTTTGGGAGGGACCGCGCTCCAATCATTGTATTTATCTGGATAGTCCAGTTCTATGATGTGGCCACGCAGGCCAAGCACGAAGTAGTCATCCTGCCCCTTCGAGAATGTGAGAACTGGTGTGCCCGCAACCGTCCTTGTCTTTTGAGTGTTGTCAGAGAGGATCAGTGCAATCCTTCGCGCGGCATGATTCTTCTCCGAAATGATGAGCCGGCGCATCTGGGGTTGGATGATTCCGGAGTTATTTAATGATGATGGGAGGCGAAAACGACCGTGCCAGATCAACGATCTGGCAGCAACGAACCCCTCTTCACCTACTCATTTTCCATTTCTTCCTTCGGAGATCCAAGATCTCGTTCCTTCTCCTGCCGAGCCCTAAGAGCACGATAGGTACCCCCATTGTCCTCTCGATGAACTTGATGTACTTCTTCATTTTCGGGGGAAGCTCAGAAAATCCTCTCGCGAGAATTTTATCCATTCTGGCGGGTTCGATATCCTCCCAACCTTCTAGAGTGGCGTATTTCGGTTCGCACTTCTCGAGGCGGCTCAAGTCCGCGGGAATCGTCCGGATCTTCTTTCCTCCGAGTTCGTAGTGAGTGCAGATCTTGAGTCTGTCGAACCCGCTCAGGACGTCTATCTTGGTCAGAGCGATTCCAGTGAATCCGCTCAGTGAGCATGAGTATCCCACGACTACCAGATCGAGCCATCCGCATCTTCTGGGTCTGCCGGTCGTCGTTCCGTATTCTCCGCCTTTCTCGGCAATCGTTCTCCCGAGATCGTCCGTCAATTCCGAGGGGAAGGGTCCTTCACCCACACGCGTGGTGTACGCCTTGACTACCCCGTAGACATCGTCAAGCAACAGAGGCGACACTCCGGAGCCGGATGCCGCGTTGCCGGACACTGTCGTTGACGATGTCACGAACGGATAAGTCCCGTGATCTATGTCGAGGAGCGTTCCCTGAGCGCCTTCGAACAGCACACGCTTGCCTTTGCGCATGGCATCGTTCACCATGGGGCCCGTGTCGGTGACGTATCCCGCCAACCTCTTGCCGTGTGCCGCGTACTCTCTGTTGATGGACGGCAGGTCAAGCCTAGCAGTATCGCCATATGCATCCAGGATTCGCTGCTTCAAAGGCACAAGGAACTCGAGCTTCCCGCGGAGACGATTCTCGTCCACCAGGTCTTCCATGCGCACTCCCAGTCTTGCGGCCTTGTCGGAGTATGCGGGGCCTATTCCTCTGCCCGTCGTCCCGACTTTCGCCCCCTTCCTGAGTCGTTCCTCGGCTCCGTCGAGCATCCTGTGATAGGGCATTATGACGTGCGCTCTGTCGCTGATCCGGAGATTCTTGACGCTCACTCCTCTGGCTTCCAGATCATCGAGTTCATTGATCAGTACGCCTGGATCGATGACTACGCCGTTCCCGATGACGGCCCATTTCCCTTTCCTCAAAATGCCAGAGGGGATGTGATGAAGCTTGAACAGCTCGTCGCCGATCTTTACACTATGGCCAGCGTTGTTGCCGCCCTGGAATCTCACTACCATCTGAGCCTCTTCGGCCAGGAAATCGACGATCTTCCCCTTGCCCTCGTCTCCCCATTGAGAGCCGATTACGACAACTGAAGGCATGCTCTCCCTCCAGACAATCCGACGAGGGCTATTAAAACATTCACCAAGGGCTCTCTTCATCTCTTCCTTGTGTACTTCTTGTAGCGCTCCAGCAGTTCACCTGCTGAGAGATCGGTCTTCAGTCCCTTGGGGTCGAAGTGAGTTCTCGACGCCTTCGCTCCGGATTCCCTGAGATAGTCGATGAAGTCGATCAGCTTGGGAGGCGCGAGCTTGGTCTTACGTGCTAGCTCATCCATCGCGAAGAACGCCGGCAGCATGCCAACCTCCTCTCTCCAGACGTCCAAGACCTTGGCGCACCGCGCAGCGGTTCCGAGGTCTCCAGTTGCTTTCATCTCCGCGAGCACCTCCATCGAAAAAATGTTGCCCGTCCAGAGGGGCCCGGCCTCCTTGGCGGAAGTCCTCTCCGCCGTAACTGATCTGTCCAACGTGGTGCGATCGAACTGCGCGAATCCCATTCTTCTCAGAGCAGCGTCCCCTCTTGCGGCTCCGTTGCGGATCTTCAGGTTGCATCGGAAGTAATGGTCCGCATGGTAGCAAAGAAGGGGCTCAGCGGCCCTGTCATGACTGGCTGCTTGCCTGACCACATGTCCGATGAGGATTCTGAGGCCAGTTTCGTGTGCGAATGGGGACCTGGCAGAGAGCGAACCATACCGGCGATAGCAGGTCTTGGGGTATGTCCCATACAGAGGCGCTGTGTCCGTCGCAGTGATTGCAAGAATCCCATTGTTGCGACAGCTCTGGACTGCAGCGTCAATGAAATCAATCGGCGTCCCGAAGGGATCGATGTCAATGTAATCGAACTGCTCGTCAGCAAGGAGGCTTCGCAAATCCCTGCAATGGATACGCACATGACCTAGACTGTTCAGCTCCGCGTTCTCCTTCATGAGAACGGCCGCCCTCAGGTCCCGATCGTTCAGCTGGAAATCCGCCCTCACACCACATTCGTTTGCCAATCGGAGACCGCGTGCTCCGGTCGCGGCGAGACCATCGAGGATTCTCTGGCCCTCCATGAACACTTCTCGTCCCAGAATGACGGATACATCTCGCCCGAACTCCATCTGTCTGTTGTAGAAGACGTCACCAGTTTTCGTCCCAGGGCCGCGCTTGGAGAAGCTCTCCGGGACCAGGAGATCTGTTGTGCCTTCCCTGACTTTCACTAAGCTGGACGAGGTCACACGTATTCGCCCTTCATCAGCTTCATGATCTTGTAAGGAAGGAGGTTCCTGTTGATCGGGGTGACTTCCAGAATTCGAACATCGTCCCTCCTGCGGATGTCCTGAAGGAGGGGGTTTCTGGATTTCTTGTGAAGGGTGAGTATGATGGGCTTGTCAACGTCCATCGCATCCTTGACGGCCTTCACGAACTTCTCGGATTCGACTTCCATCTTGCCCACTTCATCGATCACGATCACGTCGGCGTTCTTGCTTGCGTCCACCAGTGCCTCCACTCCGACCGTGTCGAGGCTCTCCAGGTTGACTCCGTACTTGCCGACATAGAACTTCGATTCGGTTTCGATGTGGGCGAAGATCGCCTTCCGCTTGGTTTTCCAGTCCATGACGTAGAAACCAACGCGCTTCCCGTTCTCTACAATGGGTTCTGTGACCATCCCACCCACAACGAGATTCTCTTCTTCGAGCATCTCGATGACCTTGACGAGGGCCTGGGTCTTCCCCGCCCCCGGCAGCCCTGTGATACCTACCTTTATTCCTCTTGTCATCATGTCACCGGGCGTCCTCAGAAACTCTTCCTGTATGGTCCTTCAAATATATAATGAATGTCATAAATCTTCCACTCGCCTGGCCAGGTCCGCCCAGACAAGTCCCTCCTTCCATCATTCCGCATCTATCCTATCGATGAACATCAAGGGGTAGTTCATGTCCTTGATGAATTTCATCGATGCTTTTACGCGAGCCGATTTGTACTTCACGACTAGGTCCACATCCAACATTTCCCCAGTCAGAGAGATGTAGTCGTACTCACCGTGCTTCTTTCTCAGCTTCGATCGGTCTATCTTGACCTTGACGTCCTCTACGAAAGGCTGGACCATGCAGCCCGCTTCGATTGCTTTCTCGAGTTTCTCAACGTTGGACGAACTCAATGGAACGCCCACAAACTGGTGATAGATTGTTCCAAGCTTGATACCCGCCTCGAACGCTGCCCTTTCCGAGTCCGAGCAAGAGAAATGCTTCTCAGCCTTTGCCTCTCTTGAATTTCTCATAAACGGGCCCCCCGAGGACATATACCAGCGTCAGTACCAGCGCCATGCCCGTGGCCGTACGTGAGAATGTTCTATATAAGGATTGGTCGTCGACAAAGAGCGTGCCAGCAATCAAAGGTATGACTGCCATGAGCAGCGCAAGGCCGCTGAGAAGTGTCAACCGACCGTGCACTTTTGGGTATGGTATTTCCGAAGCCATCAGAAAGCTGACTGCGAACCCGGTCGCGAGCACGAACCACATCTGCTCGCTTATTGTGAAGTAGTACTTCTGGGTCTCCGCGCCCGCGGAAGCGCCGAACAGCTGGCATATGAGCAGGATCGTCAGGGCCCCCGCCGGGGCGGGCATTCCCTGAAAGTGCGGCAACTGGAACCCTCCCGCGCTGAACCTCGCGAGTCTGAACAGGCCGGATCCGACTATCGCGGTGGCGCAGAGAAGCACGATGCCATTCTCCACCAGGCTGATGTCTTTACTTCCGAACTCGACATAGACGAGAAGGGCAGGAGCGAAGGCGAATGAGATCGAATCCGAGATCGAGTCAAGGACTTGGCCCATCGAGTGTTTGCTGCCGAATCTCCTCGCGACGTATCCGTCCAGACCATCCATCATCATCGATACGAAGAGCAGGCTTGTCGCTATCAGGAATCTGTCGTCCAGAATGAAGGTGATCGCGACAAACCCCATCAACCCGTTAGCCAGCGTGAACAGGTCTCCCCATGAGACCTTACTCCACGCCGCCATCACAGACCTCCGCGATGCAAGTGGTCCCCGCGCGCAGCTTCTGGCCTTTCTTGACAACGATCCGGACTGCTGATGGCGGAAGGAAGAGATCGACTCTGGACCCGAATCTGATGAGGCCTAGCTTCTGCCCTTTCCCGAGTGGCTGTCCCTCGCTCACATATGGGACGATCCTTCTTGCGATCGCGCCTGTCATCTCGACGATCGAGATTTTGCCTATCCGGGTCTTCAGGGATATCTCCACCCTCTCATTCTCGGAGGTTTTCTTTGAGAACGCGGGAGCGTGTTTGCCCAAAGAGTGCACTGTTTTCTCGACTATGCCCTCTATCGGAGCCCGAGTAACATGGACATTCCTCAGGGCGAGGTAGATCGACACAAGCCCTTGCTCGGAATTCACTGACCTCACGACGCCATCCGCTGGTGCCACGATGCCATCGCCTATGCGTCTCCTCGGGTCTCTGAAGACGAGTGCGAGGAACACGGTCAAGCACGCCAGAGCGATTGCCAGCAGCATCAGAAAAGGAAGCGCCACGGCTGCACCGATTGCGCTCAGCGCCACGAACATCCTTCCGCCTTTGGCTATCATCCCATGCACTCCGAAATTCTCTTGACGACGACGATCTTCTGTCTATCTCAACAGAAGTTTGGCGTCGACGACGGTTATGCCTTTTTCCTTTACAAATACTGGATTGAGGTCCATCGCATCAATCCTGTCCATGTACTTCTCCCCAAGTGAGGACACCTTCATCAACAGGTTCACTATCGCGTCCCTGTCTACCTTTATCTTCCTGAATCCCTCCAGGATTGGAGCTGCCTTGATCTCCTTCAGCATTTCCTCGGCGTCCTCCTTCTTGATCGGGACGACCCTGAATGTGACATCCTTGTATACCTCGGTGTAAATTCCTCCGAGGCCGAACATTATTGTAAGGCCGAAAGTCGGGTCGTTCGTGAGGCCGACAATGACCTCAACCCTCCTGTCCTGATGCGACTCGACCAGTAGCTTCTCTGTCGGAAACTTCTCCTTCATCTTCTTGAATTCTTGCTCGAGTTGGTCCTTTGGGACATCTAGGACGACACCGCCCACGTCCGTCTTGTGGAGTATCGTCGGCGAACACACCTTCAGGACGACAAGAGACTTGAGCTTCTTGAGGTCGATCTCCTCGAATCTGTCGACCACCTGAAAATCCGTCGTCGGAATGCCCGATTCGCGGAGAAGTTCCTTGACCTCGTTCTCAGCCAGTGACTTCCTGCCCTCTTTAAGAACGGACTCCACAATCACGTCCCTCGCGCTCCCAATAGTTGAATGCCCTATCCTTCTTTAATCCTTCCCTCGGTTTTCGACCGCCTCTCTGCCCAGTTTGGCTCCGAGGCTAAGGGCCGACTTGTTGAGGTCGTGCGTCGGCTTCGGCAGTGAGTCCAGCAATGCCTTCTCCAGGGACTCGTATGCAACCATGTCGGATATCTCCCTGAACGCTCCCAACATGACAACGTTTGCGACGATCCGAGTGCCTATCGTTTCCGCGGCGTTCGTCGAGGCTATATGAATGACGTCTCCCTTGGGCCTTTCGAGCACGAGGTCGGGATCGATGATTATCTTCGTGTCCGGCCTTCGCTCGTGGATGTATTTCAGATAGGCCTGCTGAGACATTATCACGAGATAGTCGGGAATCTCAACGAACGGGTACATCATCTCGCGGTCGGATATCTTGACATCGCATTTGGAGTGTCCGCCTCGTGCTGAGGGTCCGTAGGACTGTGTCTGGATGGCGCTCTTGATGTGGACCTTCCCGTCCTCCCCAACCGGTCTGTCGTACAGGGAGGCTGCTCTCGCGAGAATGATGCCCATGAGTACGATTCCCTGCCCCCCGAATCCGGAGAACCGAACTTGACTATCCGTGTCTCTCAACTCCTATGAGCTCCTCGAAGCATTCTCGGTTCCGGTCGACGAATTCTCCAATCGTCACCTGCCCGGCCAGGTTCAGATCGACGTGGTTCAGGGCAGCCGTGCGGGTCTTGTCCCTTCTGACAGAAATCTCCTTGAACCATTCCAGCATCTGAGAAGGGTCTGCCATCTTGTTCCTTCTTCCGAAATTGACCGGGCACTGTGACACGACCTCCACGAATGTGAATCCCTTCTTCGTCAAGGCAACCTTCATTGACCTTGTAAGCTCGTGCACGTGCCTCGTTGTCCAACGGGCGACATAGTTGGCCCCTGCCGCGACCGCGATCTCCGCAAGATCGAAAGGGTACTCCTTGTTTCCGAATGGCGTTGTGGTCGACTGGAAATCGTGGGGTGTCGTGATGGACGCCTGACCACCCGTCATCCCGTAGATGTTGTTGTTTATGCAGATTACCGTGAGATCCACATTGCGCCTGCAGCCGTTTATGAAATGGTTGCCCCCGATTGCTCCAAGGTCGCCATCCCCTGTGAATACAACCACCTTGAGCTTTGGTTTCGCAAGCTTCAATCCTGTCGCGAATGGGATCGCTCTTCCATGGGTGGTGTGCAGGGCATCCGAATTCACATAGAGCGGTATTCGCGATGAGCATCCAATGCCGCCGACGAATGCGTACTTGTCCAGCGAGAGCTCGAGCTCGCTGAAAGCCCTGTAGAAGCAGTTCATGACGGTGCCGTTGCCACACCCCGGACAGAACACATGGGGCCATCTGTCTTTCCTGTAGAATTCGAATATGTCCGTCAGATCGCCCCCATCTCTCTAAGCTTGTGGCGGACGTCGCTGGGAGTCGGGGGTTCGCCGCCTATCTTCGTCAGGAGGTCGATCTTCTTGCAGCCTGCCTCAAGGGCGACTCTTTTGATCTCGAAGTACAGTTGGCCGAGGTTCATCTCGCAGACTAGAATCCTGTCGCACTCCCTGGCCACGTCCGCAACAGGTTCTTCCGGGAAGGGCCAGACGCTCTTCAGCCTGAGCAGACCGACCCTCTCGTCGGACGCAGCCACTTCCTTTGCGCCAAGGGCGGAGGAGCCGTACGAGACGATCATCGTCTTCGCTCCCTTGCCCATGACTTCCCACTTATTGATGTCCTTCCTGTTCCTCAGGATCTTCTCGGACAGTCTGGTTACGAGCTCTGAGTGCACCTTGGGATCCTCGGGCTCGATCTTCCATGTGTCCGTGTGAGTCATTCCAGTGATCATCGCCTTGTGCCCCTTCCCGAAGGTTGGAAATGGCCTTACTAGGTCATCCGGGACGTCATAGGCCTCGTCCTGTCTGCGTATCCCGCTCTCCTTGCGGTCGACAATCTTGACCTTCTGCGGGACCTTGAGCAGGCCTCTCATGTGACCTATCTCCGCGTCGGACAGCAGGAACGCCGGAACCCTGTACTTCTCTGAGTAGTTGAAGGTCTCCACCGTGAGGTCGAACATCTCCTGGACGGACGCTGGCGCGAGGGCGATCACCTGGTAGTCCCCGTGAGATCCGTACCTGGTCTGCATTACATCCCCTTGGGATGCTCTCGTGGGCTGTCCCGTCGACGGCCCTCCTCTCATTACATTGACGATGACCACGGGGGTTTCCGACATGGCAGCATAGCCTATCGCCTCTTGCATGAGCGAGAACCCCGGGCCGGAGGTGGCGGTCATCGCCTTGACTCCTCCCCAGGACGCCCCTATCACCGCGGAAATGCAGGCGATCTCATCCTCCATCTGGAGGAACACTCCATCCGAGCCATTGAACCTCTGAGCGAGGCCCTCGGCAATCTCGGTGGAGGGCGTGATCGGGTACCCCGCGAAGAACCTGGCTCCCGCCATGATCGCCCCTTCGACGCAGGCCTCGTTGCCCTGGACGAAGTATTCACCAGGAGGGATCCTCATTTCTTCTTCTCCTCCTCTGTCTCAGGATGCCAGGATATCGCTTGGTCGGGGCAGCTCAGATTGCAGAGCTCGCATATCAGCTTCCCCTCCCTGTTGTGATTGTAGCATTTCTCATGGGCACTGACAGCGGCGGTGAAGTATCCGGTATCAGAGATGTTCGCCCCTCTGGAGTAGCACTTCTTTGGGCATATGTACACGCAGATGTTGCATGCCTTGCACAGTCTCTTGTCAATGACCGGTTTCATCAGAACTCAGAGGCGTGCAATCCCGAGGACGATATTTGAATGTTCTTGACTTAATAGGAATCGCTAATCTGTTTCCTGGCATGGGCGGAGACTGGGAGATCACCTCAACTGAACGGCACCCCGAAACAGGTCATTCAGTCACTCTTCGGGCATTGTTCGATTCGAATGTCTCAAGGAAAGGATTAATAGAATCCTGTTGATAATGCGCCATCATGCAACTGAATGACCTTCAGAGGCAGATTCTCCAGCTTAAGAAGGAGAAGAACGCGGTCATACTCGGCCACAACTATCAGAGAAAGGAGGTGCAGGACATCTCCGACTTCTTAGGTGACTCGTTCGGACTCTCGGTCCAGGCATCGAAGACTGACGCGAGTATCATCGTGTTTTGCGGTGTCGACTTCATGGCGGAGTCGGCCAAGATCCTCAACCCAGGGAAGACGGTGCTGCACCCGAATCCGAAGGCGAAGTGTCCAATGGCCGCGATGGTGGACGTCAAGTCGCTGAAGGAGCTGAAGGCGGAGCATCCTGGAGCGCCCGTGGTCTCCTATGTGAACACCTCTGCAGATGTGAAGGCGGAAACGGACATCTGCTGTACGTCGGCGAATGCCGTTAAGATAATCCAGTCACTGCCCGACAAGAAGATCATATTCGTCCCGGATACGAACCTGGGCCTGTACGTGAAGCGCTTCGTGCCGGACAAAGAACTCATCCTCTGGCCGGGGTACTGTCCCACACACGTCGAGATCAAGGTCAAGGACCTCAAGTCGCTGAAGGAGAAACACCCGGAGGCGGAGGTCTTGGTACATCCCGAGTGTACCCCAGACGTAATCGACTTCGCAGATTTCGCCTTCTCGACCGAGGGGATCATAAAGCATGTCGTGTCCTCACCGAAAAAAGAGTTCATCATAGGAACGGAAGCGAACATGCTCCACAGGCTGAGGAAAGAGGCTCCAGACAAGATTTTCTACGAGGTTCCGAAGGCGACATGCCCCAATATGAGGGAGATCACCCTGGAGGACGTACGGGATTCCTTGCTGAAGACGCAGTTCAAGATCGAGCTCCCGGCTGAAATCATCCGAAAGGCGAAGGTGCCCCTCGAGAGAATGATTGCTGCTGGAAGGCAGACGTGAGCGCTGCCCCTTCTATCCGAACAACTCCTGCGCCGGTCCGTAGATGAACCAGACGCCGAAGACGACCATGAGAGCGCCGCAGGCGAAAAAGACGATCTCGTGGACCAGCGGGGTCCACAAATGCTTCGTTCTGAAGACCGCGTATGAAGTGAACGAGTACCAGGCCAGGTCGCAGGACCAGTGGACTACTGCGAAAACGACAATCACAATCGGCCCGAAGACCTCAGCGTTCGAAATCAACAGCGCGCCGACGGTGGCCCACCAGAAGAAGAAGTACGGGTTGGCTGAGGTGGTGAGCGCTCCCGTGATGAAAGAATTGTATGGGACGTGGTCAGCGGGTCCGTCCGCGGTCGACTTTCTGGATCTGATCATCATCAGTCCGAGGAAGATTAGCAGAATGCCTCCGATGACGCCGATTCCGAGTTTGACGCGTGAGTCCTCGAACACATAGCCTAGGCTCAGCACTATTAGCGCCATCAACGGGAACTCAACCAGCCCGTGGCCAAGGGCTATCTTTATTCCAGCCTTCTCATCCTTGTACCCCTTCGCGATCGTGGCGGCGAAGACGGGGCCCGGCGTCATCACACCTGACAACGAGATTATCACCGCGATTCCGAAGAATATCCAGATGTTCTCGGTCCACACCGGTATCGCCGGATAAGTGTTGCTCGGGCTATTTAACCAATGGCTCTTTCAATCAGCATCTGGGAACCTGTAAAATACGAGGAATTCCATGTAGCATCACAGTGATGACAAGAGGGTCAGCTGAGGTCCGTAAGGACCCGTGATGAACCCTATGAGTGCTGAATCATCGACCGTTCGCCATGCGCGCGGTCGAGAGACCCTCTGGAAAGCATACTCTGCCTTTGCGCGGAGCAAAGGACCAGGGAGGGATGTGGACTCTGAGCCCACCGCAATCGAGACCAAGGAGACCGCTCGGGATCGTTCTCTTGGCCTTGCTACAGATACTAGCTGGAATACAGCTCTTGGTATCATCTATGTTCTATCTGGCGCTCTCCTCCTGGGCAGGGACTCCTGAAGGCCTCGCTGAACTCTCCAGGTCTGGGAAGGAATGGATTGTCCAGAACGCAGGAAGTGTCTTCTTCATAATCGCGGTTGTGTCGCTAGTTCTTGGAGTTGGGGCGCTCTGGCTCGCAAGAGGGTATGTCAAGGGTTTCGAGTGGGCGAGGCGCAGGGGACGCACAGTGGCTGCGCTTGCAATTCTTGTTGCCGTCTTCGGAGCCATCTTCCTGCCCCCTCGGATTGATGCGGGCTCGCCTTTCTGGACCATCGTCTTCAATGCAATAGTCATCGCGTATCTCGGGAGAGCGAAGGTCAGAGCCTATTTCAGACTCGGCAGATGATCTTGGCAACAAGATCGCGCTGGCTGTCGGCAACCCTAACTGTACAAGGTGACAAGATAGTCTATGAACTTGCTGAGTGGCATGCCTTCATGCCATCGCATGATCAGATTGCCCTCCTTCGAGGGCGATATCTTGGGCAGCCTGGAGTAGACCACTTTCAACCTGCCATTGATCGGGCCCACATCCAAGGTGAATATCCTCCATGCGTCTCCTCTCTGACGCTTGTACCTGAAGGCGTATATGGGCATCAGGCCGACTCGGCGGCAGTCGTCCATCATATCCTGTGCCTGGATGGCCAGCTTCTCGTTCCTCGAGAACCTGAGTACATCGCTCACAGAACTCTTGACTTCGATGGGTAGCGAGATGTCCGACCTGATTGCAACCAGGTCGACGCCAAGTGAGCCTGCACCTCTGATTACCATGAAAGGTCGCTCCCGGATCCTGTAGTAGCCCTCCTTCTCATTGCCGTCGCAGGTCTTGGTTACCCTCGCCAGCATGACGTCGTCTGCGCGAAGTATTCCTTTGAGCTCGCGCTCAAAAATCCGTCCCATCGCCTTCGGTCACCATATGTTGCTAACTGGATAAATCACTTTTCACTACAATCGGACAACGCGTTCTTGACGATATCATCCTTGAAGCTGACCTTCTCGGTGACGGTCATGAACGCGCATTCGGTCCCCGCGGCGGATTTCACTGGCTCGCACTCCTCGTCGTCCGTCAAGCAACCGTAGACGAGGTGCAGCCTCTTCACGGTGAAGTCCGAGTGATGCCAGATGACGTCGTACATCGCGGCGAGCTGCATGGTTCGAAGCCCAATTCCCCACGAGTCCCTCGCGATTCTTTTCGCGGATTGAGTCGCCGTTTCCGTAGTCAGTATCAGGTCGGATGGGAGTCCCCACGACTTCTCCCCTTTCCCCCTGACGAGGAGCGTGCCCTTGTCACCTCTGATGACCAACACCATCTGTCCTTTGCACGGCGTGTGGTCCAGGTCCGCTCGTTTGTTTCGCAGGTCGTATTCGAACTTCCTGACCTTGAACTCTGGAGTGGTGCATGCCAGGTCGTCTATTTCGTCCGCCGTCGGAAGCTCGAGGAGCATCATCTTTGGCGGTGCTCTCACGGCACTAGCCTTGCCCTGTCTCTCGGGTATAGCACTGCCTCCCTGATATTCGGCAGGTCCAGCATCTTCTGGACGTACCTCTCCACCCCGAACCCGAATCCGCCATGAGGCGGCATACCGTACCTGAAGGCCTTCAGGTAGAACTCGAAGGAATCGAGGTTGAAGTTGTTCTCCCTCATCTGCTCCGTGAGCTTATCGTACCTGTGCTCTCGCTGTCCGCCGGACACTATCTCTTGTCCTCTGTAGTCAAGATCGAAGTACCCTGTCGTCTCGGGGTCTTCATCGTATCTCTTGGCGTAGAAAGTGCCTCTCTTAAGAGAAGTAGGGAACTCTGTGATGAAATAAAGTTCGCAGTTCCTTTCCCTCTTCATGACCTCTCCAAGGGCTTTCTCACCCTCTGTTCCCAAGTCCTCGCCATGCTCAATCCTCAGGCCCTCGGCCTTGACGATTTCGACCGCCTCTTTGTAGGGGATTCGCGGGAACGCGGTTGAAGGTGTCTGGAGCGTGACCCCGAGCTTCGTGAGCTCCTTCTTCGCGTGCTCGCGCACGTACTCGAGACTGTTGACGACGATTCCCTCCGCTACGGCCATGATGTCCTCGGATGAGGATATGTACGCCAGCTCAACATCCAATGAGATGAACTCGGCGATGTGGCGGATCGTGTCGGAAGCCTCCGCCCTGTACGCGGGGGCTATCTCGAATATGCGGTCAAGCCCCGTCGCCATGAGGTTCTGCTTGTACAGCTGCGGGCTCTGGGCCAGGTAAGCGCTCTTGTCGAAGTACTTGATTGGGAAGAGTGTGGCCCCTCCTTCCGCGCCCGCGGCGACTATCTTGGGGGTATTGACCTCTATGAACCCTTCCGACACGAGGTAGTTGCGAATCCCCTCGAGCGTCTTGGCCTTGATTTGGAATATAGCGCGGATCTCCTCTTTCCTGAGGTCGAGGAATCTGTTGTTCAGGCGGGTGTCCAGGTCCGCTCCCACCTTGTCCACGACTCCGAGCGGGAGCGGAGCCTCCGCCTTGTTCAGCAAGTCAATCTTGTCCGGGAGCACCTCGTATCCTGCCCTAGCCTCCTTGCTCTCCTTGACCGTTCCCGTGACCAGGACCACCGATTCCCGTTGCAGGGAGGCGACGAAGTCGAACAGTTCCTTGCTCTTCTTCTTCAGGGTCGTCACCTGGATGACACCATCCCTGTCCCTCAGCTGGAGGAACGATATTCCGCCCAGGTTTCTGATGTCCTGGACCCAGCCGCCGACCGTCACCTGCTTGCCGTAGAGTTCCGGCGAGATTTCGCTCGAGTATGTCACATGCTGCCATGAGGGCAAGAGAGTGCACCTATCTCCGCGTAACCTTCTGGAGAGTATTAACTGTTTTCTTGGATGCGCAAGACCATATGAATTCATCCATTCCTCTAAACTCGATTTCTCTCACGCTGTGCGAAGGTTAATGACCCTATTACATTCCTTTGAGGTTTGAGGAGCCTGGTGCCTGCTTGACGGATACCATCCTATTGAGCTGGATCTACATCCTCCTGATCATAGCCTTCGCAAAGGCACTCGGCGAGGTACTGAGCAGGATTAACCAGCCTGCCATCGTCGGTGAATTGCTCGCAGGGATTGTCCTCGGACCTGTCCTCCTTGGATCGGTCTTCTCCGGCCTGGGGGAGATGTACAATTCGAATGTGGGCGCGGGTGAGTTCATCGGCCAGCTCGCCGACATTGGGATGCTGTTCCTGATGCTCTACGTCGGGCTCGAGTTCTCTCCCAGACTCATTAAGGCGTCTTCTTGGCTCGGGGGGGCAATAGCCGCTGTCGGGGTGGCCTTCCCCATGCTCCTTGGCCTTGGCGTCGGTTTCTACTTCGGCCTTTCGGGCGCAACACTGGCGTTCACCGCGGTCGCCATTTCGGTCACTGCTCTCCCGGTGACCATCAGGATACTCAAGGACCTTGAGGTCCTGAGGACCAGGACAAGCACGACCATAATCAGCGCCGCACTCATCACTGACGTCGCTCTACTCTTTGCACTAGGGATTATTCTGGGGACGCAGGAATCCGCCACTTGGGAGACCGTCGTCATCCTCTCCGTGAGCTTCGCTTCCTTCTTCCTAGTCGCCCTGGCGTTCGGAAGATATGTTGTCCCCTACCTTTACCGACTTCTGAGGTGGATGCAGACGGGTGAAGCCGCATTTGCCTTGGCCATAGGGGTCGCCATCGCATTCGCAGTCGTCGCAGAATGGACGGGTCTTCCTGGGGTCGTAGGCGCCTTCATCGCCGGACTCCTTCTCAGGGAGATGGGTACAGGTCTCAAGGTCTGGGCTAGGGTTCGAGACATCCTCTCCGGTATCACCCTTGGATTCCTCGCCCCGATATTCTTCGTGCGGATTGGCTTCTCAGTCGATTTTGGTGCTCTGCTGAACCATTTGCCCTTGTTCATCGCGGTGACGGTCGTCGCCATACTGGGAAAGGTCCTTGGATCCTATGTCCCGGCGAGGCTCGGCGGTCTTGGCCAGAACGAATCGATGGCTATCGGCTGGATGATGATGGGGAAAGGCGCCATGGAACTCGTCTTTGCTCAGCTAGCTCTTGAGCGGGGCCTATTCGAAGGCCGCGAGTACCTTTTCTCGGTTCTCGTGGTGATGGCCTTTGTCTCCACCATCCTGGCACCGATTCTGTTCAAGGTGTTCTTCAACAGAGCTGTCCATGCTAGCGAGATAGTGCCCGCGATGAAGGGGACGGACCAGCTCGCTGATATCGAGCCGACGTCTCGGTACACCTGATCTATCGACTCTTGAGTCCTTTCCTGTTGGCGATGAGGATTCCGACCACGATTATCATCCCACATAATGCGGTCCAGGCTACGACCCGTTCATCCATTATGATCCAGGCGAATACGGACGCGAACACGGGCATAAGGTAGATGAAGAAGGCCATCTTCGAGACCTCCTCGTGCTTGAGCGCGCTCAGGTATAGCACGGACGAAAGCCCTCCACAGAAGAACCCGAGAACCACGAGGTTGGCGATTGAGTAGGCGGTGAAGTTGGCCGTGACATCCGGCTCGAAGGGCACGACGACGCCAAGAAGGGCGGTCCCGATAACCAGCGAGAGACCGATGACTAGGATCGGAGAGCTCCGCTCAAGCATGCGTTTGGCGGAGACCCAGGCTAGACCATACGATGTCGCCGAGATCAGGATTAGCAGATTGCTGACGAAGTCCTCGTCCTCGAACGAGATGCCCCCGCTGGCGACTAGCAGCAATGTCCCTGCCATCGCGACGACGGTGCCCAGGGCTTTCAACCTCGTCATCTTCTCCCTGAGGAGGATGACCGCGAACAGCAGGGTCATCACCGGGCCAGATGACTGAATCACGGATGCAATCGATGAGGTGCCATTCACCAGCCCGGCGTTCTGGGCGATGTTGGGTATCGTGACGTAGAGGACGCCCAGCGCCAGGAGAGGCTTCCATTCGCTCCGCGCGGTTGCAACGATTTGCTTCAGCGGATACCTCATCATAATTACCGCGACCATGATGGCTGATGCCAGTACGAACCTGAGAAACCCAAGCAGGACGGGGGAGAAATCCTTGAGCCCCACCTGTATCAGAGGGAACGCGAGGCCCCAGAGCGCCACCGCCGATATGGCCATGGTCGCTGTGACGAACTCGCTCCTTGCTTTGCCCCACATCTATCTTCGGGCCATGACGAACTAGGATTTTAGGCTATTGAGCATCCTCAAGGTGATCATCGCGTGCATCGTGACCCACTTGTCGTCGGTTGAAATCTCTCCAAACGAAGAGTATGTGTTGGACGGCCATCGGGTCTCCCTCGCCCACCTGCCGCTCGGTTTTCGCTTGTCCCGGACCAGTGATAGCGCCTCATCCATACGATCGTCTTTGACTCCCGCCATGGCGAGAAGCTCGAGTGCCCTCAGAATGTTGTATTCTACGAGGTATGGCGCGCTCAGCTTCGTGTAGCCTGGATCAACGACTTTCCAGTTGTGATGATCTGCTCTGAACAAATTATGCATCAGTATGAACTCGCACGCCTCGACAGTGGAATCCGCGCTTCGTCTGACTTTCCTTTGCTTCGAGTACTCGACAAGGCCACCAAGGGCGCAGACAGTGCCCATGAAACAGCTGTGCTTATCGTTTCTGTGATAGCCAAATGAACGGCACCCCCAGCCGCCGTCGGGCTCCTGCAGTTCCGTGAGACGATTGACCGCTTTCCTCACTCTCGCGTCACCGCCGTATCCCAGACGACAGAGGGCTGCTATGACGTTCCCGTTAAGGCATCCTGAAAGCCTAGCCCAATCCGAGGACCAGTCTTCGACCGTTCCGCTTGAGAACCCATGTTCGGGATTCTGGAACCGGAATGCGTTGTCGCACATTCTTCTGATCTCAGGTCGCTTCGGATCGATCCCTGTTTGAGAGAGTATTATCAGCTGCCAGATGCTTGATTTGTACTTCGGCAGGTACCAGCCCCCGCCATCGTCCCAGCTACCATCGCTCAGCTGTCTGTCAAGAATCTTCCTGATCGGCGGGGAACCCGGGATCAGTTCTCTGGCTATTGTTGCATGTTTGGACTGGGATGATTCTCCGAGCAGTCTCGTGCGCGTCAAGTACTCTGCGCACGGGTTGTCGTGTTCCAGCAGCCAAGCGATTGTCCGCTGGTTCATTTCATGAGAATCGCGACCACTAGGCGTTGCCATTCTGGATCCACATCTTGTGAACTTGTGAGTCCGAATGGGCTGGCCAGCGATATGATTTCTCCGTTCATCCTGCTGGCATTGGATCCTTTGGCTGCCTGTTCTTCCCAACGAAATCGAGTCTCCTCCCCTCTTCGTACAGGCATTTGACGGCATTGGCCGCCCGCATGGCGGACGGGTAGACTGGTATGTTCTTGACCTTGAGTTCCTGGACGACCTCATCTATCTCAGGGCCACCGACCCAGCACGCGACAATCGGTTTCCTCAGGTTGCGCTTCTCTTCTACGAGCTTGATCACTGCGCCGACGTATTCCATCGGTCTCGCAATCCCCGCATGGACACATGTCATGATGAGCGCGTCCACGTTGGGGTCGGAGAGCATGATGCTGCCAGTCGCGTGATATCTGTGGAATCTCGCATCGCCGGTCACGTCCAGTGGGTTCCTTGCTGTGGTTATCGAAGGCAGATGGGGCTTGAGAGCGTCGACGGTCTTCTTGGTTATGTTCGTGACCTTCAATCCGATCGACTCGCACCAGTCGGCTATCATGATGCCTGCCCCTCCGCCGTTCGAAATGATCCCGACTCTGTTGCCCTGGGCGGGAGGCTGGTAAGCCAGAGCCCTGGCGAAGTCGAACAGCTCGATGACGTCATATGCCCGCTGGATGTGTACCTGCTTGAACACCGCGTGGTATACGGCGTCCGAGCCGCTCAACGAACCCGTATGTGTGGAGGCAGCAGCGGACCCAGCAGCGGTCCTGCCAGCTTTGATCGCCACGATAGGTTTCTTGCATCTGCGGGCGGCTTCGAGGAACTTCTTGCCATCCTTGATGCCCTCGATGTACATTGCGATGACCTTTGTGGCATCATCCTGCGAGAGATAGTCCACGATATCGGCGTCGTCGATATCTGCCTTGTTCCCGACGCTGATCACCCTCGATAGGCCGATGTGTTCTCCGTTCGCATAGTAGATCATGCCGATGCATAGTGCTCCGCTCTGGCTTATCAGCGCGATCTCGCCCGGCCTCGGCATGCCGTAGACAAACGCTGCATCCAGTTTGTCGATTGGATCCTTGTAGCCGAGCGTGTTCGGTCCTATGAGGCGTATGCCGCCTTTGCGCGCGATCTGGAGTATCTCCTCCTCGAGCTGCCTGCCGCGCTCACCAGTCTCCGCGAATCCGGAGGATATGACTATAACGCCTTTGACCTTCTTCTTGGCGCACTCGGTCATGACCTTCGGAACGAATTCCGCGGGGACAGCGACAATTGCGAGGTCGATATCCTCCTTCACGGCGAGGACGCTCGGCTGGGTCTTCAGGCCCATTATCTGGGGCGATTCCGGATTTATCGGAAATACCTTGCCCGTATACCCCTGGACAAGGATATTCTGGAGAATCTCGTAGCCGATCTTCGTCGGACTCCGCGAAGCGCCTATTACCGCGATAGACTTTGGCGAGAATATCGGTTTGAGCTCCTCGACAATTCCCATCAGCAGCTCACTCGTGAACGAAAAGAGGCTATGCGAGTTTAAGCCTTTGCCCAAGGTAATCGGGTTCGAGTTGACATGGTCATGGATGCTGCGCCGCCAGTCGATATCCAAGCCAACCAGGCATGGTTCCTCGGAAACGGTTAATATATCACTAGGATGTTATCGGCCGAACTCAATCCACATGCTTGTTTCGCATTTGTGGGGGATATAGAAATGCCGGAAAAAGTAACCGTGTCTCTTATCAAAGCCGATGTTGGATCGATCGCAGGACATTCGAGACCGCACCCTCGAATGATGGAGGTCGCCTCCAACGTTCTTGCCAAGGGCGTGAAGGACGGGCTTCTGAACGACTACTACGTGACCAGATGCGGCGACGATATCCAGCTCCTCATGACCCACAGGAAGGGTGAGAACAACAAGGAGGTGCACGAGCTCTCGTGGAACGCGTTCATGACGGCTGCAGGAGAGGCGAAGAAGATGCACCTGTACGCAGCCGGTCAGGACCTGCTCTCGGATGCCTTCTCAGGGAACGTCAGGGGCCAGGGCCCCGGAGCTGCCGAGATGGAGTTTGAGGAGCGGCCGACGGAGCCGATGCTCGTGTTCATGGCCGACAAGTGTGGGCCCTCCGCGTACTCGCTGCCAGTCTCAAAGATATTCATGGACCCATTCACTACGACCGGCCTTGTCATAGACCCAAGGGCGCACCTTGGATACGACATCGAGGTTGTCGATGTGGTAGATCACAAGAAGGTCCTGATGACCTCGCCAGCAGAGCTCTATGACATCCTCGCGCTCCTGGGTGATACGACCAGATACGCAGTCAAGCGGGTTATTCATCGCACACTGGGGATCGCCGCGGTCATATCCACTGAGAAGCTGAACATCCTCGCGGGAAAGTACGTCGGCAAAGACGACCCTGTCATGCTGGTGAGGTGCCAGTCCGGTCTCCCAGCTGTCGGAGAGGTCCTTCAGCCATTCGCGTTCCCCCAGCTCGTCGCCGGGTGGATGCGGGGATCGCACTATGGTGCATGGTATCCATGTGGGGTAGACAAATCAGATCCATCCTACCACGACGGTCCCCCGAGAGTTTGTGCACTTGGCATTCAGATAACAAATGGGAAGATCCAGGGCGCTGAGCCACCGGGCAGCAAGCCCGGGGACCACGAACCCGTCGACTACTTCGCGGGTGAGGAGTGGGACATCGTTCGGAACAAGGCCATGGAGATATCCATATACATGCGCGGGCACGGTCCGTTCATGCCCGGAATCGTCTCTCCGGAGGAGCTCGAGTACACCACGCGGCCCGAGATCCTGAAGAAGTTGGAGCCCAGGATGAAACCCCTGGATTGAAGGCGGTAGCTTGACGGTCAAGAGGCCAGCGATCGTAGTCAATTTCAAAACATACCCTGAGGCGAGCGGGCCTGGTGCCATAGCGCTCGCGAGGCTCTGCGCCGAGGTTGCCTCGGAGACAAGCTCCATCATAATCGTCGCACCGCCAACCTCGGACTTGGCGGCCGTCGCGTCGTCCGTCAAGATACCTGTTTATGCACAGCATGTCGACAGCGCACTGTCTGGGAGCACGACTGGACATGTCACTGTCGAGAATGTCAAAGCGTCCGGGGCGAGCGGGACTCTCGTGAACCATTCCGAGAGGAGGCTCAAGATTGCTGAGATTCATGAGATAATAGACAAGGCGAGAGCGGCAGGCTTGGCGACGATCGTATGCACGAACAACTTGGCCGTGAGCAAGGCCTGTGCGGCCATGGAGCCGGACTTCGTCGCGATCGAGCCGCCCGAACTCATAGGCGGGGACGTCTCTGTCACGACCGCCAACCCAAGAATCGTTGCTGACACAGTGACCGCGATACGGGCCATCAGCGACAAGGTGGGAGTGTTATGTGGGGCGGGAGTGAAAAACGGAAGAGACGTCTCAAAGGCGATCGAGCTCGGCACCGATGGCGTTCTCCTTGCCAGCGGGGTCGTCAAGGCCAAGGACAAGAGGGCGGTCTTGCTCGACCTGGTGTCCGGGCTGAGGACCTGAGCGAAGGCTGCCTGTAACAGATTGGGTTTACTTGAGCCTCAGGATTGTTCAGCCTGATGCAATGCAGGCAGGTGTGTGCGGTGTCATCGGCTCTGCTGCTCCTTTCACTTCTGCCTGCGATGCATCCAATTCCGAAATCGGAAATGGAGATTGACGTAGCGGTCTCATCCGTTTTCCGAGAAGTCGTAATATCGGAGTTCTATCCGCGCGCTCTCTGCAAAGACGAGTACTTCGCCTTAGCGAGTCTTTCCGAATCAGTTGTCAACCTAAGGAACTGGAGCATTACCGACGGAGAGGGTACCGTGAAATTCACCAACAACACCTTCATCGCCCCTGCCGAGGTCATCACCATCTCCATGAACATGAGCTCCTTCCAGCGGGCATATGACAGAGCCCCAAGCTTCGCCATCGATTCGCCAGACGTTCGGCAGCACCTCTCGCGATCGGGCACGTTCGCGCTCGCGGACTCGGGCGATTCGATATCTCTGATCGATTCCGGCGGCTATGTGGCCGATTTCATAGGATATGGAGACTCAGCGGAATACTCTCCACTCTGGCACGGCGCTTTGATTCCTAGCCTACGGCAGGGTGAGATTGCGAAGAGAATCGTGCGTGGGGGAGTCTATGAGGACACGGATTGCGCAACCGATTGGATGACATTTCGTGAGTTCAAGTACGGATATACTGAGATGGAGCCTCTCGTTGTCCGACTGCCTGCTGGTAGGCTCGCTGCTTTCACCAGCCCGGATTGCTCTCTTGATGTCGTAGTTGATGCAGTCAGGTGCGCCGGGAAACAGATCAGGATATGCTCATACGAATTCTCATCCTTGTCTTTGACTCGCAGTCTGCTGGATGCACTGGATCGCGGCGTGCTGGTCAGGATCCTCGTCGACGGCTCGCCGGCTGGTGGAATGGATAAGCGTCAGATTGAATGTCTGTCGTTCCTGGAATCTCATGGTGCGGAGGTGTTGGCCGTCAATGGAAACCTGAGCCTCAGGATTGTCCAGCACGTAGGTGCGATGCACGCCAAGTATATGGTGGTCGACTCCAGCAAATCCCTGATTCTGTCAGAGAACTTCGTTGAGAGCGGAATTCCAGAGGATAGAGTGTTCGCCAATAGAGGGTGGGGTGTGATGATCGACGACGAGAGCATCGCGAGATATCTCGGACTATTGTACGATTCAGATGCTAGACTCTCGCGGATCGATGTGAAGGGTTGGAGAGAAGACGCCCGATATGTCCCTGACGCAGCGCTTCCGGCAGCGCGGATGTCGAACCACACCAGTGGGATGCTGGCGCCGTTCAAATCGAAGAGCGAAGCAACAATCACTATCATACCATCGCCGGATGGCTCCCCGGCGGCTCCTTATCTGGAGTCGTTCTTGTCTGATTCGTCTGAGCTACGGATCGAGCAGTTCCAGGTGGATTTGTACTGGCAAAACCGATGGACCGCAGCAGAATGTCTCTCTCCACTTCTTGAAGGCGTCGTATCTGGGATGCGCCAAGGAGCATATGTCCGCATGCTCATGGATTCCTCTTGGTTCAACTCGGCGCACAATGAGCTGATTGTCACTTACCTGGACTCCCTTGCCAAGAACGAGAGTCTAGCAGGGTTCTTCCGTTGCCTGGATCCCAGGAGCCCAATCTCTGTGATTCACAACAAGGGTGCAATACTCGATCACAGGCTTTCCCTTGTTTCGAGCAACAACTGGTGCATGGCGTCATTTGCGAGGAACCGCGAGCTCGGGGCAATCATCGACTCCTCGGAAACGGCCGAGTTCTTCGAGGCGGCGTTTGAGCTTGACTGGGAACCGGACCTGGTCACCCCGAATGCGTCCGCTGGATCAGACCTCGAGATAATGGTCGGACAGACTGTTGTCCTCGACGGATCGGGGTCATCAGACGACAGGGCCGTGGTTGACTGGAGATGGGACCTAGACTCTGACGGCGAGGTCGAGGCTTCGGGAAGCCAAACCAGATACAGCTGGAGTCTCCCTGGAACTCATCGAGTGACATTGTTCGTAGAGGATGCGTGGGGAAACCGTGATGACGACGAAGTTGTCGTCCGCGTCTTGCCATACGACGGCGCCGATTCAGGTTCTTCATTAGAAGTGCCGGGCACGGCAGCCTTCGCGACCTCATTGACAGGTGTGCTATCCGCGCTTGCTGGCGTACTACTTGCAAGGAGGCGTGCCAGGCATTCTCGGAAGTTTAATCATGCAGATTCTGATTGACCGTCTCAGATGATAGTGATCCGGCCGTTCTCTCCGACCGACGTGTCCGCGGTGATGGCTGTGGTGAAGCAGTCTCTCGGAGAGACATACCCACCGTCCCTGTACCTGACTGTGTACAATCTCTGGAGCGACGGGTTCCAGCTTCTGTTGCATGATGGCAGGATCGTCGGCTTCCTCGCAGCCGTCCCTTCCGGGACCAAGGTGGCTCGGATACTGATGCTGGCGGTGTTACCAGAGTTCAGGGGGAGAACACTGGGCAAGAAGCTGATGAACCGGCTCTACGGGATTTGTCTCGAGAGAGGATTGGACTCGATCATCCTCGAAGTCAGGAAAAGCAACAAGGAAGCGGTTGTGTTCTACGAGCACGAAGGGTTCTCAGTATACGGGGAGATCAAGAACTTCTACAGCAACGGTGAGGACGCCTTCAAGATGATGAAGGTCTTGCAGAGCTGACCCGGGTGACCCAATGTCTACTGGTACCCGCGCTTGTCGTCGTGGACATGATAGTTCCAGTAATGATACGGCGACGATTCCTTCTCGGAAATGCTCACGTCGGACGACATGCCTCCCATGTAGCTTCCGTACCTCTCCTTGATCTGTTCCTCGACGGGGCGGGCCCTCTTCTGCGCGTCTCTTACGTGCTTCGCCTCGATGTGCTTGGCATCCTCTAGGACCGCGATGTCACCCGCCGCCCTGATAAGACCCCCCAGCTCCCTGAGCCTCAGCGTGAGGGACTTCTCCTTGTTGTCTATGACCTTCGCTCTCTTCTTCCCCTCTTCAATGATAAGTAGGACGGCCTCTCGAGTGGCATGGGGGATCCTCGCGTCCATGACGATCTCCTGGGCCACGAACTGAGCGACCTTGAACCTGTTCTCTTCCGTATCTGGCATGACGGTTTCGACTAGCACTTCATAACCGCCCCCGCTTATCCTCGACCTGAGAGGAGACAGAATATGGGGAAGATCCTGTATGTTGCACGCCCCGACGAATATGAAATCGCAGGGGACATTGTCGACTCGGACGCTCGCACCTGAGCTCTGGGGGTTCCTTCCTGTAATCGGGAACCGCTTCTCCTGCATCCCCGTGAGTATGAACCTCTGAAGATGCCCGAGATGAGGTAGCTCGTCAATGAAGAGGATTCCTTGGTGCGCGCTGTGTATCGCTCCGGCGACGACCCTGTCATACGGTTGCGTCCCCAGCTGCGGATGGCCCCCGTAAGGGTCGTGCCTCACATCCCCGAGCAGCTCCACCTCGCTCGCTCCGGTCGCGAGCACGAACGGGTTCCTGCTGATGGGGACGACCACCTTCTTCGGGCTTTCCTTCTCGAGTTCCCTGAGCTTCTCGAGGGCTGGCTGATCCAGGACGCGAATCATCTCTCCTGCCCGCTCGAAGACGACAACCTCCTCTTTCCCGAAGCGTTTCCTCGTCGTCGTCACGCGGTCACGTCCTCCGATCTGGCCCATGGTGACCTCAACAAGGCCTCCCAGGAGGTCACCGAAGGGGTTGTTGGGATTCGATCTGACCTGAGCTATCTTGGTCCTGGAGCATTTCGGACAGAAAGCATCTCTTGGAGAGGAGTAAGTCCCACAGTTGGCGCATCTGTAGCCAAGCCTCTCGGCGACGTTGACAGGTGCTTCCTTGGGATCGATGAACTCTCCCTCGGCGAAGCCCCTCGACTCGCGCTCTTTCTGGACCTCATCAGCTGATTTGACCTCGACCAACGGCCGTTCCGGATTCTCTGGGTTGTGGACCACTCTGATCTCCTCGGTCGGCCTGGCAAGATGCAAGGCTAGCGCCTGTGCTATCATCGATTTGCCGGTGCCGGGAGGACCGACCAGGAGGAAGTGGCGCCTCTGAGAGGCAGCTATCCTCGCAAGCCTTACGGCCTCGTCCTGCCCGACAACCCTCTCGAGGGGATCCGAAGATAGTCTGAAGTCCTCTGTGCTCTCGATGTCGTCAAGCGATTTCGGGTTCCTGTCCTGCGATTCCTGCGCATCTGACATAAGCGTCACGGTGTCTAAGCGAAGTCTTCCTTCGTCAAGATCTGCACATTCGTCGGGATCTTGGCGATGTTCCCCAGCTTAACACCTACGACCGCGCTGATATTCTTTTCCACGGCGATATCGAGTATCCTCTGAGTGATGATTCCGTCGAGCACAACAGCAACCACGCCCTCGGCCCCTTCCTTCAAGGTGTCCGCCAGCAAGCTGACATGGACCTCCTTGAGCACATTGCCGTTGTCGTTCAACAGCTTCGCCTTAGACGTATTGCCGAGCTCTTCCAGAACGCCCTTGTACCGGAACTGCTCGGGCGACAGCTTCTTTCCGCCCCTGTCCTCAGGTGGCCTCGGAGGGGCCTTGAGTTCGCGGTCCCTCGGTCGTCCCCTGTCGTCCTCGCGCCTGTGCTTCTCCTGGCGGTCATCCTCTCGTCTGCCCCCTTTTTCACCATTCTTTGAGGATGGCTGAGTGATGTTGAGCATTTCTGCAAACTGGTCTGCCGGTACCTTGTTTCTCAGGCATTTCACGATTTGCTTCTGAGTGAGCTCCTCAACTTCTTGTCCCGCTGGAGCTCTCGCGATGAAATCGATCTCAGCGACCTGCAACAGCTCCCTCAGGATGAGCTCTCCGCCCCTGTCACCGTCAACGAACGCAGTGACGACCTTCTCCCTGGACAGGTCGATTATTGCCTGGGGGACATTGGTCCCTTCGACGGCTATGACATTCTTGATTCCATACTTGAGCAAATTGAGAACATCCGAGCGCCCCTCGAGCACGATGATCGCGTCCGAATCCTCGATGTTGGGACCTGCTGGGAGCCGATCCTTACCGTAGTGAACGACCTCTTCGATCTGCACTGATTGCCTCACAGAATCCGCGAGGTCTACCCCGCTCACCTTGGAGGCTTTCATCAGCTCGTTCAACAGCTGCTTGGCCCTCTCGATTATCTTGTTCCTCTTCGAGACCCTGACGTCCTCGATCTTGTCGACCGATATGCGAGCCTTGCACGGTCCCACCCGGTCAATGGTTTCCAGGGAGGAAGCCAGGATTGCGGTTTCCACCTGGTCCAAGCTTGACGGGACATATACAATCCCCTCAGACTTGCCCTTGCTCGCGGTGACTTCAACCTCGATTCTTCCTATCCTGCCGCTCTTCTGCAGGTCTCTCAGGTCCAACTCATCTCCGAGGAGCCCCTCGGTCTGACCAAATATTGCTCCGACGATGTCCGGTTTCTCAACGATACCGTCAGTCGAAAGCCTTGCCGAAATCAGGTATTTCGTTGTACTTGGATCTATGTCCATTTTCGCACTTCCTTTGCGAAAAACAGCCTACCGCCAACTGGTCCCGCCGCTGCGTTTCTTCTGCTGGCTCTAGGCCAATCAGCCAACGCAGGCGGGCGTTGACAGACATCTAGTTCATGAAGGTTCGTGGGGCTTCGTCTGAGACGAGCCTCTTCTCCTTCGGTGACATTCACTCGATTAGATGATGATATGTCATGTGAAGTCTGATGCGCTGTTCTTCGCTACTACTATTACGGCATCCATTAAATAGTTTTGCCTCGTAGTTATAATAATGACTGGCCATGGTGTCAGATGGCCCGCCAGCCTACCCGCCAGACACAACTGCAATCAGCTTGATGTCATCGCCGTCATTCAGAGGTTCGTCCAAAGGTATGGGGCAGTCTTCTCTCACCGGGATCCAAGCGTCGAGATGCAGACCAAGCGCTCTGATAGCATCTTCGGCCTTCGCACCGTCCTCAAGTGTCAGTGTTTTGCCCCCTTTCCGAGCTGGGAGCAGGCGCACTTTGACTTTCATACTCTACCGGAGAGCCTCACCGACAGGAATCCTATTAACGGTTTCGGGACGGATGGGCACACATCGGATTGTCAAGGAGCGCATTATCTGGAACAGGCGACATTGAAAACGAAATATACTTGTCAGCTAATCCATGAGTCGAACCCAGCAGACTGCCGAGGTAGCTAAGCTCGGTTTAAGGCGGTAGCCTCGAGAGCTACTGGTGCTTGTCACCACGGGAGTTCAAATCTCCCCCTCGGCGCCGGTGTTTCAAACACGCTGGCCGTCACATGGCAGAAGTTATCTACGGCCGCTTCTATTATGCAGACTGAGCATGACCCCCAAGAAGATACTCCTTGTAGTCTGTGACGGGCTCTCGGACAGGCCAGTGAAGCAGTTCGATATGAAGACCCCGCTCCAGGTTGCGAGGAAGCCGGCACTGGATGCGATTGCCAGGCACGGCATCAATGGTACGATGGACGTAATAGGCCCCGGGATCATCCCGGGCAGCGATACTGCACATCTCGCGTTGTTCGGCTACGATCCTCATAAGGTGTACACTGGCAGAGGGCCGATCGAGGCTGTCGGTGCAGGGATCGAAATGACGAAGAAGGACGTTGCTTTCAGGTGCAACTTCGCCACCGTTGACAAATCGATGCATGTAACCGACAGACGGGCGGGAAGGATAGGGCAAGGCACAGACGAGCTCGCAAAGGCAGTCTCGGGCATTCAAATCGATGGAGTTCGTGTCATCTTGAAAGAGGGCTCTGAGCACAGATGCGTTCTTGTCCTGAGGGGGGAGGGCCTGGACCCTCGGGTATCTGATGTCGACCCCCATCGGGACGGGAAGGTGCTCTTGGCAGAGCCAATCGTTCCCTCAGCAGAGAAGACCGCACAAGTCCTCAACGAGTTCGTCAAGCGGGCCAACAAGATACTCGAATGCCATCCAGTGAACAAGAAGCGGATTGCAGAAGGTCTTCCTCCTGCCAATGCTATTCTTCCCCGAGGCGCGGGAGGTATCGGAGAAATAGAGACATTGCCTCAGCGCTATGGCATGAAGTGCGCTGCCGTGGCGGGAGTCACGTTGATCAAGGGTATATGCAGACTCGTTGGAATGGACGTGCCTGAAGTGGGAGGAGCGACCGGCGGATTGGACACCGATTACAGAGCAAAGGCGGACATGGCCTTGAGGTTGCTGGATTCCTACGATTTCGTCTTCTTGAACGTAAAGGCTGCAGACATTGCGGGCCACGATGGGGATTTTCGGATCAAGGTGAGCGTGGCGGAGAACATAGACGTGATGATGGGAATCATCCTGAAGGATATTCATGAGGATGTCGTGTTGGCCCTCACATGCGACCACTCCACACCAGTCTCAGTGAAGGAACACAGCGCGGACCCTGTGCCTCTCTCAGTGTCTGGAGGCGGAGGTCGCGTGGACGGGGTTAGGGAGTTCGATGAGATATCATGCGCCTCGGGTGCTTTGGGGAGAATCCGTGGCACAGAACTGATGCCGATTCTTCTTGGAATGGCGGACAGGGCTAGAAAATTCGGTGCGTGATGATAGGGTTGGTGTCAGGAGCTACACTACTCAGACTTTCGCCAGCACTTTGTTAATCTGTTCCTCGTGAACGTGGCCGACGACCTTGACCGTCGCCTTCTTGACCCCTTCCAGTTGTTCAAGTCTCCTCTTCATCGTCAGGGCTAGCTGACTGCAGAGGGGACAGAACGGCGATGTGGGTCTGTATGTGATACTGATACTTGTCTTCGCTACTCTGATGTCAGAAATCAGTCCCATGTCGTATACATTCAAGTCGGTATGTGGATCCTCGATTTGCTTCAGGATCGAAATCACTTCTCTCTCAGTAGGCATCAAATATACCTCCTGGCTCGCTGACCTTTACGGTTTCCCAGCATGCGCCATCCTCAGCATTAACTTGCCGACTGTGTTGTGCGGGTGTGCGACCGCGCAGAATGTTCGGACGATGTTTCGTTCGAATCACCTCAGGTCCAATTTCAGATAGTCTGTCTCTGTTTCTTGAAGTAGTCCAACACGATCTTCCTCTGCCCTTTCCTCAGTATCTCGGAAAGAGTCGAAGGAGACACGTCAAACATTCTCGCCAACTCCCTCAAGCTGATCCTCTTGGGATAGTCGAAGTAGCCCCTCTCGAACGCAACGTGCGTTATCTTGTCCTGCCTCTCGGTTAGAGTCTCCTTATCGTCAATCTTCGTCAGCTTCACGAGCTCGGCATCAACGCTCTTTGACTTCAGGTGATCGAAGATGTTCTTCAGCTCATCTTTATCGCTGAGGATGACAGTCCAGTCAACTCTGCCACCACCCTTGGATTCTGCGGAGATCAAGAACACGTCCGCATCGGTGAGTATTCTGCAAATGTCACATCGGGAGGTGGTTATCGCGCCTATGATCTTTCCTCGGTCGGTCATGCTCGTGTCAACCTTGGACACGAGCGGGTTTTTCCTGATGTCCTTCAGGACCTCCTCCATAATGTCCTGCGGCCCGGCTATCTCGACAAGGTCCTTCACGCCCCTGTCAGAGAATGGTATGCGATCGATGACCTTTATCGTCACCGGATGCTTCTCAGGGATCTCGCTCATCCAATGCTCTGGAATTCGGAGCGAGATTACTGCCTCCATCATACTAAAAGACAACCCCCGCGAATCGTCTGAGCTCATGATGTGAATGAATCTACCGTATTTCAATCTTGAGGTGGTGGTGGCTGTGCACGAGAGCGCACTTTCGCCAGACCGATGAACTTGCTTAACTACGGGGCTATAGCATATCCCCTCAAGGATGGACCTATCAAACTTCTCGCGTTCGGCCTCAATGGTCGACAGCTCCTCATTGTTCGACGAGATCCTGTCTCTTGATGGTGTCTCGGCGCGATCCTCGAGATGCGTATACTGCAAAGGGTCGAGGATGCTTTGCGGCAAAGAGCGCTGCTCTGTAATTGCTCGATTCTATTCGGCGTCAAGGTTGAGTCGCAGTCTGGATAGCACCCGAATCGACGGGTCAAGCCCTCCTAGCGTTTTCATTGGAAGAGTGGGCTATCCAAGTGTCTCGATAGGCCCGATGATTCCTCCCTATCATGGTGATACCTCAATGATGGATACACCGGAGAGATGGGTCGGTCTTCCCATCGACGACATCATTGACTTCAGGTCATCCCTGGTGCGTGGGATGCACAGAGTCAAAGTCAACGACGTCGACAGCCCACACAAGCTTGTTGTGAAGACAAGAGATTTGGCTTTGGCGCGGAACCCTCCGGACATCGAAGCAGAGTTTCAGAGGAAGCCACAGGGCAGGCTGACAGTTGATGATGATGTCCAACCGTTCGGACCCTCGGCCCCGCTGTACAAGTTCGATCTCTCCAACTTCAGATTCGACAATCGACTCGAGAAGGCCTTCTGTGACACTGATTTGAAAGCAAGAGATGCTGTCGTTTCGTTGTACAAGGATGGCACGCTGGTCTCGCAGATCCAACGGGCCTTCAGCGTGGGGGCTTTTGGAGTGGGAAAACGAAGACGATTTGTGCCCACTCGATGGAGTATTACTGCCGTGGACTCCAATCTTGGCCTCGAGATGCTCGAGACCACGAAGACCTATCCGACGATCGATGAGTTCAGAGTCTACGAGACGTGCAGCCTGGACAACCGCTGGGCAATTCTGATGATGCCGACGACATGGAAGTATGAGCTCATCGAGGCATGGTACCCCAATACCGCATGGAACCCGCACAGCAACAGGATCGCAATAATGTCCGATTGGGAGTTCTTCGACGGGCGGAAAACATACGCTTCAATCGGCGGATGTTATTACGCAGCGAGGCTCGCTGTGAATGAACTCCTTCAGAAGGAGAGGAGACAGGCAGGAGTCTCCATCTTGAGAGAGGCTCATCCAGGATACATTCTACCAGTTGGAGTTTGGAACGTTAGGGAGAACGTCCGGGCCGCTTTGAGAAGCGAGCCGAAGAAGTTCGGGACATTGAATGATGCTCTGCTCCACATATCGAGCGTGATGGACATCCCCGTGTCGAGATGGATCAAGAACAGCGCGATACTCAAGGATTCCCTCTATCAGAGGAGAATCGACGACCGATGGAGCTGAGCACTTGATTGTGAGACTCGTCAAGTGCAGCAACGCATCATCTCCGTCGCGTCTGCCTGGGCTGGACAGGGCCCTGAACCCATACCGCGGTTGTGAGCATTCGTGCGCCTACTGCTATGCCCAGGATGTCACCCGGTTTGAGATGGGAAGACCGTGGGGCAGCTGCGTCGAGATCAAGACGAACATCGTATCGAAACTGAAGAAGGAGCTGGAGCGAGGGACCAAGGGAGTCTATGGTCTTGGCACTGTTACTGATCCATATCAGCACCTGGAATTGAAGCACGAATTGACCAGGGGATGCTTGGTCCTTCTCAAAAGAGCCGGTGCTAGCGTGAGCATCCTCACAAAGTCGGACCTTGTTCTCCGGGACTTGGACATTCTATCTGGGTGGAGGGATGTGGAGGTCGGAGTGAGCGTTGGATTCGTGGACGATCTAATGGCAGCGATACTCGAGCCCAACGCCCCTTCCCCTAGCAGAAGGTTCGAGGTTATCCGAACACTCATCGCCTCCAATATCTCCGCATACCTGATGGCTGCTCCCATCATCAAAGGCGTGGGGGATTCGGTGGATTCACTCTCGGCGCTTGTTGATCAGGCAGCGAATGCAGGAGTTCGAAGGATGATGTGGGACAAGTACAACCCCAAGCCCCTCGCGGGCAATCGCCTGAGGACGGCCTTGACCTCGCAAGGAATCGAGCTACAAGCGCACTCTACCCTGGAGACCTCAGAAACAAGGTCCATATTGTTGGATAAGTGCAGAAGAAAGGGGATAGAGCTCGTCGATGCCTTCTGACAGACACGAATGAGTATCTGGATGCGTCGTGATCATCATGCGTAATGCTTATATAGAAGCTCTATCATACTCGGACTCCAGAGGCATTGATCATGTTGGGAGGCCAACCCGTAATAGTACTCAGAGAAGGAACGGAGTCGACGAAAGGCAAGACTGCTCACAACAACAACATCATGGCAGCCAGAGCCGTGGCCGATGCCGTTAGGAGCACCCTTGGACCCAAGGGCATGGACAAGATGCTCGTGGATAGCATGGGTGACATCGTCATCACCAATGATGGTGCGACGATTCTGAAGGAATTGGATATCGAACACCCCGCGGCCAAGATGGTCGTGGAAGTCGCGAAGACGCAAGATAACGAATGCGGAGACGGGACGACATCAGCAGTCGTATTAGCTGGTGAGTTGCTGAAGAAGTCGGAATCCCTCATTGACCAGAACGTCCATCCGACCGTTATATCGAACGGCTTCAGACTCGCGGCTCAGGAAGCCGTCAGAATCCTGAAGGGGATGGGAATAGAGATTTCGATTGGGGACAAGAAATCTCTGAAACTCGTGGCTCAGACTGCGATGACTGGCAAAGGCGTCGGTGGAGAGAAGGATCTTCTCTCGGACATAGCAGTCGATGCCGTGTCATCTATTTCAGAGAAAGTCGACGGCAAGTACCGCGCCGACATCGAGAACATCCAGGTTGAGAAGAAACATGGAGGCGCCGTGGCAGACACCCACCTGATTAAGGGGCTCATTTTGGACAAGGAGCGCGTTCACCCAAGAATGCCCAGAATCGTCAAGGATGCGAAGATCGCTCTTGTCGATTCCGCCCTCGAAATCAAGAAGACTGAGGTCGAGGCGAAGATCCAGATTAGGGACCCGGGGCAGATGCAGAAGTTCCTCGACGAGGAAGAGAAGACCCTCAGGTCAATGGTCGAGAAGGTCAAGAAATCCGGCGCTAATGTTCTGATATGCGAAAAGGGCATCGACGATCTCGCACAGCACTACCTCGCGAAGGAAGGAATCTACGCAGTCCGCAGGGTCAAGAGATCCGACATGGAGAAGCTCGCAAAGGCAACCGGCGGGAAGATCATAACGAACCTTGACGACCTGAAGTCCTCGGAGCTAGGCTCTGCGGCTCAGGTGGAGGAGAAAAAGATTGCAGATTCCGACATGACATTCGTGACGGGTTGCAAGAACCCCAAGGCCGTGTCCATCCTCGTAAGGGGAGGCACAGAGCATGTAGTGGACGAGGTGGAAAGGGCCCTTCATGATGCCCTGAAGGTCGTCGCGGTCTCAATCGAAGACGGAATAGTGGTCCCAGGCGGAGGAGCCCCCGAGATTGAGCTCGCACTCAGGCTCAGGGACTACGGGCAGACGGTTGGCGGCAGGGAGCAGCTGGCCATTGAGGCATTTGCCGAGGCCATGGAGGTCATTCCGTGGACCCTCGCCGAGAACGCAGGCATGGATTCAATAGACATTCTCATAGATCTCAAGAACGCCCACAATAACAAGAAGACTGGAAGGAATTTCGGCGTCAACTTCCTCGAGAACAAGGTCTCGGACATGCTCATCGCGAAAGTCATCGAGCCTCTGCGCGTCAAGACTCAAGCGATTCAGTCTGCGACCGAGGTGGCATCCATGATTCTCAGAATCGATGATGTCATTGCTTCGAAGAGGACAAGCCCAGCCGAGATGGGCGCGAAAGGACCCCCAGGCGGTATGGGCGGAATGCCCCCAGGAATGATGTAATCATCGTCCACCCTGTTGCGTCAAGACTCTCAAACCACTTACTTTTGTATCTTTTCGGCCATCGTAACAAGCGGCCCAGCATGATCAATACCTACGATGTCTGGACACATACAGTTCTTCTCCGCCCGGTTCGCCAACTCGCATTACGACTGTCCGGGGGCTCGACACGGCCGGTAGCTATCGTCCTGTTTTTTCGCCCAACTTTCTCGGATTTCAATTGCGCTGGCATGACCAAGCCTGCTCCGATGGATGTGCTTTTTCGAGACTCCTCTTGCGAGAGTAGTTCATTGTGCTAAACAATCGAACTGACAGTCCAACCACTCGAGCAGATAACGCCTGGTATGCAGACTACTGTCCGATTTCCAGAGTGCTAATTGGTGCTCAGAAGATGAATGAAATCACATGCGGATCGTCCGAAAATCCATGTTGAATCACTCACGTCGAGGCTCCGAATAATGCATGTTTCCGCCGCGAAGTCTTGTTGTGTATATGTCATTACTAAATTGATATATACATTAGCAATACTAAACTTATCTTATTAGCTGTATGTTGAACGCGATGACCGCCGATACTCCTTTCCGAAGATGAGCTGCGAATTCTTCCGAGGGATCATTAGACCAGCGTACGCGAGTCGTTTTGTGTGTGTATTTCTGCTATCTGGCTAAGCGAACCACATTTCGCAATCAGTGAGCTTCAACTGCCGCGTCGATGGCCCGTGTAGCCCTGGGAATTCTGCGCCCCCAGGATTGACTAGCTGGGCGTCTCATGTTATTGCGAACGTGCTACGTTAAGACATAGCATGCTATCAACCGTGCTATTGTGTATCAATATGTCAGCTGTCGTCGGACGCCGTTATCGTATTTAGGTATACAAGTTTACTCGAATATTGTTATTGATTGATTAATATACTAATTAGCTAAAATGGAGGGAGTTTCCTTGCCCCCTACGGGGGCAAAGGGCAGATCATGCTCATTCTCCGCAGATTTTCCGAATTCCCTCATGGGTTTCTGTCGATTTTTCGGGCGTCATGACATGGAATAGCATGGTTTGTTATCGATTCTAGACCTGGTCTAGACCATCGAGGCGGCAAACATCATGGAAATGTCGACTAATAGGGGATAAGTTGACGTTTTTGATAGGGGAGGCCGTGTCGATTCTCGCTCGAAGTCATTTTGGGCCCAAAATGCGACATTTTTATATAGGCATAAACTGATGCTTCGTCGGACACTTGTCCGAAGACAAGGGATGGGAAGCTAGCATGCGCAAGTATCTCAAGCAGGATGAGCTAAAGGCCCTGCTAGAGGCACCGAGGCGGATGAGAGATCGCCTCATTATCAAACTTCTGTACGAGACGGGGATGAGAGTCGGGGAGTTGACCTCCTTGACAATTGGTGACGTGGATCTCGAGGCGGGAGAGATCACGATACAACAAGCGAAACGTCACGAAGAGGGTCGAAAGGTCCCTCTTGTGAACAGTTGGACCAAGACGATGCTTCGAGACTATGTCGGCACGCGTAAGATGCGAAAGGATCCTCTCTTCATATCCAACAAGAGGGGACCTCTGTCGAGGAGGCAGATCGAGAGACTCATCGCCAACTATGGTCAAGTGGTCGGTCTGGACAAGGACAAGAGGCACCCACATGTGCTTCGACACACACACGCAGTCCATGCGCTGAAATCTGGTATCGATCTAAGGACACTGCAACAGAACCTGGGTCACTCCAGCATCGAGGTCACAGCGATCTACCTGACAATGGATATCGACGATCGCAAAGAGGAGTACTCAAAGCATCCTTTGCCTGGAATGTCGGATTCCTCTGCAGCAAGCCCCGAATCGTCAAGGACTGAAGATTTGGCCACAGCCTCTACGGTTGCCTCGAGTCACACGGATTCTTTCGTCTTGTCCGATGATGTATAGCTATGAGCTAATTTAGTTTATTTCAAACACCTTTCACAGTTATTATTATATTGGATAGATTGACGCTGGTTTTTGGGATTCGGATCCCGGTATCTCCGTGGATGCTGCAATTAGCCTATAATATCCGGTGGCCTCTTCATCCATGAATGCAAGACGAGTGGACCGAGAAGTATCGACCGAAATCGCTCACCCAGATCATCGGAAACGAATACGCCGTGAGCGCGATGAAGAGATGGAGAGAGGCGTGGCGGAAGGGGGTTCCCCGGCTCAAAGCGATGGTTCTGAGAGGGGAGCCAGGCACGGGAAAGACAAGCGCTGCTCTTGCATTGGCCCACGACGCGGGCTGGGACTTCATAGAGATGAATGCGTCGGATCACAGGAATGCAGCCTCGATTCGCAAGGTCGCTGGCATGGGTTCGGTGAGTCAGACCTTCACTCTGGATGGCGAGTTCCTTTCATGTTCAGATGGAATGAGGAAACTCATCATATTGGACGAGGCGGACAATCTATTCGGGCGCGAGGATTACGGTGGAGCGAAGGCCATCGTCGAGACTATCAAGGAATCCGGCCAGCCAATAATATTGATAGTCAATGATTATTATGAGCTCTCGAGGAAGGCACCCGCCATAAAGACCCTGGCTGACAAGGTCCGATTCAAGAGACTCGAGCCAAGGTTGATCGTTGGCATGTTGAAGTCCATTGCGGACAAGGAGAATGTCAAAGTGGACCAGAACGTGCTGGATAGGATCGCACAGAATGCGAACGGCGACATGCGCGCCGCGATTAACGACCTGCAGATGATGGTCGAGGGAAAAACAGAATTGGCCATCGAAGATTCCGACGCGATCGGGAAGAGGAACCAGTTGAGGGAACTGAACGGCGCCTTGAACATGATGTTCGGGTCAACCACGGTCCGAGAGGCCAGAGATTCGACACTTGACATTGACCTCACGCCTGATGAACTGTCGAAGTGGATAGAGGAGGGCATTCCTCAGGAGATGCGCGACAATGCGGATCTGGCAAAGGCGTTTGACGCTCTCTCGAGAGCGGACATCTACCTCGGCAGGACAAGGAAATACCAACACTACTCACTCTGGTCATACGCCAAGGAGATGATGACTGGAGGGGTCGCACTCTCGAGGTCGTCGCGTGTCAGATCGAAAGTGAGCGACTATGGATTCCCGGGAGCCTTGATTGTCCTGTCCAGAGCCAGAGGACCGCGCGCGGCACTCGGCTCGGTATCAGGAAGACTGTCAGGATATTTCCACGCATCCCCTCGTTGCTTGAAGGAATCCACAATCCCACTGCTTCAGACAATGGTGAAGCACGACAGGGAGCTCCTAGTCCGAATCAGCCGAGAAGCCGGGCTGGACGAGGGTGATATTGCCTACCTGCTCCGTGCAGAGCCCGGGTCTGCTTCTGTCGAATCGATTGTGACCGAGGCCAGGGGGGATGAGCCAGCGCCCAAGAAAGGGAGCAAGAAGGGGCATGGCCGGGGCAGCACAACACGTTTCTGAGGGGTAGTTCGGAGTGGACCAACGCACTAGGGAGCATCTCGAAAGGCAGCAGTACAGAATCGTCGGTGGCTCGGGGGCTGTCAAACTCTGTCATTGGATGAGGCAGAAGTTGATCCACGGGCGGCCGTGCTACAAGGAGGAATTCTATGGCATCGAGTCTCACAGATGCCTTCAGATGACTCCGGCCGTAAACATATGCAACGAACGCTGTCTGTTCTGTTGGCGGTATCATGGGATGACGGGGTTCGGTAAAACCCCCTATCCAGATCCGGAGGATCTTCTCGAAGGGTGTCTACGAGAACAGAGGCTCCTCGTGTCCGGGTTCAAGGGAGACGCGAGGTGCGATTCGAAGCTCTGGGAAGAGGCTCGGAAACCCAACCAAGTGGCCATCTCTCTTTCGGGAGAACCAACGCTGTATCCTAAGCTCGGGGAGTTCATCGAGCTGTGCAAGCGAAAGGGGATGACAACCTTCCTTGTGACCAATGGGACCTTGCCCAAGGCTCTGGAGCATCTGTCCACTCTGCCAACCCAGCTCTATGTGACAATCGCTGCGCCGAACAAGCAGCTGTTTGACAAGCTCTGTGTTCCCCAGGTTTCCGGAGCGTGGGAGAGTCTCATGAAAACCCTCGAGCTGCTGCCTTCGCTCTCAACTAGGACCGTGGTCAGGCACACCCTGATCGACGGTTGGAATCTTGGCTGGGAGGACGAGTACGCAAAGCTGGACGAGATCGCCCAGCCGATTTTTATCGAGCCAAAAGGATATGTCTTTGTCGGAGATTCCAGAACTCGAATGACGGTGGACAACATGCCCTCGCATGCTTCTGTGAGGGAGTTCTCCAACAGGATCGCTGAGAAGCTGGACTTGGAGGTCGTTGGCGAGCGAGTGGACAGTCGCGTCGTGCTTCTTGGCAGAAAGGGTGCTAGGCTGAGAGTTCGCGAGTGAAGCCTCACTTCAGCCTGATGGTCTCGAGGTTGAGAGGAGCGCGAGTCTCGATGCCGAATTTCTTGTAGAGGGAACTCGCCAGGTCTGAGCACTTGAAATCCTCGCCATGGCCAATGATTATTCTCTCTGGTCTCGGCTCCAGCGTGCTTACATAGTTTACTAGCTGCCGCCTGTCAGAGTGACCGGAGAAACCGTCCACGGTTTCGATGTCCATCTTGAGGTGCAAGGTCAGTGGCTTACCCTTCTCATTGAGAGTGATGTCCGTCCATCCTTTCTGTATCTTCCTCCCCATGGTTCCTTCACCCTGGAAACCGACGAACACAAGCGTATTGATCTCGTTGTCGCACCAGGCCTTGAAGTACTCCATCACGGGGCCTCCGTTCATCATGCCGCTCGTCGCGAGAACTATGCAGGGTTCAGGGTCGTGGCTAATTCTCTCTCTCATCTCGGAGCTGTCAACCCTCTTGAAGATGTCGGAGAGGAACGGGTTCTCGCCCATCTGGAATATCTGGGTCCTCAGCTGGCTGTTCAGGTACTCCGGGTAGGCAGTATGGATTGCGGTCGCCTCCCATATCATTCCATCGAGATAGACCGGTATTCTGGGGATCTGGTGGTTCCTCATCTGCTCCTCGAGGACAAGCATGACCTCTTGGGATCTTCCCACAGCAAACACGGGGACCAGTACCTTGCCGCCCCTGGCGATGGCCGCTCGAACGGTCTCTCTCAGCTGGTTAGCAGCTTCCTGTCTGCTCGGCTGCATGTCGTGATAGCCACCATAGGTGGATTCCATGACCAGGGTCTCCAGCCGGGGGAATTTGTTTACGCACGGATTGAAGAGCCATGATTTCTCGAACTTGATGTCTCCGGTGAATGCAATGTTGTATAGCCCGTCCCCCACATGGAAGTGGCAGATGGCAGAACCCAATATGTGCCCAGCGTTCTGGAATGTGAGCCGAACGTCTGGCGATATGTCTGTGGTCTCACCGTACTTGAGCGGTATGCAGTGCAGAACGGCATCCCTGATGTGGGACGACTCATAAGGCGCCTTCTTCGCCTCTCCCACTGCTACCTTGATGAAATCAAGCTGGAGCAGCGACATCATATCCCTTGTAGGGGGCGTGCAGTAGACCGGGCCGTCATATCCATACTTGAACAATGCCGGTACCAGGCCCGAGTGATCCAGGTGAGCATGGGTCACCACGACAGCGTCGATCGACTCCATCGGCTGGAGCTCAGGCGCGCTCAGGTAAGGCGAAGAACCGCCGTTCTCTGCGGCAACTGCGACTCCGCAGTCAATGAGTATCTTGCTCTCTCGGGTCGTGAGCAGAGTGGCGCTCCGGCCCACCTCGCGGTAGCCGCCCAGAGCGGTAATTCTCAGCCATGTCTCTTCGTTGAGACGCTGCCGCATGAGCTTTCTGCCGACTTTCTTCAAGAACTCTTTTCGCTCAGTCTGCATGCTCCTGAGGTAATTCCTGATGTCACTTACCGTCTTGGAGGGTATGGGAGGTGCTCGGACGACTTTGGGGGCCCATCCGATATCCTTCTTGATCTCGTTCAGGACCGCTCCGTGCTTGCCGATCACCAGGCCTGGAGATATGGCCTCTATGGTCACCTCTCCGGTCTCATCGTCGAAATAGATGTTGGTGATCTTCGCATCTTCAGGTATGATCTTTCTTATGCGCTCCTCAGCGTCTTCCGGCTTGGCCAGCATTGTCGGGTCGGGTCTGATGGCCACCCTTCTCCTGAGGCTCTGAGCCAGCTGGCGAACTAGGTCGTTGTTGTGCGCGAACTCCTCAAGGTTCCTTGTGTAGATGACTATGACCGGTCCCTCGAAATCTACGTCCGTGACCTCTATGTTCGAAGGGATGGTCTTCTTGACCGCTTCCCGAGCTTCTTCTAGAATCTTCTCAATGCCCATCTAGTTCACTCAACTGAATCAAATAGTTCACGGCAGAAACGCCGTTTGGAAATGTGCGTGGTTAACTAAGCCAGCTTCATCTTCGCGAGTCGCTTCTGTATCTCCTTCTCGTCCATCTGTGTGAAACCCTCCTTGGTTATGAAGGCCACAGAGTAGCCGTCGCCCGATGCCGCGTCGCGCTTCATTGCGGCGTGCAATGCCCTGATTGCGAGGTCGGCCCCGTCGGTCACCGAAAGTCCCTTCTCGAAGTGATCCTCAAGAACACCGTATACGAACGGAGAGCCAGATCCAGTAGTCACATAGTCGTCAGGTATCGCACCCCCGACCATGTCGAGAGCGTATACGTGAGACCCATCTCTGTCCACGCCACCGAGTATCAATCCGACCCAGTAAGGGTAGAATCTGCTTCCAGCCAGTATGTTCGATGTGAGAGTCGCAGCCGACCTTACACTCATTGGCTGGCCTCGCTTGAGCTTGTACAATTCTACCTCGGCCGTGATGTAGCGCGCCAGGGTCTGAGCGTCACCTACGACCCCTGCAACTGTGAGTCCGATGTTGTCGTCTATCCGAAACAACTTCTGAGTCGTCTTGTGAGCGATCAAAGTGCCCATCGTCGCCCTCATCTCGGTCGCCATGACGACGCCATCCTTGCACACCAGACCAATCGTCGTAGTGCCCTTCTTAACATCTTCAATGTCTGCCATGAATGAACACCATCAGTGAAAACTGATTTGCCAAAAGGCGTTTGAAAGAATAATCCTGCCAGTATATAATTCTTTGTCCACAATGATGACGGATTCCGGGCGCTGTAGTTTGATGGCAAACACAATCTATATGACTGCATCCCGAGAATAGTATCACGAGATGGGTAGCAAGTAAGTCCCTTCCCTGTATGCACGCAACCTTTGATGGACGCCGTGCTCCGAAAGGAATTGGAGGAAGGGCATTGCGTCAGGAAACTCATTGCCTGCCCATCTCCCTCCTTTTCATTCCATCCGGAACAACGATAAATACAATCACCTGCATTTCAGAGCCTTGTTGCGGTGAGCACCTTGAAGATACTCATTGTCGACGATCTGGATGCCTTCAGAAAGGTCTTCATTGAGATGCTTGTGAGGGCTGGATTCCACGACGTCGTCGAAGCTTCCAACTTCGACCAGGCCGTCGAGCGATTCACGCGGGAGAGACCCGAGATATGCTTCGTGGACATGATTCTGCCTGGCAAGAGTGGTGTAGAAGTGACCAAGGCGATCCTGCAGGTCGATCCGAAAGCGAAGATAATTGCCATGAGTTCGATCGTGAACAAGAAGATGATAAGAGAGAGCCTTGACTGCGGCGCGAAGGATTTCCTCTTGAAGCCGACCAATGATATCGCATTGAGTTCCGTCCTGGCAATGTGGAGTGATTAGTTGAGCCTCTTCTCCAAGAAGACTAAGGAAAACGCATCCCACAAGGACGATCTTCTGCCGATAACACGGAAGTACAGCGTGCTAGCTGGCAGGATCTACATAGTCGAGGAATCTCAGCCAGTCATCAGCTTTGATGCCTTCCTCAATATCGTTTCGACCCCCGACAAGGACTCCCAGAGGGTGTCCGGGCTCGCTATCAGCAGACAACACCCGAACCTCATCAGGGAGAAATACGGGCTCGAGGATGTTCGCATATACTGGCTGGCCACTCGGGCAGGGGACGATGTCATCTCTCCGACCAATCTCGGGATCCTCACTCACACAATAGTCAAATTCGCGGAGGACAGCAAGCGCGGAGTGATCCTACTGGACGGATTGGAGTACCTCGTATCCAACAACGACTTCAACAAAGTGCTGCGAGTCGTCGACCAGGTGAGCGACCATATCTCGCAGAGCAAATCCGTGATGATCGTCCCCGTCGACCCCAGGGCCTTCGATCCGAAAGAGCTGGCGCTGCTCGAGAGAAACACCGAGAAGATGACTGCTGCCTCAAAGGCGAAGTGAATCTCGGGGCCTAGGAAGATATGCCGGCTGTGACGCTGAACACGACTGATGCCACCAGGATGCACCACCCAAGCGACCGGATGAACTGGCTTCTGTCCCTCTCGGAGCCCAATGCCCAGACGAAGTATGTCACTACTGCGTTGGATTCGGCCAGGAAGAACCCAAGTACCAAGAAGAACGCCCGCGGGTCAAGGGTCCAGGTGCCGTTGTCAACGATAGCCGCGAGGGAAAGGTAGATGCCGTACGCTACCCCGAGAACGACCGGTCCCAGAACGTACGAGGTCATCCTCATCATTGATATGGTTGGTCTCAACCTGCTCCTCAGTGTCCCCTCGATGTCCCGGAGATCTTTCAGATAGACCGCGAGATCCATGGCCAGTATGCCTGCGGCCTGTTCGTCTTTTGCGGCGGCGCGGCTGACAACCCTGAGCCCCTCCATGGAATTCGGATTCGTTTCGTTCTCAATCATGTCCGGGCCGTGTCCCATAGTAGCGATGTCGTGCGAAAGCAACCTCATTCTGATCGCCGCAGAATCGTCGGAATCCATTGCTGAATCCCTCATCGCAGACTCGAAGTTCTGGCCCTCAACCATCCTTGCCCCAATCCTGAAAAGGAAGTCCTCTGACGAGGAGTTGTCGATTGAAGAGGGATCTTCACGATGCCGTGTCCCGGCCAGCAACAAAGCGGAGGGACACAGGCAAGCCATTAGTATGGCGGCCGATTGGATGAACCCGTCAAGCGCATAGCATGAGAACAATGTTGCTCCTACGGAGGTGCTTCCCGCGAGGGCGACCCAGGCAAGGCTTGGGCGTGCCGCAGCACCATTGCAGGACCTCTGGCGCACTGGATTCCGCGAGACGGCATTCAACGCGGCCAGAAGCCCGATGGCCGGAAAGAGAACATTCATCAGGAAGATTGTGCTGAACACAACGTCGTGCCCATCCCTCTGCATCTCACCCCCCTGCATTCCGTCGATGGACCAGAAATTCCACGACATCATTGGAAGGAAGGATCCGACCATCAGAGGGAGAAGAACCCCCAGGCCGAAGATTACCATGCTCGGGGTGGACAGCGAGAGGATGTAGTCCTCTACCCTGCGCTTGGCCCCAGATACCATTGCCTGGTTCGCACGGTCCAGCGCCCGTCTCTTGCCGTCCTCTGTGGATTCGCAGGTCGAGGTCACCATCGAGTTGATACATGATCTGATCTCTCCGCTGAACCTGCTCCATCTATCTCCCAGGTCCTGAAGCGCTTCCTCGAAGCTGCTGAACTCTCCGGTGAGGACCTTCCATTCACACTTGCGCAGTTCAGAGGCGAACGCCCCGTCCCTCCTCGACGCGAACCTGATCGCCCGCGAGAGCGAGGGCTCGTGTCGCAGGCTCATTATCATCAGGTTGATCGCCTCGGCGGAGCTTGTTATGACCGCATTCGCTGACCGGCCTGCGACGGTCTTCGGGTATGCCAGAAGCAGTTCCCTGACCGCAAATGGAACGATTGCCAACAGTAGCGCCGCGGGAAGGACCGCCGAGGTACCGAAAAGAACGAATGCCGTGGCTGCACAAGCCGAGACCAGAACCGCTGAGATCACCCCGGCGGCGTCAGCTGCCAATACCATGGTCCTCGGCGAGATGTTCAAGTCGGCCAGCATTGCGTGCGTGTCCAGGTTCTTCAGCATCTTCTCTCTGTTTGCGGAGTGCTGTCCATCGGACCGCTTGCTCACATGTCCGATTCTGTCGTTTTCCGGAGCAAGGCGTTGCCCAAGTCCCAGAGTCTCCCCTGCGCGCGCGAGCCAGAAGCATGCTGGGACGTACTTGGAGCGACTCATCCTATGGTCCGCTCCATTCATTGAACCAAATCCGCCAATCCCTCAACCCTGCCTCCGTCTCGCCAGCTTGAAACAGGGACCGCATAAGGACTTCGTTCGAATGGACCCTGAAGCGATCGCTCTCCAACTGACCACCGGAGTACCTTTTGCGGGGGTCCTCGGCGGCAATCTGGTCAGCGTGCGCTCGAGCTTTGATTATCTCCATCGTCTCGTCCGGTCGCAGACCGAGTGCGGAGGCTATTCCCATCACAGTGCGCGACTGCGCACTGAACTCGGGTGTTGGTTTGGCGCAATGGCATCCTGGCTCTGTGGCAAAGAGGCTCACAAGCTCCGCGTGTTTTCCCGTCCATCGGACTTCTGCGACCTCAGTCAAGCGCCTATGGAACCTCGACCCGTCGGGAGTCCTGACGAGCCCTATCACAGCAACTATGTCCGTTGATGAGAATGCGCGCTCGGTCACCCCGAGATCCTCGATCGCCCTATCGAGAACCCCACTCGCCGAATTGCCGTGTATCGTCCCCAGGACTGCCGATCCCGCGCTTCCGGCCCGCATGCTCTCGTAGAGCATCCTCGCCTCTCGGCCTCTGACCTCGCCTATCACTATCGCGCTCTCCCCCATCCTGAGGCTGACTCTCAGGCTCTGTTCCGCCGATGTTGCCCCTGTCTCTGAATCGGGGGAGAATCTGAGCGGCTGCATGTCGTATCCCAGATTCTGCATCCTGGACGCCGAGATCTCGGGCGTGTCCTCGATCAGGATTATCCTCTGAGATAGTGGGAATTCGAGCAGCATCGCACCCAGCAAGGTGGTCTTGCCCGCGCCCCTGCTGCCCGCGAAGAGGACCGTCCTTCTTCCGATGACGCATGCCCACAGGAAACTCGACAGTAGGGGCGATATGGAGCCGTTCGCGATTAGCCCGGGCATCGTCCAAATGCCCCTCGAATGCTTCCTAATCGCCACGCAGACGCCTTTCTCGCTCAAGGGCGGCCCCACAAGGGTGACCCTCGAGTCGAGCATCCGCATGTCCGCCTCAAGGACGGGATGTGCCTCGGAGAAAGGGAGGCCAGTCTCGAACTTGACTCTGGATACGAATCCCTGCAGATCACGCCTGCCGACGAACATGTTCGTCCGACACTTCTGTCTGACACCGTCGATGACATCAGATCGGAGAACCAAATGCACGGGTGTCTGGCTGGACGGAGCGTCTATGTATATGTCCTGCACGGACGCGTCCTCGAGGAGGGTCTCCAGTATGCCGAATCCAGCGGTATACTTGCACAGTAGCTCGGACAAACGGTCTGCGTCCTTCTCGATTGCGTTCCCTGACGCGCCCTGGTCCCTTCCAGAGGCAAGCCCGGCATAGATGCTATTCTTGGCCTTCGCCTTGATGTACGGCCTGGCCAGCGCCAGAGAGCGCGTCTCGATGCCCTCTGGGACTGAATTTGTAAGGTCCTTGAGTGCGTCCGCCATGATCTGGAGTTGGCGTTGCCCGAGATGGTACTCTGGCGGGTCGACGGAATACAATCCATAGCTTGCATTCTTGGGGGACGCCACGAGGACCCTCACTCCCGACACGCTGTAGCTGGTCAGAATCTCGTCATTGGGGACGTCGGGCGCCTCTATCCATGATGAGGCGAAACATGGTCTGGTCTCCATTCGGGTCCGGATCCCAATCGACCTCTCTGATCGGATTGCATCGGTCTCTTGGGCAGTATCCTGTGACGAGAACACGGTTGAGCCAGGGACTATTCTTGGCCTTTTCGGTCTCATGGGACCGGTCCTCACACCCTTGCCAGGAGGCTGATCGACAGACCTTCTGAGATGCAAGCATTGGCTTTTGGGCAGGTAGATGCAGACAGTTCGTGAAAGAGCTCATCCTTGACCGCTGAGCGCTCAAGCAGATACCTGAACGGATCCTGGAGAAGTGCTCTCTTCGCAGAGCCAAGGACGTTTCGACTACTGGCAGTGCATGTCCGACACCTTCTGTCTGACGGTGAGTCAATGGAGGCGATTGCCATCTTCAGCGCCGATAGCTCGGACGCCACTGTGCACGCAAGGCGGACGCACTCTCCTCGGTATCTCTTGTGTATGAACTTCTTGAGGACGATAGTATCGGGTCGTGGGCCATTCGATATGGAATGCACTATGCCAGACAGGCAGTTCTTGTTGGACAAGTCGTTCGCCCCTTGGCACGAGCCGCAATCGACCTCGAGTGACAAGCCATCCTCCTCTTTGAACTCGGCCGGACAACTGGTCTCAGGGTTCAAGGCGGGGACGAGTTTCTTTGTCGGCCCAAGATTATGTACCATGGTGAGTCATGTCCAGAATTGGGATTTGTATGGTTCTGCCCTTAGTAGGCTGCATGTAGTGGTGAGGCAGCATTACTCACGCGTCTGATGCGACGAGCGATGAGACTCGACGAAGACGGGGTTGCTGGTTTCTTCGAGGATCTGCCTGTCCTGATCATTGTCCTTGGGGCCGTTTGCATTCTCGTCATGACCGCAACTAGGATCTCGGCCGAGATCATCTCGAACGACGCATTTGATCGATTACAGACTGTGGCTGAGTCCATAATCGATCGCGTAAGGTCAGAGGCCACTCAATTGGCCGAGGCGAGAGGAGCTCCCCTTCTTTCCTCGATAGTCCGCTTGAACCTGACCGATTGTGCCGAAGCGGCCACACTCGGGGGCCATGCCTACAAGGTGGTCATCGCCGTTCTTCATCCGGGAATCGGATCAGTTGTAGCTTCAGCTGGTCGGGAGTTGCCTGTATCAACTTGCTCGGCAGCGTCATCCACGCTCATGAACGCTATAGACGAGTCCGATCGGAGCATTGTCATCGAGGCACGGGCCATGGTGTGGTAGAATGCGGTTGGAAAATAGTGGTCAGCTTGCTCTTCTTGACGCCGTGGTCTTCTTTGCGGTTTCCGTTGTTGTGTCCAGCGTGCTGCTGTCGTACGGAGAGACCTTCGGAAGCGTTGATCTGGATAGCAAAGAGGGGACCGCGAACCCAGAGGAGATCCTCGGCGCGTTTCTGAACGCGTGCATTGGCTCAGGGATCACCATTCAACTCAGCGAGCCGCGTCTGATAACCGAGCGAGAGAAGGTGTCCACATGCCTCGCGATTGAAGTCGAGGCTATCATGGGCGGCCTGGACCCCAGGCTGTTCTCCGAGTTGAACGATGTGTTCACTGTTATTCTCGGGCGGATCACTAACCCCGTGTTCCAGCCGCACCTTGTCGTACTGGACATGGACAGCGAGACCTATGATGCCGTCCTTCTGCTTCCAGAGGATTTGCATGTGGGCGGAGACCAGATGGCGGCCTCGACGGTCCTCCCATGCGGAGCATACATCTGCCTTGTTGAGGTGGTGCTATCTGCCCATGCGCTTCCCGAGCCGGTCGACGTCCGAATTCGTGACCTTGATCTTCGACCAAGCGTAGTCCTCTCCATGGCCGATGACAATCCAGGCGATTGCGAACATGATTACCATGGTCGCAATCGAGAAGTAAAGATACGTCTCGATGTCGGTCGTCACATATAGTCCGACCAGCACGGGGACCAGAACGTAGAAGGTGTAGAGCGCGAGGGTGTAGATGGTGAACGGTATCTTGATCGGCGTCGCGTCCCCGAAGCACCTCGGGCATCGATCTCTGATCGAGTACCAGCTCTTGACTCGGAGCTCCTTGCATTTTGGGCAGTACAGGAACTTCACGCCCGGCCTAAGTGCGGGGGAGATATATATCCTCCTCTCGCCAACATGGAAAGGAAGAATATCCAGGAACAGAATTATCTGCTCATGGCGAAGAAGGGCCGCGCATCCGAAACCGAGTACACGAACGAGGAGATGATCCTCCTCGCCCAGCTCCGGCGTTCGTCCGGAAGGGTCTGCAGGAATTGCCAGTGGTATTCCGATAGAGGGAAGCACAAGGGCTGTTTCCCGGACGGGAAATATCGGAAGTGGCTTTCCCCCGAGGAGTTCGAGGCCGGATGTGATGCATTCAAGGAGAGGCCGAAGAAAGTATAGTGCAGGGGCGCGGATTCGAACCGCGGAACCACTGCTGGACAAGGTCCTAAGCCTTGCGCCGTTGACCGGTCTTGGCTACCCCTGCGTCGCAAATGCTTGAAGATATCTAATCATTATAAGAACCAATCGACTGTGGATCCATCGAGCCTTTCATCGCGGGGGATTCCTCCTGGAACGTTCACCCTCAAGGAACGCTCGAACCGGGCCAAGTGCGACGTCGGGCCTGCTCGGATAGGCAACAACCTTGATTCGAATAGATATCACGTCTTCCCCCTGGGTGAGTATGACATCTCCCTTCAGCGCGGCCTGCTTGTCGACTCTCATGAACATGTTGCATCCATCGTCGATTCTGGACTCGAGCGACTCTTCGAGTCTTACCAGGTCATTATCCCCGAGCCTCTCGAAGAACGCCGATATGTCGTCCATGCCTTCTATCGCAGTGTCGAGGATGAGTATCGGATTGCCGTGATGGCCCTCGGTCTTTGAGATCCTGACATCCGTCTGGCCGACGGTGTTTGTGAGCGCGAGTCTTACCTTCTCAACGTCCTCGGTAGCGTGGCAGAAAGTGCGCGCGTACATGCCAGCGAATATCTTCTTCACGTTCGATAGAATCGACAATCGGGTATGTAATCCTGTCCGGGAGGCATTCGTCGAGGCCAGCTAGCACGGTTAGCCACGCATGATAGTAGGTTGGCACATCATTAATACGTTGAATCTCATAACAACGGAAACGGTGTTCCGTTGATTGAAGTCAGGTTCCACGGAAGGGGCGGCCAGGGGGCCGTCGTCGCTTCCGAAGTTCTCGCCAGCGCCGCCTTCAAGATGGGGTTCGAGGTCTCTGCGTTCCCGTTCTTTGGCGTTGAGCGAAGGGGAGCTCCCGTGACAGCATTCACGAGAATTGACCGCAAGCCGATCAGGATCAAATCAAGCATCTACGAGCCGGACTTCGTCGTGGTCCTCGATAGCTCTCTCATGAGAGGCGTCGATGTCCTGGAGGGTTTGAAACCGGAAGGCCGAGTGCTGATCAACCACCCCGATGGCAAGAAGCTGCAAGGAAAGGACGCCAAGTTCCACTATTTCGTTGTCGACGCGACGGCCATTGCCATCTCTCACGGGCTGGGTTCTTCAACCGCTCCGATCGTCAACACGGCGATCATGGGCGGCTTCGCCCGAGCCTGCAACATCGTCTCGATAGATTCTATCCTGCAGAGTATCCGAGAGGAGGCACCTGTCAAGCAGGAGGAGAATGTGGCCGCCGCGCGGCAGGCTTTTGACCAGACCCAAGAGGTGAGGACATGACGAAGAGCTATGAGGAGATCCCGCTGACTCCAATATCGAACACGCCAAGCACGGTCAACCTCACAGGGCTATGGAGGGTGGTGAAGCCTGTCGTCGACAAGAGCATGTGCAAGAAATGCACCATCTGCTGGAAGTACTGTCCAGATGCCGCGATCAAGCTCATTGACGGGGAACCGGTGATCGATCTTCTGTACTGCAAGGGCTGCGGGATATGCTCATTCGAGTGTCCTGCGAAATGCATCGTGATGGTGAAGGAAGGCTAGAGATGAGAGAGGTCATGACTGGCAACTACGCGTCCGCCTACGGGGCGAAGCTTGCGCGAGCCGAGGTAATCGCAGCCTATCCGATCACTCCTCAGACGTCGATAGTTGAGAAGCTGGCGGAGTTCGTGTCAACCGGTGAGCTTCGAGCAAAGTTCATTCCAGTGGAGAGCGAGCACAGCGCGATGGCTGCCTGCATCGCCGCGGAGACTGCGGGCGCCAGGACATACACCGCCACCAGCTCTCACGGGCTCACTCTGATGCACGAGGTCCTGATATGGGCCTCGGGAGCGAGATTGCCCATCGTGATGACGAATGTCAGCCGAGCTATGGCTCCCCCGTGGAATGTGTGGGTGGACCACATGGACTCGATCGCTCAGAGGGACACTGGCTGGCTCCAGTTCTTTTGCCAGAGCAATCAAGAGGTACTTGACACAATCATCATGGCGTACAAGATTTGCGAGAGCGCGCGCGTAATGCTCCCCGCGATGATAATCGAGGACGCGTTCATACTGTCGCACACCTCCGAGCCTGTCGATGTCCCTGACCAGAAGCTCGTCGACTCGTTCCTTCCTCCTTACTCTCCAGAACTGAAGCTCGAGGTCGGCAAGGCTATGGGGTTCGGGTCCCTCGTGAAGCCCGACCAGTACATGGAGTTCAGGTACAAGGCTATGGAGGCCATGACGTCCGCCCACGACCGCGTGCTCGTGGTCGAGCGCGAGTTCAAGGATGTTTTCGGCCGGGAGCATGGAGGGCTTCTCGAAAGGTATAGGTGCGAGGACGCCGAGGTAGTGCTGGTTGCGGCGGGGTCCGTGGCTGGCACCGCGAAGGATGTCGTCGACGCGCTCAGAGCGAAGGGGCAGATGGTCGGTCTGGCCAGGATCAGAGCTTTCCGCCCGTTCCCCGAGCAGGAGTTCAAAGCATTGGCTTCGAAGGTCGCGGGCATGGCTGTGCTTGACAGAAGCTACACATTCGGCGCTGCGGGTGCCATGTTCACCGAAGTGAAGGCTTCAGTCTACTCCAACCAGAAGCGGCCAGTGCTCAAGAACTACATCGCCGGACTTGGCGGAAGGGACATCACCCCGAAGATCATCGAGAAGATCTTCGAGGACATCAGTGTCATCTCTCGCCGGGGCATCGAGGACGAGGTCGAGTGGGTGGAGGTAGCGGGACTGCCCCGGAGGTGGAAGTGATGGGCAAGGTAACGATTCCAGAAGAGGAGTTCACATTCCCTGGGAGCACCGGCTGTCCTGGATGCGGTGCGAACCTTGTAATGAGATATCTTTTGAAGGGTCTGGGAGAACGCACGATACTATCAATCCCAGCTTGTTGCTGGGCGGTCATGCCGGGCTATTGGCCCAGCAACTGCCTCAAGGTGCCGCTGCTGTACACCGCCTTCGAGGCGACTGGCGCGGCAATATCCGGCCTGAGAGCCGCACTAGATGTCAAAGGGATTGAGGGTGTGACCGTGGTCGGGTTCGCTGGGGATGGGGGCACAGTGGACATCGGGCTCCAATCGATGTCAGGAGCCGCCGAGAGGAGGACCGACGCGATATACGTCATGTATGACAATGAGGCGTACATGAACACCGGCATTCAGCGCAGTGGCTCGACGCCTTGGGGTGCCTGGACCACGACAACCCCCGTTGGAAGCACTCACGGGTTCAAGCACGAGTCGAAGAAAGACATCATGGCGATCATGCAGGCTCACAGGATACCCTACGCAGCTACTGTCTCCGTGGCCCACCCAGAGGACTTCGTCAAGAAGGTCAGAAAGGCCAAGGAAATCAAAGGGTTCAGATTCATCCACGCGCTGTCCCCGTGTCCTCCTGGCTGGCGGATGAGCCCGATGCACGGCGTTGAGGTAGCACGCCTCGCGGTCGAGACGCACATGTTTCCATTGTACGAGATTGAGAATGGCAAAGTGGTCATTACAAGGAAGGGAAAAGGTCTCCCGATCACCGAGTACACTAAGTTCCAGGGGCGGTTCTCTCACCTCACGAACGAGGAGATCGCATCGATTCAGAGGACGATAGACTGGTCCTGGCAGAACCTGCTGGCCAAGGAAGCCTCAGGCACTTGATGTGAGTGATGACTATCTCACGGGGACTATCTTCCTTCTCCTGTAGCCAGTAATGACCTTGAGGCTGCCTCTGAATGAATCGTCCAGAGCTCTATCCCCAGTGTCGGTCCTGAGAACCGGCGTGTTCTTGAGCTTCGTCGGGGTGGCGATGACGATCACCTTGTCTATCCCAACTTCGCGGATGACCTTCGGGGAAACCTGCTGGTTTCCCCGGCCAAAGAACAGCCCCTGAGCACCGATGGGAGTCACGACGATTCTGGCATCGACCACAGTCCGGAGCATTCTGAGAAGATCCTCCTCCGAGGCGTCCCGGCAAACTATTCTACCGTCGACGACCACATCGACTCCTAGGAGGGTCTTCGCCTCACCAAGCTTCATTGCGATCCTCTCAGTCGTGCTTCCAGGTCCGAGTATGTACGCCGTACCTCTCTTCATGTCCTCGGCGACGTATTCCGCGATTTCATCCGCCTCGTCATCGGCGTCGCCTGACCTGTACTCTGCCTTGCTGGATTGGATATATTCCTTGGCCGACGGTGCCAAAGCGAGTCCGTGCAATCTAGTGCTGATGATGCCCTCTCTGAATTTGTCCTCGTCAATGTCGACAACTTCGGCCTCCACAGAAGCGCGTGTGCGCGAGAACGAATCAAGGAGCTCCGCCACATCCGCGGGAGTGTATGCGAAGACTGCAGAGTGCATTTTCACGCCTGACGGAATCCCCAATATCGGCACACTCCTTCCTACCACGTCAACTATGTCCCGGGCGGTTCCGTCTCCGCCGGCGAAAACGATCAGGTCGACTCCCTCCCGCAGGAATGCTTTGACCGCCCTCCGAGTGTCCTCGGCGGTGGTCCTCTTCTTTGGCTTGAAGACGACCGCGGAATCGATGCCGGCAGAATCGAGCTCCTCCTTTCCCATCTCGCCGGCGCAGGTCAGGAACTCAGCTTCAAGGCCCCGATCTGCGACGCCTTCGAGGGCATCTCTGGATCTTCCCGGGGAAATCTTGACAGCGCCTCTGGCCTCCGCCTCGATCCTTATGTCTTCCCCGTCGGTGCCTTTGAGTCCAACCGATCCTCCCATGCCAGCGATCGGGTTGACCAGAAATCCAATTCTCACGGTCGGACAGAACACGTTCTCAATAGAAACGATTATTGCTGTTCTTGCACAGGAAATTTGGATGATTGAAGTGGTTTCTGACCGGCTTCAGAACGGGACCCCGGAGGCCATCCGTGTTGCAATGGTCAGTTCCGAGCCAGCCGCTTTGAGGTTTCGTGCCTATCCGAACATGTTGGGCCCGAACCCACCGAACATCGGGTCAAGCTCGGCGTGCACGAAATTGTGCTCGGTTGTCTCGGGGTGAGGAACTGGAGTGACTTCCTCGGTCTGCTCGGACAGGCCAGTGATTTCCTCCATGAGGCTGCTTACGTAGGAGCTGGTGCGATCGCAGACGGCCTCGACTATTCGGAGAACGCTCCTGTCAACTATCTTCAGCGCCTCCGACATTGGCATGTCGGCCCCGACGCCCATCAGCTTGTTGTTGTCTAGGACAATCGTGAAATTCGCGTTCTCCTTCAACCTGGCAATCCCGTCAACTGCGATTCTTCTCCTGTCCGCGCCCTCCGTGTCAAATGGCATTATGGGCACGGCGAATGTGACCGCGTTCATCTCCCTGGCCACGCTAGCCACAACTGGAGCGACGCCTGTCCCTGTCCCGCCTCCCATGCCGGCGACGACGAAGACGATGTCGTAGCCCCTCAGGGCTTCCTTGATGACTTCTCTCGCTTTTTCGGCGCAGTGTTCCCCTATCTCAGGGAAACCACCCGAGTCCCTTCCGAAGGAGACGTCCTTTCCAATCAGGACTTTCTTGTGCGCGTCGACAGTCTTCAGACGCGACTCGTCGGTGTTCACAGCCACTGTGTCGATTCTGTTCGACTTCCAGTAGATTCCATGCACGATATTCGACCCAGCACCTCCGCAGCCGACCACTGCGACCGCGGGCTCTCCCAGGCTGGTTCCAATTGCGTTTATGATTTCTTCCGTCCTGTTCCCATCCGCCGCCATTCCTTTGGCCTCCGTTTCTTGCTGGCGGGTCGAGAGAAAACCCTCCGCGAGAGTCCCCAAGCCCGTCAACTCGTCAAACAAACGGCGCCTATGTCCTAGGAAGAACCTTGAAGCCGCTTCCCTGGATGTTCGCGTCCTTCTTGAGCTCGTCCACATGCTCCTTGTGAAGGAACTCGTGACGCGCGCTGTCCGCGACCGCCTCCGACACCGAGCTGTAGATTCCCTCAGAGACGAGGTTCCTGATGGTGTCGAGTACGAGCGACGGCAGCTGTACTATCACTTCGTTCGGCTTCTTGTTGCTCCCTTCTGTCACACCCGCGCGCATCTCCACGTATGCGCGGATAGCGGCGCGGGCTAGTTGCGACCTGTTGGAGAACTCATTGCTGCTGGCGATGAACTCATCGATCAGCTTGAGGTCCTCGGCATCGAGCCGAAGCGTTATCCGTTCGCTCTCCAACGGGTCGGACATGTGTGCATCCCATCCCGATTTGTTGACGCAAAAGGAACATATGTAAGACAACGGTATATATACATATGCAAAATGTCTCATTTCGTCGGAAATTGTCATACCGAACATACTGGCGGCTCTCTACTTCGAAGTCATATGGTGTTTCCGAGACCCATCTTGTGCCCGTTTGTCAGCGTGAATTAGGTTGAACTACCAATTCACCTCAACGAGCATCATTCTCCATGAAACGACATGGCAGATTCGCTTTGCGTGGGGAAGAGTTCCGCCGGGCCCACGCGTCCTTTCCGCTTGTTGTGAGAGACTCTGATCAGACTCGCGGTGCATTGCATGAGACTTGCCGTGAGAACTCTAAGAAACATTTAATTCGTGTCAGGCATTCTGTGCCTTTGCTGGCTCGAACAATGACCCTCGACTTCTCCGCGATAGAGGCGAAATGGCGAAACGCCTGGTACAAGGCCAAGGTCAACGAGTCGGAGCGCCAGCCCGGCAAGAAGAAGTTCTTCATGATATTCGCATATCCTGGATTGACCGGCTACCTTCACGCTGGCCATATGCGGGGTTTCACCTTCTCCGATGCAGTCGTCCGCTACAAGATGATGACCGGCCACGCCACACTCTTTCCTGTCGGTACTCACGCGACAGGTAATGGCGCCATCAGCTTCGCGAAGAAAGTCGAGAGGCGCGACCCTTGGACTGTAGATGTACTCAAAGCGAACGGCGTGTCAGAGGAGCAGCTCGTTTCACTCTCGGACCCCTTGAAAGTAGTGGATTTCTTCAACACCATTTACCTGAACGACTACTGGAAGCGATTCGGTTTCATGTCCGACTGGCGAAGGTTCACATGCACAATCTACCCCGATTACTCCAAGTTCATCGAATGGCAGATGCGGAAACTCATGGCGGAAGGGCTCCTCATCCAGAAGCCATACTTCGCCGCCGCCTGCGCAGAACACGGACCAGTCGCAATCGACGCATCCGAGACGGACATCTCGAAGGGCGGAAACGCCGAGGTTCTCGAGTACACACTATTGAAGTTCGACCTGGAGGACGGTCGGAAGCTCATGGCCGCCACTCTGAGGCCCGAGACAGTCTTCGGATTGACCAACTTCTGGCTGAACCCAGAAGTGGAGTATGTCGATGTCAGAGTAGGAGACGAGGTCTGGGTCACCAGCCGTCCCGCTGCAGACAAGTTGAAGTTGCAGAAGGACCGCGTCGAGATCAAGGGCGCTGCGAACGGTTCCCTGCTCATTGGGAAGAAGTGCAAGGCGCCTTACACTGGGAAGCTGATTCCGATATTCCCGTCCACTTTGTGCTATCCGGACGTTGGAACTGGTCTCGTCATGAGCGTTCCCTCGGACGCTCCGGTCGACTGGATCGGATTGATCGAACTCAAAAGAGATGTCGACGTGAGACAGCGGTTCGACATATCTGATGCTCTCGTGGACGAGGCGTCTCCCGTATCGATAATCAACACACCGGGCTGGGGGCCGCTTCCTGCAGTGGAGATAACCGAGAGGATGGGCATAATCTCTCTCTCCGACCCGAAACTCGACGACGTGACCAAAGAGGTCTACAAGACCGGCTTCCACAAAGGCGTCATGAACGACGCATGCGGCCGGTTCGCTGGACTGCCAGTCGAGAAGGCCAAGGACACGATCCGCGAGGAGATGCTTGCTAGCGGAGTGGCAGACCTCTTCTACGATTTGTCCGAGGAAGTCCGTTGCAGGTGTGGGAAAGAAGTGCTGATTAAGAAGATTCCCGACCAATGGTTCATAGACTACGCGAACCCCGCACTGACGGAACGCTCCAAGAAGCACGCGCTCACCATGAAGATACTCCCGAGGGAGTACTACGACAACATGCAGAATGTCCTCGAATGGTACAGAGAAAGGGCCTGTGTGCGTATGGGGAACTGGCTGGGCACTGAGTTCCCGTTCGACAAGAGATGGATTGTCGAAGCCATTGCCGATAGCACTCTATACCCGGTCTATTACATCATATCGAAGTATGCCAACGAAGGAGCCATCAGCCCAGATGGAATGTCTGAAGAGTTCTTCGACTTCGTGCTACTTGGGAAGGGAGACCTGGATTCCGTGGCATCGAGCACTAGCTTCTCAAAGAAGGTGCTCGAAGACATCCGAGCAGATTTCGAGTACTGGTATCCACTCGATATCAACCTGGGTGGGAAGGAGCACATGACCGTGCATTTCCCCGTGTTCTTGATGAATCATGTGGCGGTCCTAAGGCCCCAGCATTGGCCGCGCGGAATCCTCGTCAACTGGTATATTACTGCAACAGGCGGAAAAATATCCAAATCGAAAGGTGGAGCTCAGCAGATCCCTGATGCTGCCGAGAGGTTTGGCGTGGATGCCATGAGGCTCTTTTATGCGCATGTCGCATCACTGTATGTCGATGTGGCCTGGGAGGACGAGAAGGTGGAGGGCTATCGCGACAGGCTGGAACGGCTCTGGAACCAGATTCACGATTTGCTCGGTTCGGGAGTGGAGCAGTCCTTCGAGGTTGACGCGTGGCTCGACGCGCGGCTAGATGGCAGGCTTGCGAGACTTCACTCTCACATGGAAGGCTATGACCTCAGGTCGTATGCGAATGATGTGTACTTCGAGATTCCCAAGGACCTCAAATGGTATGTGAGAAGGGGTGGCAGATCGAAGGCCGCTATCATGCGCGCTCTTGAGAAGTGGGTGCCGCTTATGGCTCCGATCACGCCTCACATCGCGGAAGAGATGTGGGAAGCCATCGGGAAGAAGCCGTTCGTGTCCCAGCTCCAGATTGAAGCAGGCGGGACTAGCGATGAGTCGGTGGTGGAAGAGGCCAAGGAGAGACTGCTCGAGAACCTGGTCTCGGACATCGGAGAGATCCTTAAGGTCACTATGATGAAGCCGAAAAGGATTGTCATCATGACATCTCCGAAGTGGAAGCATGAGATGATGCGTGACGCTCTGGCTCACCCCAGCGGAAAGCTGGAGATATCAGCGCTCATCAAGAGCGCGATGGCGAAGCCCTACGCTTCGGGGGCCAAGAAGGACATACCCTCGTACGCGAAAGAGCTCGTATCAGATGTGGTCAAAGCCTCTAAGGAGGACAGGGGCATCATGAGCGCACCAGTGGATGAACTCGGGATGCTCTCGGGAACCAGGGACTTCCTGGAGTTGGAGTTCGGGTGCCAGGTTGATGTATTCTCAGCGGACGATCCCGGAAAGGTGGATCCGAAGGGCAAGTCGAGATATGCAAAGCCCGGACGTCCAGCCGTATACATCGAATAATCATTCCTCGTCGGGGAAGTGATATCGAAAGGCATATAGATGGAGAGTTTCTTCCCGATTCCTAATCCTTCGAACCTCCCCCGTTCCAGACTCTTGGTGAACATCCGATGTACAACAAGCTCGCTGACTTCATCATCCGTCATCACAAGGTGATCATCGTCGCGTGGATAATCGTCTTGTTCTACGCGTTCCCTTTGATATTCAAGATCAACGAGGTCGTCGTCTACAACGAGGGGGACGTCGGCCTCAACAAGATGGAGGCGCTAGAGGCCCAGAGCATCATCGAGCATGAGTTTCCAGGAAGGCTGGCGAACAGCACCATCACTATTGTGATTCAGAACTCCGATGTGACTTCCTCTGATGCTAGGAATTTCTCCGCCAGACTCTATTCGGACATCAGTAGCAGTCCGAACATGCAGGGAGTCATCAGCGTGGACTACGTCTACAGCGCCATTGGTATGTACATCGCGGGCGTCGTAGAGGGCACCGCGCCGATGATGCATGTTCTCTATGCTCAGACGAACCAGACCTCGATGATTGTTTACGGAATCCCGGCCGAAATGTTCTACAAGCATATCGCTCTCGTCGGTTTGGGATACACCAATTACGACGCTCAGCAGGCGGTGCTCCAGGATGTCGCAGCCGAGCTCACAGCATCTGGATTGAACAGTTCCATGATTGCGTTGACCCTCGGCTACGCTGACGCGTTCTACGAAACTTGGTCAATTGGAAGCAACTTCTCGGTCGATCCACTCCAGCTTCAACCGATGATCCAGACTGCGGCGAACACTTACTTCGGTGTGATGATTGGCGAGGAAAACGGCTCCTTCGCTCTTTCGGTCGCCGGCAACTTCACGGTCTCTGACTTCGCCGACGAGGCGGCCCAACGCAATTTCACGTTCTCCATGATATCGGGCCAGATTCAGGCGGAGCGGTCATTCGTTGAAGGCATGTGGGAGCTTGGTCCCGCGCCTTCGTCGTCCGCAATCCAGGCATATGCCACCGCTGTAACGATGAGTAGCACCATCGCCTCTGTCTCGTTGCACGTGCCGGACATACTCGCCAGCCAGTTTATCAACCTTCATCCGGTTTCCGGCGAGGCGAACACGACGATGCTGATGGCAGTCTCCCTGTCCGTTGGTGGTTCGTCGGCTGAGGCTGAGAGGGATGTCCGCGAGATACGCGAGCTGGTGAGGCAGAATCAGGACCTGCTCCCCGGATACTCTGTATATGTCAGCGGCGACCCGGCGATAAACGTGGATACGATGGACGCGGTTGAGAGCGACACGAGCAAGATTGACCCGGTCACGATCGTGCTCGTGATAGTCATCGTTGCGTTCTTCTTCCGGTCCATTGTCAGTCCGTGGGTTCCTCTGATGACCATCGGGATGGCGTACTTGCTGACAACGGCGGTCGTCTATGTGTTGGGATCTGCTCTGATGAGCATACACTACAGCGTCATGACCTTCGTTCTGGTAGTGATGTTGGGCGCAGGCACGGACTACTGCATATTCATAATGTCTAGATACAGGGAAGAGCGGATACTGGGGAAACCAAAGGAGGAGGCTGTCAAGACTAGCCTCGTATGGGCAGGGGAGAGCATCACGACGAGTGGTGCGACTGTCATGATAGGTTTCGGGGCCTTGATGATCAGCCAGTACAGCATGGTCCGATCGATGGGTATGGCACTTGTTGTCGCAGTCGGCATCTCTCTTCTGTTCGCCCTGACGATGCTCCCCTCTCTGATCATGTTGGTAGGTGACAAGATTTTCTGGCCGAACTCGATGGAGAAGGCGACCAAGAGGGCCGAGCGGCTCAGCCAGAGAGGAGGGGGATACTTCAGGAAGAGCTCTCAATTCGCTCTTAAGCACTCCAAGGCAATCGTAATCGCGGCGCTGCTGATCTCCGTGCCAGCGGTCTACTTGTTCTTCACGCTCGAATCGAGCTACGACTTCCTTGCTAGCATTCCGAACTCTGAGAGTAAACAGGGATTGGACGCTCTCGGAGCTGGGTTCGGCCAGGGGACGCTCATGCCGACCTACATCCTGGTACAGTACAACTACTCGATCGCCTCGAACGGCATGATTGTCGATGCCGATGCCTCTGCCGAGCTGGAGGCTTATTGCTTGCAGGTCGAGGCCCAGGAGAACATACGTAGCGTGTCCGGTCCCACGAGACCATTCGGGATCCCTGTCAACGCGTCTGTTCTGGGCTCTCTGCCTCCGACCGAGCAGGCTACATATATGATGGCGATAAGCAGCAAGATAGGCATGGACAATAGGACCGTTCTCCTGACGGTCATACTCCTTGACGAGCCCTTCACGACCAACTCGATCAAAACGATCGACCGGGTCAGGGCTATAGATCAGCAGGTCGAGACGACGGTCTTCGGGGGACACGCGCAGATACTGATAGGGGGCGCGACCGCGAGCATGACGGACGTTTCCCGCACTGTCTCGGACGACTTCATGACGATGAGAATCGTTGTCCTGATCGGAATATACATAGTGCTCATGGTGGTCCTGGGCTCACTGCTCATCCCCTTGAGGCTCATCCTGACAGTTCTTCTGAACGTGTGCTGGACCGTGGCCATGACCATGATAATATTCCAGTACGGGAGCGGCGCGCCGGTTCTGTGGATGCTTCCGTTGATCCTGTTCGTTGTGGCGATCGGGTTGGGAATGGACTACGACATCTTCCTCACCACAAGGATAAGGGAGGAGGTGCTCAAGGGAAAGACCGACCCTGAGGCGATCGCGACCGCGGTTGAGAGGACTGGAGGTATCATCACGGCCTGCGGACTTGTGATGGCAGGAGCGTTCGGCTCCATGATGCTGTCGAACACCGTTCTGCTTAGAGAGTTCGGATTCGGGCTGGCCTTCGCCATTCTCCTGGACGCCATGATACTTAGGATATATCTGGTTCCAGCTGTGATGCTCCTTCTGCAGAAGTGGAATTGGTACGCTCCTGGTAGACTCCAGCGTGTCAGGCGTGACGAAAAGGCTCGAAAGCATTAAGACGTGGCTAACCAGATATCATGAGTTGGTATCATGCGGGCTAGGAATTCGTTAGCGTTGTTCGTCCTTGTGATTCTGGTCACATCATTGTTCTCTGGAAGCTCTGCGTCGGCTGCTCAGGGCACGGGACCCGAGATGGTCGTGGATGTTGACATGACAATCTCAGGTATTTCCTCGCTTGATGGCTCTGGTCGGGTTACTCTGACCGTAGGCGGGGACGCCGTACAACAGCTTCGCGTGCAGATCGCCACACACTTCGACTCCGATGGTAATCAGCACCTTGACATACCAGAGGCGAAACGTTTCATGAACGCTGTCGCTCAGTCCTTCATAGGGAAGATATACTGGGGTATGTCGATAACATCTTCCACCGACTTCTCCAACGTGCCCGACGCGAAAGTGGCTGACGAGACGTCGGGGCTCATCAACACGATTCTCGATTCTCAGGCGGACCTGGCTTTCTCGGTCGATTTCGAATGCTCGGCCACCTCGGAAGACCGGTCAATCGAACCAGCTCAGTCGGCGTTCGACACCTTCGCCTGGTCCTTGCACGACGCGACGGAGTACCTTTTCAACGGGACTTTCGTGGTCCATCACAGAACAACGTATCTCGGATTAGGCAGCTTCACCCAACCCAACCTCGTTGACGGGAAGCTCACATCGCTGCGGACGCCAGCAGGCACTGTGATCTGGTACTCGTTGCAGACTGAAACGGGATCCACCACCGAATTCAACGACTCGTTGAGGTACCAGACCTTCTCTATCATGGAGAACCCGCAGATATCGTTCGCTGTGCTCCTCGTGGGCTGTTACATGATCTTCAGGACTCCGGGCAGGCAGTTCGACAAGTTCGAGAAACTGCATCCGAGGAAGTTCAGGAAGTTCGCGAAGCCGTTGGCCACGGTAAGGATCGCGGGCCTTCTGTGGATTGTGTTCTTGTCCGTGCTCTACCTACTGCCTTATGTCTTCTCTTGGGTGTCTGCCGACGTTTTGTTCTACGCTGCCTTCTTGTTCTTCCTGGTCCCGGCCGCGGTTGTGGTCGAGTACTATTTCGGGAAGTTCATGTACGACAGGGCCGCTCTGAAGATTCCCGACGAATCCATTGTGGAGATCAAGCAGGCGCGCATCGAGCCGACGGCAGAAGAGGGCGAGATTCTGTGCAAGGTCTGCTACACGCCCATCGAAGCGGGTTTGGACATGTTCAGGTGCACGTGCGGGCTCACAATGCACGTATCGTGCGCTGAGAAGTCCCAGACCTGTCCGTCATGCGGCGCGGTCTTGTTCGCGCAGCATACGAGGTCGATTCAGTGCAGAGCGTGCGGGGAGTCCTTCATGTACTCAGGCAGTGAGGACGCCTACTCCATCCAGTGCACGAAGTGCGGGGCGTTCCAGGAGGAGATCAAGCCAGGGAAGAACTACCTGGTCGTCGACCACGACCCGAGGAACGCCTTCATGATGATACGCGCTATGGCGATGATGGATCGCCCGACCTTGTGCCTAACGTCTCAGTTCCCTGGCAAGATCAGGGCGGACTACGACCTCGGTGAGGTCCCCATCAAGTGGTTTTCGGATAGCTCGACCGACATCGACAACATCAACCCCATGGATCTCGAAGGGGCGCCTATGGAGACCGTCTCGACATTCCTCATGACCACGAAGTCGTCCGGAGTCCTTCTGGACGGCGTGGACATGCTCATCCAGGCGAACGGCTTCGACAAGCTGCTGGCATTCATCAAACGCCTGAACGACCTGGCCTCCATTCACGGATCGACCATCATACTGTCCTTGGACAAGAAATCCATTTCCGAAGAGCAGTTCCAGAAGATCAGCGACGAATTCGACGAGATCCACGACTACCAGTGACCTTCTCCGCGCCACCGGACCATCGTCTATAGAGTCGGTTCTCTACTCCGAGCTCGTCCAGCACCCGACCCACAACGAAGTCTATCATGTCCTGGACGCTTTTCGGTTTGGGGTAGAACGCGGGGCTGGCAGGCATGACCACCGCACCCGCGCACGCGAGCCTCTCCATGTTCGACAGGTGTATGCTGGAGAGGGGCGACTCCCTCATAAGCAGCACCATCTTGCGCCGCTCCTTGAGTGCGACAGCAGCTACTCTAGTTATGAGGTTGTCAGAGATTCCGCACGCGATTTTCGACATGGTGGATGCGCTGCACGGCGCAATCGCCAGCGCGTCGAACTTCACAGAGCCTGAGGCTATCGGTGAGAACATGTCATCGTTGGTGAAGTGTCGGTCGGCCAGAGCGTATATGTCCGACTCGGTCATTCCGAGTTCCACCTGAGCAATTCTCGAAGCTTCTTCCGAGACGATTACTGTCTTCCTACCAGGGAGGACCTCCAGGAGACGCGTTCCGTAGACAACTCCCGATGCCCCGGTGATCCCCACGATGGTGTTCATCGTAGCGTGTAAGTGATGACCGGAGAAAAACTCTTCCCCGGTCAGGGAATTTCGCATGTGAGGTTGGAGGCAATCTGGCACAGCCCCTGGCACGTCCGCTAGCCAGGAAGCATTTAAATACGAGTAGCTTCTTATCCGCGATTTGCCACCCTTGGTGGCACTATCCAGCCGATTCGGATATCACGTCTGAATGAGGAATCTCGATGGCTACAGCGTTTGATGTGCCGGCCGACAAGCTGATACCCAAGCTGGCGGAAGAGCTCAAGAAGATGGAGACAATCGTCCCGCCGGACTGGGCAAGTTTCGTCAAGACCGGAAGACACCGGGAGAAGAGTCCGGCGAACATCGACTGGTGGCATGTCAGGGCGGCCGCTGTTCTAAGGAAGATATATATTGACGGGCCGTTAGGAACGACCAGGATAGCAGCATTGTACGGCGGGAAGGCAGATCGAGGGTCGAAGCCAAACAGAGCTGTCCGCGGTTCCCGCTCGATCTCCCGAATGACAGTCCAGCAGCTGGAGAAGAGCCAGCTGGTTCAGAAACAGAAGGACGGAGGCAGGGTCGTCACGGCCAAGGCCAGGAAGCTGATCGATAACATGTCGACGCAGATCCTGAAGGACATGGCCGCCAGCAACCCTGAACTGACGAAGTACCTCTGAGTGAGCGGACATGGCAGAACAAGATGAATTGGATGCCCTGAGGCAGAGAAAGCTCCAGGAGCTCCAGTCAAGGGCGCAGCAGGAAGCCCTCGCACAGGAACAGACAAAGCAGATAGACGCGCAGAAGCAGATGCTAATGCGGCAGCTCCTGACCCCGGAGGCCAGGGAACGGCTGTCCAACCTGCGGATGACCCGGCCAGATGTGGTCGAGTCAGTCGAGAATCAGCTTATAATGTTGGTGCAGTCCGGCAGACTGACCCAGCAGATCGACGATTTCACGCTCAGGCAGATACTGAGGAAAGTGATGCCCAAGAAGAGAGATATCACGATCGAGAGGAGATGACCAGATGGCGAAGCACAAGCCACACGCGCGGAAACTCAGGCTATTGGCAGCCACCAAGAGCAACCGAAGGGTACCAGCCTGGGTCATGATGAGGACTAGCAGACGCTTCTTGAGGCATCCAAAGAGACGCCACTGGAGAAGGACTAAGTTGAAGGTGTGAGGTCTTGTTATGGTAGAAGAGCTAGAGAGAGTCTTCACAATCCCACTGACGATCACCAAGCAGGTCCCGAAGACCAAGAGAGCGGCGAGAGCATTGAAGGAGATCAAGGCATTCGTCCGCCAGCATATGGCCGACAAGAGCGTTCGAGAGGACGAGAAGAAACTGAAGAACGACGTCTGGGTCGACTACAGGCTGAACGAGCTCATATGGTCGCGGGGCATCGAGAACCCGCCTAGCAAGGTGCGCGTAAAGGCCATCAGGTTCGAGGATGGTCTCATCGAGGTCTCCCTGCCGGAGGAATAGTTGGTCCGGAGTAGGGAATGAATGCTTCGACTAGGGGATATCGGCGGCAATCCATACATCGGTGTCTACTGCGCCGCAAGCGAGAGCCTCGCCATACTGAGTGACGCTGCTGAGCCTCGGACCGTCAAGGACATCGCCCGGACGCTCGATGTCCAAGTGGTCAAGACCATCATCGCGGGTTCAACAATCGTCGGTTCGCTCGTGGCCATGAATTCCCACGGTGTAGTCGTGACCAATTTCGCAGAGAAGCACGAGCTCTCCCGATTCCCGAAAGGCCTTCGCGTCGGCATCATGCAAGAGAATATCAATGCCGCGGGAAACAACATCCTGGCCAATGATAGCGCGGCCCTAGTGAACCCCAATGCCTCTGGTCACACTCTGAGGATGCTCGAGGACGTGCTCGATGTGGAGGTGAGCCGGGGCAGGATCGCCGGCATCGAGACAGTCGGGTCTTCTGCTATCTGCACATCGAAGGGCGTTCTTTGCCATCCACTGACGACCCAGGATGAGCTGAAGGAGCTTTCTGGATTCTTCAAGGTCCCAGCGTCGGCTGCAACCCTGAATTACGGGACGCCCTATCTGGGAGCATGTGCCGTGGCCAACAGCAAAGGTGCATTCGTGGGCTCCAGGACAACCCCGATTGAGTTGGGACGACTGGAAGACGGCCTTGGACTGTTCTGATTGACCATCATGGAGAGAAGACCCAGATCTCGGTGCCATCAGGTCCCAGGTCATCCGCTGAGAATTCCACTTCGTTGCCCACCTTGACTATCTGAGACTGTTTGCACAGGGTCAGGAAACTCTGTACGGGCTTTATCGAGAGTCCGAGGCCGGGCACTCTGTAGTGCATCGGTACGGCCACCTTGGGCGCGACGCGCTCAACCGTGTCCTTGGCCGCCTGAGGACCAATCGTGAACACGTCTCCCACGGGAACGAAAAGGAAGTCGACCGGGGCAATCCTGTCCACCTGGGACTCGTCTAGCAAGTGCCCGATGTCTCCCAAATGACAGAATGAGAATCCGTCAAGCTCGAATCTGAACACGATGATTCTGCCCCTCTTGGCGCCCCCTTCCTGATCATGAGCCGCTCGAAAACCCTCGATTCTCACACCCTTCTCGACGGTCATGATTGGGTCTACGACTACTGTCGTGTCGGGTCCTGTGACCACTCCGGTGGCGTTGTGGTCGAAATGTTCGTGTGACACCAGAACAACATCCGCCTTCACCTGTGGCTTCGGGAGGCCAATGGATTTTCCGTCGTGCGGGTCAGTGACGACCTTCACGCTTCCATCGATCTCGAAGCACGAGTGACCATGCCATCTTATGCGCACTGTGTCAGGCTCCGGGGAGAAAAGTAATCCGCCACGGCATACTTAACACAAACGGTCTGGGAGTGGACTCATGAACCCCCAGCAGACTAGTTCGAGTTAGAACTGCTACTTGGCTTTCTTGGCCTTGATCACGCGCACGAGTCTCCTGGGCGAATCTGAAAGACTATCTCCGCTCGATCCCGGCGCGACCTTCACCGTCCTGACCATCCTGACCTTCGTAGACGTCTCTGGTTGAGTGGGAGTCGCTGGGGGGCGCTCGAGTTCTGGGCTGGGTTGTGGGGCTTTTGCGGGTGCGGGTCTCGCACTGAATTCGGTCTTTGCGGGAAGAGCGGGCTGGGGTTGCGTGGTTGTCACAGGTCGGGGAGCTTCTCGGACGACGGGCTTCGGGGCAGGTGTCTGGACTCTCGCCTGTTGGGGGGTCTTCGGCGCAGGGGCGACTGGACTGACTGTCTCCGGTGGTGTAGGCTTCTGCGCTGGCTTGGGTGAGGACTTAATCATCTCTGCCTTCACGGCCGCAGGGTTGTGAAGCGTCGACTCTATCCTGTCGCTTACGGTTCCTGGTGCGAACTTCTGCTTCTCGAGCATCAGGTCTCGCTCTAGCTTCTCGATCTGGAGGATCCATTCGTCCTCTTCCTCGAAATCCCAGCCGCAGAACTCACAGATCGTGGCTTCCAAGGCGACTCCGAGACCACAACTCGGGCATTCCTTCTTAATCTCGGGCTCGTCCATTTTTTTGCCCATCGGGTAGATAATTCTCAGGTCATTATATAAGGGTTTTCGACCAATCGAAAAACGCTGGTCAGTATGCTTAGGGCATTGCTCAAATACATCTGTGTGTCATTAGGAGAGTCGTAAATGAAGACTCTAGTCTTGTGCGTGGACAGAGATGACGACCTGGGCACCAAAGCGGGTGTCAACGGTCCTGTGATAGGCAGGGAGGAGAACCTCAAGGCCACGATAGCACTTGGCCTGGCCGACCCCGAGGAGGCCGACACCAATACGATATTCTCAGGACTTCAGGTCTACGATGATCTCGTCAAGAGGGGCATGGATGCTGAGATTGCAACCGTGTCGGGGGACTCACATGTCGGCTTTCAATCCGACCTGATACTGACGAATCAACTTGAGAACGTCCTCGCGGTGGTAAAGCCTGACAGGGCAATACTCGTGAGCGATGGAGTCGAGGACGAATCGATCTACCCTGTCATCTCATCACGCGTGAAGATCGACTCCGTCAGGCGGGTCTATGTCAAGCAGAGCAGGAGCATCGAGGGCACGTACCACATGGTCATGAAAACGCTCCAGGACGAGAAGATGCGCAGAAGATGGATAGTCCCTCTGTCCCTCGTTCTGATCATATGGGGATCCCTTTCCTTTTTCACCAAGAGCGTCGAGTTCTCGGAGACGGACTACTCCGATATCTCCATGCTGTCGCAGATGGCCCCGGGAGTGATTGGAATCGTGCTGGGTTTCTATCTCATAGGGTGGGCGTATCACTGGGGCGAGAGAGCCGCTCACAGGATAGACCGGACCAAGAAATCAGTTCGTCAAGGCAGTCTCACGATACCTTTCGCTATAATCGGATTCGTGTTCATCATCGTCGGAGTCCTTGTAGGATACGACATTTCGAACATATACAGAGAAGGACTGCTTCCGAGTGAGAGAAGCCTTGCCGTGTCTATCCTGTTGTTCGTGTCTGGCTCCGTCTGGTTCTTCGTGTTCGGGGTGTTTGCGTACGAGTCCGGAAGGTCGATTACCGCATTCCTGCAGACGGGCAAGATCAGGTGGTCCTTCATCGTCATGATGGTGTCTGTCCTGGCCACTGGCTTCATCGTTCAAGGGGCCGTCGATGCTCTCGAGATCCTCATCGGTCACGGGACCCCGGACGTACCAGTAGCGGTGGCCGAGATGATGACCGGGATCCTGGTCGCCATTTTCAGCTCGCTTCTGAACGCGTCGTTGAGACGGGAAGCCGCCCAACAGCAGGGCGAAGCACAAGGAGCGTGACCTGCTTGAAGCTGGACACCTGGCTTCCGCTCTATCGACAGATTTGCGATGATTTTGGTTTCGACCCAGAACAAGACATCAGGAGTGCCAATCTGCTGGCCGGGATTCTAGGAGAAAGGAGTGCGATGAACTTCGGCAGTGTTCGAGCGGGCGTGCCGAAGACTGTGCTTCTTTGCGGAGGGAGTTCAGGACTTGCAGACGAGCTTTCTCTCTTGAGAATTGACGGATACGTCGTTTGTGCGGACAGCGCCACAACCATCGTCACTGAAGCAGGAATAAGGGTCGACATGATCGTCACGGATCTGGACGGGATCGTCGAAGATCAGATCGAGAGCAACTCGCACGGTACCATCGTTTTCGTGCATGCGCATGGGGACAACATCAGAGCTGTTCAGAAGTACGCCGGCCGGTTCACTGGTCCGACCGTTGGCACGTGCCAGTGTCCGCCTCCTGCGAACCTGTTCAACTTTGGAGGATTCACAGACGGTGACAGGGCGGCGTGCATATGCGCTGAGCTTGGCGCGAGAAAAATCGTGCTCGCAGGCTTCGATCTCGAGAACCCCTCCAACAAAGAAGGTAAAAGCCGCGATGTGAAGAAGCGGAAGCTCCGGTGGGCGAAAGTCGTCATGGACCAGCTCGTGCGTGATGGAGTGGGGTTTGTCCCTGCGGGAAAGTCCGAGTTTTTGGCGTGAGGTTGCATTCGACACATTTTTAGCCAGGAACACAGTTGCCGTATCGTGGGATTGGGATGACTGTTGTCACGATGCAACAGGTTGAACTCGCTCTGAAGAAGACGGTCGGCAAGAAAGGGATGTCCGATTCGGAGATAAAGAATCTGGCCGACTACCTTATGAGTTTCTTTGGCTACACCGACGAGGTTATTGACAACAGACTGACATCCGAGGACAGAGACGTATTCTACATGCTGGAGGAGGAGGGCCTTCTGACCACTACTCAGGAAGAGGTCCTCCTGAAGAAGGGAAAGCTCTGGAGGATTCACTATTGGATTCTGAAGAAGGACCAGATCATCAGGTTGGCCAAGTCAGACGAGGAAGGCATTGAGAGACACGACGAGGCCGCCGATGTGTACGATCAGATCTCCGATGAGGAATGGGCCAGGCATAAGGTCTCTCCCAGCGGCGGCAATGCCGAGAACCCGCACGGTAATGATGAAACCCATTAATATCGGAACTCGTATCAGCTGAAAGCGGATTTGTCCAGATGAATGGCTATATCATCGCGCTCATAGTGTTCTTGGCATGGCTTGCCCTGATCTATGTTCTCAACAAGATGAAGTGGCTTGAACGCCACGACATGAACCTCTACGGACCGATGATCATGTGGAGAACGAAGAGAGGCCGAGGGTTCATCGACAAGCTTGCCTCTGCGAAGAGGTTCTGGGGCATCTTTGGGAAACTCTCACTCTGGATATGTGCTGCCTCGATGACGATCATCATGCTACTTCTGCTCTGGGAGGCGACCATCGTACCGCAGATCGAGAGCCCGCCTTCGCCTGAGCTCATCCTGGGCATCCCCGGCATCAACCCGATCATCCCCGTTGGCTACGGAATACTCGGCCTTGCGATCGCAATAATAGTCCACGAGTTCTCGCATGGGATAATGAGCAGAGTGGGAGGTTTGAGGCTCAAATCACTCGGCCTGCTCTTCTTCGTCTTCCCCATGGGCGCATTTGCTGAACCTGACGATCAGGATATGCAGCAAACGACAAGGAGCAAGCGATCGAAGGTGTTCGCGGCGGGCCCGACCAGCAACATCATCTTGGCTATCGTGGTCCTCTCCTTCTTCTCTGGTGCCATGATGTCGAATCTGGAACCTGCTAGAGATGGGGCCCTGGCACTCGGGGTCGTCCAAGACTCTCCAGCGCAAAGATGTGGCATAGTTCCCAGTTCCGTGATTGTCAGCGTTGATGACCAGGTAATAAGCAGCTCCGCGGATTTCACGGACCGCCATTCTCCAAACCCAGGGGCGTTGGTGACTGTCGAGTACTACTTTGCAGGCGAACTCAAGGTCTCTAGCAATGTCACCGACGGCATCGTGGTCGCCTATGTGACGGCTGGATTCGCCGCGGACAACGCCGGTCTCGAGCCAGGCATGGTTTTCGTCTCTGTTAACGACACAGTCGTCGGCAACCTCACCGAACTCACCAACGCGATGAGGGAAACCCACGCGGGTGTGCAGGTGAACTTGACCGTCATGAGCTACGATTCAGCGTCAGGAGGTTACGTCGTTAACGACACCGTCACGAAGATAACGCCTTCCGACAAGTGGGAGTACTACACCAAGTACTACCAAGATGAGAACGACCCCGCCTATCACGGAGTGGGCTTCCTCGGGGCGGGGTTCTACAACCTTGGAATCAGGGCAGAAGACGTGAGCTACTACTCCGACGTGATGGCAAATCCGTTCAGGGGAGATAGAGATCTGACAGATTTCTCCAACTCTTGGCTGAGGCTCATCGCCCTGCCATTCCTTGATCTTGCTCCAGTCAGATCGCCGGTGACGGACCTGTACCATCCCTCCGGTGCGCTTGGCTGGATGCCTGATTCGGCGTTCTGGATCATCGCCAATTCTCTATACTGGATTTTCTGGCTCAATCTCATGATCGGACTGACGAACGTTATGCCGGCAGTCCCACTAGATGGTGGGTACATGTTCAGGGATCTGATCGACTGGTTGCTGAGCAAGACGGGAAAGACATACTCCAAGGAGCAGAAGGAGCGGGTTGTGAGTTCCGTCACCCTCGGGTTAGCTCTATTCGTCCTCGCTCTCATACTCTGGCAGTTGGTTGGGCCTGCATTCTAAGCAGAGAGACTCTGGAAACTAGACAAACGATTGTCCTAGATCAAGATCTCTTTGGTTGGCTGCCGTCTTCTGCCCCACGATTCCCAGGACTGAAAAGAGCACTTGCCTGGCTACGCATAGTTATTTATTACCCAATCTGTTACCAATTGTTCTGCTATGTTCTCGCCCCAGAAGGACATGAAGGAGCTCGTACTTGAGATTCTGAAGAAAGATCAGATGTCCATAAGCGGAGTGTGCAGAGAGCTCGCCACGAAAGGAGTAAGGCTCCATAGGCTTGAGCTCACGGGCTATCTCAAAGCGCTTGCGGACATGAGCATCCTGAAGGAGAAGGACATCAAGCCGGCGAAGGTCTTCTCCGTCTCGTCTGCGAGAGAAAGGAACTTGTACGAACTTGTTGGAGATAGCTGCAACTCTCTGGGCAAGAACTCCGATGAACGTGCGACCCTCGCCGCTTACAGTCTCCAGAAGCTCTTTAAGCGCGCGGTATTCGACATGGAGGTCAGAAGGTGCGGCGTTGAAGGAGCGGTCGAAGGACGCAAAGCGACCTCGGAGGAACGAGCAGAGGCGAAATCGATTCTCACCCGTATGGGATACAAGGTTCCCAACAGTGATGTCCCGACGGTCGTCGAGAAGGACCTCGACCGGCTATTCCTGCAGGTCCTGGCCGATGTCGTCGTTGAACGATTCAACGCGCGCGCGTATCTTAAGGAAACCACGCAACTCAAGCTCTGACGGGCATCAATTTATCTATCTTATTCTGATTCCGCCAGTGTGAAACTGGAAAAGCTCGTCACACAGATAAGGTCGTACAAGGGCGTCTCGAGGAAGGGACCAATCGCTTCGGTCGCGATGGACCTGTTGCCCACGAGCACGGACATGCTGCTCGCCACACATGGTGAGGACGCCGCGGTGATCAAGTGCGGGCGAGAGATTCTGCTCATGGCCGCCGACGGCATCAGAGAGGATCTGGTAGACGCTGACCCGTTCTGGGCGGGATACTGCGCGGTTCTCGTGAACGTCAATGACATCGCAGCCATGGGCGGCCAGTCGATCGCAATGGTGAACGTGCTCTCCTGCGCGGACGTGGCAACAAGGGAGAGGATTGTTGCCGGCATGAAGGAGGCCTGCGCTAAGTTCGCGGTGCCCATGGTCGGCGGTCACCTGCACCCGGACACTACGTACACGGCCATCGATGTCGCGATCCTTGGGAAGACCGATCGCTCGAGACTCGTCCTAAGCAGCGGGGCATCGGAAGGTGAGGATGTCATATTCGCGATGGACCTGGACGGCAAGTTCACCCCGGACGTTCCCTATTCGTGGGATACCACTTCGATGAAGAGTAGCGCAATCGTGAGACGGCAACTGAAGACAATGAACAAGATCGCCCCCTTTCTGACGGCCGGGAAGGACATCAGCAACCCTGGAGCACTCGGAAGCCTGGGGATGTTGCTCGAATCCAGCGGCAAAGGAGCGGTTGTGGACATATCCAAGATTCCGATTCCGAAGAACGTCGATCTTCTTCAATGGCTCACTGCATACCAAGGATGCGGGTTCGTAGTGACTTGCCGAGACGCGAGGGCCAAGGACGTGATAGATGAGTTCGCGAGAGCCGACATCACCGCGACCGTATGCGGCAAGGTAATATCGGGCTGTGAATTGATGCTTGAACTCAACGGTGAGGAAGCCGTGCTTTTCGATTTCAGCAAAGACACTCTGGGATGCGCCGTGCCGCAAAAGCTATGAAGTCGCTTCCACTATGGATATCCGAGAGCGAGAAACACGGCAATACAGCGGTTGGCAACCAATCCCAGAGGGCGCCTATACGCTGGGGTAGGTTGAGCTAATAAAAGGGGACTGTCACGCTGCGGCCCCCACCGTGCTCGACTCTCTCGGTTTTTCTTTCCGGTTCTGATTCGTCTCGTGATCTTTTCGGTGGAACCATTATCCTTTGAGGACTGTTTCATGGAACGGTGGCAAGAATGAAGACGAGTGCTCGAAATCAATTCCCTGGGAAAGTGCTGAGTGTGGAGAAAGGCGCCGTCGGAGCAGTAGTGAAGATGCGGACTGATGGTCCCTGCACCATCACGGCTTTCATAACGAAAGAGGCCGTCGAGGATCTCAAGCTGAAGAAAGGTGATGATGTGTCGGCAATCGTTAAGTCTACAGAGGTCATGATTGCCAAAGGTGACTGAGTTTCGGTTTGGGCTGACCTAGTGGCATCCCTTATTGACGAATCCATCCATATGAGGTGTAAATCTCTCTCGCATCACTCGATGCAAGATATTCAACTAGGTCTCCAGCCAACTTCGCATCTCGCGTATAGGTCACGACTGCGGCGACCGTGCTTCTGAAAACCTGGAGATCGCGAGGTAGTTCCACAGCCTGGCAGGTGTCCGGCCAAATGAACTGAAAAGCGCTCCAGCCGAAGATCGCGTCGACCTTCTTCGTGTTTATCAGGGCCATCACTGAGCCACAGGAATCAGCGTGATGAGTAATATTGCGACGAATCTGATCTGTGAGCCGGGCCTTGCTTGCGACGTCATCCCACACTCCTCTCAAGCAGCCATCTGTAGCGATGCCGATCTGGACACCCTTTTGACACAGGTCATCAAGCGATTTGATTCCTGCTGGATTTCCGGAAGGCACGATTATCGCTGACCTGCGGAAACCGAGGCTCCTTCTCGACCCTTTCATGATGGTCCCGTTGTCCTCGGCATCATCAAGGACATATTCCGCGCCCGTCGAGATCACATCCCCTTGCTTGCCGCTTTCGATCTCGGCCAGGAGTATGCTCGGCTTTGCCACCCTCACATCGCATCCTGTGCCCGACTTCTTCTCGAACTTCGAGACCGCCTTCTGTAAAGGAGGGGCTACAGCTCCTGCTGAGAACACACGAAGTCTTCGAGACTTGATCGCACTGGGCATCTCTGGGAGAATACACTCTGTATGATGTATCTTTTCGCTCGCATCCTACATTGCCCAATCAAAGAACTTCGCCTCCTAAGCTGGCGAGAGGCTCATGGGCAACAAGGGGTATCTAGGATTATTGATAGGGAGAAGAAATGTGCTAGGCCACTGGAGTTGCCGGCCTCTCCTGCGTCGGCTACCCAGAAACCTTCTCGGCCCCGCTTCCCGGTGAGCGTTGAGAGTTCGCGGTAAGGCTGCTCCCGTCAGGGCCTGACCCGATCTCCGCGGCGAAGGCTGACAATCCCGCCCTCCGGCTGGACTGCTAACCACCTTCAACCCCATCGGACAGAGCCTCACAGTTGGGATCTGGACCGGCGCCGGTTCGGTTACGACGTCCCCAGCTGTCACCCCCACTAACGACGGTTTTGGTGTACAAGGACACGCCGAACGTCCCGGTCGAGCCTAGCATCGTTCCAATAGGGGGGAGACTATAAAATACATTTGTGCCCAAGTCGCATCGACCGACTACCTCATCGCGCCTAAACTCGCTTCAAACGACCTGCACTGGCTATCGCGCGAACGCCAATCATAATATAGTATGGTACCGATTTGATGAGCGACCTGTTCGGAGCTCAGTCCGAGCCGTTAGTCATTGCCCGGATAGGGTCATAGGGGGACTTGGAGGAAAGGAGGATTGTTGATGATAAGTACAAGCAAGATGACAGCCTTTTTCGTGTGCGTCCTGATGACGAGCGGAGTCTTGGTGTGTTTGCCGCTGGGAGCGAAGAGTGCAGAGGCGGCGGCCGCACTTGCGCCTGTGACTCTGACCGTCGGCGTGACCCAGTCAGTAGACAGTCTCAACCCGCTCACAGGGTACTTGTCTATGTCGTACCAGGCGTACACGCTGATGTATGAGATGCTCGTGGGGGTCGACAAGGACCTGAACCCCGCGCCGCAGATCGCCGAATCGTGGGAGACGAGTCCTAATGGTCTGGTTTGGACGTACCACATAAGGCACGGGATGCTGTGGCACGACAACGTCTCAGTCACTGCGGAGGACGTCAACTGGACATACCAACTCATCATGAACGACCCCGTCGCAGGCGCCCTTTCCTCAGACTACCTGAGGAATGTCACCGACTGCAGAGCCCTGGATGACTACACCCTCCAGATTACGACTGAGGTGCCCAAGGCAACAATGCTGAGCATAGTCATCCCGATCATGCCCAAGCACCTTTGGATGAACGTTCCCTCGAACAAGCTCACTTCGGCCGACGTTTTCGACACCGCGTATTTCCCCAATGGCCCCGTCGGCTCAGGGCCGTGGGTGTTGGTTGACTACGTCACGGACGACTTCGTCAAGTTCCAGAAGTTCCCATACTACTACGGCAGGTCGATCAATTTCGATGAGCTGATTTACAAGATATTCCTGAGCCCGCAAGCCATGTTGAACGCGCTCTATGCAGGGTCAATCGACATAGCTGCGTACGTGCCCGCCGACAGCTGGCAGACCACAATTGACAAACCGAACATCGATGGACAAACTGTGAGGGAACTCGTCCTGTCTGAGCTTGGTCTGAATGTTTGCCCGCCATCGCTCAGGGCCGGCGGAGCGAGCAACAACTACGAGCTCCTCAACCTGTCCGTCAGACAGGCAATGGCAATGGCAACAGACAAGACCAGTATAGTCGAGGATGTCTATCTCGGGCTGGCAGAGCCTGGCACCGTGATTATCCCGCCCGCTAGCACTAGATGGCACTACAACGTGACTCCGGCGGAGAACTATGCTTTCGACATCGTGGCCGCGAATGCGCTGCTTAATTCGTCTGGTTATGCCGCGGATGCTGACTCAGACGGCATAAGGGAGAATGAAACGAGCGGGAAGGAGCTTGAGTTCGGCTTCTACTACATCGTTGACAACATCGAAGACGAAGCGATGGCGTACATGCTCGAGAGCTGGTACGCTCAAATTGGCATCAGCGCTGCCCCGAATGGAGTCTCCGAATCCACATTGTTGAGCCTTTGGATTGGAATGAAGTACGACATGTTCATCTGGGGCTGGGGAGGAGACGCGGATCCGTCATTCTTGCTTTCTGTCATGACCACTGGGCAAATACCGGAGAGCCATAACGATTGGTCGGCTTGGTCAGATTGCTTCTACTCGAATCCGTACTATGACACCCTCTTCATACAACAGCAGAATGCGGTGAACGTCACAGACCGCCAGCAGATCATCTATGAGATGCAGAGGATTGTTTACCGGGATTCGCCGTACATTGTCCTAGACTATGCCTTCGGTTTGTACGCATACAGGACGGACCGTTTTACTAACTGGCCGGACATGTCTGCCCATCCCGGAATGACTCCGATGACGGGCCTGACGGGAGGGCCTTACCTGTACTTCGAAATCGTACCGATCTCAGGCAACCTGCCCCCGCAGAATGTTGACGCTGGGGATGACACGGATGTTGCGCTCAACGAGACAAGAAGCCTGACGGGATACGCTGAGGACGAGAACTTCGCCACGCTCAACTGGACCTGGGAGTTCGCGAAGCCTCTCGGGGGAATCGATGTTCTCTATGGTCAGACTGTCAGCTACAAGTTCGCTGAGTTGGGAACATACACTGTCACCTTGACCGTAACGGACGAGGGGCTCCTCCAAGGTCAGGACCAGATAACGGTCGTGTCCCAGGTGATATCAAATGCCGGATGGCTCGCTGGATATGTCAAGGATAGCGGTGACGATCCGATAGTTGCGGCCACGGTGACCGCGGGCTCGACCTCGGCATCTGCGGACGTCAATGGATACTATAACATGACGCTTGCCGCCGGGACATACGATGTCACCGCCGACGCCGTTGGATTCCAGGCGGCTTCCCAGAGTGCAGTTGTTGTCGCTAATGTGACGACAACGCTCAACTTCATATTGCTGAGCAGCTCTGGATCCCTGAAGGGCCACATCTACGACGCTGACAGTGGTGATCCAATCAGCGGTGCTGTAATGTCTGTCAGAATGGGCGAGGCGTCGAAGTTGGCGCTGTCTAACGCGACTGGAGCCTACCAAATCCTGCTATTGGAGGCTGGGAACTACTCAGTCAACGTATCCAAGGCAGGCTACGAAACGGCCACCGCCATCACGACGATTACCGTTGGACAGGTTACAACGCTGGACATCAGCATGCAACCAGTCCACGAGGAGAAGGGGTTGAGCACTGCGCTCATGGCGGCAGTCGCCGTCATCGTGATCGTGGTCGTGATAGCTGCAGTCGCGCTGATGCTGGTGAAGCGCAAGAAGGGCGCGGGCCCTGAACCGCCGCCAACACCTAAGACCTAGGCGGAGTCAAACTCTTTCCAGTGTTTCCCATCTCCTAGCTAGGATGGCGCGACTGGGTGATATGCAGTGGCGAGGAGTGCTAGAGCGGTAGTTGGAAGGAGGATACTGAATGCGGTCGTTACTCTCTTCCTCGTCCTGATACTCAACTACCTGATGTTCCGGGTAATGCCGGGAAACCCAATCAGGATGCTCATACCGCAGGATCCGAGCATCGGGCAGGATTACATAGACGCTCAGATACACAGGTACGGCCTGGACCAGCCGTGGTATATCCAATTCTTCACGTACATGTGGAACACGCTCACGCTGGACTTCGGCGAATCCTTCCACTACAAGCAGCCAGTCATCGATATCATCGGCGACCAGCTGATATGGACCCTGATATTGGTCGGTGTATCGTCGATCCTGATGATCGTCATCGGCATGGCCATCGGGGTCCTCGCCGCCTGGAAGCACGGGGGGCCGTTCGATACCGGTTCCCTCGCGTTCTCTCTTTTCTTCTACGCGATGCCGACCTTCTGGCTCAGCCTGATGCTCGTGTTGATATTCTCGCTGGAGCTAGGCTGGTTCCCAGAGAGCGGGCAGCTGTCGATCGGCGAGAAGCTGACGCCGTTCGACTTGTCCAAGCTCATCGACCTAATCAGCCATTTGATTCTGCCAGCTATGAGTCTGACGATAGGCAGCATTGCCGCGTTCTCGCTCGTCATGCGCGGCTCGATGGTCGATGTCATGACCGAGGAATACATCACGACCGCCCGCGCGAAGGGGCTCACCGAGGGTCGCGTTTTGAAGGACCACGCAGTGCCCAATGCGATGCTGCCCATGGTGACGCTCATCGCCATGGATCTTGCTTTCGTCGTCGGAGGGGCCTTCCAGACGGAGATTGTGTTCAACTACAAGGGTATCGGTTGGGCGACCGTTCAGGCTACCTATCAGAAGGACTATCCGTACCTTCAGGCGGCATTCCTGATCATTGCGGTCGCCGTGATTGTCGCGAACCTGATTGCGGACCTTCTGTTGGTCTATCTTGACCCGCGCGTGAAGTTCGGGTGATTGACATGGGTCAAGCACGAAGAACACTGTGGAGGACAGCAAGGCCCAAGCGTGCGACTTCCTCCCCTGGAATTCTTGGCAGACCGATACTGTCGGAGCCCACCAGAGAGAAGCTGAGACTATTGTACAAGAAGAATCGTGCGCTGTGGCGAATCTTCCGCGGCAACATGATCGGAATGGTTGGCCTGGGGATCCTTGTCTTCTTCATCTTGATGGCGGCCCTGTCTCCGCAGTTCATGTGGCTCATGTCACTGATGTCTTCAGCCTCCGGTCACCCGTGGGATACTGTCTACACGCCTTTCGCGCCCACGGGAGACGGCGTCCTCAGACACTCTTCGTGGGAGCACTGGATGGGAACAGACCAGCTCCAGAGGGACATCCTCAGCAGGACCGTATACGGGGCGCGAGTCTCCCTGCTCATAGGACTTGTGGCGACTGCGGTGTCGATGGGTCTCGGCACGCTCGTCGGGCTGCTCAGTGGTTACTGGGGCGGCTGGAGGGACGAGGTTCTGATGCGCGTGACCGACGTGTTCCTCGTGCTTCCGTGGCTTGTCCTCATGATAGTTCTTGCGACACTGCTGCCAGGTGGCCCGAGCATAAGCAAAGTCGTCTTCGTAATCGGAATCACTGGTTGGTCGAGCACGGCCAGGATCGTCCGCGCCCAGGTTCTGTCACTCAAGGAGAGGATATTCATCGAGAGAGCGAGAGCGATTGGGTCGAGCGACTATCACATCGTTCGGAAACACATCTTCCCCAACGTGTTCCCGCTCGTCTTCGCGAATTCCATACTGACTGTGGCAATATCGATTCTCTCCGAGAGCACCCTCAGCTTCATCGCGCTCGGCCCTCCTCCGAGTAAGGTGGTTACCTGGGGCAACATACTTTACGATGCATACTCCAGGAACGCAATGATCAACGGCATGTATCCGTGGATCGTCATCCCCGGTCTCTGCATCGTCTTCGTGGTCCTGGCGTTCACCTTCATCGGCTACGCTCTCGACGAGATTTTCAACCCGAAGCTCAGGAAGAGGTAGGCCAGTACAGGCGAACATGGAACCGTTATATATCCCATCGTCATTATGCTCGTCTGAGCATATCGGTGATAGGATGAAGCAGGCAACAACAGTGGCAATTTCAGTAGCGGTAGTGGCCATACTGGCGGTCTCGGCGGTCGGTGTGTACCTCATGTCTCAAGGTGAGCAACCCGCGACATTGAGGATGGCAACGACCACGAGCACCTGGGATTCCGGCCTTCTGAGCTTTATTCTGCCCGTGTTCGAGAACGAGTCCAACTGTAAAGTGCAGGTCGTCGCGGTGGGTTCGGGCCAGGCCATGGAGCTCGGCAAGAATGGAGACGTGGACATCCTAATGATCCACTCACCAGCGGCAGAGGTACAGTTCGTCAATGATGGCTATGGAACCAACAGGACGCAGTTGATGTACAACTGGTTCGTGATAGTCGGCACGAACGGTGACCCCGCGGGAACCCGCAATGCGACAAACTCTACTGACGCTTTCCAGAGGATCTATGACAACGGCACGGTGGGCAATGCTGTGTTCGTGTCCCGCGCCGACAATTCAGGCACTCACTCGAAGGAGCTGACCATTTGGGCGAAGCTGGGGTACAACAAGACGGAAGTTGCAGCGTTCGACAGCGATTGGTACAAACAGTCGGGGCAAGGGATGGGCGCTGTGCTGGATATGTGCGAGGAGATGGATGCCTACACCCTGTCAGATGATGCCACATACTACTCGAAGGTCGATTTGGATCTCGTTCCGCACTTGAATATCACCCTTGGCGGAGACTCGGCACTCAAGAACCAGTACAGCGTGATACTCGTGAACGCGTCGAAGTGGTCCCACATCAACGCTACAATAGCCAAGGACTTCCTCACATGGATCACTTCTCAGGACGGCCAGGACTTGATCAAGAGCTATGAGAAGTACGGTCACCAGCTGTTCGTTCCGAACGCGCCTGGCTATTCATCCACCCTGTCTCTTCAGCGGGTTTGGACTTCCGCACTGTTGACGGACATGGCCGTTTCCTGTAGCAAGACGAGATTCGTGCTGGGTACGGAGTTGCAGCGATGCGCTTGTTGACGGGGTAGTGCAGTCGATGGCCATTGAATACGACGTAGTCGGTGTGACTCTCCTGTCGTTGTACGTCTCAGGATGCGCAACCCTCCTGGGCTCGGCGATAGGCATCCCGCTTGGCGCATTGATAGGCCTTAGGGAGTTCGGAGGAAAGGGCCTGATCAAGACAATCACGTATACCATGTATGGGTTCCCTCCCGTGATATCGGGGCTCGTGGTCTACTTCCTATTCTCCCGCGCAGGACCGCTGGGCTCGTTTGGAATACTGTTCACACCGACTGCTATGATCATTGCGGAGACTCTGCTGGTGATTCCTCTGACCACAGGAATCACCATAACCTCAGTGAGCGAGGTCGACAAGTCGATCAAGGACACGGTGAGGGCGTTGGGAGCCACGCCGAGGCAGTCCGTGCTGACGGTCATGCGCGAGGCCTGGGTCGGCCTGGTCATGGCGGCTATGATCGGATTCGGTAGATGCATCGCCGAGGTCGGGGCTGCATACATGGTCGGAGGGAACATCAAGGGAGAGACCGTGGTGCTGACGACCGCAATAATGACCGAGACGCGCCAAGGGGAGTTCGGGTATGCGATTGGGCTCGGGGTTGTGCTCATTCTTGTTGCGATGGCAGTCTTCCTATTCCTGCGTCTGCTTCAGGAGAAGGAGATGCTATGAGCGCAGCAATCGACTTGAAAGGCGTCACGAAGCAGTTCAATGATGTGACCGCCGTGAAGGATGTCGATGTCAGCATCGCCCACGGTGAGATCTTTGGCATCCTCGGGCCGAGCGGTTCGGGAAAGAGCACTCTCCTGAGGATCATCGATTTTCTTGAGACCCCTGATACGGGAAAGTTGTTTTTCGACGGAGTTGAGATCTGTGCGGGGACGGTGGCGGCGGGCAAGAAGATGCGCGAAATAGGCATGGTCCTGCAGAAGCCAGTAGTCCTCAATCGAAGCGTCGCGAACAACCTTGCATACAGCCTGTTCATAAGAGGCTGGGACGAGAAGAAAATCGACGCGCGGGTCGACAAGGAACTCAGACGCTGCGGCCTATCGGATCGCAGAAGGAAAAACGCCCGGACGCTGTCCGGAGGGGAGATGCAGAGGCTATCGTTCGCCCGTTCAACCGTCTATGGGCCCAAGATACTGTTGCTTGACGAGTTCGCCGCGAATCTGGATCCCCGAAATGTTGGTCTTCTCGAAGAACAGATAAGGCGATACTCATCGGAGGACCCGTCAAGAACTGTCGTCATCGTGACTCACAACATCTTCCAGGCGAAGAGGCTGTGCACTCGATTGGCGCTAATGTGGGACGGTGAGATCGTCGAGATCTCTGACAAGAATGCGTTCTTCGAAAACCCCCGGGATCCAAGGTCATCGGCCTTTGTCAAAGGAGATCTGGTGTACTAGGTCTTCTCATCTCAGTTCAGGTCGCGGGGCCATTCTTCTCTGTGAATGTTCCGCGACCTCCTGACAGCAGGTATGCGACGACGCCAATGATGATTGCGGCTATTCCTGGGACCCCCAGCGGGTATGGGAAGGCGCTGTGCTCACTTTCGGGGAAGACGATGATGAACGCGAACGAGAAGAAAAGCATGAAGAATCCGACTATCATCAGCGACACGGACGCAGACTTGAAGGACTCCCGCGATACGATCATTTCACTCGCGAGAGTATCGCCATGCCAGTCCTTGAACTTTCCTCCCGGTTTGACGCCATGCCGCGATGCCGAGGAGAGCCTGTCAGGTTCTATCATAATATAGTGTAACGCCGTTAATCCGCTTAGGTTTCGAATCACAGAGAAAGGAGGGAGAATTTGAACAATACATACATCGACTCAACGAGAACGAAAAACGAAATTAGGGAAGTGAAGGCCGGCTCGAGGTCCCCGAACGGTGTCCTCGCGGTATTCACGTCCTCGCTGGTCATGTTGGTTCTCGTCCTCCCGCTTGGGAGCGCGTTGGCTACGGAGCCAGCTTTGGCACCAGTCCCGGTCGGTATCTTGGAACCGCTATCGATCCCAAAATGGGTCAACCAGATAACTGGTCCACCGCCGGTCTATGTGCCAACGCCAGTCTATGAGGACGGCACACTCGTTTCTTGGGACTATCAGGTGCAGATGACCGAGCTTGACCAGCAGCTCTTGCCTGCGCCGTTGCCAAAGACCCATATATGGGCATACGGGGGATATGCGAAGGATTCAGTCAGCGAACAAGAGCTTGGGTTCGTCGCGAACTCCCCAGCGCCATCCTTCGAGTCCGTTAGGGGAATACCGGTGAATGTCGAGTGGGTCAACAACATAGATTCGATGCACATGTTCGCTGTCGATCCCACGCTGCACTGGGCAAATCCGAATGATATGGACATGCCCATGGCTGACTTCCCGACTTTCCCACCGGGGTTCGAGGATGCTCAGAGCCCCGTTCCTCTAGTGCCGCATCTGCACGGAGGCGAGGTCCAGTCCACTTCGGACGGAGGTCCGGACGCCTGGTTCACCTGGGACGGAAAGCACGGAATGAGCTACAACACCTACTGGCCGACGGACCCGAATGCCGCAGTCTACCACTATCCGAACGCACAGCCCCCGACCACCTTGTGGTACCACGACCACGCATTGGGTATGACAAGAATCAACGTCATGTCCGGACTCGCGGGTTTCTATCTCCTCAGAGATCCGGCTGACCAGATTGCACCTTTGCTTCCGGACGGCAAGTACGAGGTACCTCTCGCGATACAAGACAGGACCTTCAATACCGATGGATCGTTGTTCTTCGACTCTGTTGGTGTCAACCCCGACATGCATCCGTACTGGACGCCAGAGTTCTTCGGGAACACCATCATGGTCAATGGCCTTGTCTGGCCCAATATGAACGTGGACCAGGGGCAGTACAGATTCAGGGTTCTGGATGGATCCAACGCCAGGTTCTACGCACTCAGCCTTTCCAACGGAATGCCGTTCACAGTCATCGGCACCGATGGCGGTTACCTAAGATCCCCGGCGACGGTCACCAAGCTCACGATCGCCCCAGGTGAGAGGTACGACATCTTGGTGGACTTCTCCGGCCTAGCCCCGGGGACCAAGGTGCTCCTGGTGAACTCGGCGAAGGCGCCCTACCCGACGGGCAAACCGCCACAGGGCGCCACGACCGGCCAGATCATGCAGTTCACGGTCACAGGCAACGCCGGCTCTAAGGCTGCCACGCTTCCGACGATACTCAACCCGACTCTGACCGATTCCTTCCCGACCTTGACCGCAGCGGACTCCACGAGACGGTTCGTGCTGACCGAGGTTATGGGCATGGGAGGCCCTCTGGAGATACTCCTCAACGGCCAGAAGTGGCACGCGCCAGTCTCAGAGATGCCCGTTCTCGGTACGACGGAGAACTGGATCATCGTGAACCCGACGATGGACACTCACCCGATACACCTGCACCTGACACAATTCCAGGTCATAAGCAGGCAGCGGGCGGATGTGGACTCATACTATGAGGATTGGGTCGCCTTGAACGGCGAGCCGCCGTTCCATCATGAGACCCCGCAGGAACTAGATGTCACTCCGTATCTGAAGGGAAAGCCCAAGACCGCCGAGCCTCAGGAGAGGGGTTGGAAGGATACCGTGCAAATGCATCCCGGCGAGGTGACCATCATCAGGGTCAAGTTCGCCCCGATTGATGGCAGCCCAGCATATCCCTTCGATGCAACTGAGGGTCCGGGCTACGTCTGGCACTGCCACATAATCGACCACGAGGACAACGAGATGATGAGACCGTACATCGTGGTCGCAGCAACGTTGCCGGAAGAATGAGAAACTCTATGGCAAACCCTTTTCTTTCTGTTCCATCTAAAGAGTGGCGCCACAGGCCTCGCATCTGAGGGAGGATTGGTCGTTGAGCGAGCCACAGTAATGGCATTTCAGCTTCACGACTGGCTTCTCTTCGATCTTCTCGACAGGTCTCTTCCCTGACCTGATGATCAAGAACCCGATGATGAGCGGGATTATTCCCACAGAGAACATCATGAGAGCTCCAATCCAGAGGCCGAGCAGAATTGGCACCAACGCGAAGAAGAAAAGCATGAAGGAGAGAGCGAAACACAACATAGCATGGCCACTCGGGTCAGGGTCATGTTGCTCCGGGACCTCGACCTTCTGGGGAGGGGGGATCTCCTTGCCGCAGCTCAGGCAGAATCGAGAAACCTCTGGAACCTCGGCGCCGCAGTTCTGACATTTCACATGGATCAGCGATATCAAAGATGCCCAGGAGTATTAATATGGGCTTTCCCCAGAGTATCGGTTTTGATAATGTGGCAACTGGCTGCTGTTGTTCGCTCACGCGCCTGTCAGATACCAGATTGCAATCGCGATCAGTACGAGCACCGCGGTAGCCACGGCCGATATTGCTATGAGCGTCGCTGATGAGAGCTTCTCCGATTTGACATGTATCTCCGTGCGACCGCTAGCAGACGTTACCACCTGCGCCTGGCTCAGTGTCTTGCCGCAATGGCCGCAGAAGATCATGCCGTAAGGGTTCTCTCCGCCGCAGTACGGACAGCCAAGGGGCTTGCCACACACTCCGCAGAACTTCATCCCGTGAGGATTCTCACTGCTGCAGGATGTACATCTCATCGTCATTTCTCCGAGAATGACTCTGTCTGCATCTGTATTAACGCTTTCTGAGGAATTCCCGGAAAGATGAGGGTCCCTGAGGACCGACTCATCCACAAATCATGGTCATGAGGTCCGGGGACTACTGCTTCTTCTTGTGAGGTCGTCCCTTCCTGATTCTCTTGATCCGGTCCTTGACCTTTCGGTTCTTGCTCTTCGGTAGTTTGATTCGAGACATTTCAAAACCCTTTCCTTTCACCCGAGATGCTCCTCAGGAATATTGTCTTTTCTGAGAGGTCGATCATCGTCTTTGCTCTGTCCTGAGGGGTCTTTGAAGTAGTATCCACACGGTTGGTGGATCTGCTCCTGTCTGGTTCGCGGGTACTTCATGCACTGAAGTGGCCTAACTGGGTAGATGACGCATCTGGATTGTCCTCCGCCGTCTTTGGCTGGCCTCAGAAAGGGGCACTCGACTAGGAACACACAGCACGCTCCACAGTTCAGGCACTTCCCTGCCCTGTTCTTGTCTACGGGCAGCACGAGGCTTGTGGCAAATCTCATGCCTTTGCCCTTGAGGGGCCCTTTCCCTTCCCGAACCAAGTGAAGTCACCTCACGTCTCCGATATCACTACTAGTTCATTGGCTTTTTCGGTTTGACTCAGGAGGCCCCTCTCTCTTCCGCCGTGGCTTGATAGTATGCGTTTGTCCTGGGATACACGAGTGGGTCCCATGATATTTGAGCCCAACAGATCGACTGGCTCGACCAACAAGGAACAAGATTGCGTGACTTCCGCGTCTTTGAAAGACAACCGGCAACCCGAATCAAACCCCTCTCTCTTTCCTATTTGTGAGCGGACCGACCGCACTTACGGCAATCTCCCCCATCCACCCCAGCCAAGCACCTTTGCCAAGATTACGCCCCCTATGACCATTACTATCATGGCTATGATTAGACAGACATCCACCCACGCCACCGGTTCACGTAATCGCCTTTCCTTCCCTACGGGCTTTTCTCAGATTGAAGACTCATAATCGCCTGAGTAACAGCGAGCATCGCATGTATTGGATCTAGCCAAACAGTCGGACCAACAAGAGATATAGCCAGCCAACGAACCAAGCCAAGAACGGGACCATCATGACTTGCCACGCCGGGAAGTCCCTGCCGAGGATGCGAAGGCGCTCAGATCGAGGAAGCGCGAAAGCATCAGGATAGTCATTTGCCGCTCTCTTGTATAGCGCCCTCATGTCCATGTTGCTTCGCACGACCAGGATCATGAATATGACATCGAGCGCCAATGCAGCGACTGCTAGAGTTCTGAGACCGCCGCTTGCCTGAATAGCTCCGACGAGCAGAATGCTTTGAATCGTCATCGCCAAGGAGAATGCCAACCAGGTGATGCTGTCCTGGGACTTGACTAGCGTCGCCAGAATCTGAGCTCTTTCTCCCGGTAGCAGTATCTCCTTCCCGCAGCTGGAACACAATTCGCTGTTCTTTGGATTCTCCAGTCCACAATTACGGCATTTCATCGTCGTCGCCTCAAGTCAGGTACCGCCTTTCCTCCCCTATCTTCTTTTCCGAGAATCATGGTGGACCCTGTGGGATTAGGGACCACGAAACTGACTGGCTGACTCTCGAAAATGCCCTTCCTAGGGCATCTTCGCCGAGGAGAAGAATCGAGAGATAACCAAACCCTTTTCGTTCTCTTTTTGGCTCCGACATGGGACGAAAGTTTGTGTGAGATAGGCAGCGAAAATCATTCATAAGATGACTGGAAAGCGTCGGACCTTATTTTAGTGATGACGGCGATGCGGTAGGCTGGTGGTACAATGGATTCACACAGAAAGACCGCAACAATCTTGGAAGATCCGAAGATAAATATCAAGACAAAGCTTGCAGGATTATGGGTAATTTTAATGTTCTTCTATTTATATAATGATGTTTTTACACTTTTTCAGCCAGGATCAATGGAAGGCATAGAAATCAATCAGGCATTTTTGTTGGGAGCTGCAATATTGATGGCGATTCCGAGTCTTATGGTTTTCCTGTCCCTGACATTGAAGGCTAAAGCGAATCGCTGGGCAAACATCATCGCAGGTGTATTCCTTGCTGGTGTCTTGCTCACTACAATGCTTGTAGGAGGAGAAGTTTGGGCTTATTATAGATTGTATACGATTATAGAAGGTGCGCTTATTGCACTAATTATCTGGCATGCATGGAAGTGGCCCAAACAGGAAGAAGGGAAAGCGGTGCCAACTTAAGCGTTGCACCCGACCGCCTTTCCTCCCTTATGGTCTTTTCCGAGGCGATTATATCTTCATTATTGAATAAAATGGACCCTGTGGGATTAGGGGCCGCGAAACCGACTGGCTGACCCTCGAAAATGCCCTTCCTAGGGCACCTTCGCCGAGGAAGATCCTTGAGAGATGACCAAACCCTTTCCCATCTATTTCTGATGCGGTTGCCGGGAGGTGCATCCGGAGGTAGCCAGACATCCTTCCTCTGATTTCAAGTGAAGAGAATCACAAGTGTCCTGCTGACCAACCTCACCCGAGGTCAAGGCAGTAGATGCCGTCGGCTTGCTGAGGCTCTTTGGAGTCAGGTGCGATGGGTCGTGCTTCAGCGATGACCCGTGATCGCATTTCCCTTGCGAACGCCAAGACTCTTTGAGTTCGAGCACCCATGAAGCCCTGTGAACAGTGTTCCTCAGCTAAGATATCGGGGCCGGAGTGTCTAGAGTCTGGAAAACGATATATCTCCCAGACGCGGTGCCAAGCCAGTGGCGAACAAACAGAGTTTCGTGAGTCCAAGAGAGAACGATGTCGGCGATATCTATGCATCCATCAGGATTCTTTCCATAATAGGAAACCTGACCGGCCTAAGAGAGTGGCTCAGAAAGGAGAAGACGATTCAGGATTCAGAGCAACTCGTCAGAGGAACTGGGTTCTTCTTCGAAGTGGCTTTGTTGTCGTTAGCGTGGTCTGTGCGATTTGATAGCTCGCTTGGACTGACTGAAAGTCTTGCTTTCTCCCGGGCAGACTTTCACGGGGACATCGACATAGAGGAGATTCCTAATGACTGCGAGAAGACGATCTTGCTAAAGAGAATCAAATCCACACTAAAGAGCGTTCGAAAGTGCAAATCCTGGAATGACCTTGAGAGAGTACTTCCAGATATCAGGAGCCTGATTGACCCCATCAGAGAGGTCGTTGAGGAGCACGCATCACCTGGACTCGGTCTATCCATGCAAGAGGCGAAGGATTTCGTCACAAAGAGGCATCTCTTTGTTTTCTTTCAGGAGTCGGAAAGGGGTTTACCGAAGGTTTGCTTACTATCGCCCCTTCTCCCGTATCGCCGGGGCGGTGTGTTTTTCGCCGATGTGTTCAGCTACTATGTCCTCTGTCTGGAGTTTGTTTGGAAAGATATCCTGGGTGCGACATTTGAGAACTCCAAGATGAGCAAGATTCAGGAGGGATTGCCTGAATTCAAACCACTTGCGGAGAAGCACCTGTCGGCTGAGGAATCATGGTTCGATGACCCTCTTCTGGCAAAGCTTTCAGACCTGGTGGAGGTTCCTGTGGAGCAAAGAGAGGAAGCCGACAGCGACAGGCTCTCACCGAAGGAGAGAGAAGGATTCGTATCCTGGCTTTCTCTTGATAGGTTGTCTAACAGTGCCTATCATGAGGAGCTGGCTCCTCTTGAGAAGTCCCTAGGAAGTGCCAGCTGGACTTTGCCCGCTCTGACCATCGCAAAAGTCGATAAGAGCACTTTGGAAGACCTCTTATCAAAGGATTGCATCAGTGAACCATCGTACTTTTCAGGGAAGGACTGGGAATCCAAAAGGAGACTGCTGGACTACTGCTTTCTATGGTATCCGATGGAAGTCCTTGATGCTGGCCTCACAAAGATCTTCAATGGTGTTCCTGCGTTTCTCTCGGTTGTCATGGGAGCATGCAGCCTAAGAGATAGCTTTGGAGCTGATTCGCCGATAGAGGTCAGGGTATTCAAGCATCCAGTGCGAAAATTCGAGGAGGGTTTTGAATACAGCTACGCAGTACTCATTGAAGTACAAGGCGCGATTTCTGACCATTCGGGGTGGTTGGTGTTCAGCGATTGCACTGGTGAATACTCGGGGTATCCAGAGTACGAATGTTTACTCGCCAGAAAAAGGCTTGACAAAATGGAAGAGGAGGAAGACATCAGACCAACCGAAGTCACGATTGATTTGAACAGTTTCAGGCGTTATCTTCAGGAAAATGGCAGAGTAATGGCTGAAACGGCGCGAGGCGCAACGCTGATGGAATCGCGCGAAATCATCGAATCACAGAGAGAGATAATATCAGCATTGAGAGGCAAGTTCTTCGAGTATGTCTTCTACAGGTGGCTCGCAATGCAGGGGAGTTACATCGAAGTGAAAGGCCCCGGCGAGTTCAAAGATGTGCAGATTGATTGCCTAGGCATTCGAGAGTCAGACATCGATATCTATGAATGCAAGATCGATTTGCATCGAGGAATAGACGATGTGGTAAGGCAGATTCGAGCAAAAGAAGAGGCGATCAGGTGCAGGTTCCCTCACAAAATGACTCATCCATATGTTGCGGTCTATCGTAAGGTCAACACTCTGGATAGGCTGGGACTTGAACATCGGGGAATCGGCGTAATTGACGATTTCAGGGGCAGAATTGGAAACATGAACATTCATAATTCGGACAGACACGATATATTGAGAATATTGGACTTCGATGTTGCTAGGATAATTGAGTAGGGTTGTCAGGAACGGCCATCACGAGTGCAATATCCTCACGGAGATAAAACGGGAACGGGCGGAAAGAGATATAAATCGCGTCTCGCTGTTAGAGGAGAGAAGGTACGGTGGTCCCAGGAGGTCCTGGGAAGCTCAGACAAGATGAAACCTCAGCAGCTCGGTGCGGCCCTCAAGTCACTTGCAGAGTCTCATGCGACAAAGAGGAGTTTCGGAGACAACGATCAGCGGCCAGTTTCGGAATTGGACTTCTCGGCAACCGGTGGTATGGTAGGTTTGGACAAGGAAGGTGCCCAGAAGGTTGACGACCTAGCTCAACAGTTGATACTCGACAGACCCAAGATTTCGGAGCAGTGCTCCAAAGATGTTGTCCGTTCAGAGATACTTGAATCCGTTAAGGAACTAGTGTATTCCAAGGCTCCTCTTGATCCATCAGGCGTGGCGAGTAGTCTCATAAAGAGACTGAGCGGAGCGCCCAGCAAATTCATATTCGTGTTCCCGGTGAAAGGCGGACAGTTGGTCTCAATCATAGTGCTCAATCGAATCACGCTTGTTCCCTCGCTTGAGATGGTTTCTTCTGCCATGACCTCAAGATTCCCTGATGATATCACGACACCATCTCAGGACATTGACACAATGTTAAGAAGCAACGAGACCCCGATTAACGCGCCTCCAACAAAACCGGACTGGTTTGTGATATCAGCAGCCTCTGCGATGGACGAGAAGAAGGCAGAGGAAATCGCATTTCATATCGCTGAAGAGGACCTGGGCCTCCTGAGATTCAGGATGCTTGGAGGCAGCCGAAACTCTGTGGACACAGTTTCTGTCGAGCTATTAGATGACCCTGTCCTTACGCACAAGAAAGGACAGTTGCTAGGCTCACTGAGAGGAGCGCTTCCATCGGAGACATTTCTGCTTCCGGTGCGAATCATGGGCTCAGTCCAAGAGGTTCTCGACCTTAATGCAGGCTCTGCTGAGTCTTCATTTCGGAGCATAGTGGAAATCCTGAACAACGGTCACCGATCCGGCATGCAAGAGCGAGTATATCTGGGGTACACCTGGCTAAACAAAGCCTTGAAACAGAAGGATACCAGAGAGCAGCTGCTCGACGCGATAATCGGAATGGAGGCGCTGCTGTTGATGCCTTACGAGTCAAGAGGAGACACTCTCGCCGAAAGAATGGCTTTCTGCCTCGGAAAGGATTTGAGGTCAAGAGAAGAGATTTTCAGTCAGGTAAAGGAGCTGATGCAGACCAGGAACCGAGTGTCGCACCAGGGTGAGACTAAAGTCGTGAAACAGCAGGCCGACGCAGCATGCCGAGCCTTGGGGAGGCTGACCGTCGTCATGGCGGAGAAATCCCAGACTGTCAACGAAATAGGCGACCTCCTAAGAGAAATCCAGGTAATGAAGTTCTCCTGATTCTATGATTGACTACTCTCAGATTACATCGATTTGCGTAGAATCTGTCCTAATGAGCACAGCATTCGGCGTGCCTATTTGTTCTCGGAGAGGAAGCCCCTGACAAGCCTCGGTAGCTTCCTCAGATTCCCGTACTCTTCAATATCGAACTTGGGATCACAGATCATGCTCGTTCCGCCCTTTCCTCTCGCCGGATCCGGATACTGGGGTTGCAGAAGAATGAGCACCTCGATGTCTACTCCCTTCTCAAGCATGGAGCTGCAGCGCTCAATTTCGACATAGTGGCCACCGTCGAAAGTGGCTTCGAAGATCGCATATTTGCATTCTTCGAGAATCTCGAAACATATCTCCCTCATGTCTTCCTTGGAGATGGCCGTGGTCTTCAGAATGTCCTTGAGAATCTCGCCAACCAGTTGGGGATAGTATCCTTGTTTGGCCACAATTTCTACGATCCTCGTCAATACGACAATGTTCTTGTATAAACCACCGATAAACACTCTCTTGTCTGGAGGGCCCGAAAGAACTATCTTGAACTTCTCCAGTTGAGGCCTTCTCTTGAAGGGTAGATGGTAAGCAAGGAAATCGATATGGTGATCCTTGACTGTCATGTATTTGTCAGCGAGGGTCACCGGATCAGAGACATCTTGTTCGGATGCGAGCCGTTGCCAGATTGCCGTCTCCGTTTCCTTCTTGATTTCCTCCGGAAGTCCAAGGCGCGTTAGCAACTCGAATGCAAGACCGCTTCTGGCTCTTTCTTTCCCTTCTGTCAAGAGATCTTCAATGTAAGCTGCAGCGATCTTCGGGAATCCTTCATCTGGTCTGCCCTCGTTGACAAGTGCGACTCCCCAGTTATACAGAGGCGCACCCTTGTGAATCGTCCGTCCAGTCTTCCTCTGGGCGTGTGCAAGGAGTCGGTACTGCTTCCGGAAGTACTCTTCCGCTGACGCGAAGTCCTTCTCGTACAGCGCTGCGATTCCGCTCAACTCAAGCTTCATGTTCCTGTTGACAAGGTACTTCGGGATGCTCCGGTCAGTCACTGTCTCGATCATAGTGTTGCAGGCCTTTGGATTGGGTTCGCTGCTTTCATCTCCACCCGACAGTTTCCAAGATGCAGTTACACCTCTATGGCTCTTTCGAGTTGACGGAGGCGGTATTGGTCTTCTTCGTATATCCGGCAGCTCTAAGACTTGAAAGCATGATTCTCAATCGTGTCAATAACAAGAGTCATCACCATTCAGATCCCTCCCGACGATGATGGATTCATAGGCAGAGAGTGCCCGAGCTGCCAGGGATATTTCAAATTGCGACCAGGCACGGGACTCCAAAGTAAGGTGTGCTACTGTCCATACTGCCAACATCAGGGGAACATCTCCGATTTCACCACATCCGCACAGAAGGAATGGGCCAAGAGCTTGGTCGTGAAGGAGATTGTGGAATCACAGGTAGAGAAGATAACTCAAAGCCTCAGGCAACTTGAGAAAGCTTCTTCGAAGTACATGCAAATCAGAGTCACCGGAGGAACAATCTCCTTACCCATAAGCTCGTACAATGAACTAGAGGTTGAGACTAGAATCACTTGCGAAGGATGCGGATTGGAGTTTGCAGTCTTCGGCGTCTTCACCCGATGCCCGGATTGTGCCGCTCTGAATTTTCTGACTGTGTTCAGCAAATCCCTGGAACTCTGCAGAAAGCGCTTGGCCATTGTCACTACTGTCCGCGATGATGAGATTGTATCTGCAATTCTGCAAGACAGCATTTCCTCTGCAGTTTCATCTTTTGATGCGCTCGGGAAGGCGGTCCGGCGGGTCGCCCCAGGTGTCCTAACACGAGGGAAACGGAACCTGTTTCAGGATTTGGATGCATTGTCTATCGCCCTCAAGGATACTCTAGGAAGAGGGCCGGACGACATTCTCGGAGAAAGCGAATGGAGGTTCATGCGCAAGATGTTTCAAGTCAGACATGTATATCAACACAACCTCGGCGTCATCGATGACGACGCCATTAGGAAGATTCCTGAGTTGGCTAGCCTGAGGGGCAGAATATACCCGCTCACCGTTGACGAGACGACCGCTTTCATAGAGATAATGAGCAGAGCTGGCCCCATCCTGCTGAAATGCATCGCGGATGCAGAAAGGAACCGCAGTGAGTCCGAGAGAAAAGGATGAAGAACAGAAGCCGATCGAGTGCTCTGAGGGATACCGTCAATGGAGCTGATGGAACTGGAGACACCATACAGTAGGCCCATTCAAGAGCTGAATATGCTAATCGAAGAGGGCAAGAGGATAGCCGAAGGCCTCGCAGGTGCAAAGAAGCTTAAAGGCCAGGCCGATGTCGGCGCCGAGTTGGCTAAGCTCGCTGGTCTGGCGAAACCAAGAACTGTAGACAAGGTCGGTTCTGGCATCAAGAAGATGGCAGATGCGACAACGGATTTCAATGCAATCGCCATTGCTCTGTGGTTCAAGCGAGTTCACGGTGTTGTCGGGGAGCTGCATACAGGACGGCGAAACTGCGAGCTTTCGGAGAGAGGGAAGAAGAGTGTCTTGAGAAGCCTGGCAAAGGTGGGTCAATCAAAATCACTCAAGACGATTCTCACCCAGTCTCTGCCCATAACGAGTACCTTAGTCGCAAAGCTGACTGTTCTCGAATGTGCCTGGAAGCCAAAGGGAAAGCTCATTCCAGCAGGCAGACTCATCAAAGGGATCGAAGAAATTGAGAGCCTTCTTACCCACGACTGTCATGGATATGTGAAGCTCTGTGACGCCTATTGCTCCAGACGAACTCTCTCCGTTCTTGAGGCTGCCCCAAAGGCGTTGCCACTGACCGTTCTGACGATGAATGTCTCAGACGAGAATGACTTCATCGAGGCATTGAGCCGAGTGAGGCAGTCAGGAAGGAAGATTTCTGTTGCAGTGCTCATGACCAAACCAGGATTCCACGACCGCTATGTCATCACGCAGGGTCTTGGCTGGACAATCGGCACATCAATAAAGGATATTGGAAACAGGGACACATTAATACACGAGATTGAGAACCGAGAGGAAGTCGAGAAGATGATCGATGACTATCTTGGCGGGTCGAAAGGGACTCTGCGCAGGTTATAGCTATGTTAGAGCCGAACGCAAGTTCATTTGCAAAGACTTTTGTCCTCCTGGATGAATCGGGTCTCACTGGATGAGGAAGATGGTCAGTCGTCTGGATTCTACTCAGTCATCGTTGAAGGTAGCTGGCGAACCCTTCTTCGTGAGGAACATCTTCTCTCACAACTTCCTGGTTGAGCGCCTTCCCAAAGATGCCCGCTGGACTGCTCAAAACAAAGACAACTTGGATGCGCTTGCCGCTATCACGGAGTTGTACAAGAGTGTGCTACCGTCTGAGAAAGACCAATATCGACGCAATGAAGCCAACCTTGAGAAGGATTTTGTTAGGCCAGTTCTCGACATCTTGGGTCACAGCTATGATGTCCAAGAGTCGATTCACATCAAGTACAGAGGTGCTGAGAGACCTGACTACACCCTCTTTCCATCAGAGCAAGTCCGTCGTGCCGTGGAAGGCGAGTCGGACAAGTTTCTTGCCTCGGTCATTGGGCTGGCTGAAGCAAAGGCGTGGGATCTCGACTTGGACAAGACATCGAAGATTGCTGATGGGAAGTACGCAAACCCCAGCCTACAGATCAACAACTATCTTCGCGACGCCAACATAAGCTGGGGCATTCTCACCAACGGACGCAAGTGGAGGCTTTACAACAAAGAAACCAGCCTAAATCTGGACAGTTACTATGAGGTGGATATCGAGCAAGTCGTCGCAAGAGGAGATGCGGAGGCATTCAAGTACTTCTATTTGTTCTTCCGCAGAGAGGCCTTCGTCCGTGGAACGGCCGAATCATCATTTCTGGACGATGTGTTGGCGGGCAGCACCCAGTTCGCAAGGGAACTTGAGGAGGATGTCAAAGAGAATGTCTACGAGGCCCTCGCCCTATTGATTAGAGGCTTCTTGGGTCATCCCGACAACCAGCTTCGGTCTGAAGATCTGAAAGCGATTCATGAGAACTCACTCATCCTGCTCTATCGGCTTCTCTTCATATTGTACGCTGAGGCAAAGGAGCTTCTGCCAACGAGCAATCTGCATTACCAAGCGGCAAGCCTTCAGCATCTTAGGGAAGACATCAGAAGTGAACTTGACAAGGCTGTTCCTACTCTGAATGCCTCAGGAGACTCAATTTGGGCGAGGCTCGTCTTCCTCTTCCGCCTTGTGAATATGGGAAGCAGCGCAAGGAACATAGACAGGAGAGACTTCTTCATACCGCCCTATAATGGTGGGTTATTCGACCCAGACAAGCATCCTTTCCTGGAGAAGGCCAAGGTTGGCGACAAGAATCTTGCCGAGGCGATCCACAAGCTGTCTTGGTCAGTGGGAAGAAACGGACACCCAGCGGGATTCATCGATTATAAAACCCTTTCAATCCGCCATCTGGGTTCGATCTACGAGGGGTTGCTGGAATACGAACCCATGGTGGCTGAGAACGATCTCGTCGTCGTCAAGGAGCGCAACAGAGAGTTATTCAAGAACGCTTCTGAGATGGATGGGGTCATCTCCGCAGCCCGCGCTCGCATTCCCAAGGGCGAGGTCTACCTACGCACAAACAAAGGTGAACGAAAAGCTACAGGTTCATATTACACGCCCGACTTCATCGTGAAGTACATCGTGGAAACGACGCTAGGCCCTCTCGTCGACGAACTCAGGCATCAGGGTCTCAAGGGAATGGATTCAGTTCGTGCGGTGCTCTCGCTCAAAGTTCTAGATCCAGCCATGGGCTCTGGTCATTTCCTTGTCGAGGCGACATCGTTTCTGGCGTCACGGATTGTAGAGGCGTTGGCAGAAGAACCAGAGACAGTGAAAGAGATTGGCCATACGGAGGTCATCTGGGCGCGGCGTGAGGTCGCTCGACATTGCATCTACGGCGTCGATATCAATCCACTGGCTGTCGAGCTCGCTAAGGTCTCACTGTGGCTTCATACTCTGACGGTAGACAAGCCCCTCTCATTCCTGGATCATCATCTCAAGTGTGGCAATAGCCTTGTCGGCTCCAAGATCGTTGATTTGGCATGGCTTCCTCTGGAACGACCCAAGGACACGCTCGGTCACTTGGACAAGCCGCTGGGACTTGTTCAGAAGATTCTTGATCGACTGAAAGACCTCGATTCCATATCTGACGAGACGGTTGAGGATGTGAAGCAGAAAGAGCGGTTGTTCCAGCAGTTGCGAGAGTCTGAAGAGTACCAGCGCATCAAAGCATTGGCGGACTTGCACACGGGCCTCTTCTTCAGCCAAGCCGATTTCTCAGCAATCAGGAAGAGCTACATGGACATCGTAAACGAAGCATACTACGGTGACCCGAAGCAATGGCAGACCAAGTTCGGCGCCCCTTGGGCTCAGAGTTCTACTAGGGAAGGAATAGAGCATAGATCCTTTCACTGGGAACTTGAGTTCCCTGAGGCGTTCTTCAGGGATGTGAAGGACAGGTCACATCGAGGGTTCGATGCAGTCATCGGCAATCCGCCATATGTCAGAATATACCGCGGCCAAATCGCCGAAGAGGACATCAGATACTACACGAAGGTGTTCAAGACCGCTCACATGAAGTTCGATCTGTATGTGCTATTTGTTGAGCTGGGTCTGGACTCACTTGAGCGCGGAGGCCGATTTGGCATGATTATCCCAGACAAGTGGATGAGCTCCCCTTATGGCGAACCGTTGAGAAAGAAGATACTTGGCATGCGTTTCGAGAGCCTTCTTGACCTCCGTGGGTCTCGGATTTTCGACGGAGTCGCTGTGGAGAATGTCGTCCCGATTGTCTCAAAACATGAATCAAAAGAAACGGACACGATTCAGATCCTAAGAGGACAGCTGCCACAGACTGGTTCGGTGGGAATCGTTCCGATAGCCGATGTGAAACAAGAGAGTTTCAGGCACTTGCCACAGAGCCAAATACGACTGGGGATTTTTGGTGGCACTGCCAGCCTAGTCAGCAAGATTGAGACAGAGACAATCCCATTCGGGAGAATATGCTATGTGAACTGGGGACTGCGCACTGGAACTGAGGCGAAGACCAGCGAGATGATTGGCGACAAGATGCTAGGCCCGAGATACAAGCGATTGGTTCGAGGTGAGGATATTGATGATAGGTACAGCATTGCCGTTCCGAATAGGTTCATCGATTACGATACCTCACGGCTGTACAATCCGATGTTTCCCGAGTTCTTCGAGAATCCCAAACTGGTCATTAGGAAGATCAGCGGGCGTCGTGGACTTCTTGCTGTTCTTGACGACAGTGGGTCGTATGGATTCTCCACGGTGATAGTTGCGCTGAGTCACGCATCACTTGAGGGCGTCAAGAGACCTGGGGTCATCTCACCTACTCCCGAGTCCAAACAGTACCAGAAGCTTGGATATTTGCTTGGAATAGTCAACTCTCGTTTGATGAGTTGGTACTATGGTGCGCTCCTGTCGGATAAACTCTGCGTGGTTCCGAATCATGTGAAGAGTCTACCTATCCGTCGAGTCTCGTTTGGCATGCCAATAGACGAGAAGACGAGACTGGCAGAGGAAGGGATCGGACTTTTCAAGACTTATCTCGAAGACGGAAATCTCAGTGCATATCACGATTACCTTGGCGACAAGTTACAGGGGTCTGACAAGACGGAAGCGGTCTACGATTTTCTTTCATATCTCGCAGATGAGATGTCCGTGTTCCACCGCATGAAGAATGATAGTAGAGCCGCATTCATAACCTGGATGGAGTCTCCTTTAGGGTTGGGGGTAAAGGTCGAGGATTTGAAGAACAAGACGACGATAACAGATTTCTACAGAACTAAGAACCTAATGTCGGATGATGCCGTGATGGAGATAGAACGGGTGCTGGCCGAGAATCATGTGCAACTGAGGAGTGCGCAGATATCTCGTCTAAGAGAAGAGTATGTGAAGGCGGCGTCTACGATAGCGCCGCTGCTTGACAAAATCTGGCGTACAGATCTTCTCATCGACCTTGTGGTGTACTACCTGTATGGCCTAACGCAAGATGAGATTGCGACAATAGAGAAGTGCGACACCAATGCGGTCAATCAGAGATACGGCTTTGGGAAGTAGATACAGTACTACAGACTTGTGTTTCTCGGCATTATTCGGACGAGGCTCAATGAGGCTTGGAGTATCTCACTCAAACATCGTCCGGACTTCATCTCTATTCGACTCAGAAGGACAATGGCATGAGACGAAGCCCTCGTAAACATCAGCCTGTTGGGGTTTCCTTTGCGCTAAAGCGCCATGTGGAGCCCAGTATGACAAGACCTTGGCGACAGAAGGTTCTTCTCGCAGCAATCAAAGAAGACGCCTCTCACACAAGATCGCAACGCTTTACAACGGCCTCTTACAACGAAGGAAGGGCTCCTCAACAACACACCGTGGGCAGGTGGGGGGAGTGATTCGGACCGTCGAATCGACCTAAGGCTCACATCTCTCCATCCGCCTCTCTAGGCCTCTCTCGCTCGGCCTTCGCCCTCGCGCTACGCGCGCGCAAAGCTGTCATTTGACATTGTGCCGAGCGAGCGAGTGAGCATATACATCATCTTCATGCCAGGACGACTGCCAAGTTCAACCTTCTGCGCTCGATGACGACACCCATTGATGTATTGTTGAAGGGCTGCGTTGAACTAGGGTGGCGATGTCTCTCTCTGACTTTCCACGCTTTCTTAACCAGAGCGCAACATCCTTCGGGTCAAGTGCGTCTTCGCCAGTTTCGCCGAGATGTTTTGCCACATAGTCTAGGATGGCCTGCCACTGCTCTGTCTTCTCTGGCAGAGAGGCCATGAAATCAAAAAGGGCGTTCACATCTAAGTCGAGACTGAAGAAACTTAACTGGTCGGGATTGTATTCAAGCGTCGTTGCTGGCACGCTCGTTAGCAGCCTGGGCTTGATTCTGATACCTTCATTGATGCTGACGAAACACTCTTTGATGGAACGCTTTTCAAAGGTAGCGACGGCTGTTCGAGCGACAATAGAAGGTACCAGCTCCGAGTAATGGCTGATGAACACCAAGTTCGAATGTAGCTTGCCAAAGACCAGAATGAGCTTCGCTAGTGAGATGTTCTTCGGCATGATGGTTTCGATCTTCTGCCAAAAAAGGTTGCTCTCGTCGAGAATGATTAGAACTTCTTCTTTTCCAGCCAGTCTTGTGTTGCAGATGGCGGTTAGCATAGTTGAGAGTCTCGGACAGTATCGGTATTTTTCTGGAGGGTTGCTGACGGCGATGTTTGACACCACCACGAACTTCTCGCTCGCAAGAAAGTGTTCAGAGAGTAACAGTGCGATGTTGCTTTTGCCCGACTTGACACGCCCGTGTACAAGTGCATTGCACCCTTTGGAAGCCCAGCCAACCCAGACCTTTGGATTGATGCTTTCCCATTTTTCGCTGCTGCCTGGATCATCGAAAGCCAAGGCGCCGACCTGACTGAGCGCATCGAGGCTGTTCATTTTGAGGTTGAACTGAACCAAAGCATCGCTCGTGAATTTTGCCCTCACACGGCCAATCAACCACGGCTCGCGGTCGTTTTCATCATCGACTTGGGCGAGCGCAGCTTCAGTGAGGCCGACTGTAACTGGATTCCCCGACCCATGCTTAGCATACCATCTCGCACCGTATGTCGAGATCTCATCAAGAGCGTACACCCAACTTTTCAAAACGCTTTCCTCACGGCATACCAGCGTGAGGAGGTTCATCATCTCACGCCCTGTGAGTCTTGGCCTGTCAAGACTGTCCAACAGTTGTCTGGCCTTTCGACCAGCTTCCAGGGTCTTGACCAACGCCATGTCTGACTTCTCTGCTATGAAATCACCTACAGCATGAATCCCAGTTTGATTTGCTCGTCTGCGAAACCTGATGTCTTCTTCGAAAACTCTCGATAGGCAACATGTTTGAACAATCGCTGGAAGGCTTCCCATTTCACGAGGTCTCGATCGCCTAGTTCTCCAAGTCCAACAATATTCAACATATTCTCCTTAGCGTCGGGACTGGAGAAGTATTTCAGGATGAACTCACGATGGCTGTCAGGGGTACTCAGCGCCTTCAAATCTTTTGAAAACGATTCGATGACGCCCTTCGCCTTGTCAACCCGTTCATCGGCCATCGCTACAGCATCCCAGCCAGGAGCACAACATCAACGGAAACAAGCAGCGAGAGACCCCAGTTTCACTCACTTTCATGATACTTCTTGGCGACACTTGCCAGGTCACTTACCACAGCGTCGTGCAGCCTCTCAGGCACAGACAGTTCCGCCAACTTACCTCGAATCCAGGATTCATCAGTCAGGAGTCTAGCGGCTTCGTCTCTAGACTCGGATTCTTCAAGCGCTGCTGCCTCGATCTTCTCGCATTCGTCAAGCGCTGAGCGCTGAAGGTCTTCGACCTTTGGCTCCTGCTTCAGAACATTCGTCTGTCCAGTCGGGATTCTGGACTTGGTTGATTGTTCATGATTCGTCTTCACTCGGCGTGCGGCAAGTGAATGCCTCGCTGACTCTCTCGGCCACCCTTTTCTTGACATTGCTCGTCATCTCCTTATCAAAGAGGTTTGAGGGGACGGCGTGAGGAGAAGCGCATCCTTCCCATGCCATTGAGGGTGCGACATGTGCCCCACCGCCCCCGATGCCTGTTCTGCTGCTGGCTGTGACTGCCAGGAAGGCGCAGCAAGCACCAACTGCGGATGCACTCACACAGAGAAGAATCAATCCCAGTTATGCACAGATGAGGTGACTAACAATCAGTCTTTCTTATGCACAACCGAGATGCCTAACAATTAAGACTATGGTGAGGCGACTGCGGTTCGCTTGTTGTCTTTCTTCGATCCAAGGCCTCTCTTGACCTTTGGGCAGGCGACATGGAATGGTCGATTCAAGTCGATGAGGATGACTGGAAGCAAAGGCCTACTCTTCTCGTAGTTGGATACGATTGCTTCTCGGGCCGCTAGAAGCTCTCTATGACTGGCGTCAGTTAGACCCGTCGTCTCTCCGTTCTCATCTGGAATATGTCGTCGGACGACATTCTCTATGTCGCTCAATGCTTTGTCGGCCTCTTCTCTTGCCACTTTCTCATACTTACTGAACCATCTTGTTCTCCAATCCTTAGCGCCACTTGCGATTTCCTGGATCAGCAACTTGTATGTCTGAGTCGGATCTTCCTTTCCGTGATGGCTCAACCTCGAAGCTCCAAGAATCGTGATGGAGCCGTCGGTGTAGTTGTCATCAGGTGGAACTTCGTTGATTCGAGACAGAGTGACTGGAACGAGGTAGTTCCTTTCATAAGACTGCGAGGCAGCAAACCATCTCATCGTGCCTTTGATTGTTCTACCCGACGAATCTTTCTGGTTCTTCACAATCATAATCCCCCTATTGCGTAACTGGATGCAGGTGCGATGCACTAGCTGTGGCAGATTCCTGGTCTTCGCCACCAGCTCCTTCTGTGATGGCGCCAAGAATCCCCTAGCCATCAAAGCATTCGAAATGTTGTCGAGGAATGCTGTGTCAATCTTCCTCTTGCTGAGAGAGTTGCCCAAGATGTAGCATAGCTCATGGAGTGGTAGCCCTCCGTGGTCTTCGATCTCGTGTGCGAAGGACAGAAAGGTTTCGGCAATGGCCCTTTGTCGCCAACTTCTGAAGCTCATTCTTCACTTCCTCCTACACTTAGTGATTGTTATGCATCTATGTGCTGCTTAAACGCATAACAGATATATTAATCTAGCCAACTGCTGGGAGAGGAGGTAAAAATGTGACAGACCTTACGAGCTGCCCCTGTTCCTGCTGCAAGAACATCGACACGAACATCGACAGCCAGCTGTGTCAGGAATGTTGTCTGAACGAGTGGCGCCTGTTTGAGATCGAGGATGACACGGAGTGGTGATTGATGCCTACGATTGAGTCACTCTTCGTGAACCGCAGAGACTGCTACGCTGTTCAGACAGACAGCGGTGCATGGACTCTGATTACCGAACCTCTGACTTCAGATGTGCTCGTGAGACATATAGAGGGGAAGGTCACAGTTGGCATCTACCAGCTAGATACGGCCAGCGAAGTGAGGTGGGTCTGCTGGGACTTCGACACGACCAACGCCGAGGAGGTGGCGAGGAAGTTGATGGAATACATCATGAAGACGGAGTACGCCAACGCCATCTTGCTGGAGCACACGGGAGGAAGGGGTTACCACCTCTGGTTGTTCTTCGAGAACCGTGTGACAGCTCGTCAGGCTAAGCACATTGCTGAGAAGCTCGCCGAGGCTGCAGGTGTGAGATGCGAGATCTTCCCGAAGCAGACGAAGATTGTGGAAGGAGGATACGGCAATCTCGTGAGGCTTCCACTTGGCATCCACAGGAAGACAGGCTTGCGCTCAACGCTCATTGAACCTGACGATATCGGGAAGATAGTTCCCGTGTATGTCGAGCCCAAGACAGAGCCTGATGAAGTGGAGAGTCAATCCGATGGCTGGAATGGTTCACATCCCTGCTGGCGTCGTATGTTTGAAGGCGTCGACGAAGGGAGCCGCGATGAGGTCGCATTCGCTCTAGCTCGTAGGTTGCGTGCGAACCAAGGATTGTCTCAGCAACAGTGCGAGACTCTCCTGCTTGAATGGAACAAGCTGAACAGTCCTCCCCTGGGAGACTCAGAGGTCAGGGCGAAGGTTCGCAGCGTGTACAAAGGATCGTACCCGAATTTGGGATGTAACCAAGTTCATGACAGTGCCATACTCCGTCAGTTCTGTGACGAGGCGCACTGCTCCCTCTTGCCGAAGCAGCCCGAGAAACCAGTAGAGGCCACGGAGGAAGAATGCAAGATCCTCGGTCGAGAGTTGTTCCCGATATTGAAGACGACAATCACCAACCACTTCTATTTCGAAGAGAACTGGCACCCTGTCATCGTGACTCTGTTCGCCTTCGAGGCGAAGTGTGCACTGCTGCTGCCCGTGGTCTTCTACCTGTATTTCGGAGGCTCGATGGGTTCTGGGAAGACTAACTTGCTCGATCTACTGAGGCTCTTGGTGAGAGGCGTGACTTGTGAGAATGTCAGTATGCGGGCGTTGGCTGAGGCAATGCGAACGGCGCCTGCAGTGCTAATGGACGAGATAGATGTCCAGAGGGGAAAGGAGATAACGGAGGTGAGAAACTCCATGATGCGGCAGGGGTACAAGAAGACCGCTGCTCCGTATCGTCGTTATGATGTGGCTACGCAGTCTGTGGTCGATATCCCAATCTACGGCCCTAAAGCTGGGACATTCCGTGGCGTGCTGAAGGATGACGCCCTTCTGGATCGAGGGTTTACGATTCCGACCATGAAGGCTATTGAGAAGTTCAAAGAGCACAGCTTCGACTATGTGTTGAGGAACTTCTGGCCTGAGTTTGGCAACCTTCCAGATGGTCTCGATGAGTGGGGCCGTCTTGCGAGTTCAGCCTTCACCGAGGCAAGACTGAAGGAGCTTGCGTGGTCGAGGGAGTTCAGAGAGAAGGTCAAGAAGGCTACCATAGAGATGGGTGCCAATCGGGAATCAGAACTCGTCTCCATTGCGCTTCTGGTTGCCGAGATGGCTGGCGTCGACATCATCAACGAACTCCACCAGGCCTGCGACATGAAGGCGAAAACTGCTGAATCCAACGCCGACATCCTCGAAGTCCTGACCGATGTCGTCGTGGAACTGTGCAACAACTACTTGCGAATGAACGATAACTGCGACAAGATCAGGCTCAGACAGACCGACATAAAGCGGGCAGTCAACATCAAGCGTGAGATGGACGGAGAACACAATCCGATCTCCGACTTGACGCTGAAAGTCCTAAGGGATGAAGTCGGGGTGAAGCGGTCTTGGCTCACCAAGTCGGGAAATGCAATGTTCTGGAACCTCCCGAGGGACTTCGTGAAGGAGTTGGCTACTCAGGCTAACTTGGCTACCTCTATTGAGAAGCCAGGCCAGCAAGACCCCAAAGGTAGCCAAGGTAACCAGGGTAAGCTGGAGGGGTGTACGAAACCAATCGATGGCGAATGGAGGGATGTTGATGGCGATTGATGTCGCTCCTGGGGTCTTCTCCTCGCCTCAAATCGAAGAGGCCGCTCTAGACATGTATCTGATGGGGCCAGGCCCTCCTTTTCTTTCTATCGCATTCAGAACGCCTCCCAGGAGGAGAATCGTGACCATCGTGACGATGGGCATGGACGGTAGGCCTCTATTCTTGCAGCTAGTGTGGCTTTTCCCGCTCCCAGCGAAGGAGGAGGGATAGGTGATGCTCTTGTTCCCCACAACAAGTTACCCGCTCACGACGACATGCTGCTTGCTCTGTGCGATGGGCTTCTCCCTCCCCACGACAACGGAGTCATACGCCTACACGGGCGAAGCGTACGCCTACACGAAGATGGTGGCGGACTCATGAGAAGCAGTGGGAGGAAGGCAAGAGGTCGGGTTTCAATGTCCGATTCCTTAGACAAAGTGGACAAAGAGGTGAGCCAGCAGTGAAGTATCTTACCTTCGACGAAGTCGTGAAGCTTCTTGTCTGCATCGATAACAAGCGAGACATATTGCTCATCCAGCTAGGGCTTGTCCTCGGTTGCAGGGTGAGCGAAGTCGTGAACATGAAGCTGAAGAACATCCTGACTGACCGCATCATCTTGTGGGACGAGAAGAAGAACAAGTTTCGAGAGTGCGTGATCGACCCCGAGACGAAGACAATGCTCGACGACTACATTGCTACGGAGTGGAAGCCGAAGCCGCACTACGCCCACAGATTGTTCTACTTCAGCTGCAAGACTGCGAATCGAATCGTGAAGCACTGGTTTAATGCAGCTGGGATTCCTGCCGAGAAAGCTCATTGGCACACGCTGCGGCACACTTATTGCATTCAAAGTCTGGATGCAGGCGTCCCATTGAACCATGTGTGTGAGCAGACTGGTGACAGCCCGTTAACCGTCATCAGAATCTACAGTAGACCTAGCATAGATGACCGTCTCAAGATGCTTAGAAAGAAAGCCTACTGGAGGAGATGAACTGCTGACATGCCCGATAGGTTTACAGTCTCTGGCAGCGCTACTCGTTTCGGAGGAGTCAGACATGCCTGATGCGTGGAGACTCCTCGGCGATGAACTTGACCGATATGCTGAGAGCATGTTGAACCGTGGTCTCAGCGAGAAGACGGTGAAGGATGTAGTGTGGGCCTTGAGGGACATGTACAGAGCACTGGAGAAGGGCAAACTTGGCATAAATCGCAAGACGATTGGCCAATCCGATATAAACCACCTCCAGGAAGTGCGCTACAAAGGCAAAGAGCAGTCATATGTGGCGCACAATTTGAGCCTGCTCAGACAGCACCTCAAGTGGGCAGGGAATCGACAGATAGACAAGATAAGATGGCCTGTGCGAGGCTATGGGCGACCCAATGCAGACTGGCTCGAAGACCATGAGGCCATGATCCTCAAGCAGGAATCCAGGGGTATTGAGCGCATGATAGTCCATTGCGAACTCGACCTGGGCATGAGGCGAATCGAAGTTCTGCGACTGAAGACTGAAAGCTTCAGATCTGGCAGAGCTAACTCGATCGTCGTGCATGGGAAGGGACGGCATGGAGGAAAGTGGAGGACTATCCCCTGGGCGAAGAACACTCCTGGTGAGCTTGAGGTGTATCTTCGTATCCGTGACGAGCTGATTGCCAAAGCCCAGGCGAAGAACCCAACTGTCGAAGTCCCGAAAGAGCTGCTGATCTATGAGAGAAATGGGCGTCTGTTCGCATATAGGAAGTCAGCTTTGGAGTACTTCCTGGACGACCTCAGTGATAGGACGGACATTGAGTTCTCCAATCACACGCTGAGGCGGACATGCGGACGCATGATGTGGAGGGCCAAAGTGCCGATAGAGACAATCGCACAGATACTTGGCCATTCCGACACCAAGACTACGATGCTCTATTTGGGCATAGACCAGCAGGATATGGCCTACGCAATGGACCTTCTAGCAAGATACCAAGAAGCGGTCAAGTGCCCTGAAAAGGGCATTTTGGAGGACAGCCAGCAAGAAAGTGGACCCTGTGGGATTTGAACCCACGGCCTCTTCCTTGCGAAGGAAGCGATCTTCCACTGATCTAAGGGCCCTTAGGTCGTCGTTGAGAATGAGGGGGATATATCTACTTTGCTGAGGAGAGGTAACGTGGTCTTCAAGCGTGCGTGGATGAAGCGACCGACCTACAACTTCTTCGCATCGATTCGTTTGGCAATCGCCACGGAGAACGTTTCGAGGAACTTGACGGTGGTGACATCTGGAATCTTGCCATCATTCGTACCCATCACCTCAATCCAACCCAGGAGGCTCCCATTGGACCCGCGAATGTGCACGTCGAGATAGTCTCCTTCGATCCAGTCTTCGGGAGACCTTCGCTTGATTCCAAGCAAGAGTGGCCGGTTGTAAGCCTCTTTCTCCGCTTCCGGGAACGGTTTGTCCTCAGCGAGGTAGATCTTCGTTAGCTTGCTTATCATCTCCCCCTTGTACTGAGGAGAGTCGGAGAAGTCCGCTTCCTTGTATACGACTGACCTCTGGAACTTCCACGCTTCGTCCCTCAGCCCGCTCATCACTTCGTAACGGTACTTGCCGTCATGCCCCCTGAGCCCGATCGTGACCGCCTTCAACTTGAAAAGGGCGGCCATAATGTTCACTGATTGCTGGAGGAACAACAGAGTATCAAGATCATGTCTTTCAGCCAGGCCGATGATGTTCTGAATCCCTTCCAGTCCTTTGTGCACGCGGTCCATCTGGGCGTGCATGTAGTCGTACTTCATCTTCCACTTGATCTTCTCATGGGAGAGCTGTGCGTCCTGGTTCTTGGCCATCATAGTTGCTCAGACTCGTTCAACGATCTCCAGAATCCGATCGACCGTGCTGCCGGAGTTCCCCAGGTATGACTTGGCGTCAAGGGCGGCATCCAATTCCTTAGGCGACAGTGAACCAGCAATCTCCTTTGTGTTCATCAGTACCTTGCCGAAGTCCTCCTGAGACTTCTGGGCGTTCATGCTGCACCGCCTGACCAGTTCGTGCGCCTCCTGCCTCCCCATCCCCTTCGACACCAGCGCGAGGAGGACTGACTCGGCCATGATGACGCCGCCTGCGCGTGTCAGGTTCCTCTTCATCTGGTCTGCGTTCACCACGAGTCCTGAGAAGAGCCCATCGATCTTGGCCAGCATGTCGTCGACTAAGATGAACGAGTGTGGGATGAAGAACCTCTCGGCAGAGGAATTGGTCAGGTCGCGCTCATGCCAGAGAATCGAGCTCTCGTAGGCAGGCTGTGTGAAGCCCCGGACTATCCTCGCGAGGCCGCATATGTTCTCCGCGATGACTGGGTTCCTCTTCTGAGCCATCGTCGAACTGCCCACTTGAGATTCTTCGTCAAAAGGCTCGGAGACCTCAGCTATCTCGCCCCTCTGGAGGTTCCTGACTTCAGTGGCGAATTTCTCGATGGAGCAGCTGATGTTGCCCAACAGGCAAACCATCTCGACATATCTATCCCTGGCGACGATCTGGGTCGGTCCCTCTTCGATGCCCAACCCCAGCTCGTCCATGACGTGTCTTTGGATCTCGAGCGCCTTCGGTCCGAAACCCGCCCCTGTTCCAACCGCCCCGCTCATCTTGCCGACCAGTATCCTGGCGGAGCACTCCTTCAGTCTCTCCTGGTGCCTTTGTATCTCGAGTGCGTAGTTCGCGAGCTTGAATCCCAAGGTGATCGGAAGAGCGTACTGGCCGTGGGTCCTGCCGACCATAATCGTGTCTCTGTGCTCCCTCGCCCTCTTCGCGAGGGTCTGCTTGAGCCTACCAAGGTCGTCGTCGACGATTTTGAGAGCGTCCTTCATCTGAAGGGCTGCTGCGGTATCGAGGATGTCGTTCGAAGTGGCACCTACATGCACGAACTTGCCGCTTTCGCCGCACTGTTCACTGAGAACTCTGATAAGCGCGGTGATTTCGTGGTTGATCTTATGGTCCAGCTCGCGAATGCGTTCGAGCTTGACGAAGCGCGTGGATGCCGTCTTCTTGATGATGTCGGCGTGCTCGTGCTTCAAGTTCCCCACCTTCGCCTGGGCCTGGGCGAGGGCGGCCTCGACATCGAGCAGTTTCTGGAGGCGAGTCTCCTCGTCGAAAATGGCCTTCATCCCGGGCCGGCCGTATCTGAACTCGAGCGGACAAACTGGCATCCTGGCACTCTCCCGAGTAGATATGCGTGGGGGGATTAATCCTTTTGCGGACGGGAAAACCGTTCAGGTCCAGAGCCTTCGCTCGCGGATGGCCTCTAGAGTTGCTCAATGAATGAGGGCGGAATTCGCCTGCGCGATGCTGGCTCGCTGTGCTGCGTTATCATGTCTGATAACCTGACGGCAACCGCCTTAAATGACACAGTTGCTAGATGCTCATGAGCGACATGCCCCCCGAACATCGCACAAAGGAGGTATCCAGGCTTCTAGCGGACGACTATTCCCAGAAGATCCTAGCCAGCACCTTCGCTTCCCCAATGTCCGCCCAGAAGCTCAGCAAGATATGCCAGATACCGATTGCTGCTTGCTACAGGCGCATCCACGAGCTCGAGCAAGCGGGACTTATCGGCGTGGACCGGGAAAAGGAAGTCTACAAGGGCCGCAAGGTCAGGCTCTACAAGTGCCGCCTGCGCTCGGCCACGATAAGATTCAGCAATGGCAGGTTCGTCGTGAAGTACGATACCGAACCGGACAACGGCGATGCGCTCATGCCGGAGCAACTGCCGTTCGACACAGCCGGTCAGGCGCAGTGAAGCACACCGACTATAGCCCTTTTCTGTCTAGCTCGTTGTTCACAAGAGTAACGCAATGATCAGCGTGGTAACTGATTGGACCGAGGGACAGTTTCCTTGGTTCGTAGTCCATCAGTATCTCCTCTTCAGTGTCGGTCAGGTCCTGGTCGTCTCCCAGCACGAAAGTGCTGTCGGGACCGAACTGTGTGCCTCTGATGTCCTCCCCGTCCTCTTTCAGATAGTGCATCTTCGACTCTTTTGATATGTTCGAGAGCACTTCCCTGTAGTCCCTCTCGGAGACGTAGATCCCCGGGGAGCACTTCCTCTCGCCCTCGCCTCTCTGGAGGAGGGCGTTCCTGATGAGGGCAGCCGTGCTGCGTTCGTCTGGGTTCAAGTACTTCACCTCGGAGCCATCAATCCGAATGGTCTTAGGCGGGTTCGGCTCTCCCAGGAGCATCAGGACTATCTCGACGTCCTTCCTGATGCCGTGGGACAAGAAGAAGGCCGAGTTGACGCACCTCAGGAGAATGTCCAGGCGTCCCGTAGATCCGCACAGGTCGTCCAGCTTGAAGTCTGCAGACGTGATTGCCCTGTGGCCCATGACCACGAACCGCCTCATCCAATCACCCCTCCCCGGCAAAACCACTGCCCTGGAGTTGCTTCATCAGCTGTCTGCGCATCTTGCGGTTGCCCATGATCCCCTTGACGGCCTTCCTCGACATCTCGTATTGCTTCAGGAGCTCCCGGACTTGCTTCGTGCTCGTCCCGCTCCCCCTTGCAATCCTCATCACCCTCGCCGACTTGATCAGCTTGGGGTTTTCGAGTTCCTCATCGGTCATGGAGTCCATGATTACCCTGAACCTGACGAGCCTCTCCTGAGTGGCCTCGACATCCTGGTCCTTCATCCGGTCGCCCAAGCCGGGCAGGAGCGATGCGAGTTTCTTCAACGGGCCCATGCCCTGAAGCATCTCCATCTGCTCGTACATCTCCTTGAGCGTGAACTTGCCGGACATCATCTTCCGGGCGACTTCCTCCGCCTTCTCCTCGTCCATGACATCGGATGCCGCCTCGATCAGCGACTTGATGTCCCCCATTCCGAGGAGCCGGCTTATGAACCGGTCAGGGTCGAACCTCTCCAGGTCCTCGAGGTGCTCCCCGGCACCTATGTAGCATATCGGAGCACCTGTCTCCGCGATGGCGCTCAATGCCCCTCCGCCTTTGGCGGTGCCGTCCATCTTCGTTAGAATGACGCCAGTCAGTCCCACTGCTTCGTGAAAGGCCTTTGCCTGCGGTCCAGCTTGCTGACCGGTCTGGGCGTCAAGGACCAGTATCTTGTTCTCTGCATCTACGGTCTTCGCGACGTCTTTGATCTCCTGTATGAGGTCGTCCTCAAGCGAGTGCCTGCCTGAAGTGTCGAAGATGATCACGTCGTATCCTTCGAATTCCTTGATCGCGCGCTTGGCTATCCTGACTGGGTCCTTCTCCTTGGTATCGCCGAAAACGGGCACGTTGATCTTCTTGCCTATCTGGGAGAGTTGATCGAAGGCCGCGGGCCTGTGGACGTCGGCGGCTACGAGGCCGACCTTCATGCCCCTCTTGTGGAGGTCACGGGCCAACTTGCCAGTGGTTGTGGTCTTGCCCTGTCCGTATAGACCCACCATGAGTATGCGCTGTGGCTTTGCCGGTATCTCCTTGGCCTTGCCTATGATCTTGACGAGCTCTTCGTAGACTATCTTGATGACATGCTCCCTCGAACTCATGCCCGCAGGAGGCTTCTCACTGAGTGCTCGTTCTTCGAGCTCCTTCGTCATGCTGAGAACGAGCTTCACATTAACATCGGCCTGGAGGAGCGCCCGCTGGATGTCCTTCACGACCTCCTTCACGAGCTTCTGGTCAACATGGGAAGCGTTCGCGAGCTTCTTGATCGCGTTCCTCAGCGACTGGCCAAGTCCATCGAGAACCATTGTAGTCAGCTCTTGCGGCTAAGGATAGGGGCCCCATAAATAGCTTGTGCAAAGGCTTTCAAATCGACAAAAAAAGGGAAGGGAAGGGCTAGCCTTGTCAGAAGGGATGGGATGCACTCTAACAACTAGCCCAAAATTTCCCGAGTCATATATTGGTGGTGCCCTATATCAATATTTCGAAGGGGCCGTTAAATAGCTTTTGTACGCCATCATCGCCCCAAAACGGTCAGTCCAGCGTAGCTGTCTGACGCTGCCCATGAGATACTGGCGGACCCCTGTGTTTCGACTGCTGCGACTGCACATCACATGTAGCCCGACTTCTGAAGGACCATTATGTCCTCGGTGCTGAGTTTCTCCCCGCTCTTGAACTTGTCGAAGATCTCCTCAGCCTCTCGCTTTGCCGAGGTATCGTCCTTATCCTTGCGGGCCTTCTTTGTCTTCTCCCTTATCCCTGAGATGATCTTGTCGAAGTCGTGGACCTGCCTAATGTGCTCTATGTGCTCGCGGTGTTGCTCGTCCGCTGACAATTTCGTCTCAATGAACTTCTCTTGGGCGGCGTCCGCCTCTTTCCGCTGCTTGTCCGCCTCTTCGTAAAGCTTCAGCATCGCGTCGTGCTCGATCTGGGCCTTTTCGGCCATCTCGGAGACCTTCTTGTGGAAGGACTCCGCCTGTTCTTTGGCCTCTCTTGCATCCTTCTCTGCCTGCTTGACCTCCGAGAACTGCTCGATCTCCCTCTCCATCTCCTTGATCTTCGAGTCGAGCATGGAGATCTCCTTCATGAGGGCTTTCTCCTTCACAGCCGTGAGGACGGACGTCATGTGCTTCTTCTCGAGCGCCCTCAGCTCTGCCTTGAACTTGCGGATCGAGAGTCCGCTCTTAGGCATCTTCTCGCGCCTCAAGCTCATGGCCTTGTCGCTGAGGTCGTTGAACTTCCGGTTCCACTCGTCCCTGCCGGCCTTGGCCGCCCTGACTTCCGCGTTGAGCTTGTCCCTGTTCTCCCTGCGCCCGTTCGCTTCATCTATGATCTTTCTCACTTGGCCGTTCAGCTCGTCCCGCCTCTCGGCCCACTCCCGGGTCTTCTCGTTGAGTTCGTCCCTGAGCCTCTTGTGCCTCTCGGCGTCTGCATTGTGCCTAGCGCGCTTCTCCTCTAGGTCTCCAACAAGCTCAGTCTCAGTCATACAATTCAACGCCCTCAGAATACATCAGGTCTGGACGCGCAGAGGACAATAATAGGCCTCATTTATATCCTTTTCGATGCTGGGGCCTGAATTCATCCAGGCCAGATAGACGGTCGACCGCGCGAGTCCCGGTCTAGTTTCGGATGAATTATCCGATGATTCCTCTGCGATTTCGAACTCGAATCGGAAGTGATTCTCAACCTGAGAAAATCATCGGAGAGAGAACGTCCAGACAGAAGCTGGGTGTTATCATGCCTGATTACTGGGACGACAGGCGTATAAGTATTCCAGCCAAATAGAACTCAACAGTCAGTGTTGGGTTCAAGCACGCAGAGGCAGGAATCGATGTCATTCGAGAAATGCTTGAAGGATGAAAAGTCGGAATCTTCGTCACAGACCACCGCAAGGAAGGAGCGGAAGATCAAGTGGCGCGTGGTGAAGGCCAAGACGTCCGTCCCTTCTGCTCCTGCCATCATTTTGTCCGAATCCTGTCCGGAGCTCGACTCCCGATCTCTCGATGTTCCGCGCGAACCCGTCAAAGGAGTCGTTTGCGCCCATTGTGATACCGAGGTCGAGCTCAGCACAAATGTCTGCCCGATATGCGGGACCCCTCTGGATTTCCACGACAATGGTCTGGTCCGCCTCTTCTCAGACATGGAGTTCGAAGACGACTGCTCTGGCGAGATAGTCTGTCCGTTCTGCGGTGAGGCAGTTGTCCTCAAGGACGGAGCATGTCCTTCGTGCCTCGAGCTTGTTCACGCTCACGACATAGCCGAATCCTCCGAGAAAGTCGAACCAGTGGTCCACGGGGAGAACGTCGTGTTCATCCATCTCGATGTTGAGCACGGGGAACTGGACTGCTTGCAGCGTACCCCTCACAGGTTGGGACTCGAGCACCTAACCGTCAAGCTGGAGGACGAGAGGTGAGCCACGACATGGATCCCTTTGACATGTTCAAGCTGATGCTGGACGAGTACTCGTCCCAGATACTGGAGCTGACCGGTTCCCGGCCCATGAACGCCGTGGAACTCAGCGAAGCGTTGGGGATCCCCGTCGCGGCCTGCTACAGGCGCATAAGAGCGCTGAAAGAGGCGGGCATCCTCAGAGAGGATGGTAGAGCCGTTTCCATAGGCGGGAAGCTCGTCGCAACGTACAGATCAGCCGTGGACACCGCTGAGGTGATGCTGGAAGACGGCCGACTCATGGTGAAGATAGTCGCCAACGGTCACGATAGCGCAAATGAAGTCGTGCTCTCCGACGAGCCAACGATGCTCCACTGGCAGGTGGACAAACGCAAGAACCCCCCTAAATTAGAATGAGGTTCCAGAGACTGCTCAGAGGCCGGCCTTTTCGAGGTTATCCGCTCGTTTTGAGAACAGTCTCGATTCGTTCTCGAAGAGCTTGTTCTGTTCCAGGAACTTCGCTGCCCGGCTCCTGAACTTCGCTGCCTTCTCCGTCTGGTCGGCGGCTTTGTGATCGTTCTTCCGGGCGATTTCCTCCTCCTTTGCGGCCTTCCTCTCGAAAGTGGCCATCTTGGACTTCACTGATTCGGGGCTGAAGTCCCCTTTGCCCTGAGCCGCGGAGCTCAGTTCGCCCTCGTACTGCTTCACCCTCTCGATGTGTTCCAAAGCCCTCTTCCTCTTCACGGCGGACTTCTCCCTGAAGGCCACGGCCTTGGCCTGGCATTTCTGAGCCTTCGCCTCGTTCGCCTTGTACTTGTGATAGAACTTGCCAGCCTTGTGGCTGTACGAGTGGGCCCTCTTCCTGTAGACCGCGACGTCGTGGTAGGCTTCCGCCTGCGCTCTGCTGGCCCTGGCCATCTTGATCTGCTCATCATTGTCCTCTTCTGGCACTTCCTTTTTCTCTTCCTGAGGAGGGGTCTTGTCGGCGGGCGCCTGAGCCTTCGTCTGCGCCTGTAGGGAGGTTGTGGGCGGCGGCGACTGCTTGGATGTGCTCTTTGAGAGTTCCGAACGGGCCAAGAAGGAATCTATGTCCTCGTTCGTTCGCTTCTGAAAATCCTTCTTCTTGGCTAGGTCCTCCTCGGCACCCATTGTCGCTCACCTACAGCTTCTGATTTGCCTGAGAGTTGATAATGCTTTTGTTCCCGCTCCCTTGAAACGTCTGGCGACGTCGTTAACTAGGTGGTCACAGCTACTTGCGACGTACGGTGCTTGATTGATTTCCATCGACATGCTCCCTGTCTATCCCGAATTCAGGCAGGTGTCGCTGGATGACAGACCAATGTTCGAGGCCATTCTCAGCGACCATCCTTCTGAGATTTCCGAGAAGACCTTTGGGTCGGTCTATGCATGGAGGAGCTACGGGCATCGGTCAGAGCTGGCTCAGCTTGACGGACACCTCATCATATCGTGGTACAAGAAGGCTTTCGGCAGGGTCATACTTGAGCCCGTCGGACCGAACCCGGCGAGCGTAATCGATCGGCTCGCCAGGGAAATCCATCCGAGAGATGACCCGATCAAGGGAGTGTACGGTCTGGTCGAGCCTTCGGTCTCTGAGCTCAGGCTGATCGGCCGCGAGCCCGTCTCTCTGAGCGATGATTGGGACTATGTATACCTAACGAAAGACCTCATCGGACTTGAAGGGCCGAAGTATCACACGCAGAGGAAGGAGATGAGGAAGGCCACCCTGGAACACGATCTTGTCTACGAACCCATGACCAAGGATCACCAGAGGGAGTGCCTCGAGCTGGAGGAGACATGGTGCGACCTGAAGCATTGCACATTCGACAAGTTGTCGGAGGCCGAGGATCTCGCGCTCAAGGAGAGCGTTGCGAACCTGGATGAGCTGGGCTTCTTGGGAGGGGTACTGTTGGTGGACGGAAAGCTCCAGGCGCTCACGGTCGGTGAGCGTTTGAATCCGAAAACCGCGGTGGTGCATTTCGAGAAAGCCAACCCGATGATTCGTGGACTCTACCAGGTGATCAACCAGCAGTTCTGCGAGCATGCATTGAAGGACTATGAGTTCACCAACAGGGAGCAGGATATGGGGGAGCCAGGGCTGAGACGCGCAAAGGAGGGCTACCACCCACACCATTGCGTGCAGAAGCACATACTCACGTTCGAGTGAATCTGGAGTGACACGGTCGGTGAGAAGACTATTTAAACGGCAAGTCCATTGACGACACAACGGAAGGGATTAGCATGGTCAAGGCCACCCTATTGGTATGCTGCAAGTTGCTGAAGACGAAGAGAGTCGTTGAACTCGCGAAGAAGCAGGCAGGTGTCAAGGACGCGTTTCCTGTTCACGGACGTTGGGACGTCGCAATCGCGACCGACGACTTGGATCTAAAGAAGATCGCTCAGATAGGAATGAACATCTACAAGGCGGATGGCGTTGAGATCGTGGAGACCCTGATCGGGTATCCGGAGTGAGGTGATTGACATGGTGAAGGCAGTGGTTCTAGTCATGCTCGAGCCCCAGACTTTCGAAGATGCCACCAAGATCAACAAGATTCCAGGTGTGGTCGATGGATACCTCGTCTTCGGACACTACGACTACGCGGCGTTCTTGGATGTTCCCGGCCTCGATAGAGTCGGCCAGATAGCCGACAAGATCCAGAAGCTGGGCTTCGTCAGGTATGTCGAGACGCTCATCGAGAGATAGGCGTCCGGTCCAAACCCTTTCCAACTGTCTGTTTCTGTCCTTGATTCTTCCGCATTACGTATACTCCCTTCGAATGCTCCACAGGAAACGCTGCCCAGAGAACAATTGGCTGCACCAGGCGACTTTCTAGTTGGTTAAGCATATATATCTGGAGCATAATCCGCGCCCGAAGCAAACTTGGAGAGAGTAATCATGGACATCACCCTGATCATCCCGATCGCGGGCTTCGTTGGTCTGGCTTTTGCAGGATACCTGACCTGGTATGTATTCAGAAAGGACCTGGGCACTCCTGAGATGCAGGAGATCGGGAACGCCATTCGACAAGGCGCCATGGCCTACATGAAGCGACAGTACACAACCATCATCGCCATAAGCATCCTCCTTGCGCTTCTGATTGCTGCGCTCATCGATCCCAAGCCCTGGGTCGGTCTTTCATTCTTCGTCGGCGCGGGCGCCTCCGCGGCATCCGGCTACATAGGCATGTATGTCAGTGTGAGGTCGAACATCAGGACTGCCGCGGCTGCGAGGAGGAGCCTGAACGAAGCCCTCGTGACATCTTTCAGAGGTGGCGCAGTTTCAGGCATGGGGGTCGTATCCCTGAGCCTTCTGGGCGTCGCTGGCATTTTCTACGTATTCAACACTGGCATGAGCTTCGAGCCCTCTGAGGCTCTTGACGCGGCTATCGGATTCGCGTTCGGGGCGAGTTTCTCGGCGTTGTTTGCGCAACTCGGCGGTGGTATCTATACGAAGGCCGCTGACGTCGGCGCGGACCTTGTCGGAAAGGTGGAGGCAGGCATCCCAGAAGACGACCCCAGGAACCCTGCGGTCATTGCGGATCTCGTGGGAGACAATGTCGGCGATTGCGCAGGCAGAGGAGCAGATCTCTTCGAATCCACGGCTGCAGAGAACATCGGGGCAATGATCCTGGGACTATCACTGTTCAAGTTCTGGACCGACATCGTGCCGGTTAGCATGCAATGGTCCGATACGGAAGCACTCGTGTGGATATTCTTCCCGCTTGTCGCGAGGTCGTTCGGAATATTCGCTTCGCTGGTAGGGGTACTAGCCGTCAGACTTACCCGTGAAGATAAGGACCCGATGTCCGGCATAAACATGGGCTACTACATCACGTGCGCTCTGGCGATCGTCTTCTTCTACTTCGCGACCACAGCGATGTTCGGTGACGAGTGGAAGTACTTCTTCGGCGCAGGCGTCATCGGCATCGCACTCAGCATCGTCATCGTCTACATCACTCAGTACTACACATCCGGCAGCTGGCGCCCGGTCAGAGAGATCGCCCAGGCATCGACGACTGGTCCGGCGACGAACATCATCACTGGCCTGTCGATCGCCATGGAAACGACCGCGGCCCCGGTCATCGCGATCATAGTCGCCCTGCTGGGATCTTTCGGACTCGGCACGATGGCCACGCCCGATCACGCAGCGATCCCCTTACTCTCAGATGCAGAATACTCCACCTACAAGCTGATTTATGGGTTCTACGGAACAGCGGTTGCGACGATGGGAATGCTCGCCACATGTGCGTTCATCCTTGCCACGGATACCTTTGGACCCATTACCGACAACGCTGGCGGAATCATAGAGATGTCCAAGCAGCCAGAGGAAATAAGGCGCAGGACGGACAGGCTAGACGCATGCGGAAACACAACGAAGGCGTTGACCAAGGGTTATGCAATGGCAAGCGCAGCACTCGCAGCCTTCCTCCTGTTCGGCGCATATTTCGAGAGGGTGTCTGCGAAGACCGGCAAACCCCTGTCCGAGTCTTTCATGGTGGACATCGCACAGCCAGATGTGTTCGTCGGTGGCCTTCTCGGTGCAATGCTCGTGTTCCTGTTCGCGTCATTGGCGATAAGGGCGGTCGGAAAGGCTGCCTATGCCATGATAAATGAGGTCAGGAGGCAGTTCAAGGCGGATCCAGGAATCATGGCCAACACATCCAAGCCAGATTATGCGAAGTGCGTCGACATTGCCACGAAGGGCGCGCTGAAGGCCATGGTACTGCCTGCGCTCCTACCAGTTCTCGTGCCGGTCAGCTTCGGCATAGTGATGAATTACGCTGGCTATGATGCTCCTCAAGCAGTCGGCGCTCTCCTGATGGTCGGCACGATAACTGGCATAATGGTCGCCAACATGTTCAACAACGGAGGCGGCGCGTGGGACAACGGCAAGAAGTACATTGAAGCCGGCGCCCTCGGCGGCAAGCGCTCGCCTGCTCATGCGGCTGCGGTTGTCGGAGACACGGTAGGTGACCCGCTTAAGGACACCGCGGGACCTTCGATTCACGTGTTGGTCAAGTTGCTGTCGACAGTTACACTGGTGTTTGTCGGCCTCTTCATCGCTCTGTGAGGCGGCCAAGCCATCGGTAAACCATATTCCCCGCTCGGATTTCGGTCGGTAACACATCAGGGTTCATGCTGTGCTACCTCCACGCTCGGAATCATCCTCCAAGCGTCAAGTCTGGTCAGGACCTCGGTGATGCCGACCTTGCCGTCACGGTATCCCGCCAGGGAAGTCACCAGGTCATTGGGCAGAGCGGCCATGACCTCCAGGTTCACCCTCTCGAAGGTACCCAGGACACCGTGGGGAAACTTCTGGGCTTGACGGTCCAGATTGATTTCCACATTCCGGTTGTCATAAGCGTCCCCCATGTTCATGATGGGTTGTTCATGACCCTGCAAATAGGCCCTGGCCTGTTCAGGCAGTCCTGCATCCCTGCATCGACTGGCTACCCAATGGCGCAGGTCCTTCATGCGGAGCTTCGGCAGGTCATATTTGTCCTTCAGTTGGTTCCAGAGCCTTTTGTACACCCTCGCATTGGTGGATTCCCGGTTGGCTATCTGGCCGAAGACCATTCTAGGCAGAATAGGGTCAGATTCGGTCGAATCCTTCAAGAACATTCGAAGCTGGACCAGTGCTCGGACCAGGTCTGGCGGCAGATAGCAGGCCAAATCTGCGAAGGTCTTGAAGCCTTCATCGGCACCATTGGCCCTGATCTCGCAGGGCAACCCCTGTTCATCATAGCGCAGGTGCGACCATCTGAGCTTTGCCACCATGCTGGGCCGCAGACCTAGCTGGGCCGTCAGCAACCAGAGGACCCGGAAATAGGGGTTCGGTTCATCCTTCAGCCTTTCGTACCAAGCCTTCACGGCGCAATCTGGGGGGGTTTGTTCCCGTCTGGGCCTGGGCAACTTCCCTATGTCCGATTCTGTGTTGATGGGCCAGGGCAGGTTCAGACCGACCTTCCAGACGCTGGCCAGACCAGCTATCGTGGGCCTTCTGGACCGTAGTGGTAGGTCAGCAATATGGTCCAGTAGCAGGCGCTTTCCCCTGGACCCAGCGAGTTGTCTTCTGGTGTACTGCTCTATTCTGACCTTTCCAGCGAACCGTCTGAAGTACTTGCGATAGGCTTCCCTGGTGGCTTCCGACTTCATCCGAATCGTAGGGTGCTGGCAATAGCGCTCAAGAATCTTGTCTAGCTCCAACGGCAGGTCATCTTCCTGATAGACTGCCGCTGGTCGATTCCCACTTGTCCCCGGTCCGGGTTTGTTACCGGGTTCATGCTCTCCTCTCATCGAAGACGAGTTGTCCCGATCCTCGCCCTCGCTAGGTGAATAGGATTCAGATTGATTAAGGGAGTCTCTTGCCCATCCCCTCATGGCGTATTAGATGACCGGGCGAGTACATGATGACTAGGTTTAATGTTTAATGTTTAGCCGTGATTTTCGCCATTATATGGGTAAGTATGAGAGGGGTCGAGATTTCGACATAATCCCGGTGTTACTGTCTAGAATTAGACATCGGTCGGTGTGAGTAAGGGCGGAGAACACCGGGCACGCCGGGCTTGAAAATCCGCAATGAGAGGATGGGGATTTAGTCCCGGCGTGTCCAGGAGAATATCGGTCGCCCAATACTTAAGATCGCCGAAGAACAATCAGAGGCGGGGGAGGATATTGGCATGGTACCGCCCCCACTCGATTGAGAAGCAGAGCCGAGGATTCCCCTTTCCCGGGCACCGGAGGTCCCGGTATTCGTCGCAATCGTCACAGGTGGCCTTTGCCGGGGCAGCGCGACCTAGGTGGATGACCCACCGCAGAGGGTCCACACCTTCACGGCGCAACTCTTGAAACCAAACATCTGCTGTCCGTGGATTTGGCAAGAGGCTCTCCACCGCGTTCACCAATGCCAATGCCTCGTCCTCGGTAAGGTCCTCCCCCGAGTACCTCCGGTATCCCATCTAGCTCACCGGCCTCGAGAGAAGCAGCGGAGAACCCCGCTTGTCCCGGCACGAGCGACAGACCCGCACAGCCTTTCCCTCGAGTTCGCCGACGATCAGAATCTCGGCGCCTCGGGAACGGCAGCGTTCACAGACGCGGACCATGCTCATCCCCCCGCACTTTCTCGAACTCGAGAACGCACTCACGGCATACGATAACATCAAGGAGCACAGGATGGCGGCAACGGACGCACCTGGGCCTAGAGGGCGTCATTCAGGCCCCCCCAGGGGACTCCCGCGCCAGGACTGTGGTGAATCGGCTCTTTGCTCGGGAATCCGTATTCGTGTGGCATCATGAGGGGTTCGGTATTCCGCGATCCGCAAGACGGGCACAGAATCCCCCGGCTCTGGCAATAGAGTTCACGACCCTCGAAAACGGCATCCAGTCTCTGTGTTGACAGAGAATTGTACGACAGTTCTCCCCACCATGTCAGAGAGTGTCGACCCTTAATCACGCCACAATGGGTCAGAAGGTAGAAAATGCATTTCTGAACCTCGGAGATGCTACGAAATCCTCGGAAATCCCCGCCATCTGGGTGCGGAATATGCTTGAAAACAATGCCATCATCGGTCCCGCCTGGGGGGATGTCTCCTTTTGCGAATCCGAGAATGTGAAAGTGGACATAGCCATCCGGCACATAGTGGCGTTCCTCGTCTCGGCGAAACGGATGATATACCATCAAACCGCCGAGAATACCATGCTCTTTCGCCGTCTGGATGGCGACCTTCCTCTGAGTATCCAGAGTGCCATCGGTTCGGAACGAAATCACGCAATGGGCACGTCTGGCTTTCGATTTGGGAATCATCAGGTTGACTCGAACAAACTTGCACCCAGTCCAGAACCGCCAGGATGCCACCTTGGACTCTTTTGATGCCCACTTATGGTAGCAGTTCGGGCACTCCCGCATCATACACGATCTCTCGGCTTGGAAATGATGCCCACAATCCCGGCATATCATCTCCCGGAGAACCCCGCAATCCTTTCCCGGGTCTCCGTGACCCGGAAGGACGGGTTCTTCATCACAGCCAGACCGTACTTTTCGCTTAGGCAGAGATACATCGGGTACGGGCTCGCCAAAAACGCCTTCGGAATGAGGCTCAACTACGCGGTCTTCCGAAAAAGAGTCGTTAAGGGGTTTGTGGGACAAGTGGGAATCGACTGTCAGAGCGCTATTGTGGCCAGCGGAGTTTACCGACCCACTTTTGGGCCGGAAAACCATATATATGACCACGGGCATCGAGAAGCCCGCGAGCCATTTCATTAGAGGACTGTCTGAATGTACGTGATAGCTTCCAAGGAAGATGTCGTGAGGATACCTCCTAACCTCCTGGGAGAGGATTTCCAGAAGCTTTCGATCAGGCTCACCCAGGAATCATTCCAGAACAAGGTGGAGGGGGACGGCAGTTTCACTGTTCTGGTAAAGAACATTGACCCCCAGGGCGGCGGCAGGATAATACACGGAGACGGAGCCGTTTACCAGAAGGTCAAGTTCGATGCGCTCATGTTCAGGCCAGCGATTCACGAAGTTGTCGAGGGCACGATATGCGAGATACTCAAGTTCGGCGCGTTCGTTAGGTTCGGCCCGCTTGACGGCCTGCTGCACATCAGCCAGATCATGGACGACAGGATCGACATCGACATTGAGGGTCGCAGGCTGGTCGGCAAGGACACGAAGCGAGAGCTGAGGCTGGGAGACAGCGTCCGTGCCAGGATAGTGTCGCTCAGCATCAATGAGAGGAGCCCGAGAGAGAGCAAGATCGGGCTGACAATGCGCCAGCCCGGCCTGGGCAAGCTCGAGTGGATCGAGGAAGATCGCAAGAGGCGTGAGGAGAAGGAGAAGCGATGAAGCTAGAGAGGGCCTGCAAGAAGTGCAACTTCGTCACGGACGAGGACAAGTGTCCTCTGTGCGGTGGCGACACCTCGAAGGAATGGCAGGGCTATGTCGTGATCCTCGACCACAACAAGAGCGAGATCGCGAGGAGAATGGGCATCCATGTCAACGGGAAGTTCGCCCTCAGAGTTCGATAAGTCCTTCCCTCAGAAAGACCTCGAGCTCCCGGACGACATGAGGGAGGAGCTCGGGAAGCCGATAGGAAAGCTGGTGTCCGCCTGGTCCCTCAGAAAACACATAGAAGGCAGCCCCAGGGTGATATGCGTCGGGGATGTCGTAACCATCACACTCCTTCAGATGAAGCTGGAGCCGGATGTCGCGGTCTTCGATTACAAGACCCAGCGCTCCGAGGACTATAGGGCGAAAGAGCGCATCTCGAAGATGAGCGGCAGGCTGGTCAGGGTGGAGAACCCGCCAGCGAAGATCACCCGCGCCCTCTGGAAGGCCGTGAGGGAAGCGGTGAACGCGAAGGAGAGAATCAAGATCGAGGTCACGGGAGAAGAGGACCTCGCGGCGCTGGTCGCAATCGCGACTGCTCCTGACGGGGCGCATGTCATATACGGCCTGCCGAAGCGGGGCCTGATGGTCGTCGAAGTGAACGGCGAGACCAAAGGGTTAGCGGCGGCCGCAATCAAACGGATGGCAAGGTGAGGCGATGGAAGTCGAGATAGTCTCGAAGAAGGAGAACGAATTGCTGGACAGAACAGAGGTCAAGTTCAAGGCCGTCCACATGAAGGAAGGCACCCCTCAGAGGGAGGCCGTCCGAGAGAAGCTGGCGGCCATGCTCAAGGCCACAAAGGAGAGGGTCATCGTCGACTCAATGGATTCCGAGTTCGGCAAGACCGAAACGATCGGTTACGCGAAGGTCTACAAGAACAAGGACTCTGCGATGAAATACGAGCGTGAGCATGTGCTAGTAAGGAACAAGCTCAAGGAGAAAGTCAAGGTCGAGAAGAAGGCCGCTGCGCCAAAGCCAGCGCCGGCCGCCGCTGCCCCTGCGGCCGCGAAGCCGGCCGAGAAGGCTCCGGAGAAGAAGGCCTGAGCGAGGGTTGGTGACGATCAATGGCAGACAAGGAGAAGCAGCCAAAGGCGAAGACGCCCAGGATCGCGAAGAAGGATTACTTCAAGCTTGAGGGTGCCAAGCTGACCAGGACCAGGAAGCACTGTCCGAAGTGTGGCCCTGGTGTGTTCATGGCTGAGCATCACAATCGCGTGTCTTGTGGGAAATGCGGCTACACGGAATTCAAGAAGGGCAAGTAGGTCCTCCACGGTCGCGCTCATCTCGAATCTCCAGCGTGAGCTGTCTGCATGCATTTCCGAGAGGAGTTGAAATAGGTCGATGGACGTACTCCAGAGTGGAGTGACCTAGAGGGGAAAAGGCGGGATTTGGAAATGAGTGCGCATGATAGCGTGGTCGTGATTAAGGGCGATCGTCTAGTGAACCATTTGCCTGAGATTTTCGGCGTTTTCGGCTACAAGGACCTCGGGAAGAATCGAGTGATTCATAATGACGAGGAGTTGGACAAGGCCATGGACGCCTGGAATCTTGGCGAAGGCCGCGTGCTCAAGGCGGTGACGACCTCTGCTGGCTGGCTCCTGATCTATGACCCCGAACTGGTCATGCACGCCAACGCTGAAGCCTGCAGAGCCGTGTCCAGGAAGTTCACGACCCAGGTATTCGGATTGATGCTCGATGGTGCATCTGATAGATTCGGGTTCTGCCTGCACGACAATGGTACCAAGATCCGCGAATTCCTGGCTGTGGGCGGCAAGTTGGATCGGAACGACGGGAAACCATTGTCCCCGGAAATTGGATTGAACCTGAAGGGATTGTCCGGTCTGGACGAGAAACTCATAACTGTGATGCTCGGCGTCACGGGCGTCGAACTCTATAGTGTGTTGGAGACCAACGAATTCACCGTGAAGGAGCTCGATTCAAGGGCGGGTCCATCGCAGAAGGATGCAGAACAAGCGGAACCAGCGTCGGCCGAGAAGAAGCCTGCGTGGAAGTTCTGGAAGTGACTTTCGTACGGCTGGCTCAATGAGCGTGGACTATTGGACCGCAGTGACAGAAGGATCCTGAGAGAGAAGAAGACCGTTCGCGCCATGGTGGAGCTGTACTGTCGAACCCGCCATCGTTTCGGGCGCAATCTCTGCGAAGAGTGCGCTTCTCTACTGGAGTACTCTCTGAAGCGTTTGGACGCTTGTCCGCTGGCCGATGATAAACCAACATGCGCGGAATGTCACGTTCATTGCTATGAGAAAACGAATAGGGCCCGGATGAAGGAGGTAATGAGATTTTCAGGGCCCAGGATGCTTACCAGACATCCGGTGATGGCCTTCCAACACATGGCAGATGGACGCAGGAGGGTGCGGTCTGCCAAAGAACGAGCTGACGACAGTTGAATCTTATTGCTGGGGTGTGTTGTAGTTCCAGAAATGGCATGCGACAAGATGTCCATTCCCTATGTCAACTAGCTCTGGCTCGGTCACTTTGCACTCTTGCTTTGCCAGTCCACATCTTGGGTGGAACCTGCACCCTTTCGGCGGGTTGATTGGGCTCGGGACCTCGCCTTCGATCCCCTTCCTTTCCTTCTTGAGTTTCGGATCCGGGATAGGGATCGAAGCTATCAAAGCCTGAGTGTAGGGGTGTTTCGAGTCGGTCAGGAACACCATTGTGGGGGCGAGCTCGATTATCTTACCGAGGTACATTACTGCGATCCTGTCACTCATGTGCGCCACCACTGAGAGATCGTGGGATATGAATAGGAAGGTTAGCCCGAGCCTTCCCTGCAGACCCTTTAACAGATTCAGTGCCTGAGCTTGCACGGAGACGTCCAGAGCTGAAGTCGGTTCGTCGAGCACGATGAAGTCCGGGTCGAGTGCTAGCGCCCTTGCGAGGGCTATTCGCTGCTTCTGACCGCCGCTGAACTCGTGTGGCAGTCTGGACAGGTGGTCGTGTGAGAGGCCGACCTGCTCGATTAGCTGGTGTATACGTTCACTCTCGGCGAACTTCTTGTTCTTCAAAACTGAGGGAGGAGGGCCGTGGATGGCGAATCCCTCGCCAATTATCTTCTCGACTATCATCCTTGGGTCGAGGCTGGAGTAGGGGTCCTGGAACACTATCTGGAGCTTCTTCCTTATGCCCCTGAGCTCGTCGGCAGGGAGATTTGTTATGTCCTTCCCGTTGTAGAGTATCTTGCCGCCGGTCGGCTGCGTAAGTCGGAGGACTGCACGTCCGAAGGTGGTCTTCCCGCAACCTGATTCGCCAACAAGGCCTAGAGTCTCCCCCTTCTTGATGGACAAGGATACTCCATCCACCGCGTGAACATGCCCAACAGTCTTCCCGAAGACACCCTTCCTAACAGGGAACAATTTCTTCAGGTTGATTGTCTCGATGAGAGGTGTGGAGTCTCTGGCCGCCGTCAAGTCATCCGACGCGATCGCCCTCACCTCCTCCCCTGTACAGGTGGCAAGACACGAAATGGTCTGGTGCCACCTCGATCATCGAGGGTCTGACGCGCCGGCATTCGTCGGTGGCGAAGTCACACCTGTCGACGAAGGAGCACCCAGGGAACGGCTTCATCAGGTTCGGAACGGTGCCCTTTATGACCGATAGCTCCTCCCTCTGCTCTCCAAGCTTCGGGAATGCAGTCAGCAGCCCTTTCGTGTACGGGTGCTGAGGCTTCTCGAAGAGCTCGTGAGTATCTGCGATTTCCACGATTCTGCCAGCATACATTATGCACACCCTGTCGCAGGTTTCAGCTACGATTCCGAGATTGTGCGTGATCAGCATCATAGAGCTTCCACTCTTCTTGACCAAGTCCTTCAAGAGGCGGAGGACCTGCGCCTGGATGGTGACATCCAATGCGGTCGTTGGCTCGTCCGCAATCAACAGCGAGGGATTACATGATAGCGCGAGCGCAATCATCACGCGCTGTTTCATTCCACCGCTCAGCTCATGCGGGTACTGCTTGACAACACTCTGGGGGGCGGCTATCCTGACCAGCTTGAGCATCTCAAGAATCTTCTTGTTGAGGACACTCTGGTCGTAAACATGCTGGTGTAGAGAGATTACCTCGCCTAGTTGGAAACCTATAGTGAAGACCGGGTCGAGGGACGTGGACGGGTCCTGGAAGATCATGGATATCAGCCTCCCCCTTATGCTTCTCATTTCGGCCTCTGTGAGTTTCCTTAGCTCGACCCCTTTGAACCTTATGGATCCAGCTGTAATCTTGCCGGGGGTTGGAACGAGTCGCAGTATCGAGAACGCTGTCATGCTCTTGCCGCAGCCGGTCTCGCCAACAATTCCGAGGGACTCGTTCTCGTATATGATCAGGTCGATACCGTCAAGGGCTGTCACGGTCCCCTCGCGCATGATGAACTGGGTCCGCAGGCCCCTGATCTCAATGATGGGTTTTCTCCGGGGCATCATCTTCTCAACCCCTTCATGCGCGGGTCGAGGACGTCCCGCAGACCGTCCCCGAGGAGGTTGAAACCAAGCACCGTGATAAGCAGAACAACACCTGGAAACGTCGCAACCCACCACGCCTCCGATATGAAAGGCATGCCCAGATTCAGCATGTTCCCCCAGCTGGGCGTGGTCGCAGGGGTTCCTGCACCAAGGAAGCTCAGGCTGCTCTCGATGGTTATCGCGTCAGCGACTCCTATAGACGCCCAGACGATGAGCGGGGCTATGCAATTGGGCAGCACGTGTGTGAACATGATTCTTGAGTTCTTTGCGCCCAACGCCCTGCTAGCCTCGACGAATTGCCTTTCCCTTACGGTCAGCGCCTGTCCCCGCATGAGCCTGCCAAACCCCGCCCAGAAGGATATAGAGATGGCTATGATCACATTGGTCAGACTTGCCCCTAGAGCAGCTGCGAGGGCCAGAGCCAGAAGAAACGCGGGAAAGGTCCAGAAAAGATCGATTGTGCCAGCTATTATGTAGTCCACAGCTCCGCCGAAATACCCCGCGGTCAACCCGAGGATAACGCCGATCATCAAAGAGAAACAGATCGCCAGCGATGCCACCGTCAACGACACCCTGGTTGCCCAAATCACCCTGCTGAAAACGTCTTGGCCGATGTTGTCTGTCCCGAACCAGTGGCGTGTCGACGGCGGGAGCAGTTTCTCGCCTGGGTTGACCTCTGGAGGGGTCGGGTCAGCTATAGGTAGTACCGGGGCGAGAATCGCAAGGGCAACCATGACGAGTATGATTGTTGCCCCGATGACGACCATTGGGTTCCTGCTTCCCCGAACCACGATGTCCAGCATTGTACGCCTGAACCCTCGGGCGCCTTTCCACGAAATCATCAGGTTGTTGAGCTGCCTTCGCAGAATCATCCAAGTCTCACCCTCGGATCGACGTAGGCGTAGAGAATGTCAGCCAGGAGATTGCCAAGGACAACGAACATCGCAAGGATCAGAATGCATCCCTGAACGACAGGGAAATCGGCGTTTTGAATGGAATCCACGAGTAGCTTGCCAATTCCGGGCCAGGAGAAAATGGTCTCAACGACAACGGCGCCTCCAACAAACCATCCGATGTCAAGGCCTATGACGGTGATAACTGGCAGTATCGCGTTCTTAAGCCCGTGTTTGAATATCACTTCGCGTTCAGGGAGGCCCCGGGACCTCAGCTGAGTCATGTAGTCCATCCTCAGCACCTCCAGCATACTTGACCTCATCATCCGAGTTGTGAGCGCCGAGTTGCCGAGCCCAAGGGTAATCGTTGGAAGTATTATGCTTGCAAAGCCCCCCACGGTGCCGCCTAACGGCAGCCAGTGAAGCTTGACGGCGAATATGAGCATCAGCATTATGCCAAGCCAGAACGACGGCATTGCGTACGCGATAAGGGTGAATACCATGACACCTCTGTCTGCGACCGAGTTCTGACGCAGCGCGGAGAAAATGCCCAGAGGTATCCCGATGCTGTATGATATCGTAAGTCCGATAGCCATCAGCTCGAGTGTCCTCGGGAGTCTATTGAACACCATGATGTCGACCGGCGTGAACGTGGTCACGGATGTCCCCATGTCACCGTGCAGTAGCCGCCAGAGAAAGGATGCGTACTGAACAGGCAAGGATTCGTTGAGGCCATACTTCTCTCGAGCATCCTCCACATCCTGAGAGGTATGGCGAGGAGGGACTAGACGAAGTGCGGGGTCTCCGGGAGTAAGGTGGAGCATGAGGAAGACAATGAATGTGGCAAGGATTATGATGGGGATGGCCAGCAGCAGTTTTCTCACTATGTAGGAGACTAGATTTGCCACATGTCTCACCCTCCGTCTAGCCTGTTGTGCCGCCGCCACCTACACATTTGCCTGTGAACTCCGTTGTAATCGCAGGCTTCCCAATCTTGTTCAATGAAATGGTAAGGGGTTTGATCGAGTTTCGACTACTTGTTGATATCAACATCCACGATGTTGATAACCTGCTCCTGTCCAAGTGGGTTGACGCCCCAGCCAGTCACATAGTTGTGGACCGCGAAGATCTGATACCAGAACAGTATCGGGGCCCACGGTCCTTGTGTCAGCAGCCGGATGTGCCCTGCGGTCGCGTTGTCGGAGAACTCTTCCTCCGTCTCGGCATAGGTCCAGTTCGTAACGTAGCCGTCAAAGATGGCGTCCTTGTACTGTCCAGTGTTCGAACCTCCATCGGCCGCCCATGTGCCGAAGTGCCAGTCCAATATCTCCGCCCTCGGCCAGGAGTACCAGAACAATATGGCCTCCTGCTCGCCCGCAGCTGCCTTGTCCCTAAGGACGGTCTCGGTGTAGGTCCTCAGCAACACATGCACGCCGACTGCCTGGAACTGGGTCTGCAGCAACAGGGACATGGCGATGTCCTCGCCTTTGGTGGTCGTCCAGAGGTGCAGTGTCAGCTCCTCATTGGTCGTTATGTTCTCAAGCCATGCGTCCGAGTCATTGTTCATATAATTGCCCGCCTCGAACAGCTGCAAGGCCTTGGCCACATCGTAGCTGTAGTTGTATTGCGCCGGAACCTTCGTGGATTCAGGTTCGATCGGCGAGAGGTAGTTGACTCCCTCCTCGCCAATGCCGTACCATACGACATCGAGGATCTGGGACCTGTTGATGGCGTATCCGAACCCCCTCCTCAAGTCAGGGTTGGTCCATGGGGTCTTATTGCAGTTGAACTCCACGTGGTATGTACCCTGGCCGCGGCCAGTAATCACGGTGTATTTGTCAGGTTCGTTCTGGTACGTCGGCACCTTGTTCGGAGGCACCTGCTGCAGGATGTCGATATCACCACTCTCGAACCCCGCGAACCTCGCGGTCGGGTCTGTGATGATCCTGTAGATGATCTTGTCTATCTTGGCAGCTCCCTGATTTTGGTACCATGGTGCACCCCAGGAGTAATTCTTGTTCTTGATCAACGTGATGTGGTCTCCTTGAGCCCATTCCTGTAGCATGAATGGTCCTGTGCCAACGACCTTGTACCCGAAGGTGCCGTAGTGCGCTAGTCCGTCAGCCTCCAACGCGTCTGGGCTCATCATGGAGCCGTACAGGTGTGAGAGGTTGAACTGAAGCGCAACATCTGCCCATGTCAAGTTCAGTACCATGTTGTAGTCGTTCTTGCACCAGATTCCAGCTTCCGGCCAGCCCGTCTTGTTCTGGCAGCCGTATACGGCCCAGAACTCGTACTGTACCCAGCTGTCGTCTTGTGCGTAGTAGTTGATGATCCTCTTCACCGCGTCAGTGTCGAACGCCAGTCCATCATGGAACTTCACTCCCTGCTGAAGCCTTATCTCGAAGGTCGGGTGGCCAGGAACGGTCGTGTTGAGATTCCACCACTCGGCGAGGCCAGGCCTGAACGCTCCGGTCAAGTCCCTTGTGATCAACGTCTCGTATATCATTCCGGGCGGCCCATACATCGCGCTTGTCTTTGCAGGGTCCATCTTCTCGACGTCCGAGCTCATGGCGATCACGAGAACTTTCTCTCCCTTCTCTCCGCCCAATAGTCCCATGGACCACGCGCCGGCTAGCGCCGCGATTATCAGAATCACGACGATCACCACCGCGATGAGCATCTTGCTCATGGGTCTTGCAGGCGTACCTGCGGGTTTCACAATCTCGCTCTTGTCTGCTTCTGGAGAACTCCCCAATTCATCCCCCTCCTATTACGTGAGAAACAGGGCTTTCAACAGAGCCAGGAATACACATTCGGGGGCCCTGCGCTTCCTGTTCCTTATCTACGGCCTACGCAATCAGCCTTCACCGTATTTATAACGTTCTCTTTGGATGTCGGTTCGTTCGAAACCCGTATCGGGAATGTACCGAATAGGGTCTTTCTTACGCTCTGACTCCGAACGTCCACAAGCTTCATGTGGAACCTTCTCTTCGGGATTGAACGGAACTTTGACAATATTCCGGAGCCGATGTGAATGGAGCTTTGGTTCGTCCTCGCGATAATTGTGACATTCTTCTGGGGTTCAGCTGGCATATTCGCGAAGCTCAGCACTCCGAAGATTGGCGTTGCTGGGGTAGCTCTGCTCATCGCGTTGGTCGAGGGCGTGATGTACACTGTTGCTTTCATCTACTGGAGGGAGGACGTGCCGGTGAGCCTCGAAGATGGGTTCATCGCTGCGTTCAGCTGCCTCGTCGGGGTTACTGGGTACCTGTGCTTCTTCGAGTCCATAATCGAAGGTCAAGTGGCAATTGCCGGGACGATCTCTGCGGCTTATCCTGTACTGACAGTCATAGGGGCGATCTTGCTCCTGTCGGAGAGCTTGACCGCCGTGCAGGCGATTGGGGTGCTCGCCATCATCGGTGGTGTGATCTCTCTGTCATACGAGCCAGAACCCGGCTCGAAGCACGCGATGAACAAGAGGTCCCTAATCTTCGCGCTGTTGGCTTTCGCGCTCTGGGGAGCTTGGAGCCTATCTTCAAAGGTGGCTATTGATCGTGTGGGGCCAGGGAACTTATTCGGGTTCTACATTCTCTCCTCCCTGACGGCCCCTGTCATCTACGCTTGGTTCAGGAGAGTGAGACCAGGCGGGACCAGGATGGACAACCCCCCGATGTCTGCTTGGACTCTTGCAGGCATAGGACTAGCGCTGAACGTGACCGGGACTTTCGCATTTTCCTTCGCCCTCGACAAAGGAAACGCATCACTCATTGTTCCAATATCGAGCGCATACCCGCTGGTTACGATTGTTCTGGCTGTGGCCGTGCTGCGGGAGAAACTGTCGCGTCTCCACATGATAGCCGTCGGGGCTGTGGTCATCGGTCTGATCCTGATTGGAATGACGGTCTAGCATCGTCCAGCAACAGGGCGGTGCCAACTTAGATATACGAACTAGCCTTTCCAAATGCCCGGGCCTGTAGTGTAGCTTGGATATCACTGAGGCCTCCGGTGCGCTCAAAATGCGCTGGAGACAGCCTCAAACTCGGGTTCGAAAGGACGGGGCAACAAGCGCGTCCCGAATATCCCGACAGGCCCGCTTCTCCATCCTCTGACTCCACCAGGCTATTATATCCGACCAGTAATCTCACACATGATGCACCTGAGCAGGGACGAAGAGCGCACACTCGCCGGCGAAGAGGGCCACGGGCGTCAGAAAGCAATGGAGCTCTTGGTTGCTTTGGGCGACATCTACGGCGCCAAGAGGCTCATTCCCATTGCGTCCGCCCAGGTCTCGGGCGCTTCCTTCAAGACGATCGGAGATGCGGGAATTCTCTTCTTGGAGGACTTTTCACAGAAGGCGAAGGTTTCTGTGAGAGCGTCGCTCAATCCCCTCGGGCTCGACCTCAGAAGATGGCGTTCGATGGGCGTGGAGAATGAGTTCCATTCAAAGCAGGCAAGGATCGTACGCGCCTATTCTGCCTTGGGGACAGAGCCGCTGTACACTTGCACGCCCTACCTGGCTGGCAACAGGCCGAGGAAGGGACAACATGTGGCTTGGGCGGAATCCTCGGCGACTGTATTTGCCAACTCCTATCTCGGCGCCATGACCAATAAAGAAGGAGGCCCTTCAGCTTTGGCTGCCGCGATCATAGGCAAGACCGCAGAATACGGCTTGCATCTCCCGGAGAACCGAAGGCCAGAGTTGCGGATAGACATCGAATCGATACCAGACGGTCTCTTCCCGATTGCTGGGTATGTCGTTGGGAAGGTCGCGGGGAAGCGGATCCCGCACATAACTGGTCTTGACTTGTCGCCGGACGAGCACAAGGCTTTCGGGGCAGCGATGGCGGCCGCCGGTGCCGTCTCAATGTACGGCTATTCGAATCCACGGCATACCCGAGGTGTCAACACCTCTGAGGTTGAGGAGACCATCTCTCTACCTGCATCGGAGCTGACTGAGTGCGCCAATAGTCTTGGCGGGGATGCCGAATGGGACCTGGTAGCGCTCGGTTGTCCTCACTGCTCGCCAGCTGAGCTGAGAAGCATGGCAAGGTATCTGGAGAGAAGGCGGCCGAGAAGGTCCTCAGACGTCTGGTTCTGCACATCGAGGCATGCCTACGCGAGGTGCCCCAAGGAGGTCGCTGTGCTCAAGAAGTTCGGGAAGGTGCTCTGCGACACATGCATGGTCGTTGCACCCATCGAGAGAATGTACAATCGCACTGCGTCAGATTCTGGTAAGGCAATGGTCTATTTGCCTACGCTCGGAAAGCAGCGCGCTTCTTTCCGACCAACGAGGGCGCTCCTGGAGGCCATATCGTGCTGATCAGAGCCCGGACGATAAAATCAGGTTCCGGCTCCGGGAAGGCCGTCGTATGCTCCTGTCCGTTGTCGCTCCTAGGTGGAATAGACACCGCCACCGGGAAAATCCAGGACGGCGAATGCGAGTCCAAAGGCCTTAGCGTGGCGGGGCGCGTCCTATGCTTCCCGTTCGGGAAGGGGAGCACTGTCGGGTCGTACGCCCTCTATCAGCTCAAACTCAACAAGAAGGCTCCGTCCGCGATCATAAACGAATCCGCGGAGCCGATCATAGCGACGGGTGCTATCATATCGGACATACCGATGGTGGACGGGGTCGACATCTCTCTCCTCCGCACAGGGGACAGCTTGTTCGTCAACGCCGAGGACGGCTCTGTGGACCTTCCCGATGTCGTCGAGAGGCATGTCGTGACGAACATCGTGCGCAACAAGGGGAGAATTCTCCTCCTGCTCAGGAGTTCTCGAGTCGGCTCCTACCGAGGCCTTTGGGCGGGCGTCTCAGGTTTCATAGAGCCCGGAGAAAGCGAGGATGCAGCCGCCCGGAGGGAGATGGGCGAGGAGATCGGCGGCGGGAAGGTCAAGCTGCTTCGCAAGATTGAGCCGCAGAGGTTCAGGGATTCCGATACCGTGTGGTGTGTTCACCCATTCCTGTTCGAGATGCCCGAACGCACGATCAGAATAGACTGGGAGCACGAGGCCTTTGAATGGGTCGCCCCCAAGGACGTTTCCCGATATCCAACGGTCCCGGGACTGCAACAGGTAGTGTACAAGCTCCTCGGGGAATGAGGCCCGGTCTTCAGCCGGTTATCGTGTAATCGACTTCCCTCTCGAGAAGGTTCAGCTGATGGCTCTCAAGGGTCGACCTGTTCACGGCCATCAGAAGGATCGACTGGTTTATCGCAACCTGGTCCCTGAGGGACTGGATCAGCCTGAGGACGGTGATGAAATTGTTGTTGGTTATCAGGTATTCGAGTCCGTCCAAGAGCACGATCCCTCCCCCTGATTGAGACAGGAACTGCTCCAGCGACAGGCTTAGCTTCTCGAGGTCCTTCGGACGGATTGTGTTCTCCCTTCCAACGTTCGAAAGCCATATCACGGGCGTGTCCTTGAGGTCGAACTTGCTCCTAATCTTCGCGGGGTAGTTCCTCGTGATACAGTACCCCTTCAACCCCTTCTCCATCGCCCCCATGAACAGGGTGTACGAAGTCTCGGGCCGCTCCTCCTCAACTAGGTAAGAGAAGGATTTCTCGAGAGAGACGACAGCTGCCGACGACACGGGCTTCGGACCCTCTGGTGGACCTTCAAGAGCAGAGATCGGCTTTTTGGTTGCCAGCTCTGGCTCCGCCTCGACTGCCCTCCCGGGCGCAGCTGCGCCGATAGTGGTCTCGGCAGTGGGTTGAACCGGGGTAGCAGGAGGAGGCGTTGGAGCCACTGGAGGCCCTTGCTCCTGAACTGGAGGGGATGCCTGAGGCGGTCTCGGTTCCTCGGCGGGAGGAGGTTGCGCCTCCTTTGCGACCTCTTTTGGGTGGAAATGATCGTAGATCCTCTTCGCGTCGACCTTGGAGATTCCTTCGACTAGTGCGAGGTCCTCCTGAGCAGATGACTTCACGGATTCCGCACTGGTGAACCCGGAGTCGTACAATCTCTCGGCCTTCTCGGAGGTGATTCCCTGAATCTTCTTAAGCTCGCTCAATCCGGACTTGACCTTCATCGAGGAAACGCCTATGACCAGCGACTCGGTTTCAACGTTCCACTCGACAACGTAATCGCCCTTCGGGCCGTCCATGAGCTCGAACTGCTTCGCCCTGGTCTCCCTGCATATCTTGTCCTTCCAGGTCTCCAAGAACTCCTCGACCCTGCGACTGCACTGCAGCTCGACCCTGACGAACTCCTCGACGTCCAGCTTCATGTCCTTTCTCATCTGCTGTATGCGCCTGATCATCTCCCTGGAGAAGCCCTCGGCCTCCAGAGCTGGCGTCTGCTCGAGGTCGACATACATGCTCCCTTTGGAGAACTCGGCGCCGACCACGTCGGGCGGAAGCGTCGATGTGAAAGACACCATGTTGGGTAGAATCTTCACCAACTGGCCCTCGATACCGAGGGAGTACTCGCCCTTGTCGATCCCGGCCTTGATGGTCTTCGCCGGGCGGTTCTTGAGAAGGACTGCGATCTTACTAGACCATTGCCGGTAGACCTTGCCTATGGCGTTGGGGTTAGGGACGACACTCAGTATCATCTCGTCCCATTCCTCGCCCATGGGGACGATCTTCAGCTCCTTGATGTTGTTCTGCGAGAGGAGGGCGTCCTTGAGCTTGTCCAACTCCGCTGCCGCCTCCTCGGTCTGAGCCTTCACTATGATCCTCTTCAAGGGCCATCTGAGGTTGATGTTCGCCTGTTGCCTTATCCTGGCGACGGACTCGGAGATCTCCCGGATGTTGTTCATCCCGTCCTCTAGCTTCGTGTCGACCCAGCTCGGGTCTTGGGCAGGCCACGAAAGCATGTGGACGCTCTCAGGGCTCCCTGTCAGGTTCTGATGTATCGATTCTGTGATGTGAGGTGTGATCGGCGCCAGCAGGGCAACGGCAGTGGACAACGCCTCGTGAAGGATTTTGAACGCCGCGAGCTTGTCCTTGTCCTCGCCTTCTTTCCAGAGCCTGTCTCTGACCAGTTTGACATACCATCTGGACAAGTCGGACACTATGAATTCCTCGATGAACCGAGCCGCCCTGTGGAGGTCATAGACCTCTATGGCATCCGTGGTGGCCTTCTTCACTGTCTCCATCCTGGACAGAATCCAGAGATCCTCCGACCTCATGTTGCCACGGATGGCGTCCAACCTGGTCCCCGCGGGGTCGAACTTGTCTATTGACATGTACAATGTCGCGAACTTGTAGACATTCCAGAGGATGTTCAGCGTCCTGTTGGCCGCCTTGACACCCTCCTGCTGGAAAGCTAGGTCGTCCCAGGGAGCGTTCGCCTTGAGGAGGTACAGCCTGAGCGAGTCTGCTCCTAGGGTGTTGACTATCCCGATGGGGTCGATGGCCGTTCCTTCGCTCTTGGACATCGCTGTCCCTTGCGGCGTGAGCGCCCACCCGTGCATCATGACGGACTTGTACGGGGACTTGCCGAATGCCACGACGCCAGTCACCAGCTGCGAGTAGAACCAGCCTCTTGTCTGATCGTGGGCCTCTGTAATCCATTCGCTCGGCCACCACTTCTCGAACTCGGCCTTGTTCGTCGGGTATCCGAGCGATGCCCATGAGCAGACACCCGCATCGAACCAGACATCGAGCACATCCGGCACGCGTCTCATCTCGTTCTTGCACTTGTCACAATCGAAGGTGAGAGTGTCGATCCAGGGCCTATGAACGTCCATGCCGTCTTTCCAGCCCTTGGCCGTCCTGAGCTCGTCGATAGATGATACAAGCCTGACATTGCCGCACTCCTTGCATCTCCAGATTGGCAGCGGGGTGCCCCAGTATCTCTGTCTGCTGATGCACCAGTCCCGCGCATTCTCTATCCAATCCTTCTCTCTGCTGGAACCGGCCCACTCTGGGAACCACTTGACCGATTCGTTCGCGGCCTTGAGCTGCTCCCTGAACTCCGTGACCCTGAGGAACCACTGGTCGGTGATACGATATATTATGGGCTTCTTGCACCTCCAGCAGTGCCCGTACCTGTGGGTAATGGTCGCCTCATGAAACAAGGCTCCGCGCTCGACGAGGTCCTTGATGATTACAGGGTTCGCGTCCCTGACGTTCTTCCCGGAGTAGTGTTCTCCGGCTTCCTCCGTGTATGAACCCGTCTCGTCGACGGGCGAGAAGGGCTCCAGGCCAACGGCCTTGCCGATCTCGAAATCCTCGGGACCGTGTCCAGGGGCGATGTGCACAATTCCTGTGCTCTCAGTTGTGACGGAGTCCACTGCCAACACGGCGTGAACCGCATCTCCCCGAACCTTCTGCTGGTACGGGACTAGGTCGAAGAGCGGGTGTCTGTAGTACAGGCCTGCCAGCTCGGTGCCCTTCATCGTGCCGATGACCTTGACCTCCTCGATTCCGGCGATCTTCCTCAGCTCGTCGACTTTCTCCTCAAGAATAATCAGAGTCTCCTGGGTCATGCCGCGCTTCGCCTTCACGCGCGCGTAGGTGTGATCTGGATGTACAGCGGCGGCGAGGTTCCCAGGTATCGTCCAAGGAGTCGTTGTCCACACGAGAAGATACTCGTTCGCCTCACCCTCGAGCGGGAACTTGACGTAGATGGAAGGGTCCGTCTCGTCCCAGTATTCGATCTCTGCCTCCGCGAGTGCAGTCTCGCACCTCGGACACCAAGGAAGGACTCTGTGGTCCATCGTCAGAAGGTTCTTGTCGAAAGCTTGCTTGAGCGTCCACCAGACCGACCCGACGTATGAAGGATTGACGGTCAGGTACGGGTTGGCCCAATCCATCCAGACGCCCAGGGCCTTGAACTCCTCGGTCATCTTGATCTTAAATTTGAGCGAGAAGTCGCGGCACGTATTGACGAACTTGTCGATGCCGTAGATCTCGATCTCCTTCTTCATCTTGATGCCCAGGGTCTGCTCGACCCTGACCTCAATCGGAAGACCGTGCATGTCGTATCCAGGTTGGTCCCGTACGTTGAGGCCCTGCATCCGCCTGTATCTGATGATCGTGTCCTTCAGGATCTTGTTCCACGCGGTGCCTATGTGAATCGAGCCGGTAGTGTAGGGCGGACCGTCCAGGAAGTAGTACGCCCTGCCCGCCTCGCCAGCTTTCTTGACCTTCTCGTAGGCGTGAGTCTTCTCCCAGAACGTCCGAGTCTCTTTCTCAAGCTGGATGGGGGAGTAGTTCTCGTCTACCTGACGCATAATCAATCTTCCTTGTACGATATTGATGGGGAGTATTTTAAACATAGTGGGCAGGGAATCATGCACCATCTACCCTCGTGGATGCTGGCTATGCCGGTAAATCAGTCGCCGCTCAAGCCCAGGTATCCAGGCTCCTCTGCTTTCTCGAGCTTTCCAAGGACACTATTCTTCCAAGGACCGAGTCGACGCGGTCGACCGAGAAGCCGTGTCGGTCGCAGAGGAGGCGCCTCACAGACTCAGGGTCGACTCTGCGCCAGTCGAGCTTGTAGTTATCGTCCACTTCGGGCTCCAGGAATATCCGCCTGACTTCGCGATACTCCTCAGGAACGGCTACCTTTCCGTCGGCAACGATTCCCTCAATGTTCCCAGACTTCCTGATCAGGGCAAGCGCCTTCTTGGGGCCTATCCCTCGAACGCCGTCGTTGAAGTCAGTGCCGATCAGCACGCCCATATCCACCAGCTGCTCCCGGGTAACCTGCAAGGCGGACAACACTTCTCCCAGAGTGATTATCTCAGGGCTGACATCGACCGTCTTACCGGAAGGAAGCCTGCGCTTCCCAGCCAACGTGAGGTTGCGGACTAGGGTGGGTGTTCCAAAGAGGATCGCATCGAAATCCTGAGAGGCCCCCGCCCAGACATCCCCTTTCCTGGCCATGTGCCCCATCTGAGCCTCCCCCTCTCCAGGCGCGCGGGACCATGGGACTCCCAAGGCGTCCAACAGCGATAGTGACTCCTCGATCATGTCGGAGGTCAGTCGGGCCGTCCTTGTCGCTTTCGAGAGTGCCCGTTTCATGTCCCCCTCCTCAAGAGCCTTCTTCCATTCGACCTCAGCCTCTACCTTAGCGGCCTTTCTTGCCTCGATGGTTTTCTTCTTGAGTTCTGGAGGCTTGCCGTCGAACACATATGCGGGTTTCACCCCGATTTCGAGGAGCGCGGCCGTTCTATAGAAGAGGCCGGAGAGATGCGATGTTATGCGACCGTCCCGGTCCATGAGCGGGGTGCCGTCGGGCTGCCTTATCATTGAGATGAATTGGTAGAGCGTGTTGAAGGCGTCGATCGCAATTGACCTGCCAGTCAGTTGCTCAAGAGTGACCTTTCTGGCCTCGACGAGATCCGATATGTCCACTCCCATGGGATCCCTGACCTCCGAAGGCGACGGCCCCCTCCCGGCAATCACGATCCGGAAGAGCCGTTGTCCGTTTCTATTGGCAAGAAGAACAGTATGAACACGATCCCGAGAAGAGTCAGAATTGCGATTATGTATCCAATGCCGGCTCCGACGATGAGCGCTATCACCAGGAGAATCGCTGGCAGGATGAATGTCAGGTAGGTCAACAACGGGTGGCTGGACATCTCCTCGGACATGGTATCTAGGTAATGAGAACGCACTGTGGTATTAAGACTTTCACTTCCCGCAGGCCCTCAATGCCTCTATCGCCTTCCTCACATCTGGCGCCTTGAACACGGATGTCCCAGCCGCTAGAATGTCGACCCCCGCCCGTGCCGCTAGCTCTCCCGTCTCAATATTTATCCCACCGTCGATCTCCACTGGCACGCGAGACCCCAATCGGTCCATCTCCGCCTTCGCTATCCTGATCTTCGGGAGCACCTCAGGCATGAACTTTTGACCGCCCCACCCTGGGTTGACCGACATAATGAGCAGCAGATCAATCTCTCCGAAGTAAGGGAAGGCGCTTTCAACTGGAGTAGGTGGGTTCACCGCCAGGCCGACTTTCTTTCCAAGCGCCCTTGCATCCCTCAGAGTGTCCATGATCACATCGTGCTCGGCCTCGATGTGCACCTCGATTATGTCGGATCCAGCCTCTGCAAACGCCCTCAGGTGTCGTTCGGGGTGTGTGATCATCAGATGAGATATGAACGGCAATGTTGAGTATGCCCTCAGGCTCTTCACCATCGAAGGCCCGATTGTGATGTTCGGCACGAAGGTGCCGTCCATGACATCCACATGGATGAAGTCCGCGCCAGCCTCCGAGACCCTCTTGACCTCTTCGCCCAGCCTCGAGAAATCGGCTGCGAGTATCGACGGTGCGACCAGAGGCATGAGTGCTGCTAATCGTTACCCTCGTAATATGAGTTTCGCTTCCAGTGGAAAGACCTGCGAACTGTTTTAATAGGATTATCCGGATTTGTCTTTCATGCCAGAACCGAGACATGCGGCTGAGAAGATGCACAAGTGCGACATCGAGGGCTGCAAGGAAGAGGCTGAGAGATCCGTCTCGACAAAGAAGGTCGAGAAAGCAGGCATGAGCCTCTCGGGCGAAGTCTCGTCTAGCGCGCACCTGTGTCGAACCCACTACAAGGAGCTGAAGAAGAAGACCAAGGACGACAGGACATTTGAGCGCCTGGGCTGGTAGCTCGGCATATTGACAACATTCATTTCTGTCGACTGCAAAAGTAGCAAATACCTGGGTCAGATACTCGGGCGTGAAGGCAGAGACGGTTCAGCTTCTGTCCAATGCCGGATTGTTCGGCCCTGTCATAATCGTCCCTGTCATTCTCCAGGATGATTTCGGGGCTTCTAAAAGCCTGATCGGACTCGTCGCGGGCGCCTTCGCATCCGCTGGTTTCATCTCCAGCTACATGTTCGGGAGAGCCTCGGACATTCGCGGCAGGAGGGATATCCTCCTCGCTGGACTGTTTCTGTCCGGTGTCGCGACACTGCTCCAAGTAGCATCCCTGGTGTGGGGAGGACTGGCGTTCTTCTCTGTCGTCCGGGTTCTTGTCGGGTTCTGCTCTGGGATATTCTCCGGTGCCCTGCTTGCATACGCCTACGAGACGAAGGGCAAAATGGGCAAGTTCAGCGCCTGGGGCGCGCTTGGCTGGGGAGTCGGCAATTTGTCAGTCGGACTGCTCGCCGGCAGTTTCGGCAACGAGACTGCCTACATGTTCTGCGCGCTCCTTGTGTTTCTATCATTCGCGATTGCCCTCGCATTGCCATTCTCGAAGGAGGTGCGAATGGAAGTGCCTCTTCTCCCCAAGGAGCTGATTAGGAGGAACGCGCCTGTATTCAGCGCGATGCTGATCAGGCATACTGGCGCAAACATGATATGGGTCACGTACCCGCTCTTCCTGGCGAGCATCGGAGCAAACGAGGCGTGGATCGGCGTGATATACTCCGTGAACGCCATCGGACAGTTCTTCTTCATGATGTTTCTGGACAGGTACGACCCTGCCCTGCTTGTGGCGGTGGGGCTCGTCAGTTCCGCTCTGACGTTCTACACGTTCACTCTGGCCAGCAGCCCTTGGGAGATCGTGCCTTCCCAGGTGATCCTCGCCTTTGCCTGGGCGTCCTTGTACGTCGGGAGTCTCAGATACGTCCTTGACAAGAACAAGGAGAAGGCGACAGCATCCGGGATGCTTTCCAGCACGATGAGCCTGTCAGGCATCATCGGACCCGTTCTCGGTGGCATCTCCGCGACGATATTCGATTTCAAGGGGACCATCGCGATAGCGACATTGATGTCCTTGGTCGCGCTCACGATATTCGTGTACGAGCTGAGACGCTCCGGAGAGTTTTGTCGCCTGAGGATTCGTTCCAGGGGTCGTCCATGAGGATCGTGTTCCTGGGTACGGGTGGAACCTACCCGTCCAAAATTCGAAATGTGACGTCCGTTGCCATTCAGTTGCCAGGCGAGGTGCTCATGTTCGATTGCGGAGAAGGGACCCAGAGACAGCTGATGCGTTCCTCGGTCTCCTTCATGAAGATCAAGAAGATATTCGTCTCGCACCTTCATGCGGACCATTTTCTTGGGCTTCCAGGCCTCATACAGAGCATGAGCCTGAACGGCAGGGAGGACGAGCTTCTGATCTACGGACCGCAGGGAATGGCAGCCAATGTGGATTCCATGATGAACCTAGGCTACTTCAAGAGCGGCTTCAAGGTCACAGCAACGGACCTCCCCGAGAGGAAGCTCCTTGATTTCGGGGGCTACGTCATCAGAACAGAAGAGGCTGCCCATAGCATACCGTGCCTTGCATATTCCCTGGAGGAGAAGCCTAGGCGAGGTCGGTTCAGCCTCGCCAAGGCCAGAAGATTGAGGATACCGGAGGGGCCGCTCTACCGTCGGCTCCAGGAAGGACATGCGGTGAGCGTTCGCGGCCGGAAGATCAAACCCGAGCAAGTAGTGGGTCCTCAGAGGCCAGGCAGGAAGATTGTCTACTCCGGCGATACCCGACCGAGCAAGAAGATTGTAGCTCTCGCCAAGGGCGCAGATGTTCTGATCCACGACTGCACGCTCGACTCGTCCCACTCGGAGCTGGCCGCGGGATTCGGGCACTCCACCGCTGCACAGGCCGCGGATGTTGCTCGGCGGGCAGGCGTCAAGACGCTCTTCCTGGTACACCTCAGCCCTCGGTACGAGAAGGTCGACATCCTTGAGAAAGAAGCCAGGAAGATTTTCAGGAAGTCCGTGGTCGCGACAGACCTGTCCGAGTTCTCAGTGAAATTCGACGACTAGCACCGCATCCGTTATCTCCGAGGGAATTCATACTCCTGGACATGGAGTTCGGCACTTTCTCCATCGTTGCCCGCTCGAAGAAGACTGGGGAGTTCGGAGGAGCGACGACCACTGCGATGCCTTGCGTCGGTGCGTTCCTTCCCTGGGTCGAAGAAGGGGTGGGAGCGATCGCCACCCAAGCATGGGTCAACATGAATCTGGGGTACCAAGGGCTCGAACTCATGAGGAGCGGATTAGGCGCGAGGACTGCTATGGAGGCTCTGCTGTCTCAGGACCTCGGAAGAGGTCGCCGCCAGGTCGTAGCTGTCGACCGCGAATCCGTTTTCGGATTCACTGGCCAGGAGTGCTCAGATGTGAAGGGCCATCTCCTGGGGGATGACTTCGCGGTCGCGGGCAACATATTGGCAACCAAGAGCGTGCTCGATGACATGGCTTCTGACTTCAGACGGTCAAAGGGCGAATTCGGATTGAGACTCATATCCGCGTTGAAGGCTGGACAGGAGGCAGGAGGCGACAGGCGAGGGAAGATGTCCGCTGTGCTTCTCGTGGCTTCGCCCAAACCGAGGATGTACCACGACATCCGTGTTGATCACCACACCGAACCTTTGCGTGAGCTGCGCAGGATCTACGATGTGTGCTTGGGGATGGAAGAAGTGGAGCCGACGGACGACGAGCGAGGGGAGATCCTTCGTCTCAAAGTCAGACGTGTGCAGAAATGAGCCGCGAGACTCGTACTTCCAACGGAAATCAAGGTCGACCCTTTGGTGCGCTCACGACAGCTAACCCGGTCATTCCGCAAGCCATTTATAGTGTTCTTGGTTTGACGGGAGTTCCAGAGGCATAGGGTCAACAAAGCCTTTTTGTCTCTATTGCCTTGCGGGTTACGAGAATTGACAACGGAAGTTGTTGAGGGGGAACCACACAATGGCCTTGCTTGAAGTGAATGACCTTAGGACTTATTTCAAAACGCAAGAGGGCACCCTGAAGGCCGTCGATGGCATTGACTTCAATCTCGAGAAGGGTCAAGCCATGGGCCTGGCTGGGGAGTCTGGATGCGGGAAGACCACTGCCGCCCTGTCGATCATGAAGCTGTTACCGGCCAACGGATATATTGCTGGCGGGAAGATCAATTTCATGGGCCAGGACATGGCGAAGGTCACCGGCGACAAGTTGAGAGCGATCAGGTGGAGGGACATCTCCATCATTTTCCAAGGCGCGATGAACGCCCTGAACCCGGTCAAGAGGGTTGGGGACCAGATAGTCGAACCCATACTGCTCCATGAGAAGGTCGACGAGGAAGTCGCCTTGAAGCGTGTCAAGGAACTGTTCGAGCTCGTCGGCATTAACCCGAGCAGGATCAGGGAGTACCCGCACGAGTTCAGCGGAGGTATGAGGCAGAGAGTCATGATTGCGATGGCCCTTGCCTGTCGACCCAAGCTGGTCATATGCGACGAGCCCACAACCGCTCTGGACGTCATGATCCAGGCGCAGATCCTCCAGCTGCTGAAGAACCTTCAGAACGAGCTGGAGCTGGCAATGATCATTATCTCCCACGACTTGTCCGTCCTCGCCGAGACTTGCGAGCTCCTGTCGATCATGTACGCCGGCAAGATAGTGGAGCGTTCGTCTGCGGTCGAGGTGTTCGCGAACCCGCAGCACCCGTACACCAAGGGTCTGATTGCGGCGTTCCCCAACATCAAGGGAGAGAGAAGGATGCCCGCATCAATCGCGGGGAACCCTCCGAACCTGATCAACCCGCCGAAGGGATGCAGGTTCTCTGACAGGTGCTACATGGCCCAGAACATATGCAAGCAGGATGAGCCTCCGTTGATTGAGGTCCTGCCTGGGCATTACGCTGCATGTCATTTCGTGCAGCCAAAGAGGTGATCAAGATGTCCAAGGATCTTCTTGTGGTCAAAGACCTCCAAGTCTGGTTCCCAGTGAGACGAGGGTTCGTTGAGAGCCTGACATCGAAGGAGCAGAGGTTCGTGAAGGCTGTTGACGGAGTCTCGTTCAACATCAAGGAGCGGGAGATATTCTGCCTCGTGGGCGAGTCCGGCTGCGGCAAGACAACCACCGGGAAGGCCATCCTGAGACTGGTTGAGCCAACCGGCGGCAATGTGAAATACTCAGGTCCTGGCCTGTCGAAGGCGCTCATGACAGAGGCGGCGAAGCAGGCCGTCCAGAAGAAGTTGATGACGACCAAGGATGCACAGGCCGACCTTGCCTCGGAGACCATCGACGTGCGTAAGCTGCGCAAGGACAAGATGAAGAGGCTCAGGCAGAAGATGCAGATGATATTCCAGGACCCGTACGAGTCCTTGAACCCGAAGCAATCCATCTATGACATCGTCGCCGAGCCGCTTGTCGTCAACAACCTCGGAGCGAACGAGGCCGACCGCGAGAAGCGGGTCATGAAGGCGCTTGACGATGCCGGCCTTAGGCCTCCTAAGGACTTCATGTGGAGATACCCGCACGAAGTGTCAGGCGGTCAGAGGCAGAGAGTCGGTATCGCTGGTGCGCTGGTGCTCGACCCCGCCTTCCTAGTGGCTGACGAGCCCGTGTCCATGCTCGATGTGTCCATCAGATCCGAGATCCTGAAGCTGATGCTGGACCTGAGGGAGAAGAAGGGCCTTACCTACCTGTTCATCACGCACGACCTCGGTGTCGCGTATGTGTTCAGCGACAGGATAGGAATCATGTACCTTGGCAAAATCGTGGAGCTCGGCCCGACAGAAGAGGTCATAAAGGGACCGAGGCACCCGTATACGAAGGCGCTCATATCTGTCGTTCCAAAGCCCGATCCGAGGATGAAGACGGAGAAGATCATACTCAAGGGTGAGAGGCCTGACCCGGCGCATATCCCTCCGGGCTGCAGGTTCCATCCGAGATGCCCATACGCGATGCCTGTATGCAAGGTCAAGGAACCCGCCCCGGTCTTCGTTACTCAGGAGCACTGGGTCTCGTGCTGGTTGGAGTCTGGTGAGGCGAAGAAGTGACGAGGCCTAGGGCGAGGGAAGCTGGCGTCTGGTTCGGGGACCTCCCGACTGGTACCAGAAACATGATAACGGACGTGCCAGGAGTCAGAGTTGGTCATTGCACTCTGGTCAGAGGCAGCGGGGTATTGAGGCCAGGCATAGGCCCTGTTAGGACTGGAGTGACGATGATACTGCCTCACTCGGGCAGTCTTTATGAGAGGCCAGTCAAGGGTGCGTACTTCGATTTCAACGGGTGCGGTGGGCTCAACGGGTCTCCGCAAATACGCGAATTCGGAGTAATCGAGTCCCCCATCGGTCTGACAAACACGATGTCCATGGGGGCCGTGAGCGAGGGCATCATAAGGTACATGTTGAAGGAGAACCCGGGGGCGGGCGTCTCTGGAGACACGATAATACCAATCGTGGCGGAGTGCGACGACAGCTACCTCAATGATGCGAAAGGCCTGCATGTCAGGGAGGACCATGTAGCCGAGGCGGTCGCCAACGCCACGGACGTCGTCGCCGAGGGCGCGGTCGGTGCTGGAACCGGCATGTCGTGCTACGATTTCAAAGGAGGTATCGGCACATCCTCGAGGGTCATTTCTACGCCAGTGGGCAAGTACACCCTCGGTTCGCTGGTGCTATCAAACCATGGCGAGGGCAAGGAGCTGAGGATTGATGGCGTTCCCGTCGGCCGACTTCTGAATCAACCTCAGGAGAGACGGGTGGAGCAGGGATCGATAGTCATGGTCGTCGGGACGGATGCGCCAGTCGATTCGAGACAGCTGGGCAGGCTGGCCAGGAGAGCCGTGCTCGGCCTGGCAGTGACCGGAACATCTTCCCACAGTGGGAGCGGGGACATAGTAGTTGCATTCTCAACGGCAAACCTGCTCGATAGGTTCACGCACGAGGGGCTTGTGACCCAGCACCTGATCATGGACAAGGATCTGGATGTGTTCTTCCGAGCGACGATCGATTCGATCGATGAATCAATCATCAACTCCCTATTCAAGGCTGAGACGGTCAAAGGCCGGGACGACCATGTGGTGGAGGCCTTGCCAATCGAGGCGACACTCCAGATCATGCGGAAGCACGGTCGGCTCTAAATCTGTCTGCAGTCGTTAGATAGCTTTTTCGTATCGTATGGCATCCATGGCGAAAGTCAATTGTGGTTGCGGGTGATCGAGGCCATGTCCGGCAAATCCATCGACCAGTTCGATAAATTGAAGCGAGCAGTGAAGAGATCGGAGATTGAGAACCTCGTCAAGAGTCTTGTGAGGATCCAAAGCCATTCCGAAGTGCCGACGAGGGAGAAGGAGGTCGCGCAGTTCCTTAATGAGTTCCTTGTGTCGGAAGGGATACGCTCAAGACTGAGGAGGGTGGACAAGGACAGGCCAAACGTCATCGCAGTCATAGAGGGTTCAGGGACGGGTAAGAGCCTGATGCTGAACGGACACACAGACACTGTCCCCGCGTACGACATGGACATCGACCCATTCAAGGCGAAGGTGGCCAAAGGCAGACTCTACGGCCGCGGAGCCTTGGACATGAAAGGTGGCCTCGGCTCAATGGCCATGACCCTCGTGGCGATGAGGCGGGCAAGGGTACGGCTCCAAGGGGACCTTATCCTGACGGCCGTCGTCGGAGAGGAACTGAAGAGCGAGGGAACTGAGGACATTGTCCTCAGGGGACCGAAGGCTGATGCTGCGATCGTGGGCGAGCCGACCGACTTAGAGATACAACCATCGCATCGCGGGCTCGAGTGGCTGAACATCCACTTCTACGGCAAAGCAGCTCACGGTGGCCAAGCCGAGAGAGGAGTGAATGCCATATCCATGGCTGGCAAGTTCATCACAGCGGTGGAAGTGGACCTGCTTCCAAGACTCAAGTCAAGACACAGTCGCCACACACTCCCGCCGACTCTGAACCTCGGGGTCATCCAGGGTGGACAGCAGCCGAGCTCTGTGGCGGACCACTGTGTGATCAGAATCGACAGGAGATGGGTGCCCGAGGAGACTCTTCAACAGGTTTTCACGGAGATCTACGACATCTTCGACAAGATCAAGAAGGAGGATCCGAAGTTCAAGGCCGAGCTGAAGCGAGACCTTTCCAACATGAAGACCATGGCGCATGTACCGAATGTCGTCAGCCTGAACCATCCCGTCGTGAAATCGCTGGAACGATCGGTGAGGTCGGTCACTGGCAAGCCCGCAAAGGTTACTAGCTTCTGGGGATGGACGGACGCTGCATTGCTCACTCATTTCGCCAAAGTGCCCACTGTCATCTTCGGTCCAGGGGGCGCAGGGGCCCACGCGAGAACTGAATACGTCCTCACCGATGATCTCATCCGGTGCATGCATGTGTATTCCCAGGTGGCGCTGGACATGTGCGGGACTGCGCAGAAAAGGTAGTTACGCAGCGGTTGGCTTATGTCTGATCACAAGGCCGGCTCTCTCCTTCGTATGTTCGCCATTCTCAATCGTGACAGCCCCATTGACAATCACATACTCGATTCCCTCAGGATACCTGTGCGAGTCTGAGAAGGTGGCAGTGTCGCGTATCCGCTTTGGGTCGAAGATCACGACGTCGGCGGCCATCCCGCTCGCCAATATCCCCCTGTCCGCGAGTCCGATCCGCTCAGCCGGCCAGGAGGTCATCTTCCTGACAGCCTCCTCCAATGTGAACAGTCTCTTCTCCAGAGAATACCGGCGTATGACTCTTGGGAATGTGCCGTACGCTCTCGGGTGGGTGGCAGACTTCCCAGTTGGGCCGTAAGGAGCCTCAGCCTCGCCGTCCGAACCGATGCTTGCCAAGGGATGTGAGATTACCTTCATCACGTCATCCTCTAGTATCTCGTGGAATATCGCAGAGACGCCGAGATCCTCATCCACTATGAGGTCCATGGTCGTCTGTGCAGGATCCTTCCCCGTCTCCTTAGCGATCTCCTCGACGGACTTGTTCTCGAACCGTTTGTTGTGGTTCTTCTTGAACCCGACGACCATGATGTTCTCCCAGCCGTCCTCGGCAGCGATGTCCTCCCAATCGTCGGAGGATTCACTGAATTCATGAGCAATCCGCTCTCTGGTGCTCGGATCCCTCAATCTCGCAAGTATCGCGTCCTTTCCCCCTTCCCTTGCCCAAGGCGGGATGACGGTATCAAGCGATGTGCACGAGGCGGTGTACGGATACACGTCAAAGGCAACATCCACCCCCTCTGAGCGAGCATCCTCGATCATCTTCAGAGTGGTGTTCACTGCACCCCAGCTCGACCTGCCGCAGGCTTTGTGATGAGATATCTCGACCCTGCTGCTAGACTCTCGGCCGATTTGAATTGCCTCAGCCACCGCTTTCACAAGCGTCCTGCCCTCACCGCGTATGTGGCTGCTGTAGAATCCGCCAAAGGCGGCCGATGTGGATGCAAGGGATATGAGCTCATCCGTCGTCGTGAAACACCCAGGAACGTAGATCAGTCCTGACGACACTCCGAAGGCCCCTTGGAACATCGACTCCGCAATGAGCTTGTTCATCTCGGCCATCTGATCTTCACTTGGTTTGTCGCTCCCGTTTCCCATGATTGCCAATCTGACGGTATCAGTGCCGACCAAGGTCGCGACGTTGACGGATGTCCTCAGATTCCCCACCCTGAGCAGATACTCATCCATGGAAGTCCAGTCCACATCGATGTCGAGCACCTTTGCGTGATCCAATAGCACGTCCTTCGAAGCGCCCATGGCGGGAGCTGCGGAGCCCCCGCAGTTGCCTATGAGTTCAGTCGTGACGCCTTGACGTATCTTGCTCTCGGCAAGCGGGTTGCACAGCAGGAACAGATCGGAATGAGAATGAATATCGATGAAGCCCGGGCAGACAATCTTGCCAGTCGCGTCAATGGTAAGCGACGCCTTCGCGTCGGGACGCCGGTAGAGCTTCGCAATCTTAGCCCCGTCGATAGCAAGGTCTAGCTTCACGGGCGGGGCACCGGTGCCATCGATCACCGTACCGCCCTTGATGAGCATGCTGTGCGCCAAGGGATGCCTCTCCGAATCCGGGATTCCCAGGACTCTCTCCAGAATCTTGACCAGGTTATTTAACGATTCTCCGGTCAATTCAGCGATACATCACGATTATATCCTGTTTGAGCATCTTCGTGTCCCGATGAGATACGAGTTCAGGTTCGTGAAGTACCATGGCTGTGGCAACGACTTCATCATCAAGGACGAGCTCGCGGGCAAGCCCACTCCGGACAGGCACAGGGGAAAACTGGCTTCTCTCCTTTGCGATCGCCACTTCCAGGTAGGCGCGGACGGCATTCTTTTCGTGGAGGCCTCAGAAGGCGTGGACGGATCGATGCGACTCTTCGAACCCGATGGAAAGGAGGCCGACATGTGCGGGAACGGAATCAGGTGCGTCGCATCTCATCTGTGCGACAAACTCGGAAAGGATTCCGTTGATATCATGACGCGAGACGGCGTGAAGCGCATCGTCCGCGTCGGCGAACAGTATCGTGTTGACATGGGTGTCGTGAGGACGAAGAGGTCGGACCTCAAACAGTATCTGTCTGACAGAGGAAGACTCAACGACAGTCTCCTGAACATCGAAATTGATGTTGAGGGGCACAAAATGCCATGTGCGATGGTGAATTCAGGCGAACCCCATCTGGTTGTCAAATCAAGATCGGTGGACGCTGAGGATGTCATCGCGGTAGGCGATTCGCTTAAACGACAACGATCGAGATTCCCTAAGGGAACCAACATCAATTTTGTCGAGTCCACCGGACCTCACAGGATCAAGGTGAGGACGTACGAACGAGGAGTTTACGATGAGACCCTAGCATGTGGAACTGGAGCCACGGCGAGCGCTGCAGTCGCACTGATGAAGTCGTGGGTCAAACCGGGCCCAGTGAAGGTACATGTCCTTGGAGGGGAGATCACCATCGAACTGGACGTCAGTGGCAGAGCCTTCATGATAGGACCTGCGGTCAAGGTTTTCAGCGGCCGGCTGGACATTGAAATCTGAGGCGAAAGAGCTTCAGCCCTTCATCTTTTTGAGGACTTCCTCAGCAGTCCGAAGCGTCTGCTCAACGTCCTCCTCGCTGTGCTCGGTGCATGTGTACACGGGCTTGTCCGGGTGATAGTGCACTCCACGAGCAAGCATGCCGTAGTCGAACCTCTGTCTGGTCTTGGAATCGCTGTGAGCCGCGTCCCTGTAGTCGCAGATCTTGTTCTTCGTGAACACGATGTTGAATGTGGAGTAGGGACCGACAGCCATAGCGTCATACCCCAGGCGGCCGAACAGGTCGTTGAGGCCGTCCCTGACCTTGTCGCTTGTCTTGTTCAAGGCGGGATATGTCTTCGGTTCGGCAAGGACGTCGAGAGTCGCCATCCCGGCAGCCAGTATTGTCGGGTGTCCGTTGAAAGTCCCTCCATGGAAAACTCTCTCGGCCTTCGGCTTAGTGACGGGATTCACCATATCCATGATTTCTCGCTTGCCCATGAACGCGCCACAAGGGAAGCCTCCACCGATGATCTTCCCCAGGCATATCATGTCTGGCTCGACGCCATAGGTGGTGCATGCTCCGCCCATCTTGTCCATCCTGAACCCGGACATTACCTCGTCGAAAATGAGGACAATGCCGAGCTCGCGTGTCGTTTCCCTGACCGCCTTGAGGAATTCAACATCCGGCACGACGAATCCCCTCTGGACAGGCTCCATTATGACCGCAGCGAGGTCGTTCTTGTGGGACTTCAACAACCTCACCGTGTTCTCCACGTCATTGTACGGCAGCACCTGCACGTTCTCGATGACCGTGTCCGCGGTTCCGTAGGAGCCGCACACGCTCTGAGGGGCGAACTCGGGACCAGCAGCATCTACTGCGGGCGCAAGGCTGACCAGCATCTCGTCGTACGATCCGTGGTACGCGCCCTCGAACTTTGCAACCCTGGTCTTCCGCCTGTACCCCTTCGCAATCCTCAGCGAGTGCAATGTCGCCTCAAGGCCAGAGTTGGTGAACCTCACAAGGTCGGCGAACGGGAAGATGCGCTTCAGCCGCTCAGCCATCTTGACCTCGAGCTCGTGGGGTGCGCCGAACGTCTGGGACCCATCCGTCAGCAGCTGCTTCTTCACCGCGTCCACGACCCGCGGATGTCCGTGGCCCAGGATCAGGGGGCCAAAGCACAGCATGTAGTCGATATACTCGTTCCCATCCAGGTCCCAGAGGTGGGAACCCTTGGCCTTGTTCGCGTAGACAGGATAAGGCGAGTAGAACTTGACGTTCCCAGTGACCCCTCCAGGGAGATGCTTCTGGGCCAGCTCGAATCTCTCCGCGCTCTTCTTGGTCCGAGCCTTGTACTCGGCGACAGGGTCGAATCCGGCGCACATCTGGCATCACCCAAGATAGATCTTCGTTGGGTCGAGTGACCTCAGAGTGGTCAGTTCCTTCTCAGTAGGCTCGGGCGTGCTCTCCAACATCGGGGCAACCTTGAGCTTCCATGGAGTGTTCTCCTGGACCTGCTCAATAGTCACGCCTGGATGCAGAGAGACCACGACCATCTCACCGGTCATGTCGTCGAATTTCATAGTGCACAGGTTCGTTATGACAGCGTACGGCCCGGCGCCCTGAAGCTTCAGCTTCTTCCAGTTGTCCTTGCCGTCCACGAACCCCGGGCTCGTCCTGAAGTCCACCTTCTCCACGAACCTGCGCTTTTCGTGTGGTGTGATGACTATGATCTTCTTCACATTCGAAGCTATGTCGCAAGCGCCTCCGCTGCCTGGGAGCCTCACCTTAGGGGTCCTGTACTGACCGATCACGGTCGAGTTGATGTTCCCATACTTGTCGATCTGCGCTCCTCCCAGGAAGCCCACATCGATCCTTCCACCCTGCAGGTAATAGGCGAACTGCTCGTACATCGAGCAAACGCTCTTGGCGCCTGTGACCAGGCACGGGTCCCCGATGGAGAGGGGCATCCTCGTCGGGTTCGAACCGACGGCTCCAGATTCATAGATCATGTTCAGGTTCGGAGCCTGCAGTTTCTTCGCGAGGTTCGCAGCGAGGTTCGGTATGCCGACGCCCACTAGGACGGATTCCCTGTCCTTGAGTTCTCGGGCAGCCACGGCCACCATCAGCTCACTCGGTGTGTATTGTGTCATTTCTTGTCACCTCACAGAGTCCCGTAATCCACAGGCGTGCAATACGCAGCCTTTGGCTTGAGTTTCAGTATCTTCTCGGCGGACAGCTTCTTCATGTACTGCTGCCTGTCCTCGACCCCGTGGACCCACTCGTCCATGTATTTCATGGTCGAGTCATGTTCCTTCGTGATTTCGTCCCACTGCATGTAGAACTCGTTGTCCCGGTCATAGTACCCTTGGACATACGACGGATGAGCGCACCACGGCTCGTGGACCACTGCGTGAACAACGAAGTCGGGGATGAGTGTCCTGTTGGGATCTGACCTAATGACATCGTCGTCGACGATCTCCTCGGCGCTGAGGATGACCTTCTTCGATGCGAAGGCCGCATCCTTCTGCTCCCCGATGATGCCCCATACGTGGGCGTTCCCCTCGGCGTCCGCCCGCTGCACGTGTACCACGGCAACATCGGGTTTCAACGGAGGTACGACTGATATCTCGTCTCCGGTATAGGGGTCCTTGACTGTCTTGATGTGCGCGTTGTACGCGGGCAGGTCGGAGCCGATGTTGGTCCTCATCGGGAGGAACGGCATGTTCGTAGCTCCGGCGAACAATCTGCCAGACAGCCCGAAGTGAGTGTATTCCTCGATCTCGAGTGGCTTGGGCAGGTCCTTTTCTAGCGCGCGCCTGAAGCACCTCAGAGAGCCCACGCCGGGGTTCCCGGCATAGCTGAAGATCAGCTTCTTCGCGCATCCGGCAGCTATCATCTGGTCGTAGATTATGTCCGGGGTAGCCCTTGCGAGCGTCAAGTCCTTCCTCTTCTGCCTGACAATCTCGTGGCCGGCAGCGAACGGTATCATGTGCGTGAACCCGGCCAGGTAGACCAGGTCGCCGTCGCTGACATGTTTCGCGATCGCTTCCTTCATGCCCATCATCTTGCTCGAATCCATCTATCTCACTTCCCAGCTGGTACGAACTTGAAACCGTATCTGATGACGCCTTCCTCGGTGTATATCTTCCTGAGCTCGGTCGTCACAGGCATATCTATCTTGACCTCTTTGGGGTCCACGTCCGCCACCTGCCCGATCACTTTCGGGCCCTCGGCGAGCTCGACGATCGCCACGGGGTACTGTCCCCCTGCCTTCTCCTGCTCAGCGAACTCAGGCGGTGCTCCGCCCGCACTGATCAGAACGAATGTGTGTATCTTCCCTCTGCCACTGAGTTGCATCTCCTCGAAGTCCGACGAGGCGCTGCAGTATTTGCATACTCCCTTGGGCGGGAAGTTCACGTGTCCGCACTTCTTGCACTTCTGACCCACGAGTTTGTACCTCTGAGGGATTGTCCTCCAATACATCGGAACCGACACATGTGCCATGCCTTTTCACCTCACAGAATCGCTCCCTTGAGCTTCAGATACTTGATGTAATCGATGTACTCCTTCTTCTCGACCTCTTGCTTGAATTTGTTCGCCGGTCTGCGGTCGCCGACGACCTTGAAGCTGAGCGCGTCGCTTCCCGCACCCGAGCCGTAGGATATGACCATGATCTTGTCTCCCATCTTGGCATTGTCCAACACCGCAGCGAGCGAGACAAGAGTCGAGGCCGCTCCCAAGTCCCCGAGCACGTTGGCGGTCAATCCGGCAGCAAGCTGAGGCTCCGCGAACTGCAGCTTCCCTCCTACAAGTCCAGGGATCCTCGCGTCCGGCTGCTGGATGACCACGTGGTCATACTCGTCTGGCTTTCTGCTCAGCTTCTTGAGAAGAGCTGTCGCCGCCTTGGTCGTGTTCGTGATCATCGAGGCCTCCGAGAACTTCTTGACATTGAGGTCGTGCAACATCTCGTCATCTCGCAACTTGAATCGCTCCCCGAAGTGCTCATTTGCATGGGACGCGAATCCCTCGAGTTCCGCGATGATGTTCTCACCGGAGAGAACATAAGCAGCAGCACCCGCACCGAGTGGGTGCTCCACTGAGTCCCACATGCTCGCCATGGGCGAATCGGCCGCCGCCACTAATGCGACGCCCTTCGGGTTCGCCATCACGTGCTCGAATCCAGACAGAAGGGCCTCTGTGCCTGCCCGAGTGGAGGTCGTGTGGTCGGACGAAAAAATCATGTTAGGCATGCCAACGCTCACCATGACCGTCCCCGACAGCAGTTTCTCGACATAGGGAGGCGTGGTCGAGGCCAAGGCGAACCTAGTCACCTTGTCGGCAGATGTCGGGACCGATGCGAGCGCTCTAATGGAGACCTTTGCGGCAGCCGTGAGGACATCTTCATCGAACCCCATGACGGATTTCTCGCTCACTCCAGCTGCTGAGAACGAGCCCCAGGCCTTCGCGTAGTCCTCCTTCTTGATCCTCAGTTTCGGTATGTAGACGCCATATCCTGAAATTCCAATTGCCATCATCATCACCTCCTCATGATGGTGACGGCGACAGTCCCGCCGGACCCGCCAACATTGTGGATCAGACCGATCTCGGCTCCCTTGACCTGCCGGACGGGTTTCTGAACTGTACCTCTCAGCTGGTTGAACATCTCATACGCCTGGCCGGTGCCCGTTGAGCCAATCGGGTGGCCCTTGGACTTCAGCCCGCCGCTCGCGTTCACGGGCTTGTCTCCTCCGATCTGCGTGTGTCCTTCCTCGATGAATTTCCCCGCCTCGCCCTTCTTGCAGAACCCAAGGTCCTCGTACGCGAGCAACTCAGCTATGGTGAAGCAATCATGGACCTCTGCCGCTTGGATGTCCTTCGGAGCCAAGCTGGCCATCTTGTAGGCTCTCTCAGCGGCCTTCCTGGTTCCCTCAAGCGTGGTCGTGCTGACCCGGTCATGGATCGCAAGGTAGTCGCTGGATGTCCCGAACCCCTCGACATAGATCGGCGTGTCCGTGAACTGTTTGGCTATCTCTTCGTCACAGACGAGCACGGAGGACGCCCCGTCGGTGGTCGAGCAGCAATCGAACAGGTTTAGCGGATAGGCGACTACAGGTCCCTTCACGGCCTGCTCCAGTGTGATCTCTCTCTGGAACTGCGCCTTGGGGTTCTGCGCGCCGTTCTTGTGGTTCTTGACGGCAACCATCGACAGGTGCTCCCTCTTCGTCCCGAACTCGTGCATGTGCCTGTGGGCTATCAGGGCGTAGAGACCTGCGAACGTGGTGCCCGCGAGCCTCTCATATTCGGTGTCCCCTGAGACTCCCAACCAGTACTTTTGCTTCATGCCTGAGACATCGGTCATCTTCTCGACGCCGCCGGCGAGAGCCACCTTGTGCACTCCGGACAGAACATCCATGATCGCTGCTACAAGGGCGTATCCTCCTGATGCGCAGGCGTTCTCGATCCTCATGGTGAGTATGTACGGAAGCCCAACATACTCTGAGACAAGCGCTGACATGTTGCCTAGCTGGAATCCGCCCGAGCCAAGGTTGCCGATGTAGGCCGACTCGATCATCTTCGGATCGAAGTTCTTGTCAACGCTCGAGGCCATGTCCTTGTAGGCTTCGAAGAAAAGCTCCTTGATGCCTTTGTCGGGGAACTCTCCGTATTTGCTTTGTCCGGCTCCGACTATAGCGACTTTCTTCATCTCCAATCCCTCACGCACATCCCTGTGAATCCGAACTATTCTCGAACGCGGAAACCCGCGATGTTTGACAGTCTTCTGACACCGTCTGGAATGGCGGTTTCTCGAATCACGGTTACCTTATTTAACCGTTCGCGAACAACACTTCGTCGTCTCGTGCTTTCGACATGCGATTCCGAATACCTCCAGAGAGTCATTCCTGTCGCTACAGAATTCGTATCGCTCAATCGGAGTTCGTAACGGACATGGCAGTGTCAAAAGCATATGCTAAATACAGTGTTCTCGATGCAGAAGATGTCAGTCTGAAATGGTGATGAGAATGCGCTCTTACAAAGAGATCTCGTTGTGGAAAGATGTCTCAGAGAAAGACTGGGATGACTGGAAGTGGCAGGTACTCAACAGGGTCGCCACTGTGGAACAGCTCAAGGAGATTATCAATCTCACGCCCGACGAGGAGAAGGGCGTTCACGAATGCCTCAAGGTTCTCAGGATGGGAATCTCTCCATATTTCGCATCGCTCATGGACCCTGACGACCCTAACTGCCCCGTCCGAATGCAGGCAGTGCCGAACATCAAGGAGTTGGATTTCAAGAAGACCGACATGGAGGATCCTCTCTTCGAGGACATCGATTCGCCGACTCCTGGGCTGACGCACAGGTACCCCGACAGGGTCCTGTTCTTAATCACGGACATGTGTGGCAACTATTGTCGCCATTGCACGAGGCGGAGATATGCTGGTCACACGGACAAGGCGAGGCAGAAGAACGAGATTGACGCGGGGATCAAATACATCCGAGACCACGAGGAGATACGAGACGTCCTGCTCTCAGGAGGGGACGGGCTGCTCGTATCCGACGCGATGCTCGAGGACATAATCAAGAAGCTGAAGGACATCGACCATGTCGAGATCGTCCGGATCGGAAGCAGAGCACCGTGCACTCTTCCCCAACGGATAACGCCTGAGCTTTGTGACATGCTCGCCAAGTACCATCCGATCTGGCTTAACACGCATTTCAACCACCCGAAGGAGATCACGCCGGAGTCGACGAAGGCGGTCGAAATGTTGGTCAACCATGGCATTCCAGTGGGGAACCAATCGGTGCTGCTCAAAGGCATAAACGACTGCCCGACCATCATGAAGAAGTTGGTGCACGAGCTGGTCAGGATTAGATGCAGGCCGTACTATTACTACCAGTGCGACCTGTCTAAGGGACTTGAGCACTTCAGGACCTCCGTTGCCAAAGGAATTGAGATACAGGAGGCTCTGAGAGGCCACACTTCCGGGTTCGCAGTCCCAACGTTCATCCTCGACGGTCCGGGCGGAGGCGGCAAGATACCACTGGCTCCGCAGTACCTGATATCCATGTCAGACAAGCGCGTTGTGCTGAGGAACTACGAGGGCGGCACGTTCTCCTATCCAGAGCCGAAGGACAGAGTGAGCGTCTGCCCGCCGACCTGCAAGATGTGTGAGGACTATAGCCGAGTGGAGAGCAAGGAAGGTGTCGCAGGAGTCCTCTCAGGCAGGAAGCTGTGCCTTGTCCCTGAGGGCAGCCTGAGAGAAGCTAGGCGGAAGAGCTACAAAAAGAAGGAAGACTGATTGCGGCACTTGCCTCCATCGACCATTCCACGAGGCGTCCGAAAAGGTTAAGTGCAAACAGTGAATCCTCGACCCACAACTTTTACGAGGAGAGGTCATGGAAAGGAATATCTTCGTCGAAGAGTCGTCTTCAAGTCCTATCGAGAAACAGAACATAGAGTTCGTAGAGAGAAAGGGCATCGGTCATCCAGACAGCATAGCCGATGGACTGGCCGAGAGCGTCAGTAGAGCATTGTGCAAGATGTACCGAGAGAGATACGGACGCATACTCCATCACAATACAGACGAGGTCGAAGTCGTCGGCGGGCAGTCAGCCCCGAAGTTCGGCGGCGGCTCGATACTTGAGCCCATTTATGTCCTGCTCGTGGGAAGGGCTACTACCGAGGTCAGCGGAGTGAGACTGCCCTACAGGACCTGTGCGCTGAAGGCGGCGTATTCGTACCTTGAGAAGACCTGCAAGAGCCTGGATGTCGAATGGGATGTCACTCTGGATTGCAGGATCGGCCAGGGAAGTGTTGATCTCAGAGGACTCTACGAGACGAAGCGGCTGCTCTCGAACGACACATCATTCGGTGTGGGATTCGCGCCATTCAGCGAGACCGAGCGGATCACGCTCGAGACCGAGAAGTTCATCAACGGAAAGCTGTTCAAGTCACTGCCGGAGCTCGGCGAGGATGTCAAGGTCATGGCGTGCAGGATGGGCTCCAAGATAGATCTGACATGCGCCATCGCGATGGTCTCCAAGCACATCCCCGACAAAGACCATTACAAGAACGTGATTGAGGAGACAACGAACAAGGTTCACGATTTCGCGCAGAAGTTCACCAAGCGGGAGCTCAAGGTGTACGTCAACACGGCGGACGACTACAAGGCGGGCATATACTACCTCACAGTCTCGGGGCTCAGCATGGAGAACGGTGATGACGGTTCCGTCGGGCGAGGAAATCGCGCAAACGGACTGATCACACCTATGAGACCGATGAGCTTGGAGGCGTCCGCGGGCAAGAACCCCGTAACGCATGTCGGGAAGCTCTACAACGTGCTTGCCAACATCGTGGCCGATGAGATAGTCAAGGCAGGCAGAGGGGACATCCTCGAAGTGCACACACGAATTCTCTCCCAGATCGGGAAACCGATTGATCTCCCACAAGCGGCGAGCGCGGAGATCATACTCGCACCAAACGTCAAAGCGGGCAAGTATGACAAGGAGCTGAAGGCCATCTTTGACGAGAAGCTTGAGAAGATAACCGACCTGACGGATGAGATCGTCAACGGCAGAGTCACGGTGTTCTGATAGCACTCAAACTAGAACGAAGGGCGGAGGCTGTCTCTCAGGTTGCCCCGCCATCCAACCTCTTTATCTCGTCTTCCCTGCTCTTCAGAATCTTGGCTACCTCGGACAGTTCTTCTTCTATGCTGTGTAGCCTGCTCCACTCGCCCTCCAGCATCTTCTCATCATCGCGCAGTACCTCTTCCCTCTTGGCGAGGGCGAGAGAGAGATTGTCGACCTCTGCCTTTCGTCTATCAAGTTCAGCAAACGCTTTCTCGTCTACAGCCGCCGCAAGCTCTGTCTTGGAGGCTTCGACCTTGTTCCAGAGTTCCTCGACCTCCGCCCTCTCCTTCTCGCATCGTTCCACTTCCACGACAAGCGCATTGCCCTTGATCTCAAGGTCTCTCTCGATCGCCTTGAGCGAGTCCTCATGGCTTCTGATTTCAATCTCCCGCTTGAGGATGGCTTCGTCCGAGGCCGCGGTCTGCTTCTTTGCTGTATCCTTCGTCTGCCGAATGACCTCTGCGGTCCTCTCTCGCACATCCTCCTCGAGTCTTTCTCTCTGGCTCATCAAATCGAGGCGCCATTTCTCGAGCTCCTGCCTCAGCTGGTCGAGCCCAGCGTCCTTCTTTGCGAGAAGGTCCCGCTCGTTCTCGGTCTCCGCCTGAATTAGCGTGAATTCCTTCAAGGACTGCTCCAGCTGATTGGAGCGGTTGCCCAGGTCTTCCTCCTGGGCGGTGAGGACCTCTTTGCGCCGTGCAATTTCTTCGAGTACCGCCTTGTATTCTTCGATGGATTTCTCGGCCCCCTGCTCTCTGATCGTCAGGGCCGCCTTCTCGCTGTCCAGCTTCGCCATGCCTGCCATCATGGCGGCTTCACGCTCAGCCAGAACCTGCTCCTTGTCCTCGAGGTCCATTACATGTAGAGCCACCTGCTTCTCGAAATCCTTCAATTGGGCTTCTCTGGCTACCACTGCTGCCTTGCCGTCGAGGAATTCCTTGGTCGTAGCGTCAAACGCCATGCGTTCGCCCTCGAAATTGACGAGCTGCTTGGAGAAAGCCTGTCTCTCCGCCGCCACGGTCGATCTATCCGTCTCGAGTTTCCCAAGATCCAATGCGAGCTGTTCCTCGCGATCCTCGATTGACCTGTGCCTGTCGTCGATTGTTGATCTGTGGATAGCTATCTGCGCTTCCGCCTCTTTCAGTCGAGATTCCATCTCCGACAAGGCGGCCTGTTTCGCACTCGTCTCCTGCCTTGACTGTTCCAGCAACTGTCTCTCTGCCTCGACCTTGGCAAGGGCATCTTGAAGAGATGCTTCCCGGGCTTGCATGGCTTGGGCGGCGGCCTCTGATTTCTTCTTCGTCTCCGCTTCGTAGCTTGCCACGGAGGCCTCTCTCTCCGCGAGGATGACCTCCTTCTGGCCGAGCCGCTCTTCCCTCGTATCCAGCTCTGAGCCGGCCTGCTCAAGTCTGGACGTTTCCGCATCCACATTGACAGCTGCGGTTCTGAGCTCGGCCTTGGCAAGTTCCAACGCCTTCGCTTCCGAGACGAGCGCCGCTCTCGAACCGGCGAACTCCTTCAGGTCGGATTCGAATCTGGCACGTTCATCGTCATGGGCCTGTTGCTGTGTTCCCAGAAGTGCCATCCGCTCTCCGTGGTCCTTCTCGCAAGCTGCGGCCATCTCCTCTGCCTGCTTGAATCTGTGCTCCGCCTCGGCTATCCGGTCCTCAGCCTGCTTCTCTCGCTTCTCGAGATCCAGGCGAACCGTCTCCAGCTGGCCTGATATGACATCCAGGTCTTCTTGCCTCTTCTTGAGGTGAGTCCCTTCCTTCTCCAGCCTAAGATCCTTCTCGGCAATGCTCTTCTCATGCTCCAGTAGATTGGACTTGGTATTCTCGAGGGCTTTCTCCTGAGTCGAGACCTCCTCGGTCTTGCTCTCCAGCTTCTCCGCCCTGTCTTCAATGTCCTTTCTAGCGACCTCCAGGTCGGTCCAAGCTGAATCCATGTCCTTCTGGACTTTGTCCCTCTCCTGCTGGAGCTGCTCCCACTCCTTCGTAAGACTTGCACGCTGCACTTCGAGTTCAGCCGTCTTCTTCGCCAGAGCCTTCTCCATGTCATCAAGCGCAGATTTCCTCGATGCTAGTTCAGTTTCCGCTGCTGAGAGGGCGCGATCCCTATCAGCGATGACCGCCTCATCTGCCAGCAGTTTCTGCTCCCGCTTGCTGGCCTCCTGTTCAGTAACAGTCATCTTGTTCCTGAACGCGTCGAGGGAAGCCGCTTCCGCTTTGAGTTCCTTCCGCGACTCCTCCAACTCTGCATACTTCGCGTTGTAGTCGACCTCAATCTTGGACCTATCAGCTTTCAGCTGCTCTCTCAGGTGTTCATTTTCACTCTCAGATTTGACAATTGCATCCTGCTTAATCTTGAAGGCGCTCTCTCTTTTGTTCAATGTTTCGGAGATGTCGTCCAGCTGTGCCTTCCATTCCTCCAGCTCGGTCTGCTGGGAAGCTATCTCCTGAGCCTTCGCCTCAGCTTCCGCTTTCTCCGTGCCCAGTTTGACTGTCTCTGAATCGAGCGCCGCCAGTCTCTCCTCCAGAGAACGGCGCTCGCTATCGAATGTCGCGAACTGGTCTTTGAGAATCCGCTCGCGCTCGTCTAGGGTGGACCTTGCCTCCTGCAACATCCGCCCGGTCTCCTGCAGGCTGTCCTGCTTGATAGCGAGCTCGCGTTCCCTGGCCTCGAACTCCTCCGTCTTCTTCGAGGTCTCCCTCCGAAGAGAGTCTATGGTCACCCTTTCTTCGGCCATCCTGAGCTCGGAGGATGCAACATCGCTCGCTCTCTGGTTCAGGATGGAGCGCATCTCGTCAAGCTGTACGGCCTTCTCCTCGAGCTCTTTCCGATCCTCGTCTTGTTTCGATATCTTGTCGTCTATCTCCTTCTGGGCCTCTGAGATCTGACGGAGCGTGTCCGTCCGCTCTTGCTCGTAAATAATCTTGTCATGCTCGAACGAGTTCCTCTCCTCTATCAGATTCTGCTTGGAGTTGTGGATTTCCTTCTCGAACGCGGTCTTCTCATCGTTGAGAGCGGCTGCGAACTCCTCAGACTCGCGGCGGATCTGGTCTATCTCGGCTTCGATGCCCTTCACAGCTAGCTCACGCTTGTCGAGAGCGTCCCTCAGCTTCTGGAACTCACCGCTTCTCTCCTTCAGCTGGGCCTCGAGCTCTGCGAGCGCCTTGCTTCTCCCTTCGCTCTCCTTGGAGAACCTTTCCTCGTCGGAGCGAAGCTTGTCCTCGCGCTTGGCGACGTCCTGGAGCCGCTTGCTGAGGTCAGCCCTCAGCGTCTCTATCTCGTCCTGGAGGCGCTCCTGGTCCTTCCTGAGCTGCTCCTCCTTGTTTTTGGCTGCCGTGTCGAGCAATGTCGCCTTCTCCAGGGCCTGCCTCGACTCGGCCTCGGTGACCGCTAGATGCTTCTCCCACTTGTCAAGCTCCTCTATCTTCGCCTTCGCGGCATTCTCGCGCTCGATCAGGGTCTGCTCCTGACTCACAAGCTTAGACTTGAGGGATTCGAGGTCGTGGGTGAGTCTTGATACAGATTCCTCGCGTTGGGTGACGTCGGCGGATAGCCTCGACACTTCCGACCTCATCTGCGAGACTTCGTCCTCCTGTGCCTTTCTCCAGCGTTCGAGTTCGTTACGGCCAGTGTCGATGGACGCTCTCTGTTTCTCGATTTCGACCTTGTCCAGAGCTATGGCCTGCTCCCGCTCCTGCAGGCTCTTCTCCCTGTTCTTGACCTCCTCCATCGCCCTGTCGGCCAACTCTTGTTTCTCGGTCGCGGCACTGAGAGTCTCTTCGGCCGCCCGTCTGTCAGTCTCTGCCTTTGCCATCAGTTCGGCCAGTGTCTGCCTGTCAGCCTCGAGGCGCTTCTTCTCCCCCTGGATCTCGAACATCTTCTGCTCTGTCTTGAGCAGGACTACCTTGTCAAGCTGCTGGTACCTCGACTCTATCTCCTTCTCCATCATCTCCAGAGTGGTCCTCTTGGAATCGAGCGCCTGCATCTCCTTGGTAAACTTGCTGCGAACCCTCGAGGTCATCTCGGCTTCCTGTCGGGTCATCTCTATCCTGAAATTCTCCAGCTCCTTCCTGGTCTGCCGAACCCTCAACAGAGTCTGCCTGACCTCCTGCCTCTCTTTCTCGAGCTCCTGCCTGTCTGCATTGAGCTTCTGAGCCTCGACGGCAAGCCGCGAACTCTGAGTTTGAAGTTTTTTCCGTTCCTCATCGAGCCTTCCAGATTCGATGTGCAATTCATCTTGCCTGAGTTCGCTGATCACCAGCGATTCGGAAGACTCCTGCTCGGCGCGAATGGCGCTCTTGTCGGCGGCGTATACCTCGAGTTCGTTCTGGACCGATGCGAGCCTTGCGGGCTCTAGAGTGGATGACTTCAATGAGATGATGCCGATGGCCTTCTGGACCGCAACCTGGTCCCTTATGATTTGCAGGAGTCTGAGGACGCTAACGAATTTGTTGTTGGTGATCACGTATTCGAGCGAGTCAATGAGAACGAGCTTCCCACCTTCTTCCTCGAGAAATCTCCTTATCGAGAGCGTTAGCCGCTCAAGGTCCTTAGGGCCGATTGCCTCGTCGCTCATCGCATTCGTGAGCCAGAGCACGGGGGTGTCGCCACCAAGGCTCAAGCTCTTCTTCAGGTTCTTAGGATAAGTCCTCGAAACAATCATTCCTTTCATTCCCTGGCTCAGGGCTTCCTTGAAGAGGGTGTACGCGAGATCTGGTCTCTCCTCCTCCACTAGGTATGTGACCGATGGCTCCAGGGGCGGACGGCCGCTCTTCGCAGGTGCGACCTCCAACGGTTCCTGCAGGGGAGGGATGGATGATTCGGAATCTGGGAGCTCGGGCTCCTTCTCAGAAGGCTGCGCTGGAGCTAATTTCGTAGCGCTTTCCCTGGCTTTGTCTCGGAGGCCCATGTTCGTCTGGCTCCATCTATTGCACGATTCTGCCCTTGGGGGGTTCCTGGGTAAGGGGTTTTCTTGATTGACCTAGTTACTCTAAACCGTTGTCATATATTGAACCTGTCTAGCACGCGCTCATAGGTCGCGAAATCGTCCGACTTCGAGAACCTCTCAATGACTTCCTCCGGCAGCTGGCCCAGCATTTGGTCGAGTATTTTCAGAAGCTTCCGGATGTCCTCGTCGACTTGAGTGGCTTCGGCGATATTCTTTTGAAGTTCCACCTTCTCGGATATCAGGGAGGCTATCTGACCTTCGAGCGTCGATATCATCGCGTCTAGGTCGCCTTCCACGGATCCTGACTCCTCCGCTGTCGGCTCTCTGCCGGACACGTGGATTTCGATCTTCGACCTGAGACCGTGGAGCCGCTCTCTCATTCGCTTCTGCTCCTCCAGCCACTCCGCGCGCGCCTCTTCCCGCTCCGACTCAGTCCTGCCTGCGACTGCCACCGATTTGAGCCTCTCAAGCTCTGTGCGCTCTTCCTCGAGCTTCAAGAGCTTGGATTTGAGAGCCTCCTCATCCTCGTCCAGCTGCCTCTTCTTCTGGGCATAGGACTGGATCTTCCTGTCGACCATCTCCTCTCGCTTCGCCAGTTGATCCTCCTTGTCCTTCAACTCGGCGAGCTCTTGCTCCTTCGCCTCCAACTTCTTCCTCAGGGCTCTGGCTGCTAGTCCGCGCTCCTTTGTGGCCTCGCTGACGTTCACAGTGTCCATCAGCGCGGTTATCTCATCGGAGAGAGAATCCATGTGAGCCTGAAGCATCGTTATGTCCGCCATTTCATCCGCCAGCGACATGATCTCTTCTTCGACCTGTTCTGGGGTGCTGGAAGTGTCACTAGTGTCGGATATCTTCGCAAGCCGAGCCCTCTCTTCCTCCAGGCGCTTCTCCATCCTTTCAAGCATCTCAGACCTGTTCGCCATGAGGTCCTTGATGCTTTCTCTGAGGACCGCGAGCCTCTCGATCTGTCTCTGGTTCGGCGGGGGTACTTGGGGGGTAGGTTGTACGGTCGCAGCAGGCGGGGTGGTCTCCGACTCGGGTTTCTCCTCGTCAGGGGCTTTCCCCCATTCAATCAGCTTCATCAGGAACTGGTCGTCCTGTGCAGGTTCCCTGCCTTTCAGTGTCTTGACTTTGAACTTCAAGCCACAGTTCGGGCATTGGGGGTCCCCTAAAGCCATCACGGTCTTGCACTTCGGACAGAAGAACGCCTTCACATCCGCTTCGAATCCTGCGCCGCAACTCGCGCACTCCTCGGCGGACCTCTCCACCAATTGGTAACATGATAGGCAGTATGCCTCTCCTGACCTGACGACGCCCTTTGATGCCAAGGGGACAGCTCCGTATCCGTTCTGATGGGGATGTGTCCTACGCGGGGGGTTTAATGATTCTCATTGTCTGATATGAGTGGGATTCCATCTTATTGGTATCTGTCGTACACTACGAGTTCTTCGAGGTTCTTCCAAGGGGTCTTCTCTGGCACCTCGTCTCGGATGCCGCACGGTACTACGAATATGGGTGCCTGCGCAATGGACTTCCAGGGTTGGGCATTGTCCGCTGACGGTCTCATCCTCGACGCGTGCAATGCATCCTTCAGAAGATTCACGGGCACCGGGATGGGTTTGTATCTCCTGACGCTCTGCCTAGTCTTGACGGCATCCATCAAGTCCATTGGTTCACGGCTGCAAGTAAAGTTCGGGGGGAGTATTAACCTTTTCTTGTCAGTCTCCGATTTGAGAAACATCTGGCTGAGAGATTGACCATTTGGCTGATACTTCAAATCCGCCGCCTGTCGCGGCTGCAATCACCCTTCTATCATCTTGATCAGGGTGACAGTCTTCACGACACCCTGGAACGCCCTCAGCTCGTCAACTCGCTTGTTCAGTTCGTCGAGCGAATCGGCCCTGAGCCGGACTGCGACATCGTAGTCACCGCTGCACTCGAAAACGCTGTCCGATAGCTGTCTGGCCTTTTCCTTCACTGCCGATGTCCTGCCGATATTCGCACCAACGAGGACGATGCCCTCGACCCCCACAGGGGAGGTTTCTATCGTGAACTTCCTGATCACGCCCTCCCTGACGAGCTTCTCGATCCGGGCACGGACAGCCCTTTCCGTGAGACCGACATGCCTGGCGATCTCCGTGTTCTTCATCCTCGAGTTGTCTCTCAATAGACCGAGGATCTTCGCATCCGTGTCGTCCATGGGAACGGGTATAGCGATATCCTATTCTCGTACTTTTGCATGGATTGGGCCGGCTCCGCCCTAATGTATGAAAGTGTGATATATCCCCTAGTCTGATTCCCGGCTGGAGGAAATCAAATGGGTCGTTGGATAAGGAGACAAGGACTGATTGTGTTTATTGCTTGCGTTGTAGCGTCGGCCTCGATGATAGGGATATCCGCTAGAGTCCATGCGGACACGGAGAATGAAACGGTTCAACCGGGCATGTTCCTTGCACTCTTTTACGAGATGGACAAGGGCGTCACACTGAAGTTCAGCATCACTTCGAGTGTGCCAATCTACGTCTACGTTCTCGATACCACCAGCTACAATTCTTACTCTAGCTCAGGAACGGTCCCATCTGCTCTCTACAGAACGATCTCACCTGTCAGTTCAGCGGAATCCTCAGTTGAGGCTCCTGCTACGGGCAGATACTACCTGATCATGGAGAACTCCGCCTCGACTCAGACAGCATCGGTCACAATCGATTACAGCTTCGAAGGCACAGGATTGTCTCTCACCGGGCTGGGGTATGCGATGATCATAGGGGGTATCGTCGGGGTCGTCGCGTTCGCAGTCGTAGGCGCGATGGTCCTGAAAAGGCGCAAATCAAAGCAGCAGGGGCAACTGCCCGGACAACAAGACCCCGGACAGCAATGGCAACCTCCAATGCCTCCCCCTCAGCCTTAGTCGGATGAATCACCCGGGCAAGAATCCCCACATCGGCGATTGTCTCGCAGAAACGCCAATTCGAGTCAGCCCTTAGGCTCGGGTCGACATCCGTCCCGAGCGGCTTGCTCTTGCGTCTCCTCATGCAGTCCAGGCCCTCAGTCGCTCTTGGGTGAAATCGCATCATTTTCTTCTTAACCAGGATTCAGTTGATGGAGTGTTTTGCGGGCGACTCAGAACGCTCGGACACGCAGTTACTAATAAGCCCGGTCCGGACGTTTCGGGTGAGGGTGAACATGAGCGAGAACGTGTCCAAGCTGCTGATCCCACCTAGGGTCTACCTGGGCCCCAGATCGCTCGAGATGGTCAAGCACGCGGCCTCTGACCTGAGAGCGCGCAAGGCGTTCGTCGTGACGGACAGGGAAGTGAAAGGCGCGGGGTTACTCGAGCAGCTCCTTGGGAAGCTAGACCAAGCCTCCATCAAGTACGGAGTGTTCGATGAGACGGAGCCGGAACCGACGGTGAAGTGCATCGAAGACGCGTCAGCAGCGATGATTAGCTTTGGCAAGGCAGATGTGCTGATGTCGCTGGGCGGCGGAAGCGTAATGGACACGGCGAAATCAGCGAACATCGTTGCCATGAACGGCGGATCCATACTCGACTACGAAGACGGGATATCGGCCCAGAGAAAGGTAAGAAAGTTGTTGCCGCAAGTAGCAATCCCCACCACCGCCGGGACGGGTAGTGAGGCGACTGTGTGGGCGGTGTTCATAGACCCAGAGCGCAGGTTCAAGACTGCCGTCCAGGACCCCGGCCTGATTCCGGAGTACGTCGTGCTCGATCCTGAGATGTCCGTGACGATGCCCCCGAAGGTCACTGCCGCGACCGGCATGGACGCGCTCACGCATGCAATAGAGGCATATGTCTGCGCGAGCCCGAACCCGCTCACGGAGGCGATGGCGGAACGGGCAATCAAGATTGTCTCGGAGAACCTCAGGGTGGCCGTGAAGAGGGGAAGGGATTTGGATGCCAGGATGAACATGCTTCTCGCGAGCTACATGGCAGGCGTGGCGTTCTCCAACTCTTCTCTGGGAATCGTGCACACACTAGCTGAGGCGATTGGAGGCTACTATAGAGTACCTCACGGTGTCACGAACTCCCTGATGCTGCCGCATGTGATGGAGTTCAACAGGTCCGCCAGGGTGGCGAAGTTCGCCCGGATTGCGGAGCTCATGGGGCAGAGACGCGATATGCGCGGAGTGCAAGAGCAGTCACTCAGGGCTGCCCAGGCAGCTAGGAGACTGTCTAAGGACATTGGGATGCCACAGAGGCTTCGCGAAGTCGGGGTTCTCGTCAAGGATTTCCCGGCTCTCCTCGAGATCGCCAACAAGTGGGCGAACCTGTCGGGCAACCCACGGGAAGTCACCTACGAACAGCTGGAGAAGCTCTACAATAGGGCTTACTGAGCGGCTCCAGAAACGGCTGCTTGACGTTACTCGCCCCTCAGTTTATAATACGCTGTGACTCATTTCGGCCAGAGAACTCAACATCCCGAGGAAGAGGATTCGAATGACGAAATACACGCCTGTATATCCGAAACACACGTGGAACATCGCGCGTGAGGACGTGAAAGGCTTCAGGAAGGACATGAAGCAGATATGCGACATGGCCGTCAAGAAGGGGGCCAACTTCGCGAAGCTCATAGAGGCGTCGAAGGTGGCCGTCGACGAGCGCGTGACGCTCAAGTGCAAGATCCCGCCCTGCGAATGCTACGGCAAGAACCTGATGGATCCTCCGTTCTCTCCCACAGCCGAGGAGACCAGGAAGGTCGTTTCGAAGTACAAGTACGGCATACTCACTGAAGTCTCGATGCCTCTCCCAAAGCCTTACTGGGAGGTCATACAGCGGGACGAACCGCTCAGCACTCTCCAGACCGACCCAGACTTCTGCAAGTACGATCAGGAAGTCCAGATGCCCCTGTGGTTCAAGCTGCACGACATAGTGATGGCCATCGAGCGGGAGGCGCACAATCGAGGGTACCTCTTCGCGGTGGGCTACGTCGCATCGACGTGCTACCTCTGCTACAAACCTAAGGAGCACGCCAGCTACTGTGACACCAATTCGCTCTGCAAACGCCCGTACGAGGCGAGACCCTCCATGGAGGCGAGCGGAATCGACGTGTTCAGCACCTACTGGAACGTCGGCCTGAAGCTCAAGATGGCGTCCTCCGAGAAATTCAGCTGGAGCGGGCTCGTGCTCGTCGTCTAAGGAGAGCCTCAGACCGCTGAAATGACCTAGAACCCTTCAGATGAACGATGAGCAGTCAGTAAGAAAAAGGTGGGCCCAACCGGATTCGGACCGGTGACCTCCCGGTTATCAGCCGGGTGCTCCAACCAAGCTAAGCTATGGGCCCATGATGGCTTTTGCGCAATACCGTGATTGGGATTAAATACTTTCTCTGTGGATGGTTCTGTCACAATTCGGGTGACGAGAGCCGTGCGCCACTCGAATTCGGTTTCCAGGTGCTGCATGTAGTCCGAGAAACATAATATGCCAGCTGCCGTGAATGGCGAGATGTTGGTGAAGGGAGTCGTCTTTCGCCTGGATTCCGATATCCCATCCGAAGCGAGATTCCTCCTAGAGGATTTCAGGTTAGCCGTGAACAACGCAATCCGTACGGGGCTCTAGGCCCGGGTAAGTTCCAGGAACGCTCTCAGTCGGATTGCGTACAGGAACTTCCGCCAGGAACATCCGAAGATGTACTTCCAACACCTGGTTTCAGCTTTCGAGGTGGCCGCTGGTGCCCTCAAGAACCATCGCAGGCGTTCAATGAAAGGAGTCGCCTGCGGGATTCCTTTTGTCAGGCGACTCATGATGAAGGCCGAGAACCAAGCGTACAAGCTGGACCGGGATGCTGGCGTCATCGACCTGCCGATTAGGGCCGGCTGCCACGTCGAGCTCGAGCTCATCGTCAGCCAGTACCATCGTAAGTATCTCGACGACTCGACTCTGAGCTTGGGCTCGCTGACGGTCTTTCCAGACCGAGTAATTGTGGCGTTCAGGAAGGAGGCTCCCAAGCCATACGTCCCCGGATCGGCCCTGTCGCTCGACACCAATGAGAGGAGCCTCGACGGCGTGTTTGTTGATCGAAACAGCACAAGCATCGTCAAGGCGGACTTCAACGATGTCGCCGTCATCCAGCAACGGCATCACGATCGGCGGAAGAGACTGCAGAAGAAGATGGCGCACGACAGGCGCACAGGGCGATGTCTCTGCCGCAGGGAAGGCACAAGGGAGCATCGTCGGATCGAGTACCGTCTTCACCAGGTCGCGAACGCAGTCCTCTCCTTCGCTGATAAGCAGCATTCCGCCGTCGTACTGGAAAACCTGACTGGATTCAAACCCAAGAGGAGCAAGGACCTCAACCGGCGCCTAAGCATGTGGCCGAGACGGAAGCTGCACAAGATCATCGAGTACAAGGCACAGTGGAGAGGCATACCCATCTTCAACATAGATCCAAGATACAGCAGCAGAAAGTGCCCGATATGTGGGAGAATACAAGATTCCCGAATGGGCACGGAGTTCAGCTGTGAATGTGGCTGGCACCTAGACAGGCACATCAACGACAGCATCAACCTGCTGCAGACAGCCATCTCGAAAGGGATGGCAGGGGGTCTACGGTTCGACCCCGGCGCGTTCCAGCATGACGTGATGATGACCCTCTACGAGCCAGCGATGGCCGCACGGTCGGAGCCGAATGGAACGAGTTGTGTTAACGGGGTGACCTGACGGTCACCACCCGATGATGCAACAGAACCTCTGTGGACGTTGCTGGGCAATCACTTACCCAGTGAGTACTTCAGATAGCCGCCAGTGCACGGTTTTCCTTTGAGCACATGCGCCTCGAGATCAGTCAGGTCGAAGATCACTGAGAAGATCGTCTCAGATATGTCCAGGGGATTCACACCTGGGTCGGGATGCCTACATATCGAACCCGGCTTGTTGACGTGATCGCCAAACAGCTTGTGCAACGACTCAACCGTGACCGAACCGAGCTGGTCCTCAATCAATCTCAGCGCTCTGTTGTACCTGAACACCGAGCACGCTATGGAAGACGGATACGCCTCGAATCTCTGCATCTTCTCCGCCGTGTAGTGGTTCGTGTGGACCAGATACCCGTCGATGGCATAGATCCACGCGCAGTCCGTCGCAGAGCCTTCCAGGGCGTATATCTCACCGTTCTTGTCAGAGACTATGTTGTTGTAGCTGGAGGCGCGGGCCTCGGGCATTGCGCACTCAAGTGCCTCGCCTATTCGCTTGGCCTCGAGGACCTTCCGGACCAGGAATGATTTCGGAATTCCGACCCTCGCGTCATTCGGAGAGAGCGCGTTCCCAGTGAGGCTAATCCCTGCCCTATTCATCCCGCACGATGGCAAGAAACCCGCATAAGAGGTCGCGACGAACTCAGGCTTACCTTTGGGCTTCGCGTGCAGGAGAACAACTGTCTCCTGGGCGGTAGGTGACCAGTCCTCGTTGTGCGCAGCCAGTACACGCCCATCTGAGGAGATGTCTCCGTTAATTGCGACATCCGTGCATCCTTTGAAACCGAGTGGGGACAATAGCTCGTGGCAGCAGAGAGCGAATACTTCTTCAAAAGGCATCTTAGAGCCCTGGGCGTATCCTTTCAGTTCTTCGATGTGGTCAGGGTTGAAATCCTCTGCGTACGGAAGGAAGAGTTCGGCTCGTTCGATGGCCTTCTTCCAGCCGAACCCAGTGTAGAACTCGACAGATGCGGCAATGCTTCTTCTGTACTGGATTGCTCTTGCGGCGCATTTTCTACCTACAGCGAGTCCAAGCTCGAATGGCTTGCCCGAAGCCTCTATCACGGGCAATGCCGCCTTCCTGCTCATGACGCACGACCCCGCCTCCCGAGAGAGTTCCAGTCTAAATAACCTAGCGCTGGTTGCCTATGTCAGCGGGCGTACTGAGTGAACGCCTGCAGGGTCCTGAGCGAGGCCTTCGGGATCTTCTTCCGAGCGTCCACCGTTATGCCTCTCTCCGAGAGGGTCATCGGCCTTGGCATTGTGTCGTGGTCAGAACCCCTGAATTTCTCGATCGTCACGAACCTGTCTATTCTGTTCGCAACCATGCGTTTGTGGAGTCTGACTTCACCCCGGGCGAGGAAGATCTCGGACTCGAGCTCAGCGGGGTCCGGGAGGTCCGTAATGATCAAAGCCGTGACTTCTGACTCCGAAACGAACCTCAACAGAGAGCTTATGCTCGATCTCGTATCCTCCATTCCCTCTGACAGCTTCTTTAGGGATGTTACCGAGTCAATGACCACTCGGGCGTACTTGATATCCTGCAGCTCTTGCTTCAACATGAGCTGAAGGGACTGAATCGATATTTCGGGCGAGGCCTGCTTGAGCGCTTCGGACTTCGCATTGGGAGCCGCCTCTCTGAGCGCTCCCACGCTTCTCTGGGCCGCAACTTCGACAAGGGATACCCTCTTGCTGTAACTCTTGGCGGTGGGGTGCACATCCAGGATTCTGATCTTGCCCACATCCCATCCGAGGGCCCGGAAGTTCTCCCTGATCTCGGACGGAGGCTCATCAATCGCGACAAGGAGGGCCCGCTCGCCCTGCTTCACGCCCTGGTGCAGGAACTGAATACCAAACGTCGTCTTCCCACTGCCAGACGTTCCTGAGACTACATACGGCCTTGCTCGGATTAGACCTCCCTCAAGCATCTCGTCCAGCCCGGATATTCCCGTGCATACGCGCTCGCTCTGTCCGGAGGTCACTGACTTTCGCCTCCGCTACCGCTCTTGCTCTCTCTCTTCGACTTGTCTTCCGGTTTCGCATCATCTGTTGGCTTCACCGGATCGTTCTGAGGTGAGGACGGCGCATCTTGAATCTGAGCCTGCAGCGCTGTGTTCTCCTTACTGGACATCATCTCTTCAATCGCGTCGAGGACCGAATCACTATCATGAGTCTCTCTCACCGGGCTCGCCATCTTGACGACGACACCCTCATAGGTTATCTTCATCGGCCTCAATCGATCGTCATGGTTTGATCCGCGGTACTTCTCGACCGTCACGCCCCTCATGAGTCCTCTGCCATCAATCCATTTGTGCAAACGTATCTCGCCTCGGGACATGTGGACCTCGACGTCCGGCTTCGCAATCTCGGGGAGCTGAACCGTGAGCAGACTTGTGACTCCAAGGTCGGACATGAGCCTGAAGAACGATATCATCGATGAGTTTTCCTCGCTGGTCCGGATGTAGAAGTACCTGAGGGATGTCAGTGAATCGATGACGATGCGTGAGTACTTCCTGACTTTCATCTCCTGCTTCAGTACTTCCTGGATGGTGTTGATGGTGACATCCACCGGGCTGTAGTCAGGAGTCTTCCGTATCTCCTCCCCGACATCTCTAAAGTAAAGGACCCGACGCTCGGTGGAAACGTCCCTTACAGGTGTCTTGTCGTAGTTCATGACATCTGGTGTTGCGTCAAACACCTGCATGTTGCCGAGGTCCCAGCCAAAAGACCGCATGTTGTGCTTGATCTCGTTCGGAGGTTCGTCGAGACAGACGTAGATGACCCTCTCACCTTGGGTGGCTCCCTGCATCAGGAACTGAATTCCCAGAGTCGTCTTGCCTGAACCGGATGTCCCTGAGACGACATATGATCTGCCCGGAATCAATCCTCCGTTGAGCATCTCGTCAAGACCTGGCACTCCAGTCTTGACCTTCTCTTTGGCCATCTTCTACCGTCCAGTTTCTGGAACCATGAGTCGGGGGTTTAGCGGGTCTTGATTTGGTCTGGGTAACCTTATATCTTTCCACCCTGAGTTCACGAGCGATATCAACGCAACGCCAAGAATGCTGGCGCAGTCATTGCGCTAGCGTCGGCCTTGATTGGATTCTAATAACCTTATTATATACGCAACCGTTTTCATCGGATGAGATAGAGACTGATGCCAGTCATCAACTTCAGCTACTCGGACCTCTGCGAACTCGTGGGCCGCGAGGTGCCTCGCAACGTCCTTCGGGAGAAGCTCCCAATGATCGGAGCCGACATGAAGGTCCTGGACGACTCAGGCGATGAGCTATCCTTCGAATTCTTCCCTGACAGGCCAGACCTGTATTCCGTTGAAGGCATTGCGCGTTCACTGAGAGCTTTCCTGGGTTATGAGCCAGGACTGAGGTCGTACGCTGTCGGTGGTTCTGACGTGGATCTCAACGTTGATCCTTCAGTCAGAGACGTCAGGCCGTACATATGGTCAGCACTCGTCGAGGGCAACGAGATCACAGACGCGCTGATCCGTTCCATGATGGACCTTCAGGAGAAGCTGCACCTCACGCTCGGGAGGAACAGACGAAAGGTGGCTATCGGAATACACGACTTCAGAACCGTGCGCCCGCCCTTCACTTACAAGGCCGTTGATCCGGACGAAATATCGTTCATGCCGCTCCAGGGTTCGAGGCGTATGACTCCGGCCGAGATACTTCGGGAGCACGAGAAGGGCATGGCTTATGCCTTCGTGCTCGAGGGCAAGAAGAAGTATCCCATGATCGTGGACAGCGCTGGAGAGGTGCTGTCTTTCCCGCCAATCATCAATGGCATAGCGACCGCCATCACAGAGAGCACCAGAGATATCTTTGTTGACTGCACTGGGACTGACATAAATGCCGTCACCTGCGCGGTGAACATCCTCGTCACCGCACTCGCGGAACGTGGCGGTAAGGTCAGTACGGTCAGGATCCACCAGGATGGAAAGACCAACCTTGCACCCGACCTGAGTCCCCGCAAGATGACCCTCGACCCCAACTACGTCAACGGCTGGATCGGGACCAGCCTGTCCGCGAAGGACATGGGGGAATGCCTCAGGAGGATGGGTTACGGGACCGAAGCATCCGGTGACAAGCTAGAGGTGCTCGTGCCCAGATACAGGTCCGACATCATTCACGAAGTGGACCTCGCTGAGGATGTCGCGATTGGGTACGGCTACGACAGATTCGGAGGTGTGCTCCCACAGAGGGCGACTCTCGGGATCGGGGACGATCTGAAATCCTTCTCAAACGCCATCAAACCTATACTGATCGGTCTCGGGTACTTCGAGGTGGTTACGCTCTCCCTGTCCAACCCCAGGGACCAGTACAAGGCCATGAACCTGGACGTTGATAGGACAGCAATCCATGTGAAGAACCCGGTGAGTGAGGAACATGTCCTCCTCAGAACTTCCCTTCTACCGAGTTTGATGACGGTCCTCAGGAAGAACAAACACAGGGAGCTTCCTCAGAGACTATTCGAGGTTGGCGATGTGGTCTGGAACGCAAAGAATAGGACGCTCATTTCAGGCGTCTCGATACACGCGAAGGCGAGCTTCACTGAAGCGAAGTCTGTTGCTCAGTCTATGCTTTCCGGTATCGGACTCCCCCAGGACATACGCCCCGGAGGCAGCCCGTCGTTCATTGACGGGAGATGCGCGACCATTCACCTGGAGAATGACCGCGTAGGCGTCTTCGGAGAAGTCTCCCCCATGACTATCGAAGCCTTCGAACTGAAGTATCCAGTGATGGCGTTCGAGCTGGACCTCGAGCGCGTGTTCGAGCTCCGGCAGAAAGGCTCATCACGATCTGGAGACTGCATTCCGAAACTCTGATATGAGCGCAAGTGTTGCTTCTTGTATGCTGAGGTAGCTAAGCCCGGTTCACGGCGCCAGCCTTGAGAGTTGGTGGTACTACGTACCACGGGAGTTCAAATCTCCCCCTCAGCGCTTCAACCTACATGTGAACTGCGGGGCGCTGCGCGGCTGCCCGTCTGTTCACCAGGTACACTCCTGCAAACGCAATCGCGCCCCCGAGGAGGGCCAGAATCATGCTTTCTGGGAGCTTGACGTTTGCGTCAGGTGCCGCGATGAGCACAAGCACCTGGACCCCGACTGTCATTATCCCGTTGAGTGCGAAGAGGACAGACGTCAGCGAGGCACCAATCTTCGGAAGGCCCGCATTGTAGGTCAGCAGGCCGACCGCAGGGAACACGCCCAGGACGACAAGGATGAGCCATCCATCAGCATTCGGCCAGCCTATCAATCCGAGCGAAACGCCCAGAACAATAATCATGAGGCCAGAGATGAGAAGCTCGAGCCCTGAGAATGGCGTGAGATCGTGCTTCTTCAGAAGGTGCGTGGCGAAGATTATGGACAGCCCGAGGAAGAAAGAGCTAAGGATTGCCTCGACCTCGCCCAGCCCCATCGTGAGGCTCACGTCCTCGGAGTTCGCCAGCACAATGAAAACGCCAAGGACAATCATGAGGCTGCCGATGGCTTCGACCTTCGTCAGACGTTCTGACAGGAACACGGCCGAGAGAACGACTACGAAGAGTACCTCGGAGGATCCACCGCCCAGGATTGCCTCCTTGCCCGCACCGATTCGCCCGATGGCATCGAACCAAAGGATGACTCCTGCCGCCGCGAGGACACAGAGCATGCCCATGCTTGCCCAACCCCGCCTGCCGAGGTCTTTCGTTACCTTCACGGTCGCGCGCGGATACAACCCCATCAGGATGAGCCCGCCGACAATCGATGGGAACGCGGACACGAGCATCAAGTCGAGGTTCGCAGTGTTCAATGCCCCTTCGATGGCTACTGACTCGAAACTCACTACAAGCGCGGACAGAAGCACGACGGCGATGTACTTGGATTTCAGGTCCACGCGTTCCCTCGGACTATTATGCCCCACACATACCGTAAGCCTTTCCGAAAAGGCAATAAGGGGGTGTGAGCGCCCGTCGTCCAATTCTGACCTCGGATGAAGCGGCATTCTTGCGATGTTCCATGCATGCCGACATTGAAACGCAGGGGGCAAAAGGGATAGTGGCAATCTACAGGGGCTTGCTGACTGGATTCTCTCTTCTCGCGCTCGGAGTTGAGGTCATGTCGAGGAAGCGGAAATCAGGGGATAAGCCTCCGCCCCAAAGTTGACGCTTCCAAAACGAAAAGCGACATTTCGTAAACATTTATGTGCGCGCACGCGCATGCGCACGTGCTCTCACGAGCACGGGATGGGATCATGTGCAGGTATAGCTATCTCAGCGGAGCTTGCGCTAACAAGCATGTCGACAGCCTCGAGTGCATCGGCCAGGATAAGTGTGAATTCTCCGGAATGAACATAATGATGAAGGAGAGGCTGAGCAAGGACGGCGACGACTGCGGACATGAGAAGTGGCTTGGGCTATACTGCGAGAAGTACCGGCGGTTCTTCTGTCCCGGGCGGGAAAGCTGCGTCACCCCAGAGTCCTATAGGAAACAACTGGTAATCCATCAGGAACGACTGCTCAACCTAGATCACGAGGAGCCGTGAGTGGCGTGAAGTGCCGATACATTACCAAGGATGATCTCTGCACGGGCAAGTACTCCGGATATGGCTGTATCAAGACGCAATGCTCGCTTTTCAAGGAGGCCCAGAAGTGCGAGTTTCACGAACCTTCGGGGGACTACTGCAAGAAGTACGGCAGGTTCGGATGCGTGGGCAGGGACAGCTGCGGCTCACTAGTAAGTTACTTGGAAGCCGTTGCAGAGACGGAGTAGTCAGGTCCTTCGGGCTCGTACAGCTCCTTCCGGATCCGCGGAATGAGGGCCATAAGCACGGCGATCTCCGTAAGTGATGTCCTGTCTATCAGACCATCCGAGAGGTAGCCGATTGAACCCATCTTGTGCCCGATCTCCTCTATCTCGGTTATCTTGCTCATCGTGTCCCCGACAGTGCCCCCCTTGAGGACTGCTTCTATCACTTCTGGGGGGTACTCGAACCCAGGCCCATGTCCAACGGTCATCCTCCCGGAGGAATCGACGATCGCGCAATACTGTATGTCCAGGTGCTTCTTCAGGACGTTGTTGTAGAACAGCCCTGCCTCGATGCCGACGCCGAAGTCCGCACCCGGCTCGGCAATTGCTCGTTTTGCGCGTTCCACGGACCCTCTGACCGTCCTCTCCTCCATCGGTTGCTTGCCCACCGACTGGTTCGGCTCGACGCTCACGACTTCAACCAATCCGAAGGCCTGCGTGAAAATGTTCCTCACAGCGTCTATCTTCACCTTGTTCGTCGAGCCCACCACTATTCTGACTGGCCGGAGAAGCCTCCCGTCTCTGTCTATCTCACCCTTCAGGACCCTAGAGGAGCTTATGAGCATGGAATCATCGGCCCTGACATCCTTTATCGTGAACACCTTGAGAGGTTTCAGGCCATTCCTGCGCCTCCGCCCGTTGATCTCGCTGACGTGGTCTTTCGTTTCGGGGGAGACTACAATGGCATCTAGTGTCTCCGAATTCGCCGCCGTTCCCATGATGTCTGAGATCATCACGATGGTGAAAGGCTTCCCGAACCGCTCGAGATACTTGGACAGGCTCGCCTTTCGTTGGAAGTACGGGGCGACTGGAACTGACTTGATGCTCTTCGCGAACTCATCGGAGGTGAGTCCCACCTCGACCGAGTCCCCCACGGTGAATGCAGTCTCGAAAAGGAGCTCGTGGCCCTTGTGTATCACGTTGAAAGTCCCGCCCAGACCTACCTTCATAGTCATCACCTTATGAACACTAACATCATCGCAACAAGGAACATGACAACCATCAGGCCGTAGAAGTAGAGCAGTTGCCTCTTCTTGGCTTGCATCGCGGACTTCCATTCTTTCTCGCAATTGTCATCGCAGAACTTCTCGCCGTAGGGGATAGCCTTCTCGCAGTTCTTGCAGTGCCTGTGCTGGGCGATGCGATCTACCATCTTAGTCCTCCAAATCTTGTGCGGGTTCTTCTCCGGGCCGCTTGAAACCACGCGAGTTCTTTTCGACCCTGGCTCCTTCGCACCCTACCTCTATCTGTATGGGCTCCCCGCCGGCGGCAGCAATAGCAGCGGAGACCTCCTTGGGTTCGTCTGTGAGGGCGATCATGCTGCCGCCGCCTCCTGCTCCAGTGAGCTTCGCACCGTATGATTTCGTCGCGCATGCCTCGACAAGCTTCTCGAGCATTGGATGGCTGACCCCCAGCTCCCTCAGCAGCTGATGGTTTTCGTTCATGAGCGATCCAAGTCGCCTTTTGTCCGCCGACCTGGTCGCATTCACGCCCTCAAGAACGATCTCGCCGATCCGATCGACCGCCTTCCTCGCTTCGTCCTTGTCGTCCACCAGCTTCTTGACCTTCGCCACCAGGGGGCCGGTCGCAGCGTGGATTCCGGTGTAGCCAACAACGAAGGTGAGCTTCGGGACATCGCAATGGTGTATGTTCCACTGTCTCTTGTCCTTCTCAATCCTCCAAAGGAAGCCATCAGTCTTCTCCGGAGCGACTAGCACACCGAACCCATGGCACGATGTGGATGTATCCGTAGGACTTGCCCTTCCCTGGACCGTGTTCTCCACTTCGAAGGCCATACGGGCCACTTTCTCAGCATCCAGCTTCCCTTTGCGGGCAAGCATGGCGGCAACGCATGACACGGTCACAGCGGCCGACGAGCCCAGGCCCGAACCAGAAGGTATCTCGGACTCGGTATCGACGTTGATCGGAGGGCCACCCCAGGCCTCGTCGAGTGCTGCTGATATGTAGGCGTGGTGCCTCTTCTTCATCGGATGCCAGTTCACGGAATACTGTTGCGATGGGACGACCTCGGAGTAAATCCTCAAATCTATGGCGAGAGCGAGCGCGGGCTTGCCGAACACAACCGCGTGTTCTCCAAGGAGAATCATCTTGCCAGGTGCTGAACATCTCGTCATCAAGTCCCTTCAGTCGTGAATCCGAATATAGCCTTTTCCTTCATCGCGTGAGTTGTGAGGACAGTACAACGATAATTGTCGAAAGAGGCCAGCAAAAAGGTTAAGACAGGGCTGGAGGGATTGCCTCTCAAGGCTTCGGTGTTCGAATGACCCGCAGTTCCAGGATTGAAGGGTTCTACAAGCTCAGCATGTCTGAGCGATTGAAGGCAGTGAAGGAGTTCTCCGATTTGTCGGACGAGGAGGCACTCGCTTTGAGCGGATTCGCCGGCGTGGACCCGACAATTCCTGACAAAATGATCGAGAACGCTATCGGCTCGTTCCCCCTACCCCTGGGGATCGCGGTCAACTTCCAGATCAACGGGAAGGACTATCTGATTCCGATGGCGATCGAAGAACCCTCGGTCGTCGCGGCAGCATCTAACTCTGCGAAGATGGCCCGGGAGAAGGGGGGGTTCTGGACGAGTAGCACACCGCCGGTCATGATAGGCCAGGTTCAAGTGACCGGAATAAGAGACCCTAGCCGAGTCAAGCATACGATCCTGGAAAACAAGAACGAAATCCTGGAACTCGCAAACAGACAAGATCCAATGCTTCTGAAGCTTGGCGGCGGAGCGAAGGACGTCGAAGTCAGGATCATTAAGACACTAAAAGGGTTCAATGTAATCGTCCATCTCCTGGTCGACGTTCGAGATGCCATGGGAGCCAATGCAGTCAACACGATGGCCGAAGCTGTGGCCCCTCTGGTGGAGAAACTCTCAGGAGGCAAAGTCTACCTCAGGATATTGTCCAACCTGGCAGACCATCGCCTGGCAAGGGCCAGAGCTGTTTGGTCCAAGGAATCGGTCGGCGGAGAGGATGTCGTGGACGGCATCATCGAGGCGTACTTGTTCGCTGAGGCTGACCCTTACAGATGCGCTACCCACAACAAAGGGATAATGAACGGCATCGATGCAGTCATACTCGCAACTGGCAATGACACGAGAGCGATCGAAGCGGGAGCGCACTCCTACGCTGCCAGAACTGGGTCCTACAAACCGCTGACGACCTTCGAGAAGACCCCCGAGGGCGACCTCGCGGGGACGATCGAGCTTCCGATGGCGGTCGGTCTAGTCGGAGGAGCGACCAAGGTGCATCCGACGGCAAAGGCTTCCATAAGACTGCTAGGTGTCAAGAACGCTCAGGAACTCGGTGAAATCGTAGCTGCGGTGGGGTTGGCGCAGAACATGGCTGCCTTGCGCGCGCTCGCGACTGAGGGCATACAGAAGGGACACATGACGCTACACGCGAAGAACATAGTCGCGAGTGTTGGCTGTCCTCCCGAGCTAGTGGACGAGGTTGTCGAGAGGATCGTCTCCGAGAAGAAGATAAGGATGGATAGGGCGCAAGAAATCATTGAGGAACTGAAGCGCAGAAAGCGATGACTCTTGTTCCTGACCGTTCGAATGTATCGGAAAAGTATATGCAGACACTCGCGATAATCCACGACTCGTGGCTTTGCTGACTGAGGGGGACATTTTCGGGCTTGCGGGGGTCTACTTCTATGTTCTAGCAGTAGTCGCCATATCATGGGGACTCAAGGACCACGTGACCAACCCTCGCAAGATCGTGCACATCCTGATTGGAGGAATAGTGTTCTTCTGGTGGAGTTTCGACACTCGGTGGGTCATGGCGTTCTTGGCTGCTTTTCCCTTTATTCCCCTGCTCCTGCTCGCGACACCTGGTTCTCCGATAAAGACACTAAGGAACAGCGTTCTCGGATCGCGCTCATCGGAAGGGCATGCGTACGGGCTCGTATTCTACGCCATCTCGTGGACGATAATCGCTTACTTCCTCTTTGATGACCTATTCGCCGCGTCGATCGCCATAGCCGCGATGTCGTTCGGCGACGGCATGGGAGAGGTTGTCGGGAGACGGTACGGCAAAGTGGAATACATGCGCCACAGGACCGCGGTGGGCAGCCTGGCAGTCTTCGTGGTCACCGTCGCGAGCATTCTCGTTATCAGCTGGTTCTACTTCGATTTCCTGGGATACACGGGAGGCACAATTCCTTACAACCTATACCTGTTCGCCATCGCGATCGGAGCACTGGTTGCGTTCCTGGAGGCGGTGACTCCCGGTTCAATCGACAACCTCGTAATACCGCTGGTGCTGGCTGGATTCCTCCACATGATGGGGGCATAACCCTTGAGGTTCATCGTGGTAGACGGCCTCGATGGCTGCGGCAAGGATACTCACGCCCTCCGTATTCGAAGACTGCTGGAAGGACAGGGCGATAGGATCACGGTCGTGTCGCATCCCTCAGGCAGGCTGTTCGGCAGGCTCTCGAAGCGCTTCCTTGAAGGTACAGGCCTGGTGGCCAGGATGTTCGCGACCGTTTTCTTCACGGCCGATGTGCTGGTATCCGTCGCCTGGCTGAAGAGAAGAGGTCAAGGGACAATCATCTTTGTGAGGTATCTACTCGGTACCGCCTATCTCCCCGAACCCCTCGCTCCCTACGGGTACGAGTTCTTTCGCAACCTGCTTCCCTTTCCGGACCTCGCCCTGTTCATCGACATTGAACCCGAAGTCGCGAGAAGAAGAATCGCTTCCAGGGGTCATAAGCCAGAAATGTTCGAGACTCTCGAGAAACTAGCAGCTGTGAGGGCAGTTGCCAAGTCCCTCGTTGCGGAGGAGTGGGTGACGATAGATAACAGCATTGACGGCGAAGCCCCGTTTGAAGCAGTCGCCAGTGTCCTGAGGAGCAGATCATACCTTCGGGTGACAGTCTGAGACCGCTCCAGCCATTGTCCCCAGACCCATGCCTTTCTCGCCCTTGACCATGCGACACCTGCTGCAGTCCTCGTCGCAGGGTTCTATGTGGATGACAATAACGCTCCCGGGAAGATCCTTCCTTATCTGTATCTCGACTTCGTCCACGAAGTCGTGCCCGTCTTTCACGCTGACATCGTGAGGGACGATGATGTGGAGGTCGATCTGTCTTTCCGAACCCATCTTCCTGGCGCGGAGTCTGTGGAAATTAAGGATGATGCCCTTGCGCTCCTTTAGGATCCTCTCGATCAGCTTGATCTCAGCATCCGGGAGACTCCTGTCAAGGAGACCCTCAGCCGACCTCGTGGTGATGTCATAGGCCGCATGGATGATGAAGGCTGCCACGATCATTGCCACAGCGGGGTCCAGCCACATGATACCCGTGAACTGGATCAGGACCAGCGCGACGAAGACGCCCGCAGAGGTCCAGACGTCGGTCTTCAGATGATACGCGTCAGCTTCAAGTGCCAGGGAGTCAGTGCGCTTTGCGACATCCGCAAGTTTTCTCGACACCACGAAGTTCAGAACAGCCGACACTCCCATGACGACTATTCCTATGTAGATAATGTCGATTCCCGCAGGCTTGTAGAATTTCTTGATAGCCTCGTATATGATCCACGCTGCGGCGACGAATATCAAGGCGCCCTCAATCATGCCCGAAAGGTTCTCGTACTTGCCGTGGCCATATCTGTGGTCTCTGTCCGCTGGTTCAGCAGACCTTTTCACCGAGTACCTGGCTATGAGCGCCGCCACCAAGTCAATCCCTGAATGAATCGCCTCAGACAGGACAGCCACTGAACCCATGAAAAATCCAACGATAACTTTCAGAATCACAAGGGAGGTGTTGGAGTACACAGACAATCGGGCAACCGCAATCTTCTCTTGGGCTTTGTCCATTGACTGCTTGGATAAAACCACATCATACTTAGGTTTTTGCTACTGCATACCTTTCGAGGGGAGTGTGGAAAGCATTATTGGTGTCAACTTTGATAAGGCCGTGCCCGAAGGAGGATTCCGATGGCTCAGGATAGAGGCCATTTCCTTGACGATCTCCCCATATGGAAGCTGAAGCTTGTCGCCGTAGAATACAAGCTGGACGTCTCTTCTTGCCGATACAAGAAGGACTATGTCCAGAAGCTCAAAGGCAAGAAGATCACTGAGGAGCAAGTCAGGGTGATCTTGGCCAAGAACCAGAGGTCCGCCAAAGAGGAGGAGGCTATCCGAAAAGAAGTTGAGGAAATCGCCTCGAAACCGGGGGAACCCGCCGGACTTCCTGATGAAGACGAAAAGAACCTCGAGAGGCACATCGACGAGGCACTGACCCTGAAGCCCGCTTTCTTCGAAATAGACTCAGCAACTGAGAACGCTTATGACAAGATGATACTCGGCGACTACTACGACGCCATCAAGGTGAACAGGGATGGACGCCTCAGGTGCCTTGATATCTTCAGCAACTCACAGGTCTACTACGCCGCGATCGCGATAAGGGCAGTTGACGAGCTACTTTCGAAGATGGCTCAGGAGAATGTCCAGATAGATCCTGGACTGAGGACAGCATTGACTGCTGCCAAGCTGACGTTCATCAAGGGACCGCCGAGGGCCAGAGAGGAAGCGCTTGAAAACCTCGAATCGCTCGCGATGAAGACCTACGATGCTTTCGTATCTGGGTCCGAGAAGAAGGAGGCGGAGCTGCGGGAGTTGCTTGCAGACTATGAATCCTTTGGGACCAGAACAGAGGAACCGAGGAGATACCTGGAGATCGCCTCACAGGCGAAGCAATCTCACAGCATCGGCGAGTATTCGAAGCTTGTTGCCCAGGCGGGTGAGAGCGCGGCGAGTGCCCGAGACACGCGCGTGAAAGAGATTGAGAATGCATTCCACATCGTGAAAGCCGGCGCGGACGAGGCGAGAGACCTCGGGATTGACATATCATCCATGGAATCGACCCTGGGACAGGCGCGGAGCGCCTTCGACGACGGAGCATTCAGACAAGCTGTCGAGCTACTGGCGGCCACGGAGCGGTCCATAGACCAGGCACATGTTGAGGAGCTGAAACGCAGGAAGGAACTCGAGGCGCTGCAGCTCCAGAAGGTGAACGCCATAGTCATTGACTATGGTCCGCTGATCAGAGAGGCGAAATCTTACGGTATAGACGTCAGGGAACCTCTCGTCCACATCGGGAATGTCAAGTCCGCTCTGGATTCGAAGGACGTGGTCAGCGCCACTAAGTACGCCAGAAGAGTGAAGGACCTCATGCAGGCCATGGAGAAGGAAATCGACCAGAAGAGACTCGAACTGGGCGTGATAAAGCACGTCGAAGGAACGAAGTGCGGAAAGTGCTCCCAGGAGTCTCTCTACGCCTACCCGAACGGCATACAGAAATGCCTCGAATGCGGCCATGCCTTCACGATCGAGCCGGCAATTGAACAAGAGGCTATCGCCCAGGCCGCAAGGCGGCAAGCGGAGGAGTCAGACCAGGCAGGATCTGCTCAAACTGAGGCGAAGCCAGAGAAGAAGAAAAAGAGTCTCTTCCGATGGTGACCGCCCATCACTGCCCATTCTTGACCGAATGCTCTCTAGCCAGGCCTCTGATGACGTCGCCCCTGGTTACAATCCCGGCGAGGGCGTTATTTTCGACCACAGGTAGTCGGTTGATACCCTTCTGGACCATCTTTACGATCGCCTCGCTCAGCTCCATGTCCGGTCCAACTGTAACCACGTTCCTGGACATTATCTCCCTGACAGCTTGGTTCCCGATCTCCTCGTAGGCCACCAGTATCTCTCTCTGCGTGACCTCCTCCTGGAAGGCAATCCCGAGTGAGGAGATGGAGGGATAGACGAGCCTGAGGTCCTTCTTCTGTGTCTTGATGGACCTGAGGACATCGGCCTCGCTGAAAATGCCAACGACCTTGCCCTCGGCATCGACGACCGGGACCCCAGAGATGTTCCGCTCGGCCAGCATCGCCGCAGCATCCTTGACGAGGGTGTTCGGTCCGATGCTGATGACCGGCTTGGACATGACCTCTCTAACCTTCAGCATTATTCCGCTTGAGCATCAGCAGGAAAGCTATAAATGTTTTCGGCAATTGTATCTTGGCAATTGAGAGACCTTGGCGGTGGAGAAATGCAGACGAAACTCAAGCCCATCTCTGACATCGAAGTGTCGGATGACATGAATGTGAAGGACCTCACGTCCCAGATGCTCGCGTCAGGAGGATTCACGGCGAAGAAGTTGGGAGTGGCATGCGACATCGTTCGCAAGATGTTCCGAGACAAGGACTGCGTCATATTCCTGTCATTTCCCGCATGCATCATATCAACGGGGACCCGGGGCGTTATTAGGAAGCTCGTGGAGGACAGGCTCGTTGACGTGATAATCACGACTTGCGGGACCCTGGACCACGACCTGGCAAGGGTCTGGAGGAAGTACTACCACGGGGATTTCCTCATGGACGACAACGACCTCCACAGAAAGGGCATCAACAGGCTCGGCAACATCCTGATACCGAACGAGAGCTACGGGATCGTCCTCGAGCAGAAGATGCAGCCAATGCTCGGGGAGATATTCAAGGAAGGCAAGAAAACTCTCTCGAGCCGCCAACTCGCCCACGAGTTCGGCATGAGAATCAACGACAAGAAATCCATCCTCTATTGGGCCGCGAGGAACGAGATACCTGTCTTCGTGCCTGGAATCACGGACGGTGCCTTTGGATCGCAACTCTGGCTGTTCAAGCAGCAACACAGCGACTTCAATGTGGATGTGATGAAGGACGAACAAGATCTCTCGGACATCGTCTTCACCGCGAAGAAGGCTGGCGCGATCATGATTGGCGGGGGCATCTCGAAGCATCACGTCATCTGGTGGAACCAGTTCAGAGGCGGCCTAGACTATGCTGTCTACTTGACCACAGCAGAGGAATGGGATGGCTCGCTCTCAGGGGCGAGGATCCGGGAAGCTGTCAGCTGGGGAAAGGTAAAGGAGAACGCCCCCTACATCACCGTGGAAGGCGATGCCACAATAACGCTCCCGATGTTGGCCAGCTCGGTGGTCGGCGAAGGGAGACCGGGAAGGCATTAATATCGAGCATGAAAATACCGATGCGAGCCTGAGAGGCGAAAGTCGATGATCCCAAAGGATTTCGGTCCGGAGATACCCTCGACGCAGGACCTGGTGGCGTTTGCCAAGGAGTACATCAAATCATACATGGACGCCGTTGAGGAGAAGAAGCCTCAGACCTATCCTAAGTTCGCACAAGAAGGCCCGTACGAGATCAATTCGGTCCTGCTTCCGAACGGATGTATATGCATGGTTTTCAATTCCTCCAAGGAAGCCAAGATCCATGGAGCCACGAAGGAGTGGGACGAGGTCCAGGAGATGATAGTCAAAGGCGTCGATCACTTCTCTGGATTCTACCCGTTCGAGGGCAGATCCCTCGCGGACTGGAGCAAGCGTGGCAAACGGGACGCCCTGCGCGACCTAAGGCTGATGGACAAGTCCGACCTCGTCAGGAGCGGTGCCGAACTCGACGGGATAATAGAGGGCATCACCAAGCTGGTCAAGGTGAACCCGTGGTTGGGCAAGAGCGGTTCTGAGATGATAACCACCCTGAGAGGAGTCGAGGGGAGGGTCAAAGGCGGCTTCCCGACGGTGGACGCCATTGCAGGGCTTCAGGCGTTGAAAGCCTATACTCCGGGTGCGGAGTCGGTGACGATTGAGTTCCCGGACAGGGAACTTCTCGAGCATATCTCGGAAGACATCAGAAGCATGGGCGACATGGAGACCAAGATTGAGGCCGTGGAGAACAGGATGTTCGAGCTGGAGAAATCCCCCAAGGTCCCTGACCTGACCCAGAGAGTGGGAGAGTTCGCGGAAAGGGTGGAGAGACTGGAGAAACAGCTCGAGAAAGTCTCCAACATACTGACGATGCTGAACTCCAAAGTCGAGAGCTATTTCTCTAAGACTGCTGAGAAGGAGCGACAGGCCGATGTTGAGCGGAAGATTGACGAATATGCCGCGCGCACCCTGGACCACGAGAAGAAAATCGGCCGGATGGAAGAGGAAACGGCGAAGATGCTCCAGGAGCTAAAGGTCCTTGCAGGGAAGGTCGACAAGGACCTCCACGACAGCAGGAAACGAATCGCACGAATAGAGAAGCATTTCGTGGACTTCTCGAAGCTAATGCAAGAGTAAGACGGCCATGAAACGGATATGCGCGCTCCCCGGAGACGGGATAGGTCCGGAGGTCATCGAGTGCGCGGTTAAGATACTCGAGGCGGCAACGGACGACGTGGAGTTCGTCCATGCAAGCATCGGCCAATCCGCGTACAAGAGTCAAGGCCAATACCTGCCTCCAGAGACCCTTGAATTGATGAGGTCATGCGACAGCTGTCTGTTCGGAGCAGTGACTACCCCCAAGGAGCCTGAGTACACTTCTCCTGTCCTGCAATTCAGAAGGGAGCTGGACCTCTACGCCTGTGTCAGGCCCGTCAGGACGCTTGTGCAGACTCGAGAGAAGAAGCCCATCGACGTTGTGATAATCCGTGAGAACTCCGAAGGAATGTACACGCAGAACGAGGTTTTCGACGACCTGGGAGTGACCACCCTCAGGAGGGTCACCAGGAAGGCTTCTGAGAAGATAGTCAGATTCGCAATCGACTACGCGATTGCCAACCGCAGAAGCAGAATCACATGCGTCCACAAATCGAACGTGCTCAAGGCCTCTGACGGATTGTTTGTGGCGATATTCTGGGAACTGCTGTCCAAGCGCCTCGGGACGCTCGAAGCCGATGAGAGTCTCGTCGATTCGGCTGCTATGAGGCTGGTTACCGATCCTGGCGTCTTCGATGTGATTGTCACGTTGAATCTCTATGGGGACATTCTGTCTGATGTTGCAGCCGGAGTAGCGGGCGGCCTTGGATTCGCCCCTTCGGCTAACATAGGCGATAAGCACTCGGTCTTCGAGCCGGCCCATGGCTCCGCCCCTGATATCGCGGGCAAAGGCATCGCGAACCCGACGGCGGCGGTACTGGCAGGAGCCATGATGCTCAGGCATTTGGGCATGGCAGAACCCGCTACGAAAGTGGAGAAGGCGGTGGAAGGATTTTATTCCGCAGGGCACCTGACTATGGATCTAGGCGGCAGGCACGGCTCCTCATCATTCACTGAACACACAATTGAGATCCTCGAGGGGAGAAGAACGACCTAGAGGGCGTTCTTGTTCGATGAGCCGAACATGCTCCTCAGGCCCTTGAACTCACACATGATGTAGTCTCCCAGTGAACCAAGCGAGTAGGATTCTATGTACTTTGAATAGCGAATGACTACCAAGGCGAAGGAACAAAGCACAAGAAGCATCGCCTCAATGGATGAGAAGTTGCCCAAGAAAGTCTCCTCGGCATAGTCCATGGATACGTGCACTGCCCAGAACACAAGCGGGACGGCCATGACTGTTGCGAAGCTCATCGGGACCACCGCTCCGAGCGCCATAGGGCTGTGGAACAGTGACTTCCACTGTCCTCCAGGGTTCGTGAGCGTGCTCCAATCCGCCAGGGGTCGAAGGCCGTTCGCTTGAGCGTACGAACCCAGACCGATCAGATGGTCGAGGTCAATGAACACTCCGAAAACCATCGCGATGAACGCGTTGTTCCTGTCCAGAGAGAGAAGCTGAATCAGAAGCAGGCTGACGGCTATGTGTGTCACAGTTAGCATCGGTCACCGTTCTGGGGAGGTTTGTTGAATATCTAGGGCAACAGTATATTTTGATTTTGGCGCAACGGCGAGTATCGATCCCAGCGGGAGAGACGAAGACTCCGAAGGCCGTGAGGGAACTGCAGCCTCCAGATGGGGACGAAAGTGGTGCGGGGGCTGAGATTTGAACTCAAGGACTCCTGCGAGACCAGACCCTCAATCTGGCGCCGTTGACCGGGCTTGGCTACCCCCGCATTGAACTGCTGGATAAGCGACCGTATGTGATTCTTGATTAAAGGCTTTCGCCGAGCAGTGGCATGACCCACATGAAGGACTACGAGCTGCGGTTACCCTGCGCCCCTTACACGACGTTGACTGGGACGGAGCCCTTGCCCACTACCTAAATACTTGATATCAATTCAGGAATCAAGTTCATTCAGACGTTCACGCGTCCAAGCAGATGGCGACAAAGAAAGAGTGACCAACATGATAGGATTTCCGAAAGGCAAAGTGGCGTTTCAGATGATCCAGAAGAAAGATCTGGACTCACTTCATTGGGGAACGCTGGACGTGCTCGAGAACGCAGGTATCAAGGTCTTCAGCAAAGAGTGCCTGAAGCTGCTCGAGGACGCAGGTGCTTCCGTCAACTACAAGACCAGCAACGCGAAGATTCCGGGGAACCTCGTGGAGGAGGCCATTCACAAAGCCAAGAAGAACATAACTTTGTGCGCCCGGACCCCCAAGTACGACGTTGTCCTGGACGGAAGGCGAGTATACTGCACCACGGACGGAAATGGCACGAGCGTAATGGACTTCAACACGGGGAAACGCAGAATGTCCACGAGCGAAGACCTCGCCATGGTCGGCAAGGTCGCAAATGCGCTTGACTCGGCCCATATCTTCTGGCCATGCGTGAGCTGCCAGGACGTGCCTGACTACATCAGGCATGTGGTGGACCTCAAGGTGGCACTCTCAAGCATTGAGAAACACGTCCAGATCGAGACGACGAGTCACAGGAGGGAGGCGAAATGGCTCATCGAACTTGGGGCCGCGCTAGCGGGCGACGAGAAGGCGCTGAGGCGAAGACCTATCTTCTCCTCCATGCACTGTCCGTTCTCGCCTCTGCAGCTCGATGGAGGATCCACGGAGGGCGCACTCGTGCTCGCCAGAGCCGGCGTGCCGATATCGTTCTATGGAATGCCACAGGCTGGAATAACCGGGCCGGTCACCTTAGCCGGCTCGATCATCGTGAACAACGCGGAGGTCCTTGCAGGGTTGACGATGGCACAGCTCACAGCGCCAGGATCTCCATTCATGTACGGCACGGGAGGTGCCGCATTCGATATGAGAACGATGACCTGGGCCGGAGGCGGTCCGGAGAGGGCGTTGATCTCGGCAGGCGCGGGAGAGCTCGCGCATCACTACGGGTTCTCGATACTGTGCGGCGGCATAGTCACCTCAGCCAAACTCCCGGGACCGCAGGCATGCTATGAGAAGATGTCGAGCGGTCTTCCGCAGTTCTACGCGGGCTGCGACATGATCGCGGGACTCGGCCTGCTCGACGATGTTACGATGCTGTCGTACGAGCAGATGGTCATAGATGACGAGATGGCTAGGATAATGGCCCGGCTTGCGTTCGGAGTCACTGTGGACGACGACCACATGGCGATTGACCTGATCAAGAAGGTCGGCCCAGGAGGAAGCTTTCTGCCTGAGAGGCACACGATGCAATGGCTCAACAAGGAGCACTTCATGACGGACATCACGGACAGGCGGACTGGTGAGTCGTGGGAAGCGGACGGCAGGAAATCCGTTGTGGACCGGGCAAGGGAGAAGGTCAAGAAGATAATGAAGGAGCACGTGGTATCCCCGATCCCCTCGGATACTGAACGGGACTTCGAGGCGATAGTCGAGAGGGCCGACAAGGACATCAAGGAACACGGCCTTGCCTAGGCGTCGGTGCCTGGAGGAGACAGGCGCTTGCAATAGGCCAATCGGGTTGGGATCCCACCTGCACCGAAATCGATTCGAGAGATGATGAAAAGTGGTTCCGCTTGAACTGATACGGGAATTCGAGAGACAGATGACGGCGTTGCGCATAGGCAACACCCCCATGAAGCGAGCTCAGAAGCTGGAGAAGAAGCTCGGTGTCCGGAGACTGCATCTCAAGCTGGAAGGGGAGAACCCGTCAGGGACCCACAAGGACAGGGCGGCGCTCATACATGCACTCGATGCGCGAAAGCAGGGGTTCACGACCTACACTGCGGTCAGCTGTGGCAATTACGGCGCAGCCCTTGCTTACGTGGCAGAGAAGCTGAGCATCGACGCGGTCGTATACGTCCCCAAGAGCTTCGCCTCTCCGAGAAGGGCGGACATCATTTCCTTAGGAGGCAAGGTCGTTGATGTCGACGGGGGGTACGAGGATGCCCTGAGGAAGTCCGCAGAGGACGCCTACAGGAACCACTGGTACAACGCGAATCCCGGCGGAGAGCACAAAGAGCTTGGCCTGTTCGCTTACATGTACATAGCCAAGGAGATCGCGAAGGAACTCGGGAGACAGCCGGACTGGGTTTCTGTCCCAGTCGGGAACGGCACATGCATTGGCGGGATCTGGCGCGGTTTCCAGTCCATGAGCATGAAGCCGCGCGTACTTGGTGTCTCCAACAACAACTCAGCGATCCACGGGCTTGCCATGGGCGCCAAAGAGCCGGTCATGCTCCCCGATCTCAAGATCACGGAGATCAACGAGCCGTTGGCCGACAACTTCCTCACAGAGGCAGAGGAGGTAATCGCTGCTGTGATTGACTCCAACGGGGCGGGCGTAGAAGTCCCTGATGACGAACTTGTGAAGGCTTCGAAGGTCATCATGAGTGAAGAAGGGCTGGACATTCTCCCGGCTTCGGCGGGGGCCGTCTGGGGCATAAGCCAGCTGGACTCCAGAAACCACGTGTTCGTCGCAGTCCTGACCGGCAGGGGACACCCTAGGACATAACGGGATTGACCGCCTCGCGCGATGTACACATGTGAACATGGCATCGTGCACTGGCCAGATTTAGCCAAGATTTTAATAGCGGCTGGACGATTGCGACCGCCGATGCGAGCTTCCGCTGGACAAGACTGCTTGGTTCCTATTCTAGTCGTCCTAGGGGTCCTTGTCGACCTGCGGAACTTGCGCCCGTGATGGACCTTAGTCCTCTGTGACGTGTCCGCGCGGGCGAATGGAGGAGTGTGCAAAGGATGAAAGGTGCGAAGGCTGCCGTGGAGTTGCTCGAGAAGCATAACGTAAAGGTGATGTTCGGCATTCCAGGCGGCGTTCTGCTCCCGTTCTACGATGAGCTCTTGCAGTCGAACATAAGGCACATTCTCGTCAGGCACGAACAGTGCGCGGGGCACATGGCCGATGGGTTCGCAAGGGTCTCCAAGAAGCCGGGGGTGTGCGTGGCAACCTCAGGTCCTGGAGCCACGAACCTGGTCACCGGTGTGGCCACGGCATTCATGGACTCGTCCCCCGTGATCGCCATCACCGGCCAGGTGGCCACAGGAGTCCTCGGTAATGATGCGTTCCAGGAGGCAGACTCATTCAGCCTCATGATGCCGGTGACAAAGCACAATTTCAGAGTAACGGATCCAAGGGATCTCGCGGATACCATCAAGAAGGCATTCCTCATCGCGACGACTGGAAGATTCGGTCCCGTCCATGTGGACATACCTGTTGACATATTCCATGCTGAGATAACGAAAGAAGAGATGGATAGAGAGATACGGATACCCAAGCCGAAGAAGAACCTGTCGGGGCTCCTCGACGCGATCAAGCTGCTCGAAAGGGCAGAGAGGCCGACCATCATGGTCGGAGGAGGCGTGGCGTGGTCTCAGGCAGGGCCGGAAATCGTCCGGCTGGCGGAGATGCTCATGGCCCCGATTGTGACGACGCTTATGGCGAAAGGATCCGTCCCCGAGGACCATCCTCTGGTCCTGGGGGTCTGCGGCATGCACGGGAGGCAGGTGGCCAATTATGCGCTCAACAACTGCGATGTGCTTCTGGCCATAGGCACCCGGTTCAGCGACAGGGTTACAGGGAAGCTGAGCGAGTTCGGCTCCAAGACGAAGGTCGTACATGTCGACATCGACTCTTCCGAGATCGGCAAGAACGTCAAGGGCAGAGTCGGGCTGGTGGGAGATGCTTGGACCGTCGTGAACGCGCTCATCGCCGGCCTCCAGATGCGGAAGAAGCCAAACACCTGGAAGAACAGGATCCTGGAGCTGAACAAGGAATGCTCGTGCGACTACAACCTCAGGTCTGACCCCATCAAGCCGCAGAAGGTGATCTACGAGCTCTCGAAGAACCTTCCCGATGACGCGATAGTCACGACGGAGGTGGGGCAGAACCAGATGTGGGCGCTTCATTTCTACAAATGCTACGGCAAGCGCATGTTCATCACCTCTGGAGGGATGGGCACGATGGGGTTCGGATTCCCGGCCGCCATAGGCGCGAAGGTTGCGAAGCCCGATGTGGTCGTTGCCGACATCGCGGGCGATGGCAGTCTTCAGATGGTGTCTCAGGAGTTCGCGACGGCGGTCGAGAACGACATACCCGTCATGATCTGCCTGTTGAACAACGGGTGGCTGGGCATGGTCAAGCAGTGGCAGAAGCTGTTCTACGGTCAGAGGTACATGGCCTCGAAATTCGCGGGCACGACTCCTGACTTTGTGAAGCTCGCAGAGGCGTACGGAGCGGAAGCGATAAGAGTCGAGAGGCACTCCGAGATCGCCGAGGCCGTCAAGCGGGGAGTGAAGGCGGAGGTTCCGATGCTGATTGATTTCATGGTCGACCCAGAGGAGGACGTCCTTCCGATGACTCCGCCTGGGAAGACGAGCGTAGACACTATCAAGGGTAGATGCATGTGGAAAGGCGGGGTGTGCTGAATGGAAGTCATGATGCTGCTGGTCCACGACCAGCCCGGAGTAATGCAGCGTGTCATGGGAGAATTCAACAGGAAACGGATAAACGTCGAGACGATCGTCGTCGGCAAGTGCGAGATGCCTGGACGAGCTAGGATCGTGCTTTCGATAGAAGACAAGGAGAAGGCGCTCGGCGTGATCGAACACCTGAGGGCGCTGCAAGAAGTCATCGAGGCGGACCTCGTGGACCAGAATAGACACGAGGCTTACGCACTCATGTGCAGCAAGGAAGGAGTATGCAGAGTCACAGGCTCTGTTGAAGAAGTCGACTCAGTCGTGAGGAAGAGCCAACCTGAGAAGTACATCCAGGCGATGAACGCAATATGAGCACTAGGAGCTGAGCAGACATGGCCAAGATATTCTACAACAAGAACGCGGACCTGAAGGTCCTGAAGGGCAAGAAAGTGGCAGTCATAGGGTACGGGATACAGGGCAGGGCACAGTCCCTCAACCTGCGAGACAGCGGAGTGGATGTCGTCCTTGGCCTCAACCTCAAAGACGAGACCTGGAAGAGAGCCAAAGCGGACAAGATGAAGATCATGAGTGCCGCGGACGCGGTCAAGAGTTCGGACATTGTGATGATGCTGATCCCGGACGAGGTCCAGAAGGAAGTCTACGACAAGTATGTGGGACCGAGCCTCAGAGCGGGGATGGTCCTTGATTTCGCGCACGGATTCAACATACATTTCAAGAGAATCGTCCCGCCCAAGAACATCGATGTGATCATGGTGGCGCCGAAAGGGCCGGGCGCTTTGGTGAGAGAGACCTACCTGGCAGGCATCGGCGTGCCAGCACTGATCGCCGTTTATCAAGACCACTCAGGGAAGGCCAAGAAGGTCGCGCTGGCAATTGCCAAGGGATTGAAGGCTACGACCAGAGGCGTGATCGAGACGACCTTCAGGGAGGAGACCGAGACGGACCTGTTCGGCGAGCAGGTTGACCTCTGCGGCGGCGCCAGCGCCCTTATCAGAGCCTCGTTCGATGTCCTGATCGAGGAGGGCTATCAGCCAGAGATAGCCTACTTCGAGGTTCTTCACGAGTTGAAGCTGATCATAGACCTTGTCCAGAAGGGAGGAATCGAGGGGATGTGGGACGGGGTTTCGAATACTGCGGAGTACGGCGGCAGGACGCGTGGGCCGGTCATAATCGACGACCGCGTCAAGGACAGGATGAGAAAGGCCCTCAGGGACATCCAGTCAGGTGACTTCGCCAGGGAATGGGTGTCCGAGTACGAGTCCGGAATGCCAACCCTCACAAAGCTGAGAAACGAAGGCGAGAGCTCCAAAATCGAGAAAGTCGGGAAGTCGATCAGAAAGATGTTCGAGTGATGAGCATCTATGGATTGTCACCTGCCCAAGGGCGTAAGAGTCGGCAAGTTCCGCAAGGGCAAATCTGTCATCATGGGAACGGTCAGGGGAGACAAGGTAGTGGAAATCAGGGCTTCCTCGGTGCTCGACATTCTGGAAGGTGGCCTGAAGGAGACTTCAAAAACACACGTTCTCTCAGAGCTCGACATACTCCCTCCTGTCGACCGACCCTCCAAGATTATCTGCATAGGGCTCAACTACCGGAGTCACATCAGGGAGATGAAATGGGAGACGCCCAAGGTCCCAATCATATTCTCGAAGCCGTCGTCGTCCATCATCGGCCCGGACGAAGACATAGTGCTCCCGGATGTCTCGGTAAGGGTCGACTACGAAGGTGAGAGCGCCATCGTGATCAGCAGAAGGGCACACCATGTGGAGAACGGTTCTGGTCACGTCCTGGGATACACATGCTTGAACGATGTCACAGCGAGGGATCTGCAGAAAGCGGACCCTGACTGGACTCGTGCGAAGGGGTTCGACACTTTCGCCCCGATGGGCCCTTTCATAAGCGGAAGCTGTCCGAAGAGAGTAGCGACGCGGCTGAACGGAAAGACCGTACAAGACGCGCCGCTCTCCGATCGCGTCTTCGACGACAAGGCTCTCGTTGAATATGTGTCCAGCGTGATGACCCTAGAGCCTGGGGACGTCATAGCCACTGGGACCCCCTCTGGGATATCCCAGATGAAGGCGGGTGACGTCGTCGAGGTGGAGCTAGACAGCGTCGGCATACTCAGGAATAAAGTAGTAAAATCACCATAGACCAGAAGAGGAGATGATTCGGGCATGCAGATTCAGCCAACCGACAAGATCTGGAAGAACGGCGCTCTTATACCGTGGAAGGATGCGACGGTCCATGTTCTCACTCACGGACTCCATTATGGGACGGGTGCCTTCGAGGGAATCCGCTGCTACAACACGGTCAAGGGACCGGCTGTGTTCAGGCTGAGAGAGCATATGGACCGCCTACACAAATCGTGCAAGTCAATCAATCTGAGCCTGCCGTACACAATCGACCAGCTTTGCGCGGCGGCGAAAGAGACAGTAAGGGCGAACAAGCTGGACGCCTGTTACATTCGGCCAATCGCATTCTATGGCGTCTCCGGCATAGGGGTCAATCCGCTTGGCTATCCGATGGAAATGTTCATCGTCGTCTTCCCGATGGGAGCCTACCTGGGCGATGAGGGGCTAAGGAACGGAATAAGAGTTCACACGTCCTCCTGGCACAGGGTTACCAGTGGCTCTGTTCCCGCAACCGCGAAGGTGTGTGGCAACTATCTGAACAGTGCGCTCGCGGTGATGGAAGCGAAGCTCAACGGCTTCGACGAAACCATCATGCTAAACGATCTGCACATGGTAGCCGAGGGATCTGGAGAGAACATATTCATGGTGAGAGGCGGAAAGGTCATCACGCCTCCTCTTAACGCGGGCATCCTTCCAGGAATCACGAGGGACTCGATCATGAGCCTTGCCCAGGACATGGGCTACTCAGTGGTTGAGCAGAACTTTGTGAGAAGCGAGATGTATCTCGCAGACGAATTGTTCTTCACGGGAACCGCCGCTGAGGTGACGCCGATACGTGAGGTCGACAGGAGACCAGTGGGAGATGGCAAACCGGGTCCGATCACTAGAGCGATTCAGAGCGCCTTCCTGGACATCGTGAAGGGAAAAAAGGAGAAGTATCTGTCCTGGCTCGATTTCGTGAAGTAGAATATCCCGACAGCAATCATTAAATACCGCGGACGACCTTTATTCGTCTGACGATTGTCATACGCTGGGATGGGACGAGCATGACGCTGTCAAGGATAATTGAGCTCGTGAGCCAGGCGGAGAGCGAAGGGATCACACTCGCGGAGATGATCTCCAAAAGCATGTCCTCCGAACAGATTGATGTGGCAAGCATGGAGCTTGCTGAAGAGCTGAGCAATAACTTCGAGAATATCGAAAGCTACATGAGCGATGTAGAAGTACCCAGTCTGGAGGATATTGCGGCTCTCGATGACGGCTCCTTGGTTCAGATAGTGTAATGGAACCAGTTGAAGTGTCAGACACGCGGTCCCAACACCATCGATATTCGGTTCATGGGTAGCCCATGGACTAGTCCTTCTTCTGTAGGATCCGGTTCTCCAGGTCAATTACATCGAAGCTGTTCCTTGGAGCCCCCATCAGGGTTTCGGTCTGGCCAAGCATGAGGTAGCCGCCCTTCCTGAGCGCCTCATACATGTTCATAGTCACGCTGTCGTGCATTTCCCGGGAGAAGTAGATCATGACATTCCGGCAGACTATCGCATCAAAATACTTCGAGCTTGGCTTGTCCAGCAGGTTCTCTCTGGCGAACCTGACACCCTTGTGCAGGCGTTCGGACACTTCGTAGCCATCACGGCAAGGGACGAAGTACTCTCTCAGCAGTTTGTCCGGGATCCCTCGCACTTCGTGTTTCGTGTAGATGCCGTCCTTGGCCTTGTCCAAGGCGGACACCGAGATATCCGTCCCGACGACGGCCGTCAGGAAGGGAAAAGCGCTATTCATCTTCTTCGTCTCCTCAAGAATGCACATGGCTACAGTGTACGTCTCTTGGCCAGTGGCGCACCCCGCGCTCCATATCCTGAGTATCCCTCCTCCGTTTGACTTCGATTCTATCAGAGGCTTCACAACATTCGCAGAGAATGAGTCCCAGGCACCCTTGTCTCTGAAGAACTCAGTAACGTTTATCGACAGGGCCGCGAGCAGCTGGCTCGTCTCCTCGTCGCTGTCAGACAGTAGCCTGAGGTAGCGGTCAAACTCGTAGACGCCAGTTCTACCCAGGCGCTTCTTGATGCTTCTCAAGACGAAACCCTGTGTGTAGCCAGTTAGGTCCAGGCCCCTGGTCTTGAAAAGATGCCGCATTATCTGCGAGACGAACTGCTCCTCGGAAATCTCCATCTGACTGATGGATGGTCGTCTGGCTAGTTATTCCTTCCCCAGCAGATCGGCTACTTGAACACGTCCCCCTTCTGTGGCAATCAAAGTTGAATCTGGAGACGACATATATTAATAATATCAAATCCGATTTTGACGGTTGAAGGTCCTTCCCGAACGAGACTGAACTCCAGTCCTGATGCCAGGGCCTCCAGGTCAGTTAGGTGAGTATATTGAGGTTTAATCTGACGGCCAAGCTAATCGCTTGGGTACTCGGTCTGTCGTTGGTCCCGATTGCACTCGTAGCCTATTTCGCGATCAGCGGCGAGTATTCCATACAGGAAGACGCCAAAGTGATTCGCGAAGAGTCCCTCGTAACGATCGACTTCATCGCTCAGGGTGCTAATAACCTGACTGCGATGCAAGCCAACGTCGCGCTTTACTTGCTGACTCAGGACTTTAGCGTGTCAAACACTGTTGAGGACAATAGGCAGAGTGTCGACTCCTTCGTCCAGGAGTATGAAAGGACATACAGCATGAGCCAGCTCCCGGGAATTTACGCCATAGTCGTCGGCGAAGGGCGTCAGGATTTGCTTGATATGGAAGCCGAGATTCACGACAACATCGATTCAGAATGGACGGCGTACAAGGCAGACTGGAGGGACATAATAGATCTCCTTCCCTCCTCTGACCCAAACGTGACAGCTGCCGCGTTCAGTGCTGGAGCCAATGCCTCAATGCGCATGACTGACATTGTCTCCCAGGTCGCGTCGTTGATCTCCGTCAATAGAGAAGCGTCAGGGCTTGTCAACGACGTGATTGATGAAACGATTCGCATGACAATCTACTGGACGCTCTTGGGTTCGGTAGCAGTTGGCGCAGTCGCAGCGGTGTTCGCCATGATATCATCCACGCTCATCACCAAGCCAATAGTCGCGGTATCCAGGACTGCCAAGACAATAGCTGATGGCAACTTCAGGACGCGCCTTGATATGAGAGTCAGCAAAGACGAGATTGGCGATCTGGTCCGGTCCATGAACATGCTGATCGACAATACTTCCGAGCCGCTGATCACCCTTACCGAGAGTGCTCAGGCTATTGCCGCCGGAGATCTGTCCAGGGAAATCAACATCTCAGGCAAGGGAGACATGGCGAAGCTCGTTGAGTCGTTCAAGAAGATGAAGGACAACCTTCTGAATCTCAACAAGGAGATACAGGGCGCTTCAGAATCGCTTAGGGAATCATCGTCCGCGCTTGCAGAGACGGTTGGACAGATGACTCAAAACACCCAACAGGTGTCCAATTCCGTCGCCCAGGCTTCAAAGAGCACTCAGCTGGAGTCGAGCAAGATTGACGAGATGGTCAAGATGCTGGCCGAACAGACAAAGGCCATCTACGATGTAGTCCAGAGCGCTCAGAACGCTGCAGGGGCATCAGCAAACGCCAGCGAGGTCGCACAGAACGGGAGCAAGTCGGCTCAGAACTCGCTGGAGAGGATGAACTCTCTGCTCAAGAACGTCGAGAGCACATCTGACGCAATGAAGCTCCTTTCAAAGAAATCCAAGGAGATATCGCAGATAGTCCTCATAATCACGAACATCGCGCATCAGACGAATCTGTTGTCTCTCAACGCTGCTATCGAGGCTGCAAGAGCCGGAGAGCAAGGCCGCGGATTCGCAGTTGTAGCTGACGAGGTCAGGAAGCTTGCAGAGGGATCACGCAAGGCCGCCAGCCAGATCCAGCTGCTGATAGAGCAGGTAGAGCACGACATCGATGAGACGACTCAGAAGATGGATCACACGATGGTCGACGCAAACGAAAGCGCTCGAACGATCTCTGACTCCTTGAAATCCCTTGAGGATATTGCTGCGACTGTCGAAGAGACGGCTGCGATGGTGGAGGAGATCAGCGCGTCGACTGAGGAGCAGAAAGCTCTGACTGAGAGTCTCGCGAAATCGTTGGACGAAGTCGCCACGATAGCGCGGGACAACACGACCACCTCAGAAGGAATCTCGGTGTCCTCGGAGAACCTCGCTGCGGGCATGGAGGAGCTCACCGCTTCTGCTCACGAATTGGCCGAACTTACGCGCAAGCTATCTGAATTGACCAAGCAGGTGGAGACCGCCAACGGCATTCAGAGCAAGGGGAAGTGAGAGGTCCTGCGCGCTTCAAAGGAGATGAAGTGAATTGATGTCAGGAAGCGATCTCAAACAGCTGGTCGTCTTCAGGCTCGGGAACGAGGAGTACGGCTTTGACATCTCGAAGGTGAGGGAGATCCACGCCATGCAAGACATCGCAAAGGTCCACGGCTCAGCAGGATACATAGAGGGCGTAGTGAATCTCCGAGGCAGGCTACTGACGGTCATCAGCCTGCGGAAGCGATTCGGGATGGAGCGCAAAGCCCCGGAGGGCGGTGTGTCGAAAATCATCGTCATCGACGCACCCGATGCGCCTGTCGGCTTCGTGGTAGATGAGGTGCTCGAAGTGGCCAGGATCAGCAAGGAGAATGTCGAAGACGCGCCCCACTATGTGAAGAAGAGCATCGAAGCAGACTACATCCTCGGCATAGCTAAGGTAGAAGGCCGACTCATCACTATCATCGATCCTGTCAAGGTTCTAGAGCTATCAGGCGACGTCGAGGATAGCAACGGAGGTGTCGGAAGTGGCTAAGATCCTGGTCGTGGACGATTCAGAGTTCATGCGCAAGGTACTGAGGAACATTCTCGAAGCAGGCGGACACAAGGTGATCGAAGCGAAAAGCGCTGACGAAGCCTTCGAGAGATTCTCAAAAGACCATGCAGACGTCATCACCATGGATATCGTGATGCCGGACAAGGACGGCATCGAGGCCGTGAAGCGATTGAGGGACTTCGACGTCAAAGTCAAGATTATCATGATCTCCGCGCTCGGACACCAGAAGACCGTCATGAGGTCTCTGGAGGCCGGGGCCGTTGATTTCATCATCAAGCCCTTCACGGCGGACGACGTCCTCGAGTCAGTGAACGCAGTGCTACAGATGGAAATGTGAGAGGTGGGCGATGGCGGGCAGGGTTAAGGTCCTCATCGTCGACGACAGCGCATACATGAGAGTCGTCCTCAAGGACATGTTGGAGTCCGACTCGGACATCACCATCGTGGGCGCTGCCAAAGACGGAGTGGAGGGGGTTGACAAGACCAAACTGCTCTCACCAGATGTGGTCCTACTCGACATACAGATGCCCAGAATGGACGGTGTGGCCACGCTTCAGAGAATCATGAAGGAATGCCCGACAAGGGTGATCATGCTGAGCGCGATGGACAAGATGGACGGGCAACTCCCGCTTCGAGCACTGGAGCTGGGAGCAGTCGATTTCATTTCAAAGCCCAGTGGGCCAGTGTCGATCGACATTGTGAACTACCGCGAGAGAATCATTGAGATAGTGAAGGCATCATCGAGCGCACGAGTCGATGTACTCAAGAAGGCCAGGGCTCCCCTCCCGAGCAAGATAAGACCGCCCAGAAGGGAACAACTTAACGGGTTCAAGGCGATCGTCCTGGGAGCCTCGATCGGTGGCCCCCGAGCCTTGGAGGTGATTTTCGCGGCTCTGCCCAGAGAGCTGCCAGCGCCGTTTTTCATTGTCCAGCACATACCGGGGGAGTTCTCAGACATCTTCGCGAGGAGGCTTGATTCAGCGCAGGGTCCCAAGGTGGTCCTCGCATCCGAAGGTCAGAAGGTGGAGAGAGGAATTGCCTATCTCGCCCCCGGTGGCAAGCATTTGAAACTCGGCTGGCGAGGAGCGACTTCACTCGTGACAAAGCTCGATGACGGAGACCCGGTGAACTTCGTGAAACCATCCGCCGACGTGTTGTTCGCAAGCGCAGCAGAATGCCTAGGGGAAAGAGTCCTCGCTATTGTCCTGACTGGCATGGGTCGCGACGGCACTGAAGGAGCTAAGGCAATCGTAGCCGCTGGTGGGAAAGTCATCGCACAGGACGAGGACAGTTGCGTCGCTTTCGGAATGCCTGGCTCTGTATGTGAAGCGGGTGCTGCGACCAAGGTGCTTGCCTTGGAAGAGATACCGAAAGAGATCATCAAATTCCTCGAGGAGTGATTCGAGTGCCGAAAGAGTTCGACATGAACAAGTACGCGCAACTGTTCATCTCGGAGTCGCGAGAGCTGCTCCGGTCGATCAACAGCCTTGCCATCGAACTCGAGAAGGACCCGGAGAAGAAAGAAACAGTCGACCAGATGTTCAGGGATTGCCACACAATCAAAGGCATGGCCGGAATGATGAACGTCGTGGCAGCTACTGAACTCTCTCATGCCCTTGAGGACGTCCTGGGGTCGGTCAGGGATGGCAAGCTCAAAGCGAACAGCGCAATCATTGACGGCGTCCTCAAAGCTCTTGATGCGATCGAGGTCATGGTCGGTTCGTTCGAGAAGAACGAGCCGGCCAAGGAGAACCCCGAACTCGTCGAAATGCTGAAATCACTCTTGACGGCGGCCCCGCCTTCTCCGCTTCAGCCTCCATCGAAGGAGAAAACAAAGGCAAAGGGGAGGCAACGCAAAGCGGAGACAACTGCCATCAAGATCAAACTCGGGCGCAGATGTTCCTTGCCTTCCGCCAGAGCTGTCGTCATACTGAAGGAGTTGAGCAGGGGGGCAGAGATTCTTGAGACGAATCCGACCGAGGATGAGATTGAGCGCGAACAATTCTTCGAGACTTTGACCGTGGTCGTCGAGCCGGGGCCCAAGTTCAATGAAGCGTCTGAGCGCGTTTTCTCGATGATCGACGTTGAGGAAATGACCACTGGACTGACAAGCGAGCCGATTGAGAAATGGCATCGCCAGGTCAAGCAGGCGCCCACAACCGCGACAATGGAGACAGCGCACGCACAGACCGTCAAAGTGAGCATGGACAGGCTGGACAATCTCCTGGACGACGTCGGCGAACTTGTTATTGGTCGGAGCAGACTGGTGGAGAAGGCATCGGTGGCCGAGGACTTCGAGCTGCAAGAGATATCCTCGCTGATAGACAAACTGACCGCGGACATACAGTCCAAAGTCCTCACGATTAGGCTGATCCCCCTAGACGTTGTCATGAACCGTTTCCCACGGATGGTCAGGGACCTGTCAAAGAGCCAAGACAAGGAGGTGGAGCTCGTTGTTGAAGGTGGTGGGATTGAGCTTGACAGGACCGTCGTTGACAAAGTCACTGAGCCCATGATGCACCTCCTGCGGAACTGCATCGACCACGGAATTGAGACGGGGGAAGAGCGGATTAGGCTCGGAAAGCATCAGAAGGGCCTGATAAGAATCGTCGCCTCAAGACAACAGGACCATGTCTTGATAGAAGTCTCGGATGACGGGCGCGGGATAGATTACGACAGGATTCGAAATACGGCGGTCGAACGAGGGGTCATGACCGCTCAGCAAGCGGAATCCGCGACAGGCAAGGAACTCATAGGACTCCTGTTCAAACCGGGATTCTCCACGAAGACCGAGGTAACCCAGGTATCCGGCAGAGGCGTCGGTCTGGATGTCGTCAAGAAGAGCGTCGAGGATCTTGGTGGCAACATCGTCGTGACATCATCGAAGGGGGCGGGCACAACGTTCTCTCTTTGGCTTCCGTTCACCCTTGCAATCATCGAAGCGATGCTCGTCGGCATCGCAGATCAGACCTATGCGGTACCTATGAGCGCGATAGTCGAATCACACAAGTTCGAAACTGAGGAAGTGAAATTCATCAGAGCGAGGGAGGTCGTCCAGCTCAGGGGAGAGGTGCTGCCCCTGATCCGAATGCGGAACTTCTACGGCGTGGGCGACCAGAAGGAGCTTGGCCCCATCAACGCCCTTGTCGTTCAGAGCAGGGACAAGCGAGCTGCCCTTGTTGTGGACGATCTTATTGGACACCAACAGATTGTCGTGAAATCGTTGGACAAGCGTCTGAACAGGGTCAAGGGGATATCTGGGGGAACGATACTCGGCAGCGGAAGGATAGCGCTGATAGTCGACGTTGACACAATACTCGGAGGATAGTAGAATGGGCGATGATCACGCGGGCAGAGTCCTGGAAACGATAAGAGAGTTCGCGAACATCGGGGCAGGAAGCGCCGCGACTGCGCTATCATCATTGCTCGACCTTGAACTAATGAACGAGGTGACGGCATGCAGCATTCTACCTCTCGCGAACGTCACCGACTGGCTAGGAGGACCAGAGCAAGTCGTCGCAGGCTCCTACACCCAGCTCTGTGGGGACCTAAAGAGCGGGATCCTCGTGATACTTCCTGAGCATTCGGCAAAAACGCTTCTGGAGCATCTCACCAAGGAGGAAGTCGATTTTTCGAATCTTACCAACATCCAGAGATCCGCCCTTAAGGAAGTGGGGAACATCTGTCTCTGCTGGTATCTGATAGCCGTCTCCAAAATGGTCAACATAGACATGATACCGTCGCCACCGGACGCAACAGTTGACCTTCTCGGAGCGGTCCTGGACATGCCATTGGCGACTCTAGGCGCCAAGGTCGACACCGTTCTCGCAGTTCACACTTGTTTCAAAGGGATAGACCGGGAATTCGAGGGCTATTTCCTGATGTTGCCCGAGGAGTCGACACTGAGGCTGATACTGGACAGAATGGGAGAGCCAAAAGGATGACCGAGCTGAGGGCGGTGGGGATCGGTCAGATCATCATAGTCAGAGCGCCAGAACCGCTGGCCTGCATAGGTCTCGGCTCATGCGTGGCTGTGATCATGTACGATCCCGTGACCAAGCTGGGCGGAATTGTGCACGTTCTTCTTCCGAAAGCTCCAACTAACAATCCAGATAACCCCGAGAAATACGCGGACACTGGAACAAAGAAGCTTCTGCAGGAGATGCTGACCAGGGGCGCCCGCAAGGAAAGGATAATCGCCAAGCTCGTGGGAGGCGCTCAGATGTTCCCCGGCATGAACCTCTATGTCAAGGACATAGGCAAGGCGAATTGCGCGGAGGTCTGGAGAGTTCTCCACGAGCTCAGAGTGAAGGTTGTCGCGGAAGATATCGAAGGTTCGAGAGGACGATCAGCCTTCCTGGATACCAACACGGGAAGGGTCACGATCAAGTCCGCATTCGCAGATAAAAGGATCATCTGACTGGATCCGTCTGGTTCGTTGACACAGAAAGTCTTTTGTATTTGCTCGAGTCTAGTAGCTCCTCGCCAGGAGAAGGCGGATGGCTGACGGTAGGCTTGCGTTCATCGCGAGCCGGCTGAGGAAAGTCCCCTCTCCATGAGAAAGTGGGCTGCCAGAGCAGCAGGGCGAGAGTCCTGGCAAGGGCGCAGAAACGACACAGCCTCGGGATCAAGTCATGATTCCTCTGTGGATGAAGTCTCTCGAGGATTTGGTGAAACGGCGACTCCCCACTGGAGCAAGCTCAAACGGCCGAATCGATCTCTCATCGTCGGCGGGTAGAGTGCAATAGTCGGATGCCGTCACCGTTGAAAAACGGGAACAGAAAGGGGCTTATGTCCTTCACCTGGCACTGTTCAAGTCTTCTTATTCAATCAATCAGGACGTAACAAGACTTCTGTCGCCCAGTTGCGAAAAGCCCATAGGGGAGGAAAGGCGATAAGGACACTGGGAATGGGTCTTGAAGACCGGTTGGAAGATAGTCATTGTTGTGGTCATTATCGCCGCGACAATCACCTTCGCGAGCTTGTTCTATTTCATTTGGAACGGATTTTCAGGCACCGGCCCGATGATCCCCTCGGTTGCCACCAGCAAGGCGCCTGTGACGGGCGGTTGGCAAATCAACATCCTGGCAATCTCGCACACCGTTTCCTGGGACGACATCAAGGTGCAACTAGACGACGGGACTGACTCCGTTGGATGGAGCATCAAGGCAGCCGACCTTGATGGGGGCTTCAACATCACGGCGTCCTATGCCACAAAGCTCCTTGGCACATTGTCCGTGGTCTTGACTGTCACTGACAATAGCGGCAACGGCTTCGTAAGTTCAACGAACTACCTCACGCTCACCGCGAATCCAGCGTTCTCCTCGGCAACGACTTACTCAGCAGTCCTGATTTACGAGCCCGTTGGTGGTCCGATGCCTGGTGGCGTAACATTCACAGGGGTTTGAGCCTCGGAAAAGACCATAGGGAAGTAAGCTCAATGCCACCTCCGGAGGAATGGCGATGGTAGACGCTTCTCTGGTATTGGATGCGATAGTGGCGGTGAGCATAGCTGCAGGCGCGTTGTTCACAATCTATCAGCTGCAGATTATGGCACGAGATAGACAGACCGAGTTCATCATGCGAGTGAGTGAATTTGTTTGTAGTGAGGAGTTTCAGAAGCCGTTGTGCAAGCTATGGGCGACCAAGGCTGAAGACTCCGAGGCACTTGAGAAGGAGGTATCGTACACAGGGCTCTCTATGATTGCTGACTACTTCGACGCACTGACAGACCTTGTCGAAAGAGGACTATTGAAGGAGGATCTCATCAGGGGACAGTACAACTACGCTGCGCTATGGGACAAGATCAAACCTTGGGTGCTTCCGATGAGGGCCAAGTATCCTTACATCTACACGGGCTTCGAAGAGATGGCCAAGAGACACGCTTGACCCTCTCTCGTGCTGTGACACATAATTCTTAACGTCCGGGGCCCATATTGTCTGGCTGAATGAGCGAAAGCTCATTCAGGATGGGATGCATTAATGGGCGGTATCTGTCTCTCCAAGAGAGACTGGCGGAAGATAGGTATGGTGCTGGCTGGTGAACCCGCAAGGTTCTTCAAGATTGCCAAGAAGGTGGTCTGGGAAGAACCCGAACCTTGGATATGGAAGCCGAAGTACGTCGACGACGACAAACGCAGGGTGGGACGCCCTCCGGAGTTCATGGCTCGACCACTGGTCATGCTGTGCCTCTGGAGGATCTACTCGGGCAAGTCCTATCGCTGGATGGAGGGCTACCTCGAAGGCAACCGCGAGTTCAGACACGAGGTCGGCCTCGGGGACGAGTGGCCCGCCTATGAGACGATCCGCAGGGCCATGTTCTACCTCGACGAGTCCTACCTCCGCCGACTCAACAAACGCATCCTCGCAGAACTAAAAAAAACGTCGGCTGAAGGTAAGCGTTGATTCTACCGGCGTGGGCACGAAGCTCTTCGACCGCTGGCTTTCCCATCCGACCGACCGATCCAAGGACTTCGTCAAGTTCCATGCCGCAATAGACGATAGAGGGGCGGCCCACGCGATAGCCATCACCGATGGGGCAACGAACGACACCATCGTCCTCCCCTACCTCCTCCACGACATCGACGCCCGATTGGGCGTCGTGAGAGCGGACAAGGGATACCTCTCCAAGGACAACGTCCAGTGCGTCGAGGACCTGGGGGCGATGCCGTTCATAAAACCCAAATCCTACTCCAAGATGCTGAGCTGCGGTCGACCCGCGTGGAGACACATGATGTTCAGGTACAGGAAGGAGCCAGAGGCGTTCCTGAAGGAGTACAACCAGCAGAGGAGAGCAGAGGCGTTCTTCTCCAATATGAAGAGGCGTTTCGGTCCCTCCGTCAAGAGCCGCATCGGATCGATGCGGCGCAGAGAGGTCTGGATGAGGTGTCTGATCATGAACATCCTGGTGGTGGCAGGCGAGGAAGTGGAGAGGGAGCTGAAGATGGCCGGCTAATTATGTGTCACAGCACCTCTCTCGGAAAAGACCATAGGGGAGGAAAGACGATTCCTGCCCGGTGGATAGTTGTGGTGGACATGCTACAGGTGCTGGAAGGGCTAGCGTATGTGGGATTCATCGCGGGCGCGATATTCGCAGTCATAGAGCTGCGATCTCTCTCCAAGAGTAGGAAGACGGAACTGATGGTGCAGTTCAATGAGCATTGGTCCTCCAAGGAATTCGAAGAAGCTTTCTGCAAGATCAGAGAATTGGATACCAAGGACCCCAGGGAGATGGAGAAGAAATGCGGAACAGTGGCGCTCTGGATGACTGTGGACTATATTGACGGGATAGCAGACCTAGCTTACGATAAACTCCTGGACAGAGATTGGGTGCTCACATTTGTCGCCTGGGATTTGATATGGGAGGCACTGGAGCCTTGGATAATCGACATGCGCCAAAAAATCGGGAATCCAGCCATCGGACATGGCCTCGAATGGGGCTACAAGATGACGAAGTCCAATCCAGCTCAGTATTCGCCGGAGCTAGTGCCGCCTTCATAGTCGAACAGAGAAGAACAGGCGAATGCAGGCGAATCTATCAGATTCGGGCCAATTCGCGCCTGATTCACGCTCAGCCATGCGGGTTTCCAAGGGGCTTATGTCCTTCACCTCGGCCTGAGGAAAGAACCATAGGTGAGAAAGAAGATTCGGAACCGAGGAGATGGCTGAAGATTCGTCGGCAGGCATCAAGCGAGCTGGAGATGGCTATCTAGATGCCGCCAGGAAGGGTGATGCAGTACTGGCATCTAGCTTCTTCACGGATGATGCTATTGTGTATCCACCGAATTCCGACCCCGTACTCGGAATGTCCAGGATTGAAGAAGTCCACAAGCATGAAATCGGGAAAGGCATGGATGCGAAGTGGCGGACGATTGAGGCTTCAGGAACTGAAGACGAAAGACTGGTTATCGGAGTCTACGAAATCCAGAATCCTCGTGACAGTAACGCATTGGCAGACAAAGGCAATTTCATGATTCTGTGGAAACGAAGCTCAGAGGGTGCATGGAAGATTCACAGGTTCATGTACAACAGCATTCTCCCTCAGAAGTAATGGTCTGCACACGGCTACGAGCGCTGTGTCCTTCACCTGGCACAGCAAGCATGCGTCAACAGTAGAGGCATCACACCCAGATGGATGGAGTGCCCGGATTGGCACTAATACCGTTTCCTGAACCATCGAGAGACCCTGATTCAACCATTCGGGGCATCAACCCGATCGCGTCGACTCACGCGCTTCCGAGTCTATCATATCCAGCAGCAGGCGGAGGCGCCGACCCTTGCTCTCAATCTCATCCTGAGTCAAGGTGTCCGCCTCAGGGCACAGGCCGTCGATGACGACCTCGCCTTCAGGCGTCAGGTTGATTGGATAGATGACACAACCGAGCGGCCGTGAGGCATATTCCTTGCACCGTTTCCGGTCATGGTCATAGAAGAAGCAGTGAGCCCCGACGTTTCGCAGCCTGTGTATTCCGTCGGCGCCCCGACAAGAGAAATCAACTTTCTGGTAGCCACGGCGTTCCAGCCGGGAAATGTCTGCATTGCAGAGCTCCATCTGCGTATCCTCGCAGCATTTCTCGCAATGGGAGCAGCGCATTGAATCACCGAGACAATGAGGCCAATTAAAGCTTGGGGCCAAGATGACAACTCCCGGCACTGACCGACCTGCAGTCCGTGACTTCGACTGAGAGAGTACGATACCGTCACCTAGAGTAGCCTGCGTCCTTCACCTGGCACTCCATTTCCACAAGTCCCGATACTCGGACACCCAGAAGTCGGATATTTTGAAGTATGAGAAGACAGGTAACGGACACTACGACGAGAATCGAGGGATCCAATGAGAGTCCTAGTCGTCTATGATACGTTCTACGGGAACACGGAGAAGATTGCCAGAGGAATCGGTAGCGCGATCGTCGGTGAGGTAAGGGTAGTCCGCGCCAGTGAGGTCGATGCTTCGGGATTGGAGTCGGTTGACCTGCTGATTGTCGGTTCTCCGACCCAAGGAGGCAGGCCAACGCAGCCCATCCAAGACTTCATCGCTAGGGTCCCTGAGTCCATCGTCAAGGGCATCAAAGTGGCTGCGTTCGACACAAGGTATACAGGGAGATTTGTGAAACTATTCGGATTCGCCGGCGAGAGGATCGCAGACAGTCTGGTAGCAAAGGGCGGCACTCTCGTTTCGCCTGCTGAGGCCTTCTTCGTCACGGGCAAGAAGGGGCCGATCAAGGAGGGAGAGCTGGAGCGCGCTGCTAGTTGGGCGAGAGGGATTGCCAGGTAGTCTGCATACAAGTCGTTGAAATGTGACTTGATTGCTTCCGTCACTCGGCTATCAACCGGCAGATACGAGACCGATGCGGTAGACTAATTCCTGGTCAATTTCCGAGGATGCTGGCACCCTCATTATCGGTTCTGATAGCCTAGCGACAATATATATAACCACAGCGTCGGCTAATTGTCTCAAGAATAGGAACGGTCCACAGGGTGGTCCTTTGAAGATACTCCTGCTCGACGATCCCATAGGAAACCTCACACCATTGGAGGAGATGTTCTCTCACAACGGCGTTCAGTTCGTGAAAACATGGGATGCGGTCGAGGCGAAGAACAAGTGCTCATCCGAACAGTTCGATGGTATCATTGCGAGTTCATTGTGCGTCCTCGGAGATGCGGTCACCTTCTGCCTTGATTCGAAGAAGTGCGCGAATGACAAGATGATGGTCTGCATCTACTCTCCCTATCCGATCGATGACAGCGACAAAGCGTTCCTCAGGAAGTCCGGGATCGACCACATAATGTCATCTCCCCGCGATGACGAAATCGTTTCAGTTATCAACGAGTGGAAAGACAATGGCGGCAAAGGGTGCACGGTTGCCTCGGAAGCGGATTCTGCAAGGATTATGAAGATCACAAGGAACATCTACGAGGCCGCCCTGAAAGACCTAGGTTCCCGAGCCAGGAAGCTCGAAGAGATTCTAGAGAACTCAAGCGATGTCATCTACGAGCTCGATCCGTATGGACGGATCATACTCATCAGCAAGGCTATCGAGAAGTTGACAGGATACTCACGAGACGAGCTCATGGGCATGAGCGCTCTCGATGTGACGTCTGCTGATTCGCTTGAAGTCGTGGCTCAGCACATATCCATGCTGTTGTCCGGTGAGTCGGACCCCCCGCCCGTCGAAGTCGGTGTTCAGGCGAGGAACGGCCACGTAATCCCCGCAGAAATGATTGTCAGACCGATCAGACACTCGAACCAGGTCGTCGGGATACTGGGTATCGGAAGAAACGTCGAGGAGAGGAAGAGGCTCGAGGAGAGCCTTAGGAGAGTCATCAACGAGAAGGACTTCTACCTGGATCTGATGTCTCACGACCTCCAGAACTTCAACCAGGCAATTATCGGATACCTGGAAATGATACTCGCGACCGAGGAGCTGGACCCGAAGCTGGAGAGGTACGCGAAAGGCGCTTTCAGGCAGGTCATGCAGACCGCACAGCTGATCGCTCACCTGAAGAGAGTAGCCCAGATCAGATCCTTCAGCGGAAACAGCACGCACGAGAAGAAGGACCTGAGGGGGATCCTGCAGAGAAGCATCACGAACGTGCAGAGCAGGCCTGACAAGAACACCGTGGCAATCACGCTCGATTGTCCAGAGGGTTCCTATCCCGTCATGGCGAGCGACGACATCAACGACATGCTGGACCTGATCATCACTGCGGCCGCGAGGTATGCGATGTCCGACCTACTCCATCTCAAGATCGCGGTTTCATCAGAAGTTGTGGATGGGAATAAGTTCTGGGTGATTGACATGTCCGGGAAGGGCCTGAGGCTGTCAAAGCCGGTCGTGACATGCGTGATGTCTCAAGATTACTCTGGGTGCCAGACCATCGAACGACCAGACCTTCAGCTGCTGGTCGTAAGGGCGATAGTCGAGGTACACGGTGGCGATATCGAGGCAAAGCCAGGAGAAAACGGAAGAGGTGATAGGTTTGTCATCAGACTCCCGCAAGCGTGAATCGAAATCCTGCGCTGCCAGAGGACCTTCTGTCATAGACCCAGCCAAGCTGGGGATGGTTTCGGACTATCTCAAAAGGACAGTTTCCGAGAGGCCATACGCTTTCATTCTTGAGAGCTTGGCCGATCGCCTAGAGATGGACAAGGTGGACCGGAAGCTCACATCTGTTGGCATCATACCCGTGCCGACAGAGTTCGACCCCAGGAAGTTCGCAGAGGAAAAGAGCGTCGCGTTCGTGCCCTATTGCTGCAAACCGTTCGACTGCCCGTCGAACCCTGACAACGGAAGGAAGAGCAACAGGTGTCAGGCGATAGAAGGCCAGTGCGACCACACATCATGTTCCATAGGCCGATTCATCGCTGTCGCCAAGAAGCTGGGCATACATGAATTCCATGTAATAGACTCGGACTCGGGCCTGTTCGAATGGCTCGCCCAGAAGAGGAAAGAAGGCTTCATCCACGTCGTCGGAGTGGCTTGTGAGTTCGCAGTGAGCTACGCCCTAGAGATAGTCCACGGACAATTGGGATTTGATGGGCTAATCGTCACTATCAACGGGGATAAGTGCAAAACGAAGGAGGAATACGCGGAGAGCGACGTCGAGGACCGTGACAGGCTGACCTTCATCGACGAGTGGACGATTACAACTCTCGAGGAACTGGCAGCTCAGGTCGCGGAAGCCAACAACAACCATCCCAAAGGGAACGGAGCCGTCTTGACACATCGTTGACTCTGGAGTATTCTGACAATCGGGTTTCTAGCCGAAAATCTAATTGAATGAGAACTGATTCATCTCATGAGATGGCTCCTCCAAAGCAGGATCTCGACAGGCAACTTGAACGACAGGCGGCTTGGCTGAGAGAATCTTATCTCTGGATACTCAACAGAAGCGTTCTGGCTGGAATGCCCGACGGAGCTGCCAGACCGACAGCGCTGGACGTCGGCTGCGGTCCCGGTCACGTCATGGACATCCTGAGGACCAGTCTAGATGCCAAGGGAATCGACTGCGATCCGGACATGGTTGCCGCGAGCAAGGCACGTACGCTCGATACACGCATTGCCTATGCCGAGGAACTCCCATATCGAGATGATTCTTTTGACCTTGTCTATTGTTCCTTCCTGCTACTGTGGGTCAAGGACCCAAGCAAGGTCGTCAGAGAAATGCGCAGGGTCGCCAGGAAGTGGGTCATCTGTCTCGCTGAGCCGGACTTCGGTGGCAGGCTTGACTACCCCGAGGAGTTGTCAGGCCTTCGTTCTCTGATTAGCGACGGTATCATTGAACAGGGCGGAGATCCAAACATCGGAAGGAAGCTGAGGTCCCACTTTTCCGCCTGCGGAATCGCTTCGGAGGTCGGCGTACATCAGGGGATCTGGGGGATTGACCGGCTCGCAGCAGAGTCCGAGGACGAGTGGAAATGGCTGGAGATGTCCGTGAAGGCGTCTGCGCGGGAGAAGGGGCTAGAAGGCATCAAGCAAGCGTGGAGGAAGGCGCTGATTGCGGGCTCGCTGTTTCAGTACAATCCGATTTTCTATGCGATAGGCCGGAAGTGATTCCGGTTCAATCACATTGAGGAATGCCTGTCCAGACAGACATACTGACCTTCTCTCCACGACAGTGGACAGCCGCCTCCGCAGACCTGAACGAGCTTGCAGTCCGCGCACTTCTCCGGAAGGTATTTCCGCTCCCTGAGGTCACGGCAGATTTGATTGTTCCAGATCTTGTCCCATGGGTCGCGCAGTATGTTCCCAAGCGACTCGTAGTAACTCTGGCACGGGAGTACGGTCCCATCCGGCTCTACCGCCATGTTTATCGAGCAGGCGGTACACTGTTTGATGCCCAGGCCGTTGTTAACAGGATTGAACTCGCAATAGGGAGTAGGCGAGTACCAAATCAAGTTCACGTGTGCTTCGTCGGCAGTCTTCCTTAGTGTCGCGAGGATGGAATCCAGCTCGGCGAAGCTGATTCCCTCAGTGTCCTGGCCTTTGCCAGACCTGATTATGCTATTGAAGGCGATGTTCTTCACGCCGATGCCGACAAGGAACCGCATCGTCCCGTCGATATCTCTGTAGTTGGCGCGCATGATCGTCGTGTTCGTGCTGACATACAGATCCTCCGCCAGAGATGCCTTGAGCCCTTCCACCGTCTCCTTCCATGCCCCCTTCGAGCACACAAGCTCGTCATGTACGGACCCCGTGTGAGAGAGCACAGTTATCTGAACATGGTCAAGACCGAGGCCAACTAGTCTCTTGACATATCCTGGCCGTCTCAGGTTCCGGCCGTTTGTGATCATACCGGTTATCTGACCGTGCATCTCCGATCTCTCGACCAGCTTCTCCAAGTTCTGGTACAGCGTAGGCTCTCCACCGGTGAAGACCACGTGAGGGATTCCGATGTCCCAGAGTTTGTCTATCAAAGACATCCACTGGTATGCTGTCAGCTCAGGCTTGTCCTTTGATTCATTGTAGCAGTGTCCGCAATCGTTCTGGCAACGATAGGTGAGTGCAAGGTCCATCCTGTAAGGGGATGGGAGGTCGTCCGACCCTATGGACATGCCAGAGGCCCCCACCGTCTGGATCACGTTGTTGTCGCCTCTGATGTACGATAGGATTTGGTTCTTGACCCGATGATAATGAGCTCCAACTGCTGATTTGTCAAGTTTCCTGTACCTGTGTTTCATGTATCGGAGCGTCTCCGAATCCGTTCTGCCCTCAAGGTAGCATCGGGTGTAGTCAAGCGCAGTCCCGTTCAGGAATATGAGTTTGGACGCATCGACCATCAGGACGCCCTTCGATTTCGGGTCCACCCTCAGATGGAATCTGTGGCCTGCAAGGTCCCCTTTCCCGTCGTATCTGTGAGTGCCTGATTTGAGGCCGATGTACTTCGCTCCGGGCCAAATCCGCTCGAGGTCTATCATCTGCCGCCCCCGGCACAGGCACATGCGCAGGCGCATGCGCACGCGCATCCCCCGCTAAAGCCCCCGAAACCGCCCGAACGACCAGTGTAGGGGGCAGGAGCGGGCTTTGGATGGGTGATCGACGTGATTTCCCTGCCGAGACCCTTGAAGTCGCTCACGAGATTGTTGCTCGAGTTCTTGATGCGGCTGACGTAGCCCCTTGCCATGTCCTGGGCCGACCTGCCAGCTGCTGCAGCTCCTGCCGAGGACGTTCCCGCGTAGACCGGGAACGGCAGAGGCATGAGGAGAATCCGACCCATCCTGTCCCCGTATCCATCTTCCAGCATCATCCACTCGTTGTTCTCCCCAAGGAACTTAGAGAAATCATCGGGCGTGCCCGCATCCTGAACCTGCTTCCACGCCGCCTCGCATATTCCAACATAGTAGTCCTCCGTGGCCACGTAGTCAAAGCCCTCCAGCTTCTTCTCTGTGGCTTTAATCAGAAGAACCATAGTGTTCTTGAGCGCGCTCCTATTCATCGCACCGTCCTGTCCTATCGATGCCAGGTAGTCAATTTCAAACGGATAGTCAGCCACATCGGCCAGCTTCTTCAACCTCATCGGGAGGTTTTCCGACACGACCGCGATCTTCTGCTTCCTAACCAGGCCAAAGAGGATCATTGTGGCCACCATCTCGAGCGGTTTCTCAAGGACAATCGCGGCCTCGACGGCAGTGAGATCCCTTCGGGGACCAGCTCCAGCGAGGCTCAGGTTGGGTTCGAAATAGTCAACGGCTCTCTTGCGCTCTTTGCGAATCGAGGAGACTATCACGACCCCGAAGAATCCAGCGATGACGATGATAGGCAGCAGAGCGAGGCAGAGCGCACCAGCACTCTTGAACGCGTCACCCAGACTGGTCCAAAAATCGTGTTTATAGTATCTATCGACATACTGTTTAGGGAAGCCTGCACCCACATCGTAGACTCCCTGAGACTGCGCTGCGATGTCGACCTCGGTGTCGACCCATGTAGCCACGAGCCTACCTGTGACCGTGTCTGCTGCCAGCGAGTTCCAAGCGCGGTCCTGAAGATAGACCGCCGCGGAGACGTTGGTGAACCCCTCTGGGAAGAATATGCGGGACCGTATCAAGTGCGTGGGACTGGTCTGGAAACTAGGGTCGAACCACGTCGGCCTGAACCTGATGCCTGCCGACCCCTGCACGAGTTCGTTCTCGTAGACCATATGAGGATTATTGATGGTGAACTTGAGGACGAATGTAGTCCCTGAAACATCGGTTTCCGCACGGCTCTCGCTCGTGAACTCGACCGCCATTCCCACAGGGATGTAGGGGGATTTGCGTATCTGGGCGGGTTCGTAAGTGTGACCATTCACAATGATCGAGGCCGTAGCGGTGCTCCCGTCGTAGTGGTCGTTTGGCAATCCGATGTCGACCCCATCCAGTTGACCGTAGTTGGTGATGTTGAACTGATAATGGATATCGATGCTTCCGTCCTTCTCGATGTAGACATCCACCAACTCCGCATCCAGCGCAAAGGAATAGTCGAGAGAACTGGCCATGGCCTTTGCCGGAGGGATGTTGAATCCCGTTGCGAGAAGGAGCAACAGAAGAAATGAGAAAACGACTTGAATGCGACCAGTTCTTAGGGCAGAATCCTGCATGTGAGAGCCTCCTCACCACTTCGGGGCCTCTTGCATGGCGAATACTGCGCCGCAATAGGGGCAGGTCGCCATGATGCCTCCCTGGATGACTCTGAGGTTCTTGTCTGTGATCGGCGCACCACATGATCTACACTTCATCTGCTTGTCCTCGAGCTTTCCAGAGCCATCCATCTTCACGTTGAAAGTCTGGCTGACGAGCGTGGGCTTTGACGCTTCAATCTTCTCCAGTCTGTAGACATAAAGAAGGATGCCAAACCCGGCCATGATCATCACCAGGCCTATCACGATATCGCTGGCGTAGCCCGTGACGGTGAACAGACCTCCGAGCATAAGCAGCCCGAGGCCGAACACAACAAGGACGCCTAGAACGATCTTGTTCATGTTGTCGAATCCCGGGATTGCAGTTGAATGTCTTATAACCTTACCGAAGGACTGCCATTGCCAGTCAGCCCCAATTGTGTGTATGCTAGCGTTCAGTGTATCTACTGAGCCTATCAAGCGTTCCATCAGGGCGTGGGAACTCTGTAGTAGCAGTCCCCGCAAGACAGTATTGCCCGCTGGGCCTTGCCGTCCACGATTTGGTCGAACTCGATCGTCTCAGGAGAACGGTCATCCTTACCGATCCTGAACTTCCCGATGGCAAGGTGCCTCATTGGTTCCTCCGCTCCGCTTTGCGCAACTATGAATAGAAGTGATCCAGACCGGAGCACGACCCTGAAATTGGAGAGCCATGGGTTGTATGATCTGAAGTGCCCAGTGAAGCTCTCCCATTCTCTCGAGTACTTGAACGCTTTGGGCTTTGGTGTACCAGTCTTGACGAATACATCGGATCCATGGAACGCGGCAACGACAGATCCATTCCTCTTCTCGAATCCGAGGAGAAACAGGCGGAAATCTGGATGGTCCACACAGAACATGCCTTTATCCCGGGGTTCAAGGGCGATCGATCGACCCTCGCATTGCATGATGAGCTTCCGACCATCTGCCAGAATATTGAATCCTCGGACTCCGTGAGCGTATTTGCCGACATAGTCTGAGGCGTTCTCAATCTCTAGATGCTTGTCCTTGCTTGGGACTGTCGGGATTTCATTGCCCCGCACGGCCGCTGAGAGGACTCCGATTCCAAATTTCGCCACCACGTCCGCATCATGGAGACTATTCAGCATGACAATCAGGCCAATGCCGTCGTCCATGTCCATCCTCATTGAAGAGACGAACCCCACCATACCCCCAGTGTGACCTATTCTCACATGACCATCGAGATTCTCGACTCCGAGCCCGTAACCGTAGAAGACTCCAGGATAGTCATCTCCCTGAGGCACATGCTTCTTCGTCATCATCGAGAAGCTCTCCTCTGAAATGACTCTCCCATCTGGGCATTTGCCCTTGTTGAGGAGCATCCGCACATACTTCGCCATGTCCCCAGCGGTCGTGGATATCGAGCCGTCGGCCGTGTCGCTCTCGAGCCAAGTCGCCTGCGACAGAGGGCCCGCAAGAGGGGAGGGTCTGTCATCGAAGTAAGGAACATACCCGACTGCCAGTCTATCTCGGATTTCGTTGGTGATCGTCGCCTCAGTGGAATCCATCCCCAGCCTATCCAGGAGCCTTTCCCTGAGAATCGCTCCTATCGGCTTGCGCAGTACCTGCTCAAGCACTAGTCCAACGATCTTGTACCCGACATTTGAGTAGTGGAAGAACTCTCCGGGAGGCGCTCCAGTCTCAGTCTCCCGCAAAGCCAGGACCCCGGGCGGTCCAGAGAACGTCGACTCCGAGCCCAAGACGATACCCGCGGTGTGGGTCATCAAATTATGGAGTGTGAATGGGGCGTGCTTGGACCGTACAGCCAGCCATGGGACATATTCCTTGACTGGCTCGTCAAGATCCACCTTGCCCTCCTCGACAAGCTGCATGACGCATATGCTCGCAAAGGACTTGCTGATCGACCCTATCTGGAAGAGCGTTTCGTGTTCCACTGGTATCTTGGCAGTGATCTCCGCAAATCCCCGAGCGCAGAGGTGTACAGTCCGCTGTCTGTCAGTAACGGCAATCGAGACGCCAGGAGCGCCCGTCGTGCCGAGAAAATGCTCCGCGAACGCGTCCAATCGTTCAAGGGCGGGACCTGGCTTGTGTACCATTTGATCGAGCACCAGAAGTCAAGAGTAGTTCATCAATCTTCCTGGTGGCCGAGGTTCACTTCACGAGCTCCGCGACACACTCCCTGAAGACCGCTGTATGCTTGTCGACGTCCCGAGCTGTCGTGTAAGGCGATATCAGCGCCATGTTGTGGAACGGCGTGAGCAGTATTCCCCTGTTCAAGGCCATCAGGTGCATCAACTTCTCGAGCTCGTAGTCCTTTGACGCCTCGTATTCCCCACCGTTCCTCGGAGGACTCGGTGTGTTGTGGTATTCGATTCTGACACCAAGGCGAACTACGTGCCAAGGAACACCTAAGTCGTCGATAGCGTCATTGACCCCCTTCTCGAACCTGATGGCCAACGGCATCATGCGATCGAAGTTCTTCTTGGTGATGACCTTCTCGAGGGTCGCTCGCATGGCGGAGACGGCAAGGGCGTTCCCAGTCAGAGTACCTCCGAGGCCGCTCTCGTCGGTCCCATCAGAGAGAATGCTGTCCATCACCTTGTCAGCGACGTACTGGCTGATCCCGAATGCAGCCACGGGGATCCCGCTGGCCAGTGGCTTCCCCATGGTGATGATGTCAGGTTTCAGACCGTGCTCCGCGGTGTATCCGCCTATGCCACAGCATAACGTGTGGGTCTCGTCGATGATCAGCAAGGTACCGTACTTGCGCGTCAGGTCCCTCAGCTTGTCATGATAGCCCGGGTCAGGGAGTATGATTCCCCTGTTTGTCATGGCCGGCTCGAACAACGCGCAGGCCACGTCCTCAGTTGCAAGAGCGTCCTCCAGCATCCCGACGTCGTTGAACTCGACGATTCTCGTGGTCTCAGCAGGGTCAACCGGCGGTCCGATGTTACCGCTCCTTGGAAGCGTTTTCCCGTCGACCAGAGTCACGAGGGTTTCGTCGACAGTCCCGTGGTAGCATCCATTCACCACCATGATCTTGTTTCTTCGGGTGACGTGTCTCGCGAGCCTGATTGAGAACCTGTTCGCATCCGTTGCAGTCATCGCTATCTGCCAGTATGGAAGTCCGAATCTGCGGGAGAGCTCCTCCCCCACCCAGATGGAATCTTCAGTGGGCAGCATCATTGTAATCCCCTTGGCCGATTGCTTCCTGACCGCGTCGACCACTGCTTTCGGCGAGTGTCCGAACATGGAACCAGTATCACCCAGGCACAGGTCCAGATACTTGTGACCGTCAACGTCTCGAATGTACGCTCCGCTGGCGTCCTTCGCGAATATCGGGTACGGCCCTGCCCATCTGACCATCCAATTCATCGGAACTCCAGCAAGCAACGACTTCTTCGCCCTGTTGAACAGCTTCTTCGATTTTGGATGGTCCCGCACGAATCTCTTCTCTTCTTTGACCATAAGCTCCTTGATTCTGCCTCGCGTCACTTGAGCCATGTCACGCCTCCCACGGAGTGATTGCAGGTCGGGGTATTGAATCGCAGACTCGATTAATCTTTTGCAGACAGATGTGAGAATCCGCAAGGACACCGGAATCAGGGATAAGGTATTTGCCCACTGCCGGCGGTCACTAGCCAGACATCTATGAAGGAGAATGAAAATGAGGAAGAGAGTATCCGTGGGTGACCGCGCTCCCGACTTCACACTGGTGTCGCAGAGAGGGGAGAAGGTAAGCCTCGGAGACTACCTTGGCAAGTCCGCGGTTGTGTTGTTCTTCTATCCCAAGGATAACTCGCCAGGATGCACCAAAGAGGCGTGCGAGTTCAGGGACAATTACCTGATCCTCAAGGAGGCGGGTGCCGAAGTGCTAGGTATCAGCTCACAATCGGAGGAATCGCACGGCATATTCTCCGCCACATTCGCTTTGCCGTATCTCTTGCTCAGCGATACTGACGGCAAGGTCAGGGAGCTCTATGGCGTTCCATCATCGTTCGGTTTCCTGCCCGGCAGGGTAACATATATAATCGACAAGAACGGAGTCGTCCGGCATGTGTTCAACTCGCAGCTGAGAGCAAGGAGGCATGCTGCTGAGGCATTGAGAATGGTGAGAGCTATCGGACGCGAAATAGCAGGCACTCCACTCTAGAGCACATATCAGACAAGCGACGCGACCATCGGACCTCGGAGACAGGCGCAGATGGATGAAGACCTATTTTCCCGGTAATACTGTCTCTCATGCCCCTCCAGGAGGTTCATGAGCTTTCTCCTTCTCGGGGCGTCCCGCAATCAGCCATATGATGTCCTGTCTTGAGACTATCCCCTCCACCTTGTTGTCCTTTACGACTGGCAATCGATTTACACTGTGTTCGGCCATAAGCCTGATAGCCCGGTCCAATGAATCGTGTGGGCTCAGAATTAGAACCTTCTGGTCCTTCGGCAGTAGCGAACTGACTGTGCTGTCCGCAGCAGCACGTATCGCAAGAGTTAGCTCTCTAAGCTCCTCCTTGTCGAGTTCCTCTTCATTGGCGGTCTGCATCTGCGACTCCCAGAGGGACCTGGCTTTCCGAACGCGCTGGAAAATGGCCCGGTGGATGTCGGTTATGCTCAGAATCCCGACAATCTCGCCCTCGGACCCAACAACAGGCGCTCCAGAGACATCGGCCTCCATCAGGGTAAGCCATGCGTCCTTGATCTTGTCTGAGGCTCGCACTGACACTACATTCTTAGTCATGGCAGTCTCGACGCTCATCCAGCGGATCCTGCCTATGCTCTCATCCAAGTTGGTAACCCTCTGCGGTCACGTATGGGAGACGAATGAGTTATCCTTTTCCTGCCGCATTCACGGATGTCAACTCAACCCAAGTCCGAGCTGTCGACCCCTCCTTCACCTCTACCGGCGAGGGCTGCGAATCACATTGCTTTTTAATATTGACAACGTGATATAGCCTCGAGCATCAAAGGGGTGTTCCTCCTTTGATAGGTAGGGGGTGAACTAGTGGGCGAAGTATTCGCCAGAAAAGCAAGTGGACTTGTGCGTGAAGCCTCTCTTTTAGACACTTTCGGCATCGGATTCATGAACAACACTCTCGGAGTGGGCATCTGGACCATGGCAAGCTGGGGACTGTTCATAGCCCCACATGGCAACATGCTATGGGGTTCGATACTCGCTTCCCTGATGTGCATCTTCGGCATAGCCATCGTCTGGGGATTCCTGGGCGGGTCGATGCCGAGGAGCGGCGGCGACTACATCGCCAACTCCAGGATCATACACCCTGCGGTTGGAATCGCCATGTCAATGACGAATGCAGGTTTTGTCATGACCTTCTGGATCGCAACACTGGCGCCATTCATCGCCGATCCTGGTATGACTACCCTGCTCAGCAGCTTAAGAGCGGATCAAGGCCTGATCGATTGGTTCTACAAACCCGAAGCCATAGTGATTGTCGCGACATTGACCAACATTTGGGGATTCTACATCGTGATAACGGGACTGAGAGTCTACAACATGAATCAGAGAGTCATCATGTTCGCAGCGTTCTTCTGCCTGATTGTCACTGCAGTGATCCTGAGCTCAACTAGTCATTCGGAATTCGTGACCAACTATAACCAGATGGCAACGGACAATGGTTCCCTTGACTACACTGCAACGATCGACTACGTGCAGAATCAATCACACTACAGTGACGACTGGTGGGTCGCCGAACTGGGAACTGACGGTCCTCTCGAGGATGTGGACATAGCCGCGAGTAATAGTGATTGGGATTGGGCTTCTACGCTTGCTCTGTTCCCGGCTATCGCCTGGGCGACCGCGTATGGGTATCAGATCACTTTCATATGCGGAGAGGTGAAGAGGCCCCAGAGGAACATCGTGCTCGGCCAAGTACTGGCCGCACTCATACCGATGGTCTTCCTCGTGTGGTTCGCAGTTGGACTCGTGAACACTATGGGCCAGCCCTTCCTGACCTCGATAGCATACATCGAGAACGGTGATGGCGGACCTGCAGCGGACAACTACACGATCCCTGTGGGATCGAACATCTACTCGTTGATTTCGATATCCACGACGAGCGCGTTCTCCCAGTTCTGCATTGGGTCTACGTTCATCCTGTTCGATCTGCTGTGCATGCCGATATCGTACATTGCGTTCAGCAGGGCAGCGTTTGCATGGGGAATGGACAGGTTAGGCCCGATGTGGTTCACGGATGTCAGTCCCAAATACCACGCGCCTGTGAAGAACAACGTGATTATGCTGGTTATGAGCGAGGTAGGCATCTTCATATACGCCTATTATGCGGCGGCGCTCGACGCAATCGCGATCGTAGCCCTCGAAGCGATGTCTGCCTGGGGCGTGATGGCCGTGTCTGCGCTCCTGTTCCCGTATGTGAAACGTGCCAGAACCATATGGGAGGCCTCGCCGTACAAGTTCCATTTGGGACCGATATACCTGCTCACGGTATCGTCCTTAGTGAACTTGGCATTCGTCGGCATCCTGATCTATTTCTTCTTCACCGTGCCGGCTCTCGGAGCGATATCCACCATCGGTGCCATCGTGTATGTCACGATATGGATATTCGGCGTACTGTGGTACTTGCTCTGGGTACGACACTGGAAGAAGCAGGGAATCGACATCACGCTGGCCTGGAAAGAACTCCCGCCCGCGTGAGAGGAACGCACCTAGCGATGAAAACCCGAACGAAGAGGGGTCAACACCCCTCTTCGAATCTTATGATTTTTCTCCAACACAACTGAGATTGGCCGAAGAGCAAGTGAACATCTGAGGAAGCCGCAACAGGCGACTCATCAATTCCTTGGGATGACCTGGTAGTAATTGTATGGTTTCTTGAAAATCCCCATCGACTTTGGCTTCCACTGTTTGACTACCTGGATATGTTCGTAGTCGTCAAAGTAAAGGACAAGACCGAAATCCTGGGGGTTGTTCTCCGAGCGATTCGCCTCGCGAGCAAGAGACTTCATCATCTTGTTGATGCCTTCCCTCATCCTGTTCCTGTCCCCTGCGTACTCGTCCGTAGTCGACGATTCGTAGGCGATGATCCGCCTCCGTATGATATAGTCCAGAACGGTGCCCAGATTGACGAGAACCACAACGGCCACCACAGCTACCAAGGAGTACAGAAACAAGTGGCCGCCAAACGGCTGTGGGCCCAGAGCCCTCTTCCAAGCCGGGACGATTTGGATGGCGATCAGGAATATCACCACTATGATGCCGAATCTGTTGGCCACCTTGAGCCACGCCAAGCTCCTGATTATTCTGGGAACGCCTTCGACCTTGAGGGGCATATCCACAATCCTCTCGGCTGAGGGTCTGACCTTCACCCACAGATCATAATGCTCCTTGAATCTGCTCTTCTTGAGTTTCGAGAATGTGTCCTCGATTCTCTCGACATCCTTTCGGCGATAGGCCCTGATGTCGTCAAGAAGAACTATGCACCTGGCGAGGGTGGATACAGGGTCTTCTTCCTTGTCCTTCCTTCCCCACATTATAAGATCCCCTGTACGCGCCTGAGAGGAGTTCGGGAATAGCTTACGTGGTTATTAGGCTATTTCCGAGTCGTTCGGATGCGAGAATGACAGTCTGACCATGGCTGAGTCCTCAGACCATCTTCTCCTGGGTCTCTTTGATTGCCTCCTCGAAGATATCGATTCCGCGATCCAATTGATCTCGTGAGATGATTATCGGAGGAGCTATCCTAAACACGTTTCCGAACATACCGGCAGTGATCATCATCAAGCCTTTTCTCCAGGCCAGGCCCTGAATCTGAGGTACATACAGCGGTTCCTTGGTCTTCTTGCTCTTGACAATCTCGACTCCGATCATCAAACCCTTTCCACGGACATCGCCTATGATGTCGTACTTGTCCTTCAGCTCGTTCAGCCTCTTCATTGCATGAGCTCCGAGGACCTTAGACCGCTCCATCAGATTGGTCTCCAGTATCTCCTTAACCTGTGCGAGCCCCGCGGCGACGCTCAATCCGTTTCCACCGAAGGTGGATGAGTGGGATCCTGGCCTCCATACATCCATTATCTGCTTCTTGGCGACGCAAGCGCCAATCGGGATTCCTCCTCCGGAGGCTTTTCCTGTAAGGAGGATGTCTGGAATGACACCAGCGGCATTACATTCCCACACCTCACCGGTCCGCGCGAGTCCTGACTGTATTTCGTCCATCACGAGCAAGAACTTCCTCTCGTCGCAAATCCTCCTCATTCTGGGAAGGAACTCCTTCGGAGGGACGATGTATCCGCCCTCGCCCTGGAGCGGCTCCACGAAAATGGACGCAGGATCATTCGCCGGTCCGCCGAACTCCAGGATCGCCTTTTCGAGGTAATCTATGCACAGCAACCCGCACTCAGGATACTCCTGTTTGAACCAGCACCTGTAGCAGTACGGGTAGGGTGCGAAGAAAAAGCCCGGGGCGAACGGCCCGTGGCCGTACTTGTACTTCACCCTGCTAGCCATGGCCAGCGCGTTGCCTATCCGGCCGTGGTACGCTCCCATGAATGCGATGTGCTCGGAACCCTTCGTGTAGTATCGAGACAGTTTGATCGCTGCTTCGACAGCTTCGGCGCCGCTGTTTCCGAAGAAAGTCGATTCGAGGGCTCCACCCGGTGAAATCTTGGCAAGGAGCTCCGCAAACTCCGCCTCCTTGTCATAATACGCATCATTTGCGAGCGAATGGACGAGCTTGTCTGCCTGCTCCTTTATCGCTGCAATAACCCTCGGATTCCCCCAACCAGCATTCATTACGGAGATGCCTGCAGAGAAATCAAGGAAAACGTTCCCGTCGGCGTCCATTATCGCCGCCCCAGATCCTCTTGTCATGGTGAACTGAAAGAGGCGATCGTAGGCGTGCGAGACGTACTTTCTGTCCTTGTCGATTATCTCTTTGCTCTTCGGGCCCGGCGGAGGCACGCTCAGCTTAGGAGCATCCCGCGCCCAGTCGGCCACCCAGTTCGGTAGATCAAGATTCATGCTAACCCTCTATTAATGCACAATCGCGTTAGGCTGCGATGTTCGTTTTCCCCATAGCGCTCATAAGTGATATCAACATTGCGTGAACCCCGAAACAGGGCATATCAAACCCGGATTTGCCACTGTGCGCACGCGCGTCCGTGAGCGCAGGAGAGTTCTGTTCTCCCTGTTCTGAATAGCTTTACGATTGGGAGCCACCTCAGATGACTGGGAACACGATTAAATAGAGACTACCTGTTAACGGGCACATCTCCAACGCAGGAGCGCAAAAAGGGGGTAGGTCTTGCGGCCAATCAAGTTGTTCTTTGTGACTGACTTGCATGGTTCAGAGCTGTGTTTCAGGAAATTCATCAGTGCAATCTCCATCTACGACGCCGACATCGCCATCGTACTGGGAGATCTTGCCGGCAAGATGGTCGTCCCGATGTACGACAATGGGAACGGCACCTATGACTGCAATTTCCTCGGACAGGACATACATCTGAACAACAAACCCGAACTGGACCAGCAGCTTGTGAAAATCAATGCGATAGGATTCTACCCTTACGTGACCGACAAGGCCGAGGCCGACAGGCTAAGGTCGAATCAGGACGATGTGATGACGATATTTCATCGGCTCATAAACGAGAGGGTCAAACACTGGACGGAGCTCGCTGACGAGAAGCTCAAGAACTCCAAGGCGAAGATATTCATCGCCCCCGGGAACGACGATCCGGTGGAGATGGACGATATCTTGGCCGCATCCAACGTCATGCAACCCTGTGCGATGAAGAACGTGGATGTCCTTGGCTACGAGATGATCACCATAGCTCATACGTCTCCAACCCCTTGGGATACTCCTAGAGAATGGAACGAACAGGACATGGCCAAGAACATTGACAAGCTTGCAGGGACAATCAAGAACATGGAACGCGCCATCTTCAATTTCCACGATCCTCCGTACGGAACCATGCTCGACTATGCGCCGAAGCTCAGGGACATGCGGCAGTCCGCTGGGGAGACCGAGCATGTGGGAAGCAAGGCTGTTTTCGAGTCGATTCAAAAGTATCAGCCATTCCTTGGCCTGCATGGGCATATACACGAGTCCAGGGCGGTACAGAAAGTCGGCAGAACATTCTGCGTGAACCCAGGAAGCGAATACGGAGAAGGGATTCTGAGAGGGGTCCTGCTCACGATCGCCGACACGAAGATGAAGAGCTATGTCTTCACATCCGGCTAGTGCGGGCGATTGCATCTAACTGAGAGAGGAGATCATAATGACGGTCAGGTTGCCTGTCGACATCCCGATTGAGGAGTACCCGAAACCAGAAGTGTTCATAGACGAAGCGGCGACACTCGTCGAGGAGGCCGGCAAGTTGGGCCTCACCTTGAGGGTCATGGGTGGGATGGCGATATTCATCCACAGCAAAGAGTACGAGACCCTCTGGAGGAACCTGGAGAGGCTCGGAAAGAAGGTCTTCACTGACATAGATTTCGTAGCTTACGGGAAGGACCGGAATGGTCTATATGACTACATCCAGAGGAAGGGTTACAAGACGGATCCCAGATTCCTGTACCAGTTCGGGAAGACGAGACACATATTCTTCGGCGGGCGCGTTCCGATGGTCGAGATCTTCTACGACCAGCTCGCGATGAATCATACAGTTCCGTACAAGGACCGGCTCGAGGTCGACGCTCCGACGACACCTTTGGGAGAGCTTATGATGCAGAAGCTTCAGGTCGTGAAGATCAACGAGAAGGACATCAAGGACCTGATTGTGCTGATAAGGGCCCACGAAGTCGGCACGCACGACACGGAACACATCAACCTCAAGGTGTTCAACTTCGTCGGTCTGTTCAATGATTGGGGATGGTGGTATACCGCGACGACCAATCTGAACAAAGTGAAGATGTTCGCCAACAGCTATCCCCAACTCTCGCAGGAGGACAAGGAGATAGTCACCCGGAGAGTCGACAGAATGCTCGCCCACATCGAGGAGCAGCCCAAGTCGTTCAAATGGAAGATGAGGTCAAAGGTGGGCACAAGAACCATGTGGTACAATCCAGTCGAGGATTGGTAGTTGAGGCAAGCAGAGCTGACGAGCATTCAATCAGAGAACAAGAAAATAAAAAGAAAGGAGGGGGGAGTTGTGGATGAGCTATTGGCCCCGGACCCGATATATAACCATATGGTGACCCCCCTTTTCGGCCCCCAGAGCCTCCTCAAAACGTTAATATACATCCTGTGTGGCAACGTGCCCTAGCAATCTCGCGTCGACCGCGGTCAGACTGCGCCCTTCCTCTCCCTCAGGTAGTCGACCACTATCTGCTTCTGGCCTTTCCTCAGGATCTCGGAGAGTGTTGCCTGCGAGACCCCAGTGATTTTCGAAAGGTCCTTCAGCTTGGCCTTCCTGGGCGTCTCGAAGAACCCTCGCTCGAAGGCCATCAGGATCACCTCTTCCTGCCGGGTGGTCAACACCTCCCGTTCGGTGATCGGTGCGAGCCTTCCGAGTTCGACCTCGATCTTCGCCTTTCTGAGCTTCGCCACCAAGTTCTTGACTGATTCTCGGCTGCTCGTCATGACGCTCCAGTGAAGGGTTCCGTCGGCGCCGGCGTTCGCAGAGACTAGGTGGCAGTCCGATTTGGCCAAAGCAGCGCATGCAAGGCACTTGTAGGTCACGACTTCGCCGATAAGCTTCCCTGACTCCACGAAATCGAGATCGAAACTCTTGACCCAGGGTTCGTTCTTGAGCTCCTTCAAGACTGCCTCGAGCTCCTCCTGTGGCCCGGTCACCTCTATCAAATCTCGGACCCCGAGCTTGCCAGAAGAACGCCTGTTGACTATCTTGATTCTGACAGGATGTCGTTTGGGGACTTCGCCAATCCACATCTTCGGGATCCTGAGATGAATTTCGGCCTCTATCATCTGTGCTACATACCTCCGCCATCATCCGCTATCGACAACGTCTCAGTGCTACCCGCCGCTCCATCAAGCGTGCTTCCCTACTGACCCTTGAGAGACCATTCTGAGGACCTTGTACAGCACGCGCGGTATCTCGTCGAAGCTGGACACTGAATACATCCGCCCTCCTCCGTTGCTGGCAATCCCCTCGCAAACCCCAGGCTGGCAATCGTGGCTCTCGGTCATGATCACATATAATCGTCTGTAAGAGGCAGCGACATCCGCCGGGTCGGACCCGACCGTGTAGTTCCCATCAGTGACCAGAATCCCCACTTGGTTCCTGCCCTTGGAATGGGCGATCTCCTCGCTGCCCTTCCTGAGGGCACCCTCGATGTTGGTGTAACCACCGGCGTACGCATCTAGCAGATCCGAGATGAGATCATCAAGGCTCTTCGTCTGATTGATCCGCTTCAGCACGGTTGGCCTGTCGTTGAATGTGATCAGCAAGTAGTCCACCGTCTTAAGCCTGAAAGCAAGCACCGCGATCGCTGCAGTAGCCATGGCCAGCTTGTCCCCGGTCATGGAGAGGCTCGCATCCAACATCATTGCTACCGCGAGTTGTCTGGGCTCCCTCTTCTCGACGACAATGTCAGAGGGGTCCACCCTACGTGTGCTCACGATTTGCTCGAGCGTGGATTCGACGTCTATCTCGGCATCCTCCCCCATCCGGAACGCCTCCCTCGATATGTAAGTGGGAATGGATACTGGTCCTAGAAGCTGGAGAACGCGTCTTATCGTAGCTTTCACAGCTATTCTCTTCGCCAGCTCGATAAGTGTGGTGTCCTTGAGCCTGACGCGGAGCTGAGAGTAGTTCTGCGCGATTGACCAGCCGATGTCGTCTGAGCGGATGATGAAGTCCACATCCCCCTGCTCCAAAACTTTGACAAGGTCGGTCACGTCGAACCGTTTCGCTTTTGCCTCTTCGGAGGCGCGCCTCCGTTGCTCGTCCTTCTTCGTGTCGTCCTTCAGCGGCCTGCCTGAATCTGGAGGTGGCAGGTCGAAACATTCGTTGACAATCTCATCGATGACCTCGTCTACCGTCTTCTTCGATTCCTCGCGCATCTCGATGCGAGTCGGAAGCGACATATGGGCAGCCTTTCCGACCCCCTCGTACATGTCCCGCGACATCTTGCCGGACAACTTCGCTATGCTCATGGCCGCGCGTATGCTGGCTCCTCGGCGGATGTTCGGATGATCTCTGGTCCTCCTAGTGATCCAAGTCGCGCGGGCGACGAGTTCATCGGAGGCATCGGGGAGGTTCTTCTTCACAATCCTTAGCTCTTCGTCCTCCGGTTGGTAATCTAGGTACAGGAGTTCGAACCTGTCGGAGAGCGCCTCTGACAAAGCGGTCGTGGCAACAAACTCGCGAGGGTTCTGCGTGCCAATGACGACGAAACCCGGCTTCGACCTGATTGTCCCTATCTTGGGGACTTCGATGATGCCCTCATCCATCGCTGGAAGCAGTATGTTCTGGACTCCCTCGGGCATCCTGTTCATCTCGTTCATGAATAGAACGCCACCTTCACGCATGGCCTCGGTCAGCGGGCCCGGGGTGAATGCCTCTGGGATGTAGCCTTTCTCCAGGACAATGGGAGGATCGAACCAGCCAGAGAGTTTCTGTTCGGTGTACCGCTCATCGCCATCGACCCTGAGAATCGGCCTCTTGAGGTGCTTAGCGACTGCCACAGCCAATATCGTCTTGCCGACTCCAACTGGTCCCTCAATCATGAGGTGTTTCCCAGAGGAAATTGCAGCGAGAGCCTTCGCCAGTTCCGCAGAGCGGCCGATAATGCCGTTCTTTTTCTGAATCGATTCAACTTCATCTGTCGTGGCCATCGCAGGACACCGTGCGATGATATCCCGACCTGATATTAATCGTTTCCTTAACTGGCATTCGAGCTTCACGGCTTCGGCAGGATGATGACGAACACGGTGCCGCGAGTGTAGTCGTCGTAGACTCTGTTCTCTGCCCATATGTTGCCACCGTATCTGTCGACGAGGGCTTTGACCAGGGAAAGGCCCATGCCTGCCCCTCTGCCTTTCACGAGCACTGGATGCTCGACTTTCAGCAGGTCCCAGAAACCCCTGCTGAAGACTCTGTCCTTGAGATCGTCGGGTATTCCAAGCCCCCTGTCGGTGACCTTCACTCTCACGCACTTTCTTCCTTCGGTTTCGACAATCTCCACCTGCACATCAATCACTATCTCTTCGTGCTCGTCGTATTTTATCGCGTTCGTGAATATGTTGTAGAAAACCTCGTCCAACAGCGAATCAGCCATAACCCAGGTGTCTCTATCAGGGAGGTTCAACCTGATGACCACCTTCTTGCTGATGAAGGCGGCCTTAGCATCGGACGATGTCTGGTGGAGAGACTTCGTCAGGTTCATCGGGACGATCTCTGCCTCCGCTCTTTCGAGCATCTGAGCCGACCGCTTCACATTCCTGAGCAGGTGTATCGTGCTTCGAGTCGCCTCCAGGGCAGAGGAGAGATACTTGAGCTGCTTCTCGTTCAGCGAGGTGGTCTGGACAACGAGTTCGAGATAAGCATCGATGGGGCTGATGAAATTCCCGACATCGTGGGTCAACAGATCGAGGTACATCTTCACCTGTTTCTGAGCTTCGTTTGACTCCCTGAACAGGGCCGAGTTCTCTATCGCGATGGCCGCTATGCTTGCGAAGACTTCCATATCTTCCATCGTATCTTTGGTTGGTATCTTCTCGTCCAATGGATAGTCGAGCTGAATGTAGCCCAGCACTCGGCCTTCGCGGTCTACCAGGGCGAAATACACAAGGTCAAGCTCATGCCAGCTGTTCGGGGAGGACCGCTTGGCCATCGCCATCTCAGGATTCTCAAGGAACACGAACTCCGAAAGGTCCTGCTGGCTCTCGGCAGGAATGAAATAGCCGTTCTTGGTTATCCTGAACTCGTCTCTGAAGTCTCGCAGGATCATGCTCTTCAGCATGACGCTCTTCCTGACCTTCTGTTCCTCGTCCTTCGAATACCCAGTGAGTGCGTATACGTTGACCCTCTCCTGGCTCTCCGTGAAGAGCGAGACACCGGTCTTCCTGTAACCGAAGGTCGATGCTATGGCATCCGAGACCTTCTTGAGCACGACATCGAGGTCGTCGACCCTGAGGACGCTTCTGGTGAGGTCAAGAATGCGGGACAGCCTCTCCGTCTTCACCTCGTTCTCCTCGAGGAGAAGCAGGGATTGCCTGTAGGTCTCGGAGTTCTCAATCCCTACAGCGGCCACCGTCGCGAACAGTTCGATTTCTTCAATGACTTCCTTTGACGGGATCAGACCATTGACCGGGTAATCGACTTGCAGAAAGCCGATCATTTGGCCTTTGCGATTCGTCAGCGAGAAATAGAGCAGGTCGAGCTCGTGCCAGGCATTGCTGGATCTCCGGGGCTTCTTGGCAGCATCAGCGTCCTTGACTCCGACGAAGCTTTCGACAGAGCTGGTCTGCTTCTCGAATGGCACATAGTAAGCAATCCTTGAGATTTTGCAGTCCTCCCTGAAATCCTCCAGAATCTCTGCAATCTCGAACGCAGATGGAGTATCCTTGGTAGTCTTCTCCTCCGAAGAAGAGTATCCGGCCAAGGCGTGATCTGTGAAAATCCCACGTACCGGATCAAGTATCGATATGCTCACTCTGTCGAATCCAAAGAGATCACGAACCGATTCAGAGGTCTTCGCCAGGAGGATACTGATGTCCTCGACGCTCAACAGCCCAGCTATCAAATCGAATATCCTCGCCAAGCTCTGCATACGACGGCCAGATGGGCGGGCATCCTCCGACAGAACCGGAGAGGGGAAGGTCATTCTGACCAAATATGGCTCACCAACGAATAAAGTCTTTGGAGCTGTCACCGAGAGAGAGTTTGGCACGACCGAGCTTTTAAGTCGCTCCTCGATATCCGGCAAAGGATATCATGAAGGTACACATAACCGCGGACATCGAAGGGGTCGCAGTCATCTGTCACGACGAGCAGGGAGACCAGAAAGGATGGGATTATGACCGCATGCGCAGAATCATGACAGGGGAAGTTGAAGCGGCCATCCTTGGCGCCAAGGATGGCGGAGCTGATGAAATACTTGTGTGTGACGCACACGACACTGGGAGGAATCTCCTCATCGAGGAGCTTCCCGAAGATGTCGAGGTGATCGAGGGATCGGCATACGACATGGGCATGATGAGCGGGATATCAGATGATTTCGACGCGTCTTTCCAGGTGGGCTACCATTCGATGCGGCATACACACGCTGGAGTCCTCGGTCACACTTACACGTATTCTATTGCCGAGCTTCGGATGAACGGGATCACGCTCGGAGAAGGCGGGCTTAGCGCCGCCATCGCCGGCCATTACGGAGTCCCTGTCACGATGGTGTCAGGAGACTCAAGGGCAATCGCCCAAGTCAGGCAGCTCGTCAAGGGCTTCGTTGAGGTCCCGACAAAGCAGGGAGTCGGGTTATACGGTGTTCGCACTCTCACTCCTAAGAAGGCATGCCAGATAATCAGGGAAGGCGCCAAGGAGGCAGTCCAACTAGCAGGGAAGATCAAGCCTTTCGTCCTCAGAAAACCCATACAGATGCAGGTGGAGTTCGAAAGACCTCTGATGGCAGAATACGCTGCCCAGATTCCTACTGTGAAGCGCAAGGACATCAAAACAGTCACATGCAAGTCCAAGGATGTCATCGAGGCATTCAAGGTTTTTGAGACCATGAACAGAGTGGCGTCATATGCGAAGAGCGAGGGACCCCTCTGAGACTCTCCGTTATGACAGGAGCTCTGCCGAGCGGATATCGACCAGGTCGCGTCTCTGGCCGCTCTCAAGCGCACGGCATCGAGGCTTGTGCCCGGACCGAATCACTCAAATCGATGTACCTTGTTTCCGATTAGAAGTGGAGTTGACTGCGTGGCCCGGCTCAGAGGTCTGGAGATCAGGTCATTAAGAGAAGGCGAGATCAAGATGCTCCCGAAGTTGTGGGATGACTCAGATCTGCCCTACAAACCCGCTGGTCGAGACAGCCTCAGGAGGCTGAGAGCGCAGAGAATTAGGAACAAGAACTTGTTCATCGGAGTGTTCGAAGGAAAGCGAATGGTGGCAGCGGCCATCGCTAGCGACGACGGAAGGAAGGGGTGGATCAACCGCCTGGCCGTACTCCCGGAGGTGCGAGGGAGAGGGATTGCTGTAGCACTGATCTCCGAATGCGAGAGGGTCCTCAGAAAGAAGGGGATTAGGCTGTTTTGCATCCACATTGAGGAATACAATTCCGAGTCAATGCAATTGTTCGAGAAGGTCGGATACAAGAAAGAGAAAGATATTTTCTACTACACGAAAAGAGAGCTGGATTCCTACTGAACCCTCTCTCATCCCAGTTCGAAGCCCACAATCCCGAAGATGGAACTCAGGGCTCCCGTATACCGTTCTCGTCCTCTGACCATCAACTGGGTTGGCCAGGCCCGCATGATATGGAGTTTGATTGCAATCTCCCATGCCTGCTGGTTCTTCTGAAAAACCCCGAAAAACACCGGACCTCTTCCCATTGACTGCACGCACGCCCCGAACACCGCTTCGGCGTCATTCCTGTCGGTCGACGTGCATCCCCACGGGCCGAGATCGCGCGCCACAGATGACTTCCTGCCGAATGCATAACCCACGATCTGTCCATCCCGCTCCGCTTTGAAGGAGTGAGCGGGGAATTCGTCGTGCAGGTGCCGAATCATCTTTCCCCTGTCGTCCCCGAAAAGCTCCTGATCCATCATGATTATCTGCTCGAGGTCCTTTGAAACCACTCTGCCGAGCAGCTCTGTTCGTAAGCTATCGTACTCGCCATTGTTTATTGCCTTGGTTGCATAGGCCAGCCCGCGAACAGCGAACCCGTATCTCTTGTACAAGCGCTCCCCGTCTGGAGTGGCGTAGAGTATTATGGACTCTATCCCCGCCGTCTCGAGACAATCGACTGCATGCTTCAGGAGCGATTGGCCCACCCTTCGTCCCCTGGCATCTTTCGACACAACGAGGTGGCCAATGACCCCTGTGCGCCCGAAGGTCACTGTGGTGATGACACCGACGGGTTTGTGATCGATATAGAAGAAACTGCCTCCGGGATCAAGCCTGATCATCCGCTCGATCTCCTCCTTAGAGTATTCCCATCCCTCCGCATTGATGAGCGCAAGAGCGGAGTCGACGTCGGCCAACTTCACTGGTCGTATTTCCATGAACATCTCCCCGTGTTCTCTTGGTTGCTCAAATGCCGATTACCAGGCCAGAGTCCTGATCGCTCTGGCCGAACTAGAGAATGTGGACAGTTACCTCCTCGTCCCTATCCAGAAGATCAACGTCGGCTGGAATCACAACGTATCCGTCAGCGAACGCCATGCTGGTGATCGCGCCAGATTCCTTGAATGCTGGGTATGCCAGGCCGTTCTCTAGCCTGACGGTCAGGAACTGCGTTCTGCCTGTCGTTGACACCACCCGCTTCGCCATCCTCGCCTTGATGGCTGCCCGGGGAGTCTCAGGCAATCTGGCCATTCTGCTGAGTATTGGGGCAAGAAGGATGTAGGCATTAGACAAACAGGCAGTCGGATAGCCTGGCATGCCGAACACGAGCTGATTCCCGACGACTCCGAACAGTGTGGGTTTCCCCGGCTTGACAGCGATCCCATGGAAGACTACCTCACCGTTCTTCTCCAGCACGTCGAGCATGATATCCCTGTCACCAACCGAACTCCCGCCAGAGAACACGAGGATGTCGCAGTCCTTGTTCTGTTTGAGAACACGCGCCAGATCTGTGAGTGAATCGTTGACAATCCCCAGAATCCTGACCTCAGCACCGTACTGGCGGGCGACGGATCCCAGAGTGTACGTGTTTATGTTGTAAACCTGTCCAGGTTTCAGCTTCGAACCCAAATTCGCAATCTCATTCCCCGTCGGTATGACCGCAACGAGTGGTTTCGCATAGACCTGGACACGATCTCTTCCAATAGCTGCAATGGCGCCGATCTTGCTTGGGTTGAGAAGCTCTCCCTTCGATACGAGCAGTGTCCCGGGAGTGATATCTTCACCTTTCTTCGAAACGTTCTTCCCCGGATGAGCTGAGTCTCCGATGAGAATTGTATTGCCGTCGGGTTCCGTATCTTCGACCATCACCACGGCATCCGCACCCTTAGGCAGCATTGCGCCTGTCGCAATCTCCGAGCACTCACCCTTCTGGATCGACCGCTTCGGAACACTTCCGGCATAGACAGTCTCTATTCTCTTCAATCGTATGGGTTTCAGTCTCGAAGACCCGAACGTGTCTCGTGCTCTGACTGCATAGCCATCCATTGCCGATCTGGAGAACGGTGGGACGCTGACAGGAGACACAACCTGTTCCGCTGATACTCGACCTGATGCATCCAAGATCGGAATCGATTGCGTGCGCTCAACTGGCTTCGTCCTGCTCAGGGCTAGCTTGAGAGCATCATCAAGTTGTATGAGGCGCTTGATCGGCCTCATCTTTGGGCCTCCCAGACCATGTGGCCTGCCTCAGGAGCTATTAGCTCCCCGACCGCAAGCCTGACAGCCTTCTCAGACCCCGGCAGGCAGAAGACCAACTTGCCCTCAGTGAGGAACGCTGTCGCCCTGGACATCTGAGCAGCGCTTCCGATTTCCTTGAAGCTCAGCATCCGGAAGAGCTCGCCAAACCCCGGAAGGGTCTTCTCCTCGAAGTGTGAAACAGCCTCCAGTGTGACATCGCGTTTCGCAATCCCGGTTCCCCCATTCAGTATTACGACTTGAACCCCAGGGTCCTCGAGAACCTCCCTCAGCTGACTCTGGATATCAACAACATTGTCCTTGACTATCGCTCTTCTGGCGAGTTTGTGCCCCTCCGCGGACATTATCTCTGAAATCGCCTTTCCGGAATAGTCGTCCTTCTCGGTGCGCGTGTCGCTGACCGTGATGACTGCATAGGTGATGACCTTGGGGGCCTTGCTTCTGTGTTCCTCAACGCCCATGATGGACCGCTCCCTTCGATTTCTTCACGACTCTGACATCCTTGATTGCGGTAGCTGGATATTGTCCCGACGAATCTTTCTCCAAGTACTTTACCATGTCCCAGGCGTTCAGGAGCGCCACAGTAACCCCTACGAGTGCTTCCATCTCGACTCCGGTCTTGTAGAAGGCCGTCACCGTGCAGGTGGCTCGCAAACCAGTGTCCTCAACATCTATATCGATCTCGACGGAAGTGAGTGGGATCTGATGACAAAGGGGGAGGAGAGTGGCAGTTGCCTTGGCCGCCTGGATGCCAGCGAGCTTCGACGCCGTGAGCACATCCCCTTTCTTGACTTTGCCTGACGATACGGCTTCGCTAGTGGCGCCCTTCAGGACGAGGAATCCCTGCGCAACAGCGACTCTCTTTACCACTTCCTTCTCGCCGATGTCCACCATTCGCGCCATCGTATCAGGCCTCCTGCCGGACCCATCTCCCCTTGCCCTTTCCGAATTCCTTCTTCCAAATAGGTGTTGTCTTCTTCAACTCATCTATGACGAACTCGCTAGCCGAGAACGCATCATTCCTGTGAGGAGAACTGACCGCTATCACGACAATGACATCACCGACACGAAGCTTCCCAATCCTGTGACATATGGCCAGTGAAGCCACATCGAACTTGCCCATCGCGAGCTTTCCGATTCGCTTGAGATCGGCCACCGCCAGATCCTTTGCAGCCTCAAGCTCCATCCTCTGCACTCGCATGCCTTCCGACGTCTCCCGCACGGTCCCGATGAATGTGACTATTGCACCTGCGCTCTTGGACCTCACCGAACGAATGACACTGTCGACGGAAATGGGGCGATCGGAGAGCGTGACTTTCAGGTTCATGTCGTTCTCACCTCCAATAGGGTTTGCGGTTCGCGACGGCCTTGGTGAACAGATCCCCGAGCTCATCATCGCTCACGCCGCGCCTCATCGGTGTGAGGATATCCACTTCTCCAGAGCGATCCAGAAGGCACGGCTTCAGGCGACCGTCGCTCGAGAGCCTTAGCCTCGTGCAATGCGAACAGAACTCAGTGTTGTGCATGGGTCTTACGACTTCTACCATGACTAATTTCCTGCCGGAAATCATCTTGTATCTCCGGCGCCTGTGGAGTTCATTGGTCTTCATCTCGATGGCCTCCTTGGCCAGAGCATCCTCGAGATTCTTCAAAGGATAGTACTTTTCAGCGAATTCCGCTCCGTTGAGGCCATCTCTGTCGGTTTCGTACTCGATGAGCTGGAGGGTTGCTCCGATGTCCGCACAGAAATCCATCATCGGGCGAATCTCGTCTTCATTCTCGCCCTTCAAGACGACCATGTTGACCTTCACTGGGTTGAGCCCCACCGAGACAGACTTCCTGATTCCCTCCAAGACCAGGCCAATGAGATCGCGGCCACAGAGACGCGCGTACCTCTCCGAATTGAGCGTGTGCAGGCTGACATTCACGCGCCCAAGCCCGGATGCCTTCAACGGGCCGGCCAACTCGGCAAGACGAGAACCGTTCGTCGTAAGAGAGACCTCATCCACAAGGGGCGATATCCTGCGCACAATCTCAACGATGTCCTCGCGCAGCAATGGCTCGCCCCCGGTTATCTTCACCTTCCTGATGCCGAGAGATGAGGCGATTTCCAATGTCTTCTCTATCTCTTCGACGGTCATTTCATTTGTGGAAGGAATCTGTCCCTCTCGGTGACAGTGAGGGCACGACAAATCGCATCTCTGAGTGACTGAAAGCCTGAGGCTCTTCACTTTGCGTCCGAAAGGGTCGACGAGCGAGTCTGCGCGCAGGATCGGGCTGACATAGGACAGAGACATGCTCAAAAAGGCATAACGGGTTCTCGTTATAAGGATTGCTGCTTACTAGTTCCCAGGATTGGTCCTACTGGCCTGCTCCGACAGGTTTTTATAAATGCTTGCGAATAACTCCCCCCGGGAGGGAAGGAGAGGGTTAGGGATGCAGCAAGATGAGAGCATGAGCGAAATCGACGAGCCCGAGGCAGGGAAAGTGAAGAACCTGCCAATCGCAGACATGCTCGATATCCTCGTCCTGATTCTCAGAGTAGAGCCACTTGACATCCTTCTGCAGAGAATTGTTGACGCGGTCGCCAATTCGTTCAACATGAAATGTCTGACGATAGGCACCCTCGACGACAAGTCGGGGATGTTCTGCATCAGGGCGCTCTATGGATACCCCGAGCAGCAGGCTGCCAGGCTGAAGGAGATTGCCTACACGATGGACCGGATGAAGTGCGATCTCACCGAGAAGTCCCGAATCGGACGCAAGTGTTACTTCGTTCGCACTGAAGACAGATCGACCTTCTATGATGACGACTTCACCTACATATTGAGTCCTGAGTATGTCAGCCAGCCCAGAAAATCCCAGGATGACTGGAGCGAGATGGATTTCATCGATTTCATAATGAGCGACCGGCTTGGCAACTGGATCGGGTACCTTGAGATCAACGAGCCTGGGGATGGGAAAGTGCCATCGAAGGATACCCTTGACAGGATTCAAATCCTGTCCGACCTGGCCGCAATAGCCATAGAGAACTCGAAAATGTACGAGGAGGCGCTGTATGCGATGTCGGATTCACAGGCTTACCTTGACCTCATCGTCCATGACATAGGGAACATGATCTCCCCTCTGAAGTACTACTTGGAATCCATTAGATCCTCCAGGAACATTGACGAACGGAACACGGAACTCCTGACCAAAGCGAACGCGATAACAACCTCCGTGAAATGCCTGGTCGACAATGTCCGTAAGTTCTCGGAGGCAAGGAGTCCTGAGGGAACAACGTCAGAGCTACATGATCTTAGAAGAGTAATTGGAGAATGCGCGGACTCATTGAAGCGTCAATTTCCACAACGGAGCGTTGTGGTCAACTCTGAGTTCCCAGAGACAGCGGCAGCGGTGATTGCGGACGAGCTCATCTATGATCTGTTCATGAACCTGCTCAGCAACGCTGTGAAGTACGACTCGAAACCGATGGTCGAGATTGACGCCAGAGTGATTGACGGCAACAGCGCCTGGATTGTTACGATTGAGGACCGAGGACGGGGAATCCCGGATGACCGGAAGGATAAGGTGTTCAGGAGATTCGCCAAGCGACCAGAAGGATACGAGGGAACTGGCCTGGGATTGTCTATTGTATCGTTGTTGGTCGAGAGGTACAAGGGATTCATAGCCGTCAGAGACAGAGTGAGGGGCGACTGTACCCAAGGCGCCTGTTTCGAGGTCGCGCTCCCGAAGGCCGAGATCCAGAATGCGAGGGAGACCAGTCTCGAAGGTGTTCAGATCGCGCCTTGGAGTGCGCGCACCTGATCAGGACATGCGCCTCCACGACAAACATATATTACCGCTTTGGCTATTTTCGTCTCAACATGGCAAATTCCCAGCCTGAACGGTTGACGCTCAGAAGAACTGATGAATTCGAGAAGATCAGGGCGTTGGCCGTCGGCTCTGGACTCGAAGACGGCCCTTTAGAGAACGTTGCTGAGGGATTTGGATTCTATCTGGGTGGCGAGCTGGTGGGGTGTGCCACCCTGAAGGTCGACGGCCGAAAGCATTCAGTGGAGTGGTTGGCGGTGAGGGACGGAATGCGACTGCATGGGCTCGGAGCGCAGCTCGTCAGAGAAGTCGAAGCCGCGGCAAGGAGACGTGGTGCAACCAGGCTGTGGGCACTCGCGCGCGCGCCCGAGTTCTTCCAACGCATTGGATTCTCCAGAGCGCCTGAGAATGACCCTGGAAGACCTCCGATGGTTAGCTGTACTACATGCAAACAGTTCGGAAGAACCTGCCATCCTGAAATGATGGTTAAACAGCTCTGACTGCAATGTTATCCTGCGTGTATTCTCGACACCTATAAGTACCATTCGAAATCTGAAACTCCGCAGGAAGGTCTGTCGGATGACCCCGGGAAAGAGGGAAATCGTATCTTGCGCGAAGAGCATAGTCAGGACCTGCAATCTGAACAGCGGGGACGGCGTCGCCATCCTGGGCGGAGTTCACACAATGGACCTGTTGGAAGAGATCGCTCTCGAATGTTATAAGAAAGGTTCGACGCCCACAATCGTCGTGACCTCCGACAAGTACCTGCAGAGGGTCTTCCGGGAGATTCCGGCCCGAACCCTTGCAACAGTCCCGAAGCAGCTGATTGGCATGCTAAAGGCGTGCGACATGATGATCGCCGTGGAGGAACACGATGACTCCTCGATCGCTGAGCGGTTTCCGAGGGACAAGCTCGAGGCGAGACAGAAGGCGAACCATCCGATCGGGAAGCTCCTGAACCATCCAACAAAAGGAAAGAAATGGCTCTTTGCTGGCTGGCCGACGAGGAAGACTGCCAAGAAGTTCGGAGTGTCCTTCTCCGAATTCTCTGAAATCATCATTGGTGGGATCTCAGTTTCCCCTGACAGGCTCATGAAGATAGGCAAGCAAATGAGCAGGAAGTTTGCAGACGCATCCTGGATACACGTTTGGGACAGCAAAGGGACTGACTTCAGGGTCAAGGTCGATGACAGGATGGCGAACATCGATGACGGGATCATCAGCCAGGAGGACTACGACGCGGGAGATAGAGGAGCCAATCTCCCGGCAGGCGAGCTGTTCTTCGCACCACATGAGACAGTGGGAGAGGGGACTCTCTTCTGCCCGATCACAAAGGACAGACTGTCGGGCAAGATCGTGAAAGATGTCATGCTTGAGTTCAAGGACGGTGCGCTCCTTCTGGACAGGGTCACAGCGAGTGAGAACCTGGATGCTTTGTTGTCTAGCTTCGAGCAGTGCCAAAGAGTCGACAGGATCAAGTTCAAGACTGTGAGAACGAAAAACCTGGCTGAGCTGGGCATAGGTTTCAACCCGAAGATCAAGAAAGCGATAGGCTACATCCTCACAGACGAGAAGGTGATGGGTACGGTCCACGTGGCATTCGGCCTGAACAAAAGCTTCGGCGGCAAATCTGAGTCGACAATGCATTGGGACTTCGTGTCCGCTCCTGGAGTCAGCATTGAGGTCACGCGAAGTGATGGCAAAATCGTCCCCGTGATGTCCAAGGGCAGGCTCATCTAGAGATGCGTGTTCGGATGCACTCACTCACATATCTTTCTCCCTGCGGAGCGAGCATCCTCCAAGACCTGCTTCTTACGTGGACCTAGATCAGGGTCATCGGTATGGCCGAGGAGAACCTCTCCGGAATACTCGTAGTCTATTGCCGCGAAGAACGCTCGGACAACGTGCTTAGCGGGTTCGAAGACTATGGATTTGGGCGAACCGGCACACGACACGAACAATCCTTTCGGACGCCTCCTGCCCTCGTACACCCGCCTCTTCAAAGCGTATCGCTCGACCCAGAAACACTGGCAGCGGTCAATCATCGCCTTAGTCTGTGCAGTGACTGACATGAAGAATATCGGGGATGCTAGGACGATTCCATCAACGGACCTGATTCTTGAGTAGATGATCCCCATGTCATCACGGCCGTGAGTGCACTCGGCAGCTGAATCACAAGCTCTGCATTCGAGACATGGACGGTAGTTCATCCTGGCAAGATCCAAACGCTCCGTCTCGGCGCCCGCCGATCTAGCCCCTTCCAGAGCTGCTTCCAGGAGGTCAGCTGTATTGCCGTTGAGGCATGGACTGCCGAGGATTCCCAGGATCTTCAGTGTCATTGCGGGACCGCCAGAACGAAATCGAATCGAGCGATATGACAGATTGTTATTTGTAGTTGCTGGGCAGCGCAGCCGTAAACTTAATCGCGGGATTGCATATTAAGCCCAGGTCTGATCTGTTTGTCTGGCAAGCGATTCGTTGGTAAATCTGTAATCGTGACCGGGGGAGCCTCGGGAATCGGAAGAGCGACTGCTGAGAAGTTTCTTGAGGAGGGCGCAAGAGTGACCATAGCCGACGTCTCAAGGAAGAACGGCAAGGCAACTGTTGATGATTTCAAGAGAAAAGGATACAGTCCGATCCTGCTGGTTGGAGATGTCTCCAAATCTAGCGACACAAAGAGGATTGTGAGAGAGACGATGAAGGAGTTCGGAAGGATTGACGTGCTTTTCAATAACGCCGGGATTCTCGTCGAAGGTACGGTCGAAGAGGTTTCTGAGAAAGACTGGGACAAGATAATGGCAATCAATGTGAAAGGGGTGTTCCTCATGGCGAAGGAGGTTGTCCCGATAATGCTCAAGCAGAAGGGGGGTGTGATTGTCAACACTGCCTCATGCAGCGGACTTGTCGGAGACAGGAACGCGATCGCATATAACACGTCGAAAGGAGCCGTTGTCCTGATGACGAAGTGCCTGGCCTTGGACTATGCCAGAAAGAACATCAGAGTCAACTGCGTCTGCCCCGGAGAAATAGACACTCCCATGTTCAGGCAGGAGGCAAGGACCAGAGGGATGCCAGTCGAGGAGTACCGAAAGGAACTCTGCGAATACCACCCTATCGGGCGATTGGGAGTTCCTGAGGAGGTTGCCAGCACAGTGTTGTTCCTTGCCTCTGACGATGCTAGCTTCATTACGGGAACTGCCTTCTCAGTAGACGGCGGGTACACCTGTCAGTAGAGCGACCGGCTACTGCCTCTCGACTCTCAGATTGATGCCTGGCTTGACCTGCCTGAGGACTGTCGGATCGCCTTCCACCATTCCGAGGATGTTGCACGGACTGTATGCGCGAGGCTTCTTCCCGATGCTCGATGGCGTCGGTCCGAAGAATATCGCGACGGCATCACCGTCGGGCCAGAATGCGACATCGCCGACTTCCATCTCCGCTCTGGCATCCTTCTCCAGATCAGCGTGGAATGGGACACTGAAGTACACTTCATCTCCCCACGTGTTTGCCGTGGAGGCAATTGGCAGCAATTCCAGCATGCGACGAGCAGTGTCAGTTCCATCTGACCTGAGGTCGACCATCGTTCTAATGCCATTCTCGAACACAATGACCACCTTGCTCATTGTCGCACCAATTGTAGAGAAGAGCATCGGCGATACTTGACCCTTAGGGGGGAATCTGTCCGAGCCCCACCACTTCGCCTAAAGGTTTAAAGTGGGAAACGGCATTGGAAGTATGCTTCTGGGAGAATATTCCTGTAGACCGATTCGAAATGTACGAAGCAGAACAAAGGAGGGAAATACTTTGGCGTCTCAGAAATTGAAGGACATGCTAAACGCAGCCATAGCGCGAGAAGTTCAGGTCAGTGTTCAGTACATGTGGCAGCATGTACAATGGGCGGGCGTCGACCATTACGCGGTGAGCGGCAAGCTGAAGGATATCGCTGTCGAAGAGATGAAGCACGCCGAGAAAATCGCCGAAAGACTCTGGTACCTTGGCGGTGTACCGACCACGAAGCCGGCACCGATCAACGTCGGTGGAGAACTGTGGCAAATGATCGATAACGATATAAAGGCCGAGCTCGAAGCCATGGAAATGTACAAGGACATCCAGAAGCTCGCCGAGAAGGAAGGGGACCCGACGACGAGGTTCATCTTCGAGGAGATCCTCGAGCAGGAAGAAGACCATCACGACTTCTTCACGTCTCTGAAAGAGGGCAAGAGGAAGTAGTCTCCGCGTCCGCGAGAGAGGACGCGCGTCTAAACCATTTCCACTCACATGTTTTCAAACAGAAAATTCATCAATGGGGTTTGCAAGGGGTTTGTTCAAGTCAGTGAGATCATCTGGCTTTCTTCCTGCCAAAGAGCTTCCGCTTGACCGCCTTTATCTTCTGCCTCTGAATTGCCTCGGTGGGGTTGAGCTTCTTCGGGCAGACCTCGACGCAGTTGAACTGCGTGTGGCATCTCCAGACGCCGCTTTCGCTCTCGATCAAATCGAGACGCTCGTCCGGGATGGTGTCCCTAGTGTCCACCAAGAACCTGTACGACTTCAGAAGAGCCGCAGGACCCAGGTAACTCGGGCTCAGCCATGCCATCGTGCAGACGCTCGAGCATGACCCGCACATTATGCAGTCGATGGGATCGTTGATCGGAACCCTTTCCTTTGGCATCTGTACGTACTCCTTCTCAGGGTACGGTTCCTTGCCTACCAGGTAAGGTTTCACTGCCTTCAGCCGGTCGAAGAACAGCGTGTAATCGACCGCGAGATCCTTGATGACCTTCTGATGTGGCAGAGGGCTGATCAAGATCTCCGACTCCCTGGAGAACTGGCCTATCTGGGTCTCGCAGGCCAGCCTGACCTTACCTGCGATGACCATTGCGCAGGAGCCGCAGACTCCAGCCCTGCAGCAGAACCTGAAAGCCAGAGTGCCGTCCTGGTGGTTCATGACCTCGAACAGCGCGTCAAGCACTGTCATCCCAGGCGTGGTTGTGACGACGTATTTCTGCCAGTACGGTAACTTGTCCGCTGTAGGGTCGAATCTCTGAATCTTAAGGGTCAGCTGTCGTTCCGCCATTCTAGTACCTCCTTGCTTCTGGCTTGTACTTCCCGAGCTTGACCGGGGAGTAGGTGATTACTGGCCCTTCGGGCGAATAGGTTGCAACAGTGTGCTTCAAGAACTTAACATCGTCCCGCTCCTTGAAGTCCAGTCTCGAGTGGGCGCCTCTGCTCTCCTCCCTCTTCAGAGCACCAACGACGATTGCCTCGGCGACATCGAGCATTCCCCCTAGCTCGAGCGCTCGGATCAGATCCATATTGTAGATCTTGCCCTTGTTCTGGACGGTTATGTTCTTGTATCTCTCCTTCAGCTCCATGATACTGGCCAGAGCCTCGTCCATCAGTTTCTTGTCCCTGAAGATGCCGACCTTCTTGATCATCGTCTCTTTCATGACTACTCTTATGTCGGCGTGGTTGTCAGGACCCTTCCTGGCTAGGAGGGTTTCGACCCTCGCATTGGCTTCCCGAACGCATTTTTGAATCGCAGCCTCGCCCTGTTTCTCATCCTTCTTAGACAGGACGTAGTCGGCCGCCACCCGCCCGGATATCTTGCCGAACACGACCGTATCCAGTAAGGAATTGCCGCCGAGTCTGTTTGCGCCGTGCACGCTCACGCATGCGCACTCCCCGGCCGCATAGAGCCCCTTGAACCTCGTCGCGCCGTAGATGTCAGTATCCAGACCGCCCATGGTGTAGTGCTGACCCGGCTGGATTGGAACCGGCTTCTCGATGCAATCGACTCCAACGAAGTTGATTGCCAGGTCTCTGATTCCCGGCAACCGCTCAAGGATCTTCTCCCTCCCGAGATGCCTGAGATCAAGGTACACATAGTCCTTTCCATCAATCCCACGTCCCTCGTTGATCTCGGTCTGTATCGACCGCGAGACAATGTCTCTCGGCCCAAGTTCCATAGCGGTGGGGGCGTACTTGGACATGAACCGCTCGCCTAGAGAGTTGATCAGGTACCCACCCTCCCCTCTTGCGCCCTCGGTCATCAGGATGTTGGTCCCGAAGAGGGATGTCGGATGGAATTGGATGAATTCCATGTCCTTCACCGAGACACCGCGTCTGTACGCTGCAGCAAGCGCTGATCCCGAGCTGATAAGTGCATTCGTTGAACGACCGTAAATCTGGCCGCTCCCGCCGGTCGCGAATATGACCGCTTCGGCCATGAACGGTTCCAGCCCGCCTGTCTTGAGGTTCCAGCAGACGACGCCCCTGCAAGCATCGCCCTCAAGGACCAAGTCCACGAGGACCCTGTCCTCGTACAGTGGGATGTTCAGCTTAACCGAGCGCTCCCAAAGCGTGTGTAGCATGTACAATCCGGTCTTGTCAGCTGCGAAGCATGTCCTGGGGTAGCCAGCACCGCCGAAAGGTCTCTGCGCGATCTTTCCCTCGTCGGTTCTCGAGAATGGACAGCCCCAATGCTCGATCTCATATATGCACCCTGGAGCTTCCTTCGTCATTAGTTCCGCGGCATCCTGATCAGCGAGATAGTCGCTGCCCTTGATCGTATCGAACCCGTGCTTCTCCCAATTGTCATCCGCGGCCTTGGGGTTGTTCGCCAGGGAAGCATTGACTCCTCCCTGGGCAGCTCCCGAGTGCGACCTTACCGGGTGGACTTGAGATATGATTGCCGTGTCCACCCTGGGGGCGGACTCGATGGCAGCCCGCAAACCGGCCAGTCCGCCTCCAATGACCAGAATCTTGTGGTAGTACATCTGCTCAGCCACCTGCGCCTTGGATGAAAGGAAGCAGAACGAAAATGCCCCAAACCATCGTTGCTATCCCAAGGATCCAGATACACACATCGACCAAATCCTTCCTCTTGGCGAATCTCTCGAAGTCGAAGAGGACCGTCCGCGTGCCGTTCAGCCCGTGGAAAAGGACCAGTCCAAGCATCGAGTAGTCAAGGACGATAAACGCGATTTCCCTGACTCTATCGTGGACACCACCTAGGGTGATGTCCTCTCCCACGTGCCAGTAGTGATCTATGAATATGTGCAGCGCAAGAACGACCACGAGTAGCACGGCAGACAGCCTCTGGAAGAACCAGGGCCAAGTCCCTGCAACCTTCGTCGTAGCTATCTTCGTCTCGGCCATCAGAACCACTCCCCGTTGAATAGGCCAGCGTCAAACAACACCCAGAAGCCGACAGCGACCAGGATGGCGGCAATCGCCATCGTGATCCAGAAGACAAGCTTCTGCCTCCTGATACCGATCCCCATGTCGAACAGGACTACCCTGAACCCGTTCATAGCGTGATATATGACCGCACACACGAGCAAGAAGTCCATAAACACGAATGCCGGCTGAGCCGTGACTTCCATCAGGCTGTTGAACTCCTCCTCGCCAAAAGAAGCCTGAGTAAGGAACGAGAGGTGCATGAACACGTACACGACAAGGATAAGGCCCGTCAGCCTGTGTCCGACCCAAGCCCACATACCTGTCTTCATGTTAGTGGGCCAAAATTCACTGTTCTTGCCAAACAACCACTTGAAATCGCTCGGTTTGATCATCCAAACACCTAGCCAAACCCTTAACCGCTATGTCCCGAGCCGCGCATTCCGCAACCGTCCCTTGCGAAGCTGACGGAGTGCTCGGCTCCCCCGGCCGCCTAGACTGGCAGGAATGTACTTAAGCGTATCTCTTCGAACAGAAACTGGGCGAGTTCCGTGCCTCGAAATTCAATAATGGATATCTATTCGTTAGCTGAATTTCGAATTTCGGAGCCGCATTCTGAAAATCGTTGATTCCGAGAGATGTGTGTCCGGGCGCCCACAACTCGCCGTCTCTTGCCTCAGAACAAGGCTCGACCTGATAGACGTCCCGAGGAGGCTACAACTTGCGGACATTGACGTTAGTGCCCAATAATGTCAAGTATCAAAATCGGAATACCTTGGCAAGTGAGAAATATGGACAAATACCAATGCAACGTCTGTGGATGGATCTACGACCCGGATAAGGGTGACCCTTCTCAGAACGTCCCCGCTGGAACAGCTTTCGAGGACCTGCCCGACGATTGGACCTGCCCGGAGTGTGGCGCCGGGAAAGATGAGTTCACGAAACTCTGATCCTGCGACAACTGGACGCTTCTCGGAGAAACGGATGGGATGATGCATGATACTCCGATTGGCGATGATTGGCTTCGGAAATGTAGGTCAGGAGTTCGCTCGACTGCTGGTATCCAAGCGCGACTGGCTCCTGAAGTACAAGAGCCTCGACGTCGAAGTGCTGTCGATAGCCACTAAGACCAGGGGATCCCTGTCCTCCAAGAAACCGCTCGACGTCGAACGGGTCCTAAAGGAACTGAACAACAACGGGACGCTCGTCAAGTACGGCCCTGAATCGACCACCCATTCCCCGATCAATATCATCGAGGAGACAGAGGCAGATCTTATGGTTGAACTGACACCTCTGAATATCGACTCGGGGAGGCCAGCGATAGACCACATCAAACGGGCTTTTGAGGTAGGAATGGATGTCGTGACCGCCAACAAGGGCCCCATCGCATTCGCTTATCACGAGCTCAGGAACATGGCGAGGTCGTACAGTGCGCACTTCAGGTTCGAGGGCACTGTCATGGACGGCACGCCCATATTCAGCCTGGTCGAGAGGACACTGCCTGGGTGCGAGATACTTGGGGTCAGCGGGATACTCAACAGCACTTCGAACTTCGTCCTGGACGAGATGAACAAAGGCTGGAGCATGGAGACGGCCATCAAAGAGGCTCAGAAGCGTGGTTTCGCGGAGTCCGACCCTAGTCTTGACATCGAAGGATGGGATGCCGCAGCGAAGATCACGGCTCTGGCGAACGTTCTCATGGACGGCAGGACGACCCCGAAGGCTGTCGACCGCAAGGGCATAACCGGAATGACTCAGACCGACATCAAGAAGGCTGCGAAGGATGGGAAGAAGATCAAACTCATCGCGACCGCATCCAAGTCGGGAGGCGCAGTCAACCTCACAGTGAAACCCGAACTCATCGGCCCCGACCACCCCTTTTGGTCAGTAGACGGAACCTCGAGCGCTGTGACTCTTAGAACGGATCTCATGGGCGACTTGACGATACTCGAAAGTGCGCCCTTGGTGGGTCAGACGGCCTATGCTATTTTCTCAGACGTGTTGCTGACCGTCGAATCCATCAGGACCGGAACAATCTAGGTCGCTCAGAATGTCTCGAGGCTGAACTCGGAGTTGTCGTAGTAGTATCCGGATCTCGTCCTGTAGTCATGTTCTGCGCTCAGGATTGTGAGGTGTCCGGCCTCCTCACCGACGAGCCATGTGAACACCTCTTTCGCCTTCTGGTCAGCCGTCTGGAAGCTGGCGTTTCTGTAGTAGTCGATTGACCTTTTCTCTATTTCCATCCCTATCTTCAAAACATCCAGCTCTCCGGCGTCAGGATCCAGCTTCATGTGCCTCACATCCTTGTCCTGAAAAACCGAAATCTTCGGATAGGTCGGAGCCTCCAGCTTCATCTGCTGGAGGGAGGCCCAACTCAACCCCTTCTCGAGCCGGTTTAGCTCCTCGCCAAGGATGTCAACGTGTCTCTGCTCCTGCTTGACCAGGCTGACGAAGGTGTCCTTTGAGCGCTGGTTTCGAACAACTTCGGATGCCCGCCTGAAGAAACTCCTGCCTTCTATTTCCATCTCAACGGCGTTCCTCAGGACTTGAATGGCGATGTCCGCATCGTCTGCCATGTACATTACCGGACGGATGGATTCCGTATCCTGGATATACTTCTTTCCACGGAGCGGCGCAATCCTCAGGACAAGGAGTCACTGCGCGGTCATGCCACCGTCGACCGAAAGAGAAGCCCCTGTCACAAACGAAGATTCGTCCGATGCCAGGAACAACACAGCCCTCGCGACTTCCTCGGGCCTCCCAATGCGTCCGATCGGATGTCTCTCATTCTCCTTCCTGAGATATTCTCGCCGGTTCCCGGAAGCCCGAGCCTCCCGCGCGAGCATCTCCGTATCCACCGTGGCCGGATGGACTGAATTGACTCTGATGTTGTCATGCGCACAGTCGAGGGCCAAAGCCTTCGTCATGACTGTTATCGCCCCCTTCGAAGCGCAATATGCTGGACACGACCTGTTGCCGATCAATCCCGCATCTGAGGAGTTGTTCACAATCACGCCTCCACCCTGCTGCTTCATGTGAGGGATCGTGAACTTCGTGACCAAGAACGTCCCCTTCAGATTGATGTCAATCACCTGGTCCCATTCATCCTCAGTCATGTCCTCGACCGGCTTCCCGATATAGATGCCAGCATTGTTGAAGAGAATGTCAATGCGCCCATGCATGTTGATGGTCCGGTCGACCATCTTCTTGGCGTCAGCCGCTATCGAGACATCGCCCCTGACGAATGCAATATCCCCGTACTTCCTAAGCCGCTTGACTGCCTCTGACCCTTTGGCTGGCCTCCTCCCACTTATGACCACCTTGGCTCCTTCACGGAGGAAAAGCTCCGCTGTAGCGTAGCCCAGTCCGTCGCTTCCACCAGTGATCAGCGCGACCTTTCCAAGCAACTTCATCAGATAGCCTCAATCCAGTAATGAGCAGACCAGAATAAAGCTTCCCGAACAAAACATGCCTCTAGCTTGATGCCATGGGAAGGGCGACTCTAAATACACTCCCCTTTGATGGGTCTCCGCGCACCCTGTCCTCGACCCACACCAGGCCATGATAGGCCTCGACGATGGCACGAACTATCGACAGGCCAAGGCCACTTGCCGGTGGATGTTCTTGTCCTGCCCCGAGTCTGCCAAAGACAACATTCTTCTTGGAATCGGGGATGCCAATGCCGTTGTCAGCAATCGACACGCACCAGTACTTCCTAGGCTCGATCATGAACTCACCAACGCTGACGTCTACGACGATCTTGTCGTGAGGGTCGTAGTCCACAGCGTTGCGCAGTATGTTAGAGAATATCTCTTCGATCAGCTCGTTGCCGGATACGAAGCACCTGGCAGCGGGGAGCTTCAGCTCGAACTTGACCGTCTTGTCCGGGCGGTTCCTGAGCACGTCGGCAGTTGACTCTCTCAGCACCTCACCGAGCTCCACGGGTCCGAGATTGAGCGCGCCCTCCTCCTCGATCTTGACCAGTTTGTTCGCCCTCTGGATGAGCTCGCTTATTCCCCAGGCAGATGCAGACGCTCGCTCGAGATATCTGGATATGCTGTCCGGAGTCTCCTTACTCTCGATTGCCATCTGGATGTAGCTGGTCACCGCCTGGTTGTAGTTGTTGATGTCGTGAGCGATTATTTCCGAAAGGAACTTCGAGCGCTGTGCGGCCTCTGTCTGTTCCTGGAACATGTCGGCGTTCTCCACTGCCACGCTGGCCAGCTGTGAGAACACCCTCATCGCATTCGTGGTTTCCTTGTCAGGGACCCTGTCACCGGCGACCTCATTGACCTCCAAGAAACCGATTGGCTGGCCAAATCTGTCGTTGAATATGAACTTCATGTAATCAAGCTCGTGCCAGACATTTTGGTCGGTTCTCGGCACGGTAATCTTCTTCATGTCTCTGTAGAAGGCCTCCTCTCCTTTGATGAACTCGTGTGGCTCGGGCCTTACAAAATACACATCCTCAGCAATCTTGTACTTCTTGAGAATGTCCAACTCCAGCCGTTCGGGTGTGTACACGAATTCTTTAATCTTCTTCTCATGTTCCTTGTCGTATCCGAATGTCACGCTGACTCTGAAGACTCGATCGTTCTTGTCCAGAACTCCGATAACCAGAGCGCGCAAGCTGAACAACTCGACCATAGACTGCGCAATCTTGTTGAGGGCCGAATCCAGGTGCTCAACAGTCATCAATTCGGTGAGGACACCTAGCATCTCACCGGCGAATTTCGGAGAGGTGGGACATGACGCAACCACAGCCCTCCGTTTGCTTCTGCCTGACGGATTCTGCATCGTGCATCCCTGTTGCTGGCTGTATGGATGTCGAATGAGGGAAGCACTCCGGCCTATTAGAATCTGTCGTGCAATGCGCAACCGAGCGAAGAGGTTTTTTTGTAATGCCAAGATTGCTTAATTGAACATGGCCATTTTGCGAGTAGCTGATAAATATTCGAACGGTGATTCGAATGACGAGGAATACAACATGGCAGAAGAGGTCGAGGTCGGTAGAGTCATGCAGTTTTTCGCGAAGCCCTGCGTTGCGGCGATCGAGATCACATCCGGCACGCTCTCTGTCGGGGACACGATTCGAATCAAGGGTGCCACCACGAATATAGAGCAGAAGATAGAGTCGATGGAAATCGACAGGAACCCGGTCTCCAGCGCCTCCGCTGGTCAGGCGGTCGGTATCAAGGTGAAGGAGAGAGTCCGACCCCACGACAGGGTCTTCAAGCCTATGGCTTGAACGCATCGCGGTCGACGCTGGACTCACATGAAACCCTCAATTATCGTTCACGGGGGCGCGTGGGACATCCCCAGGGATCAGGAAAAGGAGCACTTGCGCGGATGCCAGAAAGCGGCCTATCTCGGGCACGATATTCTGGAACGAGGCGGGAGCGCCCTCGATGCAGTTGAGGCTGCAGTTGTTCTGATGGAAGACGAGCCTATATTCGATGCTGGAAGAGGCTCGGTTCTGAACCAAAGCGGACAGGTTGAAATGGACGCAATCATAATGGACGGAACTACTCTAAGATCGGGTTCCGTGGCAGCGCTCAGGCACATCCGAAATCCAGTCAAGGTTGCTCGCGCGCTGATGGACACGACCCCGTACTCGATGGTCGTCGGTGAAGGCGCGCTCGAATTCGCCCTCGCAAGCGGCTTCAAGGAATGCTCTGAGGAAGACCTACTCGTCGGCAGGGAGCTCGAGGACTATCGGGAGTTTGTGAGGACAGGGATCCTCAGGACCCGCGCGGTGTTCGCAGGAGAACAGAGAAACACCGTGGGCGCATGCGCAATGGACAGAGAGGGGAAGGTCGCAGCGGCGACCTCGACGGGCGGGATACCCAGGAAGATCGAAGGCAGAGTGGGCGACTCGCCCATCATCGGTTGTGGCGCATATGCAGATGGTAGAATCGGCGCCGCCTCCGCAACGGGTTGGGGTGAGCAGATAATGGCCGTCATGCTCTCAAAAACCGCCCTGGACATACTCAAGGAATGCCAGGACCCGATGAAGTCGTCCAAGAGGGCCATCAATATTCTTGCCAACCGAGTGGACGGATTCGGAGGAGTAATCATTATTGGCAGGAAAGGCAGAGTAGGCCTCTGCCACAACACGCCGAAGATGGCATTCTCGTATGTTGAAGGAATCAAGAGGAAAACAGGCTTGGAGATATAGGCCTTGGCCGAGGACGCTAGCCCACCGGTCGATTCCTTACCAACCTCATTGCCTCTTTCAGCAAATCCCTCTCATCACACCCAGGCGGACCGCATATGGAGGTCTCAACCTCCTTCACGAGCTCCTCGTGTTCCTTCCTGGAAATGCGCATTATCCTTCTGAGGCTCTCGAGTATGACTTCCTCGGGACCGGAGATGGCACGATCGGCCAGTGCGACCTCCAGAACGGTTTTGTAGATGCGCCTGAATTCCATATGGTCTTGCGCGAGCTTCCTGATGATTTCCTGTTCCAGAGACCGGTGTTGTTCATCAGTTACGTTGAGGTGCTTCCTCAGCTCCTCGACAAGGAACCTCTCCGTTGCAGTCACCCTCCCATCTCTCCACGCCGTCATGAGGGCCCGGCGATATACGTCAGAATCTTGTTCCTTCTTCTCCAGAACTTCCCGTTTGCGGGATTCGATTGTCTCGAGGCTGGTCATGTCAAGCGTTGCAGAGCGACTCTCCAGGGCCTCTCTTACGATATCGCACAGGGAAATGTGGACTGAAGTTGCGTCATCGATGTCAGCAACCTTCATCTCCCGAATGTCGCCTTCTATCCGCAGAGAGACCAAACACTCTCCCACCTTGTTCCTCAGTGTGACAGATTTGGAGAATCCACCGGGTGAAAGATAGTAGCCGTTCATTCTCTGCTTCATGCCCTGAATGTGGGCTTTTCTCTCAACTATCAGGTTTTCATCCATAAGATCCTGAAGATATTGGGACAGATGCTTTCTCTGGATACCCGTGCCATATGCGATTGACTGCTGAATCAGATCAGCAGGCAGCTCGTACCTGTTCTCCATGTCGCGATAATCTGAGAGGTAAAGGAGAATTCTGTCCTTGCTCGTGAGAGAGGCTAGTTCTTCTACGGTCATGTGAAAGTAGGCATCCACATAGCTCTATATTGCGTTTGTTCATGGACTTGAGACCGGCTAGGAAAGAAGTTAAGCCAAGGAGTCATTCATATCCACCGATAACATGATAGACCGGAGAGCACTGATTTTCCTGTTCATCCTTCTGGTGGGAGTGCTGGTTGCGATAGGTCTTATGATCTTCTTTTCGGGTTAGAGGCCTCAATAAGGTTCATCTCGAACATGACATTTAGTTTGAACGAACCTAACCCGCTGACCACGACACATACATGGCGACTGGCGACGAACTTGATGCGAAATTCGTTGTTTTCGACATTAAATAAGACAAATAATATATCTATACACAGTTTTTAGACAACAGTGTTCTCTTACCGAGAGTCAGTGCAGCCAGTGCATGCTGCAGGTTCGTTCGAACTTCGACGCGTTCAGTTCGTTTACGGGCATAATCTACATTTTATATAATTTAGTGCATTCTCTCGCATGGTAACGGGCAAACCCTATTATAATCCCCGTGTCTAGGACAGTGACGATGTGTATGTTCGCGCAAACCATCTCAGGATTGGATTGTGCCCCGAAGAAACGGGGATCAGCGCGAGCATCATCTAAGTGATTGGCGAACTCCGACAAGTGCGGATTGCGCCAGGTTTTCACTTTTAAGGAGGTGGATGCAATGCGACCAAGCAGAATCTGGAACGCGTACAAGAACGTACGCCTGGAGAAGAGCCTCATTGCTGTCCCGAGGACGGACAGAAGGAGCCTGAGGATCTATGTCGCTGGCAAGAGATTCCAGTGACCCAGGTGACAAACCTTTTCCCATTGAGCTCTTTGTTTAAGCTTATTCTGGCACATCTATCAGAACGGCGAGAGCAAGCTCTCTTTCCATCGTTTCAAGGTCTTTCTGGACACGCTCATGAGTGTCTCGGGGTACTTGACGGGATCCTTGAGCTTCAGAAACCAAATAGAACTGGCTGCCCGTCCGAATGCTGATATCGCGTAGACAGCTCCCAACGCGATGACGAGGTCGTTTGCTGTGAGGTCTCCGTCGATATTGATCCTGTTGATGAAGAAGGCGGCAAGGTATCCACCGATAACGCAACCAACGAAAGTGGCCAATCCGAGTATCGTGTTGTATACTGCAAAGTATTCTGCCTTCTTCTCCTCGGGAGCAACATCCAGAATGTATTTGAAAAATGCAACGTTCGCCATTGCGCTCGCGAAACCAAGAGCCGCGTTGATAACGTAGATGTGCCAAACCGCCGTCGCGAGAGCATAGACGATAGGCACAGAGATGAACGCGAATCTGGAGATCAGTATCTGTGGCATGGGCCCGATCAGGTCGAGAAGTCTGCCCACTTTCAATTGGAAGAATATCGTCGAACCCGTAGAGATGACGGTCATCACTGCTATCTCCCAAAGCGTCGCCCCCAAGACGTCTACGTATGTGATGTACAAGATAGGCCAGATGATTGACATCAAGAAGTTGAACGTGGCGTTCAGAATCACCAAGTTTCTGAAGTACCTGTTCTCGCGCAGGTCGGACGTGAAGATGAACGATTTCAAACCGAAGGTGAAGATTCTCTTTGGGGAAGCGTGCAGTCGGCGCTTTTCCTCCTTAACCCTGTAAATCATTATCGAGCCCAGGATCCCGCTTATACCGGCCATGAAGAAGGGAATTGAGTACTTCGCCAGAACCGAACTGTCTTCGAAATTGCTTGCTATAGCTCCACCGATTAACGTGGCGATTATGCTGGCAAAAGAGGAAACGACGAAGAACCGGGACATGATGTACCCGCGAGTTCCCGGAGTTGTTCTGTCCCCCACAAGTGCATACCAGGTGGGGATCATCATAGAGCCGACAGCAAGTTGGACAGACACGAGAAAGATCAACTGCCAAGCGTCCGCCGACCCCACCATGAAGAAGTACATGAGAAACGAGATGACACCGCCGAAAACCAGGAACGGCACTCTTCGCCCGAAGAAGTCGCTCAACTTGCCCCATGGGACCTGCATCACTGCCGGGAACAAGTTTGTGAATGCATTTAGCCAGCCAAGCTGAGGGGCAGTGGCACCCAAGTCAAGAGCCAGTACAGATACGAATGGATCCGCCAAGCCCTTGCCAAAGTTGACTCCCGCCTGATTGGAGTACATCGCCGAGAAGGCTTCTGCCTGCTCCTTCTCGCGCTCCTTGGTAGTGCTGCCTGTCGACTGAGGCATCTAGTCCCATCCCTCGTACCAGGGAATCTTCGTAGGTCACTATATCATTCTTTCGGAGGGGGTGACTTGGAAACACCGACGTGCACGTTTCCCTATGCCAGTGAGGTGAGAATAGACGTTTCACCCGGTCTACTGGAAATCATCCAAAAGACTATATATTAACGCGAGGCGATATGGGGGTGGTGGCAAATTTGACCAAGGCATACTGCGTCAAGTGCAAGAAGTCTGTCGAGATGAAGGACCCAAAGAAAGTCAAGCTGAAGAACGGCAAGCCAGCCACCAAGGGCACATGCCCGAAGTGCGGCACAAAGGTCTTCAGAATCGGCGGGTAAACGAGACCATACGATAAACCAGTTACCCAAACCAATTCCAGAAGACCCCGTGCAAGATGGGAACGGGGTTACGAGGGTCTTCTGAACGCGCCTTATTTCCGCATTCTCAGATGAAGTCCTCTCCGTGCAAGAGCGCCCAGAGCTCTTATCGCCCGCCAGATTGTTGGATACGCTGGCACCCTCTTCTTCGAGAACTCCTTAATGATCTGGTCAGTCTGTTCTCCACCGAATGCGCTAATCACGATTCCCGGTCCCTTTGACGAGGATCTGCGCTCTGCCACGCGGACCAGTCGCTTCGTGACGTTTGGCGGCTGCAGCTCGAGGGACATCATTATGCCGTCAACGCCCGGATCTCTCTGAAGTATCTCGAGAACCGAGTCGTACATATCATCGGTGACCGACGCGGTCAAGTCGACAGGGTTGCGAGTCGATGAGAAATCCGGCATGATCGTCTCCAGCTCCGCCTGTGTCTCCCTGGACAATCTGGCCATGCGCAGTCCGGCTCCATGCTCCTTTGATTCCACGAGGTCGGATGCGATGACGCCGTAGCCACCGGCGCTCGCGACAACGCATATTCGATCTCCCCCGATGTGATCCGCGAAAGACAGGGCCTTCGCGATGTCGATGAGCTCCTCCTCGTCATAGGTGCGCAAAACCCCGGCCTGATGGAGGGCTCGCTCGACGAGCGCATCAGATGATGATGCCATTGCGCCGGTGTGAGAACTGGCGGCGCTCATTCCCGACTCCGTCCTGCCTGATTTCAGAACGACAATCGGCTTATGGGGCGTGATGCTCCGAGCAATCTCAAAGAACTCACGGCCATCTGAGAATGATTCGAGATAGAGAGCAATGCAATTCGTAGCGGGGTCGATTGCAAGGAGCCGGATCAACTCGTTCTCAGCAATGTCCAGTTTGTTTCCGAGTCCGACGCAATGGGATATCCCAATCCCTGATGCGGCGGCCTTCTCAAGGAAGGATATCGAAACGGCGCCGCTCTGCGAGAGCATGGCAATCTGACCCGCATTCGGGCGAGGGCTCCGTTCCCGCGGAATGAAAAGAGTATCCAGACCAGATACAGGAGAGAAGATACCCATGGTATTGGGACCCAGGATTCTAGTTCCCGTGCCTTGGATGATTCGCTTGAGTTCTCGCTCTCGGGCCGCCCCTGCTTCGCCAGATTCCCTGAACCCAGACGCGGTGACGATGACTACATTCACCTCCTTCTCGACGCACTCCTTCAGCGCTTCTGCCGCAGCAACCGCAGGGAGAGACACGACTGTCAGGTCGACGTGATCCGGGACTTCCAGTATCGATGGGTAGCACTTCAGCCCCAGTATCTTCGATTCCTTCGGATTTATTGGGTAGAGCTTGAAGCGCCCTATCCTGAGGTTCCGAAGAACGACGTTGCTGAGCTTTGCAGGGTTGGCTGATGCTCCGATGAGGGCGACCGAGGACGGCTTAAGCAGGGAGTCAAGTCCTTCCCGCATATGCTCGCACATCAACTTCGAGCATATTATCTGTTCCGGGGATCCGCTTGAGACGAAATAAATGAAGAAATGAATATCCAGGAGAGACACGATGTCTCTCCTGTCTTCGGGTTTGTGGGTCGCTTGAGGCAGACTTCAGTAGTACTTCACTGTTGACGTGGTCTGCTCGTCGACAAGGATCTTCCTCTTGCCCAGTTCGATGAAGAATGTTTCCGGATCGACTGTCGCCTCCGCAGGGAACACTCCTGACTCCTTGATCTTCTTCTTGTGCTGCCAGTGCGCCACAATCGATGGAGGAACCGATGTGTCCCTTGCCGACGAGACGCCCCTTTCCGGGTCGTTCCAGGTCACGATGAAGTATGTGACCGTCTTGGGCATGCCGTCCTTGACGCCTGCGCAATCGATTCTGAACATGTCGTACTCGAACTTCTCCTTTGAAGGAGAGCCTCTAGCATCGGACACGCCCTTCTGATACATAGCGGTGAGGTAGTCGAGTGGGGAGACCCCGTATTGAGCGATTGGCTTGTCGTCCGCGAAGCCAAGTGCTCTGAGCGTCATGAAAGTCGCCATGTCGTTGGATGGGAAACCGATCCTGAACGTGCACTTCTTCGCGTTGAGGTATTTTCCCATTGTCGCAGGTTCAGAGTGCTTTATGTAGTACGCCCTCACCTTGCCGATGGGATCGGGCATCACGACATCCGTCTCTCCTCCCAGGATCTTCTGCTTCTCGTACTTCCCGTTGATCCATTGGACGGACTCCTGCGTGAACTCATCCAGCACTGTTCTGATTGAGTAGCCTGGCCAGCCCGCTTCCTTGACTGGCAGAGTGTTTCCCCAAGCGCAAACGATGTCAATGGTATCCAACTTGTCGAGTCTCTTCGCACCTGCTGCTCCGGCGACGTTCGTCATGCCAGGCGTGCTGCCGAGCCCGATAGTCGCGTTGATCCCCGCATCCTTCCATTTCTTGTGAAGATCCAGCTGCTTGAGGCACGTATCGAAGAACCCGCCGAGGTCCGTGTAGGTTGCGCCGCCCTTCAGGCAAGCGTCCATCACGCCAAGGTTGGTCTGGTACCATGCGCAGTTGACGACGCTCTCGACCTTCTCCTTCTTGATTGTCTCAAGGACCTTGCCCGAATCAGTGGCGTCGAGCTCCATGAGCTTGACCTTCTTGCCGAGCTTGAGGTCGTCCATCGCCTTCTTCACATTGCTCAGTCTCCGGCTCGAGGCTACCACGTCCTTTTCCCCGCAGAACTCTATGAGGTCCTGGACAGTGTACGCGCCGATTTGCCCCGAGGCTCCCAGAACTAACATGCTCACGTCTTGCACCTCCTTATTTCAATCCAAATATGTCATCCAATACCGCAGTTCGGACTTGACAGTAGCGGTAAAGTTACAATCTACTTAAACCTTGCTTGCGTTATGTAGGCGCATACCAGAGCATTCGTTAATTTGCGGTCATGCGTTTGAACCCGTGACGAAAGGCCGCCACATGGCTAAAACGAATTGCGAAAAATACGGCGATTCATGAGAAACGAACTTCGACTCGTTATCGCACCTTAATCCGGGCCTTTTTGAGCTTCCGAGAGACGATCTTGAGAACCCCTTCAGAGAACTCCGCCTGAGCACCGTTCGGGTCCAATGGACCCTTCGCATCGACCCTCAGATAGTACGGTCTTGACGTCGGATCCACAGGATCGACCAACACCTCGATGCCTTCCCCGTCCACGTTCAGGTGCACGTCCTCCTTGGAGGCAACAGGCAATGATATCCTGATTTCGAAGTTCTCTGCAGACTCCTCAATCCTGAAGTGCGGAGTGACGGGAAGCGGCCTCAGACATCTCGTGACTGAGTGACATTCAAAGTCGAAGATGACGTGACTCATGCCCTTCTCCATGCGGTCGAGCTCGTCGTCGAGGTTCCTCATGAGGTCCTCTGCTTCCCAATGTCGCGAGTCCTCAACAATGTCCTTGATTCTCTGGGGTTTTCGAGTTCGGCTAACCATACATGTACGACTTCCCCAGGCGCTCTGCCTGACTCTGCCTAGTTGCCAACAGTTCCTTGGTCTTCTCGACTGTAGCCTTGACGTTTTCCTCGATTTTCTCAGCCTCCTCGTAGAGCTCCTTCATATCCAGTTTCAAGCTAGGAAGCAGTCTCGTAAGCGATTCAACGAGCTTCGCGGCGCCTCTTGCATCAGGGTACATTGCGTTCGCGTCGACCAGCAGGCAGACAACGTCCTTGCCAACGCGTTCTCCTTCACTGAGAAGGGCACCGGATACGCCTGTGATCATGCCGATCTTGAACTGGTCGATGCCTGCCGAAGAGACCAGGGTTCTCGCTCGCTCCGTGGAGCCCACCCCGAAGACGCGGACCTCCCTCTCGATTTCCACCGCCTGAACCTCCTGTCCCGTCATCAAACCCTCGAGGCAGATTATGAGGTCATATCCGTTGGAGCTTGTCCAATCAAGGACGGTCCTGGATAGCGCTGAGCCGAACTGCAGCGGAATCTGGAACTCGGATGTCAAAATCGAAACGTCTCGATATCCGACGATTCTCAGAGGATAGCTCGGAATCCCTTCCTGCACAAGAGCTGCGGGAGGAAGATCATCAGAAAAAACATAGGCAATGCGCTCCATCTTCAGCGAATCAGCAACGAAACTACCTGCAATCGTGCCGACCATACCTACGCTAGGGAACGCACTCACCAGCGTCCCGCCGGTTGCCTTTGCATCTCTGGCCAGTTGAATCTCGAACATCCACTCGGACTCCGGGCGAGGAAAGGATATACAGATAATATAAGCTTCTGGCGAAATGACGCGGTCCGAATCAATGAGTCATCGCGATGGCGTCGATCTCCACCAACGAGTCCTTCGGAAGGGATGTTACCCCGATCGTGGTCCTCGAAGGTTTCAGTTGGATGAAGTGACGAGCATAGACCTCGTTGACTTGTGGGAAGTCATCCATGCTCCTCAGGTATAACGTCACCTTCACCACATCTCCGAGGTCGAGTCCCGCCTGGCGGAGGACTGCTCGCAGATTCAGGATGGCACGCTCGGCTTGCTCAGCAGCAGTCTTCCCCACCAATTCGCCCGACGTTGGATCCAGGCCTATCTGGCCAGAACAGAACAAGAACTGATGAGTCAGAATTGCCTGGGAGTATGGTCCAATAGGCTTGGGCGCATTGGATGTCTCAATCGTCGATTTCTTCTGCATCATGGCCACCTCTACTTCCTGGGCTCGGGCCGATTGAACACGACTTTCCCCGCGAGCACGGTTCTCATGACCTTGATGCTAGCAATGGCGTCGCTGTGCTCATAGGGGTCTGCTGAAAGAACAGCAAAGTCCGCGACCTTTCCGACTGACAGTGTCCCTTTGAGCCTCTCTTCGAACGAGGCAACGGCTGCTTCGCGAGTATAGGCGGCGAGAGCCTCTTCGACGGATAGCCTTTGAGAAGGATGAGGAGCATTGACCGCAGAGTGAATTCCGTACAATGGGTCAAACGGCATACAATCGGAGCCAAAGACCAACTTAACGCCGGAATCGAGAACCTCTCTGAAGGGATTATTGCGCACGACCCTCTTCGGTCCAAGACGTGCCAGGTACATTCCGTCCGTGCCTCCCCATTCGCCGATGAAGTTGGGCTGCATTGAAGCGAGTATCTTGTTCTTGCGCATGACTCGAAGGTGTGCGATCGAAGGCAGCTCGAGATGCTCTATCCGGTGTCTGTGATCATTTCTCGGGTGTTTCCTGAGAGCCGCCACAATCGAGGACAAGGCAGTGTCAATGCCGACATCCCCGATTGCGTGCACGGCCAGCTGAAGGCCTCCTTCGTTGGCCTTGCCGATGAGGTCGCTCAGTTCCGCATTCCCGTGGACAAGAACACCCTTGTTACCCGGATTGTCGGAATATGACTCGGAGATTGCGGCGGTTCTTGCACCCAGTGCCCCGTCGCAGAACACCTTCAATCCCCCGATCTTCAACCACTCGGATCCGAAGCCTGTGGATAATGATAGGTCCAGCAACGCATCAAGATTCCCTGAAGGGACATTGTACCATACTCTGACGCCCAGCTTGCCGGTTCTCTCGGCTGTTCTGTATGTCTCAAGATCACCAGAAGCTGCGTTGTCGTTAATCGAGGTCACACCGAGTGTGTGCGCCTTTCGGATGGCGCGCGCCAGACCCTTTGCCTTGCGCTCGGCGTCGGGAGCTGTCGCCTCCCGAGGGATGCCAACCGCGCTCTCCCGAAGTATGCCTGTCAGATGACCGGAACCATCGAACTCCGCCTCTGGGGTGTTCGAATCGATTCCCAGTACCGCGATTGCCTCGGAATTCACCGACGAGAGATGACCACAGACTCTGTGCGCAACGGCCGGATTGTCCGGACAACTCAAGTCCAAGTCTTTCCTCGTGATGAATCGAGCTTCTCTCCAGCCGCTCTCCTTCCAACTGGTTCCGATGACCCAGTCACCATGCGGAGCTTTCCTCGCAGCGGCACTCATCATCGCCATAGCCTCTTCTATTGTTCTTGTAGATGACAAATCAACGTTCGCGAAGTCAACGCCCATTTGAATGAAGTGCGTGTGACAGTCGATGAATCCAGGAACGACCGGCTTCCCACCAAGATCAAATTTGTCGCATCCTCTGGGAGCGCGTTTCCTTATTTCGTCGTCATCCCCGACGGCCGCGATCCGCCCGTCTTCCACCGCCATTCCTCTGACTGTACGTCTCCCAGAATCAAATGTGTAGATCCTGGCGTTGTAGAAGACCGCGTCTGTAGACCTGGGGTTCATGCTGCTCGCCTTGGCATGGGATGTGGTAACGCAGATATTATTCTTCAGGAGCCTGTCGATGCAGAATCACTTAGACGCTAGCATCATCTCTACGAGAATGCTGAACGACTGCTCGACATTGTAGCCGGTCTTCGCGGAGGTCAACAACGCCGGAGAATCATGTTTCTTCGCGAAGACCTCGATGTCCTGGAACGGGATTCTGGCCTCTTCCCTGAGGTCGCACTTGGTGCCCAAGAACACGATCGGAACCTTGCCCGTGGTCGAGGTCATGGCCTTGATCCAATACCTGAGTTCACCGAGGCTCTCCTTACTGGTCACATCGCACACTGCGAGAGCACCCTCGACACCGTAGAAGTAGGCCTCTCTCAATACTTCGCGAAAGCTCGGCTGGCCCATGATGTCCCAAATGAGCAGGATTATCTTCTGCGAAGCGCCGGTCTTCGGGTCCTTCACATCGATTTCTTTCTTGGTCACTTTCGTCCCGATGGTAGCGATGTACTTGTCGTCGAACACGTCAAGTACGAATCTCCTGATGAGACTCGTCTTTCCCACACCGACATCGCCAATCAGACAGATCTTCAATTTCCTCGTATCATCCGCCGGGGACACTCAATCGAACGCTCCTCTTTGGACCGACATATGGCTAGTTGGTCTAAAATATCTTTGCTTGTTGTTTCTGCTCGCGGACTCAGATCGGTCTGCAGACAACCGATTCTCGTTTCGAAACGAGAAGAACTCATTCTCCACCATCAAAATGCAAAGACACTTATGTTACCAACGCCTATTACTCACGAGGATGTGTCTCGATAAGAGTTCGATAATGAGAGAAATGGCTCTCGGATGGGGACGGATACATCATCGAAATCAAGAATCAGGGAAAGGACCCTGAACAGGACATAGGAGGAAATCGAATGTCTTGCGGCAAGTGTGGAACGAAACCAAAGAAGAAGGCAAAGAAGAAGGCCAAGAAGAAGAAGTAGGTCCATCTGACGTGACCTCACAAGTTTCTGGGAGTGTAGAATCAGATGGCAACCAAGAAGAAGACGTCCAAAAAGGCCGGGAAGTCCGCAAAGAAGAAGAAGTACTACCACGGCAAGGACGTCAGGGCCTGCAAATCACGATGATCTCGTGAATTCTGGAAGAACTAACTCCGAGGTCCGTAGATCAAACTTCAACAAATCCTTTCCCCGTTTAATTATCATGCATTTCCTTGAGACTATCGCGTTCAGAGAATAGGGCAGCCTCATCAGTCTCGATCCGCCCTCCGTTACCCACTCATCAATCGCGAACCGTTCTCCTACTCGCCTTGCCAACTCGCGTCTTTGCCTTTTGGTGAGGTCATATGCATCATCATCATCTATCACGATATGGAACCCTCGGCCGGAGAAGACCACGCCAACCTCGTCATATTCCTCCATCAGTTCGGACGCAAGTTGGACCGCCTGGCGCCGGACCTTCTTGAACTCAATCATGCAGAACGAGAGCCCCCTCCCACCAGAGATCTTGTCCCCTATGTGTCCATGGTATGGGCAATCGACGTTCTCAGGGTCCAGATCGAATGCCAGCTGCTGGCCTATGTAGTTGTAGCACCCTCTGCACGACAGCCGTCTGTTCCCGCACCTCGCACAGTCGGACACATCCTCGTACCTGTTCCGATCATAGTACAAACCCTCAGGCAGATAATCCATTGCGTATTCTCGGACATCATTGGATGTCTTCCACTTATCGATGATTACCACGTTGTCCCTGTCTCGCTCGTGCTCGGCCGTCACAATTCCCGTGTGCCTGCCAGGAATCATCGCGAACTTCATATGTCGACGCCTGCCCCCGATCCACCTGGCCAATGCTGATACATCGAATTCCTCGGAGTAGTACTCGCGCCTCTCCTCAATGGTCGCTGGCCTCAACCCGCGGGGAAAAGACTGCACGGAGAGACATCACGTCACATCGAAAATAAAGGTTTGCAAATCCACTTATGCATCATCGTCGTTCACTGCACCCGGACGGCATATGACCAGCAGCCAAAGACTACTTTGGACAATAAGCTTCCATCACGCGTGCAATGATGGGACCCTCATGGTCCTCGTCGCTCTGATCCCCATACTCGTCCAAGAGATGTCGCTCTCATACTACGACATCGGACTCCTGGGGTTCGGGCTGCTGATCTCGGTTGCCGTCCAATTCATGGTCGGACGGATTGCAGATCGGGTTGTCTCCAAGTACCTGCTCGAGGTCGGGGCGGGACTGATGGGCGCATCTTTCGTGCTCATACTTCTGGTCAACGACTTCCCTACGCTCTTCGCCGTCGTCATTGTGATGAGAATAGGGGCGGCGTTCTATCACCCTGTCGGGACCAGCTGGATCACAAGGGAGTTCTCAGGACCTTATCTGGACACTGCCATCGGCGTTCAGAGTGGGGTGGGGAATTTCGGAGTAATACTTGCTTTGGGCACGTCAGGCTTCCTGGCCGAAGCCTACGGCTGGAAGACTCCATGCGTTCTATGGGCAACATTGAACTTCGCAGCGGTCATTGCCGGGACTCTACTATTGAAGGAGACAAAAGCGAACACGCTTATCGGCGCCAAATTGTCCAAGCGGAGCTCGCGAGAGACCTTCGATAAGATGTGGCTCTTGGTTGTTCCAATAATCGGAGGAGGAGCACTGTATCAGATAACGAGCTACTTCGGCCCGATCAACCTCACCGAATCAGGCCGCTGGACGGCCGGCAGCGCTGACCTTGCATTCGCTGTATGGATTTGCATAGGCACGGTCACGTCGTACTACTTCGGCTCGATGAGCACCCGATACGGCAAGGAGATTCTTCTGCAATTCGGATACTTGCTCGGAATCATCGCGCCTCTGGCACTCGCCTTCTCAAGCCAATGGCAAATCGTCATTCCTGTTGTGCTTGTGTACGGCGCATTTCTTTTCATGACATATCCGGCACTTTTCTCGATAATCTCCGAAGCGACCGATCCGGCCGAGAGAGGGACGGCATTTGGAATCCTCTTCGGGTTCCAACTTGGCGGAGGGGCGACGATGGTATATCTCAGCGGCATACTCGCGGACTCGCTCGATGACCCGTCGATCCCATTCGTCATCGTGGCCGCACTGTCCCTCGCGTCTCTCGTCACAGTCCAGATATGGCGCACCAGGCGGAGGAATGTCAAGACAGTTTGATACAGCAGACAGCATTCCCAGCGTCAGCACATGCGCGGATAGACAGTCGAGAGCATCGAAAGGCGCAAGGACAGCGTTTCTGCGACCCAATCGGTATCCATATCTCGAAAGAATATCAGATGCGTGTCGCAATCGCAGTCGGATGATCCGAATCTCCTCGCCGCAGAACTAGCCCCCTCGCATGCCAGAAGTGCCTTAGCCACATCGCATTCCGTCCATTTGGACTGGCTCGGGATGTACGCTGTGGATATCACATCAGCTTTCGCGAGAAGAAAATCGATGTGCCATCTGAGCAACTTCTTCTTCGAAAGATGTCTTTCCACACGCTTCTCGATGCCCCCCAATGCAGATCCGACATACACATAAGCACCAGCGGGGAATGCGATTTTCCCAAGAGCCCCGACTCGAATCCTCTGGTTGCGTGGATTCTGAATGATCAGGCAATATGTGCCTTTCATCCCGAATGCTATAGAGTCAGCATGTCATAAAACCGCCTGGTTCCGGCTTCCACCTCATCGGGTATGAAAAATCCATATACCGCTGGAGTGCATCAAGGCGGACAGCAGCAAATCGGGATGGGACATGGCAGACGCGTTGTCATTAATGTACATACCACTCGTGGCCACAGGCTTCATTGTTCTTAACCAGGGAGCCAAGTTCATCACGGACAACGCAGTCGCCGTCTCCAAGAAACTGGGAGTAAGCCGGTTCGTCCTCGGGATGTTGGTCGTGTCCACGCTGGCCGCAATGCCCGAGGTCCTGGTTTCAATCTTCGCACTCCAGGAAGGTGCGAGAGCGATTGCCCTTGGCAACGGATTGGCAGCGAACGTAGTCACGATTGCCTTTGTAATCGGCCTTACTGCTGTGATTGTTCCGCTGAAGGTCACCAGGGAGATTGTCATGAGGGATGCGGTTTTCCTCATGACTGCGACGATTGTGGCATCGGTCCTTCTGCTCGACGGGTCGTTGACGTACTTCGACGGCATCGTGCTCATGATACTGTTCATACCATACACGATGAATCTGCTGCTGGTAAAGCGAGTGGCCGATCCAAAGGAACTCGAGCTCACACTTGAGGAGGCCACCATACAGCTCGAGCTCACGGGACAGATCTTTGGCCGCAGGATGGAGATCAGGGCAGGTCTGCAATGGTTGGTTTTTGGAGTCATCTGGACAGTCATCGGCGCAGAACTGGCGGTCAGGAGCATCCTTCAGATCACTGGTGATTTCGGCCTGGACGAGTGGCTCATCGGAATTTCAGTGGTGGCCATCGGCACTTCGCTGCCCGACATCGCAGCCTCCTACCATGCGGCGAGAAGGGGACTAGGTGATCTGGCTCTGGGCGAGGGAATTGGTGCGAGCATCGTGACCGTACTGCTCACACTCGGATTGATGGGGATACTGTACCCATTCGAGTTCACTGACATCCAGATGACGGAGATAATCCCAATCATCGCTGTCCTTAATCTGTCAACATTCCTCGTTCTAGCCTTCATGCTGAAAGGGATGAGAATCGGCCAGATTGGTGGAATAGTGCTGATGAGCACGTACTTCGCGATGGTCCTCACGGTCATCCTGCTAGTGATGTAGTGAGTAAGCCCACGAATTCGAATCGCTCAATAGGCTTTCGCCGAGTTTATCTAGTGGTTATCGGCATTCATCCACAGCCACGTTTGGAGGCGAGCTAGTTGGGAAAGCAGCTCATCACCGGTCTGGAACCTGGTCAGGTTGGGAGTTACGTTTTGCTTTGTGGAGAGCCCGAGAGGGTCCCGAAGATAGCGGCGGGTCTCAGTTCCGCCAAGATGGTCGCGCAGAAGAGGGAGTTCCATGTGCACACTGGGAGCATCGACAGCGCCAAGGTCACAGTGGCCTCTACTGGCATAGGAGGGCCGTCGACTGCGATACTGATGGAGGAACTCACTAACCTCGGGGCAAGGACATTCATCAGGATTGGCACGAGCGGAGGAATCGCCGAAGGGCTCGAGAAGGGCGATTTCGTGATATCCACCGGAGCTGTTAGGGCCGACGGCACGAGCAGGAGCTACACTTGGCCTGAGTTCCCCGCGGTGGCGAGCTACGAGGTTGTTATGGCCCTAGTGGACTCTGCGACTAGAGCAAGAGCCAGATTCGATGTGGGCATCTGTTTATCAGTCGACGGGTTCTACAGCGAGAACAAGGTGCTCAAGAATGGCAAGATCGCACCGATGTCCGAGTCAGGATACCTGCCCTCGTTCATGGTCGAGCGATTGTCCGACGCCAAGAAGATGGGGGTGCGGAACATGGAGATGGAGAATGGGACGATATTCACGCTGTCTTCCCTCTTTGGTCTGAGAGCCGGGTCGATTTGCACGGTCTCCGATGTGGTCCCCTGGCACCCCACCGAGAAGGTGATCGACTTCGAGCAGAACATGGCGGACTGCATCAAGGTCGGAATCGAGGGCATGCGCATTCTCATTTCATGGGACAAGAAGCGGAAAGACGCGAGATATCTAGCACCATCCATGATCTGACGTCGAATGTTGCTCACTTGGATGGGTGTTTCTTCTTCGGGGTCTTGACTGTCTGCTCGGACGGTCTTCCAGCGCCAGTAAAAGGCTCTGGCCAAGGAACTGAATGAATGCTAGGGGATCCTTCCCTGTCTCGGAAGTATTGCTGGTAGAACTCCTCCGCGACATTGGGGATCATCGGGGCGACCAGCTTCAGAAGTCCGAGGCCAACCGACCACATGGTGAACCAAGCCGCTTCATCCTTCAGGTCCAGTCTCTTGCCCTCTTTTGACAGATATTCGTCCGAGATATCGCTACGAATGAACTCCTCCACGCGTCTGAGGGCTTCCATCGTCTTGGCGCCCTGCACCAGGTCATTGACTGACCCAGCCATCTTGACGAACGCGCCCATCAGCGCTTTGTCGCTGTCGTGAAGTACCATCAGCTCAGTCAGCGGTTTCACCTTGATTCTCTTGGTGACATATTCCTCGAGGCTCCAAAGCTGCTTCCAGAGGCGCGTCTCCTGGCGCCTGAGGTCGAGAAGGGACCTGGCATCCTCATATTCCCTGGATTGCATAGCCTTTGAGACGTTGCGGATCGAGTCCTGGATGGCGTCCACCTGAACCCCGCTTCTGCTGAGTATTGGAGTCAGCTTCAGAACGTCTTTGATGTACCCTCTGAGATGTCCGTGCCACTCGAGCCTGTCCTCAAGAAGCTCCTTGGCCATCATCATGTTGGTCATCGCCTGGTCGAACCGGCCCTCCTTGTAGGTGTCAATGGAGTCGATTATCAGTTCCTCGACATCCTGGCAGAATACATCGGACTTCCTTGCCTGCATCACAAGGTTCTCTGCTTGTCTGTAGTATGAAAGGAAGCTGATGCTATTGAAACTCCGCTCCTCCAGGATGTTCGCGGCCGTGTTCGCGACATGCGGGTGTTTGCTGAACAAGCATTCGACAAGCGCGAGCTCCCCAACCTCAGACTGCGTCAGCCTGGCCAGGCTTGACCTAATCTGCTTCCTGACCTTCTCGTTATCGTCGTCGTAGTGCTTGACCAGCACGGGAACAATCGAGAGGGGGTTCTTCGCCCCGTATTCCTCGATCTTGTCGACCATTTTCCGGCGCCTGCCAGGAACGAGTGATGAGAGGTCTGCGGCCAAGTGCCTGTCTATCCTAAGGCTCTCGACGTCCTTGGCCATTTCGATGTCCGCATCGCTCACGTAGATTCCCTTGACCAAATCCAGCACCTGGCGGAAGTATTGATGAGTATGCCGATACATAAGTCTTTTCGGATTCACTCAGGCGGGCTGTGGCGCCTGTCCCAGAACGACTGCGCTACATCTATTATGTACCAGAATACGATGACGGGAAGGGGTAGAGGCTAGATGAATATCGTAGACGGAATAGTCAGCTTCCTCAGCAACACATGGAATCAACTGAACGACAGCCTGATATCGGGAATACCGAACGCCATCGTCTTGGTCATAGGCGGTGTAATATTCCTTGCAGTCGCCCTCATAATAATAAGGGTGATTCGCACGGTGATTGGCACCGCGATTGGCCACATGCCGATAGACAAGAAGATAGGTGGTCTGCTCGTGAAGGCAATCTACGCCCTGATGCTCTTCACGGTCATTGTCGCATTCCTGGAAATGATCGGACTGAACAACATAGCACTCGCACTGGGCGCGTCGATCGCGTTCATCGCGCTGGCTGTCGGGATGGCAATGAACTCCGTCCTGGGCGACTTCGTTGCCGGTGGATTCCTGATCGGAGAGAAGGATTTCGGCAAGGACTTTGTTGTGGAAGCCGCAGGCGTGAAAGGGACCGTAGTTGATGTCGACATGCGCAAGACGAGGATAATGGCGGACGACGGTGTCCTGCATGTCATACCCAACAAGGCGGTCGAGACGGCCACCTGGAAAGTTATCAAGAGACCTCCACCTGCACCGGCCAAGAAGAAGTTGCTGTGATGCGTCAGGTCCGACGAAGCTTTCCAACCTGTGGAAACCTCATAGCTTTCGAGCCGGAGAATACGACTGGCTCGAAAGCCTTTAACCCTTTTTCCGGAAGCAATGGCGACGCTCGATCTGAAGTCATGTCCGAGATGACATCCAACCCTGATGCCACAAGGCTCAGGGCAGGCAAGATCAGCATCTTGATGTCCGGGTCGAAAAGGAAGCACCGGTCCTTGAGTGAGGCGCCGATATCGTCTTTGAGTCTTATCGAGGGATGAATATGTCCAATGATCGTCGGGCGATTGTCCCGTTTACCTGAATGCCCATGCAATATGCGTGTGCCACTCTCAGACATTTCCATTCGGAGCGGTATCCCGAGCTCTGACAAGATGGCGCCGAGGTAGTTGTCGTGGTTTCCTTTGATAACTTCAAGCGGGACTCTCTCTCGCAGGGAGTGAACGAACCTGCTCACGTCTTGCCACTCCTGCGTGAGATTCCTTGAGAAATTGTGTTTGAGATCACCGGCCACGACTAGCTTGCGAGGACCTATCGAATCAATGATTCCAAGGAGATAGCTCTCAATCTTTCTGGTCTGGACTCTGGGAATGCTAAGACCCTCGTATTCGAGCGCGGCTTCGCAGCCTAGGTGCAAGTCTGAGACCACGAGAACACTCACATCTGTGAGCAGGGCGGCCCCACCTTCGAAGAGCTCGACGCCATCCCATATCCTATTGCCTCTGGCAGACACAGCCATTGAAAGGCGCACTCAGCATAACTTAGTTTTGACTAGTTGCCGGACCGTTGATGGCAGGGTTATATACCGGCTCAGGCACTAAGCCTCTGGCATGCTCAGAAACAGCTTCATACTTCTCGATGGGATAGCCCGCCAGCGCGAACTCAGTCTCTGGACTTCTGGCATCCTTACATGGGATGATTTCATTGACAAACCTCAGATCAGAGGAATTTCCGAGGTCAGGAAGACCAGGATGGATGAATATCTCGCTGTTGCGAGGGATAGGCTGGCTGTTCACGACTCAGAGTACTTCGCATCGAGGCTAGCAAGCAGGGACCAATGGAGGTGCCTGGAGGAATTTGGGGGTTCAGTCGCGTACCTCGATATCGAGACCACTGGCATCTCCCCGAGGTCGCCAATCACTCTCGTCGGCATCTACGACGGAAAGAGAATGCACACATTGACGCGGGGCAGAGATCTGAATGGACCTAGCTTGAATGCGATCCTCTCCTCGGTGGATATGATTGTGACATTCAACGGCGCGAGCTTCGATCTCCCCATGATAGAGTCTCAGTTTCCAGGATCCATACCAGAGCGTCCGCATGTCGATCTGAAGCACCCGCTCAGGAGGCTGGGACACATTGGCGGTCTGAAGAGTATCGAGAGGGAGCTGGAAATCGAGAGAGATAGGCGTGTAGAGTACATGACTGGGGAGGACGCGGTTTACCTGTGGAGACTGTGGGAAAAGCATGGGAACAGGAACGCACTCGATCTGCTTGTTGAATACAACTCTGAGGACTGCCGAAACCTCGTATCGCTGGCGAAATACGCCTACAAGAAACTGAGAGCGGCTTCCTTCGAACGGGCAACACTGAAGTGAGGGAAGGTTGAATACAGCATCGACGGTTACGGTGAAGGGATGGACGGACTTCTTTCGCTAATCATAGTATGCGTTTCATTCGCATTCTTCATATGCATAGTTACCCGCTCGGTCAAACCGCTGATTCTGACCGCTATCGGAGTCATCGTCTACTTTGCGCTTCGCGCAAACGGAGTCCTTGGTCAACATGGATGAAGTTGAGCATCTCCTCGCATCAATTCCCAAAAGCCTCCGAGAATCCGCTGAACGAGCAGCAAGTCTCATCGAGAAGTCCAAGTCCGTGACGGTGGCGGCGCATATCGACGCCGACGGAATCTCTGCCGCGGCCATCGCCGTGGCATCTCTGAACAGGTTGAAGATTCCTTCAGATGTCATGTTCTTCAAGAAGCTGGATCCGGACGGGATTAGGATGCTCATGTCTGTGAACGCCGATCTCACATGGTTCACGGACCTCGGTAGTGGCTCCCTCTCCAGGATAGAAGGGATGAAGGCCATCGTCTCAGACCATCACGTGCCAGATTCCAAGTTCCACGGGCAACAGCGGGCCAGACAAGCCCTCCTAACAGATTTCAGCACTGTTCAACATGTGAATCCAGAGATCCATGGGATCTCTGGCGCATCTGACCTAAGCGGTGCTGGAAGCACGTTTCTCGTAGCGCTCGCCCTGGACAGTGGGAACATGAATCTGTCCCCTCTGGCCATCCTCGGAGCCATAGGAGACTTGCAGGACCAGCGGACCAGACGTCTGGAGGGCCTGAACCGTCAGATACTGCTTTCCTCGAAATCTCTGGGATTTGTCTCTGTCGACGAAGACATCAGGTATTTCGGAAGAGAGACAAGACCGATCCACAAGCTCCTCGAATACTCTAGCGATCCGTTCTTGCCTAGGATAAGCGGGAGCGAGGAGGGGGCAATAGGATTCCTGCTTGAGCTCGGCATCGAGCTCAAGGATGGAGACTCATGGCGGTCCTGGACAGATCTGAACGAAGCAGAAAGAAAGACGATTATCTCGTCCCTCAAAGAGCACCTGGAATCATCCAAGAAGCGCCCCGAGGTTGTCGACAGGCTCGTGGGAGAGGTCTATTCCTTCCCGAAAGAGAAGCATGGAATCCCCGTTCGAGATGCGAAGGAGTTCGCAACGCTTCTGAACGCTTGCGGCAGGCACGGAAAGGGGAAAGTCGGGCTCAGGATCTGTCTTGGCGACAGAGAAGAGGCGATGATCGAGGGAGAGGCGCTGTTAAGAGACCACCGCTCAGCCCTGAGCAAAGCTCTTACGTGGGCTAAGGGAAGCGGGGTCATTCGCATGAAGAACATACAGTTCTTTGATGCGGGCGACGAGATTGAGGACACTATCGTAGGAATAGTGGCAGGGATGCTGCTGGGTTCTGAGGGGTCTGACAGGAGTGCTCCCATGGTGGCTTTCGCAGAATCGACCGAGTTCTCAGAAGCGCCCAAGATGAAGGCGTCCGCGAGAGGGACTCAGGAGCTTGTACGACACGGTATGGACCTGTCGACTGCAATCAGGACCGCCGCCGAGAAGGTCGGAGGTGTAGGAGGGGGGCATAACATAGCCGCTGGAGCGACCATCCCGGCCGCCAAGCGGGACGAGTTCCTTGCCGTCCTGGACGAGATCGTCGGCTCGCAGCTGCTCAGGAGAGAACAGCGACGAGGATAGCCTTCTGAGCGTGCATCCTGTTCTCGGCCTGATCGAATACGACACTGTGGGGGCCGTCGATCACGCTCGCAGAGACCTCCATGCTCCGATGAGCGGGTAAGCAGTGCATGAAGATCCAATCCTTGTTCGCCTTCTCGCAAAGCTTGTCGTTGACCTGGTAGGGCAGAAACAGCTTCTCCCTCTGCTCCTTCTCGCTCTCCTGGCCCATGGAGACCCAGGTATCGGTATATATCACGTCCGCGCCTTCAGCTGCCTGGAACGGGTTGGAGAATAGTTCGATCTTGCATTTCTTGTCTTTGGCAATCTCCTCAGCCTTTGCCAGAATCTCGGAGTCCGGCTTGAAGTCCTTCGGAGTGGCCGCGCTCATGTTCATCCCCACCAAGGCGCATCCGAGCAGCAGGGAATTGCAGACATTGTTGCCGTCTCCCACATAGGTCAGTTTCAGACCAGCGAGCTTGTGCTTCTTCTCCATTACCGTCAGGAGGTCCGCTGCGCACTGGCACGGGTGTTCCATGTCGTCGAGACCATTTATCACAGGGACTGAGGCGTTCTGCGCAAGCTCGCGCATGATCTTGTTGCTGAAGGCTCTGTACATGATGCAGCTGACATACCTGCTGAGCACATGAGCGACGTCAGAGACCGATTCACGCTTTCCGATGCTCACCTCGTCAGGTCCGATGTACAACGCCTTCCCACCGAGCTGGATCATGCCGACCTCGAACGATACCCTTGTCCTCAGACTCGGTTTCTCGAAGACCATGCCGAGGACCTTGCCCTTCAAAGGCTCCTTAGGCCCCTTCTTGTGATCCTTCTTCATCTTCGACGCGTTCGCTAGAATCGCTTCGAAATCGCTTTTCATGTCCAAAACGGAGATGATGTCACGCTTCAAGCCATCGCCATCTGCCACAAACGTGTGTCGGATATTTAGCCTTTTGAGCGTGACTTCCAGATGCGGGTGAACAGCGAGAGGTGCGACATCAATCGCCGCAACGCGAACTACCGCACAAGGCACAGACCATGCAACCAGAGCTTGGGAACAATGGACCGCCGCAGTCCTGGCACTGGATTGTGAATCGAGTTCTGAGCGCAGTCTCTTGAATCTCGGAGCTTGACATGCTTCCCCCATTCGATGCGCATGACGACGGAGGACATCTTGATTCACAGGAGGGTTCGGCGAAAGTGCTAGAATGTTCCCCGTAATGATGCTTGGTGAATCGAGGGATGAACCTGTCGAAAGGATCGCGTCACTCAGATCGATCCGTCTGCCAGACATCGAAGTGTGTACATCTCGGATCGCAGGAGATGGGAAGTGACCTCCACTGGCCACGCTTGACAAGGTTTAATTATGAAAAGCACATGATGGACAACCCATGGCCGGGGTGGGGTAGTGGTATCCTTGGGGACTGTGGATCCCTTGACCCGGGTTCAATTCCCGGTCCCGGCCCCACATCCTTCTGATGACTGATTCTATCCGAACCTGGCACCGCAGTGCGGGCACTCGACATCAGTCTCGGTGACCGGTTTTCCACAGTTCGGGCACTCGTAACTCGCTTCCTGGCTTCCTCCCGTCGAAGTCGCTCCGCCACCGACGTCGGCAATGTCTGCGCCATCGAGGTCGACAGCTGCGGTTTCGGAAACGTTCTCGGAGAATGCCGCGAACTCGGTGCCGCAGCTCGGACATTTCCTCTGACTCGGCGAAATCAACTCGCCGCAGAACGGACATTCAAATCTGATGTCCTCGAACGACGCGCCGCACCTTGGACAGCTCGATTCGTTCCCCGCGACGGTCTTGCCGCAGGCCATGCACCCGAAAACAAAAACTGGCATGGAGTCGTTGCCCATGAGAAGAAGATGCACCTACGTTTACTTAAAAGATTTTAGGCACCAGGCGGGCATGCCGGCAATCGGCCCCCGCAGACTTAGTCTATGCTCTCTTCTTGGGTCTGGGTTTCTTCGCGGCAGGCTTCTTCTTTGGAGCAGCAGTCTTCTTTTTCGCCTTCTTCTTCGGCTCCTTGGGAGCCTCGACAATTTCGTCCAGCCCGGGAGTCTCGGGAGGTTCTTGGAACATCGCCTGACAGTTGGGACACGATTTGGCGGCTATGGATATCTTCTCCCCGCACACAGGGCAGTCAGCCTGGGCCTCCTCCAGGGGCAGATCGCATCTGGGACACTTGTCCTCGTCTCCCCTGATCATGAGGCCGCAACCGGGACAGGCAACCCTCCTGACAAGGGATTTGATCTCCTCGATCTCTGAGTTGATCATGTTGTCAACGAACTCATCCATATCGAATCCTGAGCTGGCCTTCTCGACATTCGCCGAGAACTCCGCCAAGTCAATGCCGCAGGTCGAGCATACGGTGGCGTTCCTCCAGACGAGGCCGCAGCAGAACGGGCACTCGAACAAGGTCCCCGGGCCGAACTGCAGCCCGCACCTGGGACACTCAGCATCGCTCGACCTGACGATACGGCCGCACTTGAAACAGCTGAGGAAAACATCCTTTGTCTCTTGCGCAGTCATCACCACTGAATAGTTCACCAATTATTTAAACAATTGAATCTGGCTTCTGCCACTTGTCCGTCAGGTTCCCGCTCTGTCTGGTCCTCTGCGTCTCCGCTTTCTGTTCTGATTCACTACTGCAAAGAAGATGCACAGGAAGGAGAACATCGGAAGGACAATGTCGCTGAATTCCGGGAGCTTGTCGAAGATGACATGTATGGTTCCTGTCGTGTTCTGAGTCCACTGCCAACAGATCTTGTCTTCCGTAGATCCAGAGTAGATGGATGTCAGGTACTGCTTGGCGTCGCTAGTCTGTGGGGCGAAAGAGAGTGAAGTCCATGTGCCGCTCACGTTCTTCTTGCCTACAATGGTTCGTCCCACGGCATTGTTGTCTGTCTGAATCCAGAGAGCGTAGACGTAACCCGTCGAGGTGTCCAGGGATATGGTCGGATACAAGTTGCCCAACTGGTTTCCGACCGAATCCAGTCTGTAAGGCGTTGACCATGAGGTGCCACTGTTGTAGACGTAGTACATGTATGGCTTAGAAGTCCCCAAGGCTTGCTCGTGCCCGTTCCCATACACGACATGGATCACTCCATTGCTATCGATCACTGCCGACGGAGGAGCCAGTTCCTGATTCTGCTGGTTGTCCAAGTTCGTGTAGATGGTCGTCTCAGCAGACCAGGTGCCGGTGTATTTCCTGCTGTACACGCTTCCTGCGCTCATGTACACGGCCCACATGTTGCTGCCAGAGCCGGTCGGCAAGATGGTTCCCTTGAGGGTCTGACCTCCAGCACCAGACTCACCGCCGGCTATCATGCTTCCCATCTCAGTGAATGAATTGACACCACCGACCGCAGTGCTCTTCCACGAATTCAGATTGTATGTCGCGGGAGGTACCGATGAGAGATTCGTTGAGAGTATCCAAACGTAACCGGAGGCGTCCAATGACACGAAAGCGTTCTTTCCTCCAAGGTTGAAATTGGACACGAGGACCGTGATGTCAGTCACCTGCCATGTAATGGTGTGAGTGGCAGGAGAGACGGAGCCCTTCTGGACATACAGGTTTCTGGACGCCATAGCCCTATCTCCCACGGCGTAGACAAGTAAGTTGGACTGGTCGTACCAGATCGAGACTTCGTTGACTCCATTCGTTGTGAATGCCTGACCTATGAGAGTCCAGGTCTCGCCTCCATCAGTGCTGTACTTGTAAACTGTGTCGGTCCCATCGAAGTAGAAGCTCCAGAAATTCGTCCCATCGTGAAACAGTTTCCTCTGGTAAGACATCGCTGTTGCCGACGAGGAGGTAGTCGCGGCGTCGATTATCCATCTCTCAGGATCGAATGGCAGGTCGCCTGTGATCGTTAGTGAGGTCGCTCTCACTGGAGTAGACGTGCCCACGTCCTGCCTTCCTCGCCAATCCGTCGACTCGATCACGAAGTCGATGTCGGAACTGCTGGACAAGTATGTTGAGGATACACTGAGCTCAAGTCGCTGGTCGTCCTTTCCGAAATTGATCTGGGCTCCTACCACCAGAGCCCACGTATCGACATCGTAGGCATAGAGCCCGTGCGAGAGGATGTTTCCGTTGAATCCTTTCAGCTCGATGAGGAAGTCCGCACCGATGGTCTTGCTAGAGCATGTGACGACCTCGCCAGTCGAGACATTCATGTCGCTGTCGATATAGACTCGTAGAAGGTCCTCGCCCGTCTTCCGAGGTGGCATGACCGTCCCGCCGCCTCCGCCATGGGACGGCTTCGATTGGACAGCTGGAACGTGCGAGCCGTTCAGAACCTGTCCGTCAACACTAACGTAAAACGAAGATGTCAAAGTGCCGTTGACGGCTCCCGTTCCTGTTATGTCGATGTCCGAGTACGGGATTGCCAGCGGATCCGAATCGACGGAGAACTTGCCGTTCCAGTCGGCGAATGCCCCGTCTATCTCCACCATCGATGGAGGAGCTGTGACGTATGCCTTCGCGCCATTTCCAATGACGGTCACATCTGAGAACGTAGTGGTCGCATGAGCTGCGTCGACCGATGACGAGACGAAATCACCAGCGCTGGCGGAAACATCGACGGATACGTCGACAATCCTTGTCTCTCCAGCGTTGAGTGAGATTGATGAGAATGGGCCGGGAGAAACCCCGGAGGAAGACATCTGAATATCTGAGACCGTGCCTCCAGCTCCCTGGGCTTTGAATGTCAACCTCATGAAGGACACCCCCGTCCCTGTCTGGACTATCCCGGACGACTTGACGTCAGGGTAGGCCTCCTGTTGGATCACGAGCAAGCCTCCCGTCTCTGGGACGGCATAGCTCACGGCTCTGTTGTCCAGGTTATCCTGGGATATCAGAAGATACATCGAACCGGCGACCGGAACGACTGGCAGTTCACCCTTGGCTTCCAGCCGATTCCCACCAACGGCTGAGCTCATGGAACCAATGCTCTGCCATGCGCTCCAGTTGTACTGATCAGAAGATGGATGCTCGCTGATTGAAGTCGATTGAACCGACCCGTTCCAGCCATCAAGCTGGAACATGTAGTCAGCACCAATCCCTGAGACGGCGTAGCCGGTGGAACTCGAATCATCAGAGTCGACAAACAGGTAGAATGTCTCGACGACATCGGAAGATGACATTAACGACCCGGCGACCTCGAAGTACATGAACAGGCCGGTTTCCTCTGAACTCACCGCCCACTCATTGACATCTATCGATGAAGAACCTGAGAGATCATACATGCCGTATTTCGCGATGTCATCCCAGTCCTTGAATCTGCCATCCACAGTCATCGGTTCGGTCCCGGAGTACGATAGATATATGAACGTCGGAATGACAACAACCAAGGCGACGAGAACCGCTATGAACTGCCATCTCGTGATGAATGCCCCGTGGCGTTTCTGACTCACTGGTAGTCTGTCGCCGACCTTCGTGCCGTTGGTTATGCCGGTTCCGTTCACGAAACCCGTGCCATTAACGGCACCTCTCCCGTTCACGAATCCAGTCGAAGACGATGCCGGGGCCTTGGGAATAGATGTCACCACTTGCGGGGGAACCCGCGGGGTCGGCATTGGTGGCTTAGGAAGCACAGGTGGGGTGACTATCTCCTCGACCGGCGGCGGGCCAGGCACAACCGGCAGTTCCTCGAAACCGACCCCACAGTTTGGGCATGCTTTTGATCTCTGGGGGGCCAGCGCGCCGCACTCAGGACACTCCAGCATGGCCTCCTCGGTGGCGAGTGGGATTCCGCATCTCGGGCATTTACCTTCACCGCCTTCGAGAGGAAGAGCGCATTGCGGGCAAGCAATGACAGGGGGAGGAAGTTGAATCTGAGGAATCGCTTTATGAAGATAGTCTTCTCTCGAGATGGCTGTCAAGGGCATCTCGGAATCGCTCTTCTGAGAGACGTGCTCTAATGTCGTCGAACAGACAGGGCACTTCGCGACCCCTCTTGGAACCTTGTTTCCGCACAGCGGACAGTATACTGTCTGATCATCAGCCAATCCTTGAACACCTCTGGGGAGAGAGTCCGTGCAATGCCAGTTGCTCGCCTTGAGCAATGCCAGATTGCGACTTGAACGGTCATTGTTATGCTATCTGGTATATATATATAACCTGCGCTAGAACAATGTCAGACTCGACTCTTCGGACCCATTTCGACACACGTCCAGGCAACCCTGGCTCCTTGCCCAGGACATAGCCAGCATCACGCGATGCTAACAAAGTACATATACTGAGAACAGAGTCGCACAATGTCGAGGGGTTTCGATGGCATGGACAGGGCAGATGGCAAAACTTGACGAGTTCAGGTTCGAGATTCCCAAATCGTTCAAACCCTGCATGAGGACATCTGCAGTGATCTATGCGGACGACAAGATGATCCAATCCGTTCGAGGAGACAATGCTCCCGAGCAAGCCGCGAATGTAGCTTGCATGCCTGGAATCGTTGGGAAGTCATTGGCGATGCCTGACATCCATTGGGGGTACGGGTTCCCAATCGGCGGCGTTGCAGCCTTCGATTCTGAGTCAGGCGTCATATCCCCCGGCGGGATTGGATACGACATCAATTGCGGAGTCAAGCTGGTGAGGACCGACCTGTGCGTGAGAGATGTCGAGAAAGACATCAAGAAGCTCATCGATACGATCTACGAGAACGTGCCGTCGGGTGTCGGCGAGAAGGGCAAGCTTCACCTGTCCGGCAAGCAGGTTGACGAAGTCCTTGACATGGGTGCGAAGTGGGCGGTCGAGCACGGTTATGGCTGGGAGGATGATCTCGCATCGTCCGAGGAGAGTGGACACATGAAGACTGCGGACTCCTCGAAAGTCGACTCGAAGGCGAAACAGAGAGGGGCGCCTCAACTTGGGACGCTCGGCGGAGGAAACCACTTCCTCGAGATCCAGCGGGTTGAGAAGATCTTCGATCCTGACGCGGCGAAGGTGTTCGGGATCCTGTCGACCGATCAGATCATGGTTAGCATTCACTCAGGCTCGAGAGGATGCGGACACCAGATTGCCAGCGACTACATCCGAATCATGGAGGGAGCGCTCAGGAAATACAACATATCCGTTCCCGACAGACAGCTCGCGTGCGCTCCAGTCAACTCCCAGGAGGGACAGGATTGTTTCGGCGCGATGAGCGCGGCGGCCAACTACGCCTGGGCGAATAGGCAGATAATTCTGCACTGGGTTAGAGAATCGTTCGAGCAGGCACTTGGAAGAAAGCCCGAGGAAATCGGGATGAAGTCCGTCTACGACGTGGCGCACAACATCTGCAAGCTTGAGGAACATGAGCTGGAGGGCAAACGGCGCAGACTCTACGTTCACAGGAAGGGCGCGACGCGCGCGTTCGACAGCAGCAGATCCGAAGTGCCACAACAGTACAGGGCAGTCGGACAGCCAGTTCTCATCCCAGGAGACATGGGCTCGGCTAGCTACGTCCTCGTGGGCACAGCTGGTGCCATGAAAGAGACCTATGGATCGACATGTCACGGAGCTGGCAGACTGATGTCGAGGAGCGCTGCGAGCAGGAAGTACACGGCCAGCGAGGTCGTGTCGATGCTCCGGGGCAGAGGGATCTACATACGGGCAGCATCCAAAGAGGGGATCATCGAGGAGGCTCCCGGGGCGTACAAGAACGTGGACGACGTGGTGCGGATAGCCCACGGGGCGGGGATATCCAGGATGGTTGCTCGACTGAAGCCCCTAGGAGTAATGAAGGGCTAGGTGGAGAGAACCTTCGCCGAGGCTTTGGCGACCCGCTCCTTGTCTATCGAAGGGCACGATACCATGACCGCCCACTCGTGCGCTCTCCTGATTTGAAGAGATGCTGCGATCGAGCTGATTTTCGGCAGCATCCTTACCTTGCCATTGTCCAAGACCCTGATGTCGGTCAATGAGATCCTCGGCTCGGAGATAGAGAGCTCGCTGGAAGGCACATCGATGATCACGCGGCCGGGGTCCACTCCCGCTTTCCTGGCAATCTCCATCTCAGCCGACCGTCTAGAAGACACATGACCAAGTTCGTCGATATCAGCCCAGCCGTCAGGTTGGACCTCGGTCGAACGCACCGCATACACCTTCTTGTAGAGCCGCCTGTACTTGATCAGGGTGGCGATCTCCTCGAAGTACCCACCCTTGGAGACGAGGTAAGCGAGGAGGCTCGCATCCGTCATGCTGTGGACAGACTGGATCTCGTCCTCACCAAGGAGTTCGACCGCCTTGGCGAGCATTAGCTCTGAGATTCGGACGGTCTTGTGAAAGTAGACGGATGAGAACATCAGCGCCCGCGCGACGAGCATACCCTCGACCGCGCTCAGGCCGCTCCTGTTGACCACGAGATCGCCGTTGAACACCTCGAGCGTCTGGAAAAGACGGTCCAGGTCGATTACCCCGTACGCGACCCCCGTGTAGTGCGCGTCCCGTTTGAGATAATCGAGCTGATCAGCGTCGACCGGCCCGTTGACGATCTGAGCCAGATATCTCTTGCTGTTGAAATGAGTCTGACCCCTGTCTCTCTGCAGTGTCCTCTGCACTCCAGAAGCAGGTGATTTCACTTCGAGTAGACGTGCCACCGCTTTCGGATCCACTCCGTGTTTCTCAAGGATATCCGGTACCGTAGGAAAGCGTCCTAGGATGCGTTTGTCCGACTCGGAAAGGACAGTGTCCTCGCCGCGAATCAGCCTTCGAGATATCTCCGTGTGGTCGATCCCGAACTGGTTGTGCAGGACGAACTCGAGCGTGTGAGAGTAAGGAAGGTGGCCGATATCGTGGAGCAGGGCAGCGCACTCGACTACCTCAGCTTCCTCTCGATCCATCTGAAGGGACGAGCATATCCGTTTGGCCACAGCGAATGTGCCGATGGAATGTTCGAAACGGGTGTGGTTCGCCCCTGGATAGACGAGGTACGAGAGACCAAGCTGATGGATACTGTGAAGGCGTTGGAGATCAGGTACCTCCAGGAGGTCCCTGAATGGCCCATCGAACCTTACGCTTCCGTGGACGGAGTCATGGACGATCTTGTGGTCTGTCAACGATTTGTAAGACATCTCAGCTCCATATAAGCATATTGAGCGTCCTCAGGACTAGGATCGAGCACTGACTGGCTAGACATGGCCGAGTCATTTTAGGTTTTGATAATAATAGACAAGCGCTTTTAAAGACCCGCGGCGATGACTATTATGCGTACAGCCCAATGGAGAACTTCCGATGGAGTCCGGACAGACTGCGGAACCAGATAGGATACAGACATTCATAGATGGTTTTGACAACAAGATCGGTGGCGGAATCAAGAAAGGCCACGTTGTCCTGTTGGCTGGCACCCCGGGAACGATGAAATCCTCAATCGCATTGAACATTCTCACGAACCACGTGAAGAAGCGCGGCGTGAACGTTCTCTATGTGAGCATCGAGGAGAGCAAGGAGAGCCTTCTCATCGCCATGAACCAGCTAGGGTTCGGCACCATAGATGAGAGCAAGTTCTTCATAGTGGACATCGGAAGGCTGCGGCTCGAGCACACAGATGCAGATGTTGGGCGAGATTGGTTCAAGATACTGAAGGAGTACTTGAGAAAGAAGGTCGAGAACGAAGGAGTCGAGATAGTCGTCATCGATTCACTAACGGCAATCTACGCCCTGGCGACCATCCAGAACCCTCGACAAGAGCTGTTCCATTTCTTCGGCTTCCTCAAAAGGCTCGGCGTGACCACGTTCCTCATCTCGGAGACGCAGCAGAACGGAGGGGCCTTCGGGCCCTATCACGAAGATTTCCTCGCCGACGGGACAATATTGGTCAAGTTCGTGGACGTTGGCGAGACGGACGTTCAGCTCAGGATCAGATGCGTCAAGATGAGGCATTCGAAAATACATCATGGCTACCTCACCCTGATATTCAGGGAAGGACAGTTCATGGCGACCACTCCGATCGCCGAGTAGCCCGATTGCATGGCTCGGCCTAGGCATTGCAGATTCCCAGCACCGCTCAGGACGACAGACAGGTCGCTTTCTTAGAACCCGCCCTTCATCTTGTTCCTGTCTATCTTGATGCCGCGAGGCGTCGCCATGAGAAGGTTCTTCCCGACGCCGGCGACATCGCCGTCCACGTCACGCGCCACGTTCTTCAGCTCAGCGGTGACTCGCTTCATCGTCAGGTCGTCATTGGCGATTGATGTGTAGTCAACGATGACCATGTTCCCATCGTACACCTCTTTGGTCAAGGCCGATAGGTCCTCGTACCTGAAGAGCTCCCCAACTTTCACCAGGGAGGTCGCGCCTTCAATTCCACCGAGCTCGTCTTCGTCGAAAGTCATCTCGGTAAGATCGATGTACTGTTCCGCACTTATAGAATCCCGAGGCGAGTTCTCCTCACCTGCAGGAAACGGCTTCTTCTTGAGAATTGTCACCGTGCATCCCTCTATCGCTGTAATAAGCATGTCCGGATATAAACTCTACTATGCATAGCCAGGCAACTGGTTTTTTCGGTCAATCAACGGGGGATTGACGCTCGGAGAGGTCATAGACCTCTCAAATGCTCGATTCACTTCGAGCATTGCAGAGTTAGCATCTTTTCGGCAATAATGTCTCTCGGTTGTTGTCGTCGAGGAGTGTCCAAGCATGACAGATACCGTTTCTAGGGGTACTCCTCTGTCCAAAAGGGTTTGACCATAGGTCCGTCTCAGTCCATGCACGGTGAACTGAACCCCCGACATTTGTTCGAGCTGGCATTTCCATCTCTCAACCATAGGAACACTCACCGGACGGCCAGGGTTTCGCTCGGTGAATACCAACGGAGTCGTCTCCAACACACCTTTCTTGGCGAGCAAGGCCTCTCTCGCTCTCAGGTACTTCACAATCACTGGTCTCAATGGTTCAGGTGTCGGCACGAGCCTCTGTTTGCCGTATGTGCGCTCGCCCTTTGGATGGCTAACGCGGAGAGTCCAGTTTGTCGTGTTCAGGTCCGATCTCTCAGCTCGCGCCAGCTCGCTGAGTCGGAGACCAGTGTATGCATAGGTCCATGCTAAGAACCGGATGCACTCTCCCGTCCAACCTCCAACCTTCTCAACCGAACTAAACACTTTCGCGAGCTGGTCCTCAGTCAGACTCGGTTTGCGTTCGGTCTCCATTCTGGGGAACATTGTCGGGTGTCGAGCCTTCATGCGCTCCATGATTCCATTCCCCGCGAACCTGAGCAACCCCTTCAGAATCACAATGTAATGGACCTGAGAGTTGTGCGATAAGCCCATCTTGCGGATTCCAAACAACAGCGCGGTTATCTCCGGTTCTCCCCAGTTCGCCGGTTCAGCCTTAAGACCGGCGTTCTTGGCTCGCAACTCAGCATACGCGCGGTCTATCGATCTCAGGATAGAACCCGTGCTCGCCAACGTGCTCGGCGAGAGGTATGCTTTGTTTGCGCTCATGTATTCACCTATGGTCGTCTTCAGAGGGTAACGGCCCATTGACCTCGCCCTCCGTTTTCGTCCTCTTCTTCTTCCAACCGAGAGAACACCATTGCGACGTTGCCGAGTCGCATTGTTTCCCTCGGAGGGGACATTGACCGGATGTAACGTAAAACTATCGGATGGCATCTATACCACAGATTTCGGCGTTCCCGCACTCAGACCGGCAGAGGCCTCCTTTCTTAGACGGTTCTTCACTGTCTGATGCGAAACGCCCATTTCCTTCGCGATGCTTCTGTATCCCTTCCCCTCCGAGCGCATTCTGCGGACCGCATCCATGTCGATTTCAATCATAGGATGGCCAAGTCGCTTGCCTAGCCCTCGTGCTCTCGCCAATCCGGCCTTCGTGCGCTCGCTGATTAGCTCTCGTTCAAGCTCCGCAACAGCCCCTAGTGTCGTGACTAGGAATCTCCCCGTCGAGTCGTTCGTGGTGATCGGTTGGTCTGTGCATTCGAATTGAACACCTCGGCTCTTCAAGTCCTCTAGCACGTTCAGGAGATTCCGAGCGGACCTGGCAACTCGGTCTATCTTCGTTGTGAGAACGATACTGAACCGACGCGCCATCGCGTCCGCCATCATGCGGTCCAGCTCTGGCCTTGAAGCGTCTGCGCCTGATGCGCGGTCCACGTATTCGCCGAAGACCTCCCACTGCCGTTCGAGCGAATACTGTCTAAGACGAATGAGTTGGTTCTCGGGGTCCTGCGATTCGTCTGCTTTCGAGACCCGAGCGTACAAGGCAACTTTCACAACCTCGCCTCCAAGTCATTCTCGATTGAAACGATGTTCCGGCCTCCGTCTGCATTAATCGCGTTCAAGCCCGAGAACGCCGTGCGCGGATCCTCACCCGCGTTACGCCACTTCTTGCTCCAGACCATTAGCAACCCTTCGACAGGCTCAGAGAAGTCCACGTTGTTCGCCCGCAGAAAGTGAACGATCCAAATTTGATTGCTAACTGCATACATGCCGACGATGAGCCTAACCCGCGTTTCGCCGAGATACCTCGCTTTGCAGAAGACGCATCTTTCGTTTACAGGGGTACGGGTAAAATCAACTTGGTATCGAGCCAACAGTTCTTCGAGCAAGTACGGAGCATCGATGCAGTCGTACAATGGTCTCAGGCGTCTTTCCGTACCGTTATCCTTATCCCTTATCCTATTATCCCGCGCGCGCGAGAAAGAGTCAGCTAGCGAAGAGCGCGATAACAGCGTTAAGGATGCCGGAATGTGTGCGGCCTGTGTCTGATTGAACCCCGGTCGAGCACCGCAACTTGCAGGCTCATGCACCTGCGTCAACATTCCACCTCTTCTTTGGCGTTCTTCTTCCTGTGCTCAACCCAACATGAGGTGCAAATGCGCGGACCCGATCTCCGAAAATTGCAGAGCTTCCCGCACCAATCGCACGGGACGAGAATCATCGCTCCTCCGCGACTAGGCGTGCGGATTCCGTCGCCCGCAAAGCGACCCGGAATCACCGAGGGATAATCCCGTCCGTCGGGAGTCTGTGTAACGGCCCTCGAAACCTGCGCGGCTTGCGAGGTCATTGCGTTCCATCACCTCCCCGATGCTAGCTCGGCTCCGTCCCGCGCTTCGGCCGGATTCGGACTTCGCCGTCGTATCTGATCTCCACTTCGTCCCCTGGACCTATGTTGTTCCCACGCAGCCAGTCCTGCGGAAGCGCGACACATGTCGAGTCGCCGCTTCGGAACGCCTTTCGGTAGCGCACATTCATGCTACATCACGATAGACATAAGGCAGGACACACTGATGCGCTGTAACAGACACTATATGAATGACGCACTCCCGCCCCTGAACTCCAACGAAAAACGAGTTGTCGATCTGTTCTATGCCCAGAACCACGGCAAGACCTGGCTTGCTCGTCCGTTTCTTGAGACACAGCTATGTCGGCCCGACCGCATTCATCCGGGACGATTCGGTGACATGCCACAACGGACTCTTGACAGGGCGCTCCGCCACCTCGAAAAGGTTGGAGTCGTTACAAGAGAAGTTGCGAAGGACCGAGGCGCGGTCTATGCACTCTCGTCTGTTGTCAAGGATAATCCCTGGCTGCGAGACATGGCTCTGAAAGGAGAAGTGTTGGGGAAGGACGCCATCATACTTCCGGTTGGCAAAGACCGAGCCATCAAACTGACGATCACACCTCCTCCGAAGGATGAATGAAGCGTTCTTTTCGTTGGCCGCTACGCAATCTCCTCCGGAGGGTGCAATCATCTCGCCCGTTGTCAAACGATTAACGGCCATCGACAGGAATCGCTCAGAAAAGACAATAGGGATGGTATGGCAATGCGGATTGGGGACCAGGCCATGAGTTTGATGTTGTGGGAAGATAAGCCGAAGAAAAGGAGGAAGTCGACTCCGAGGAAGCTGATTAGACAGGAGGTTTGGAGAAGAGACAAAGGAATTTGCCAAGTGTGTGGTCGCCGAGTAAACCGGAATGACTGGGCGCTCGGCCATAATCGGCCACGATCTAGGGGCGGGAAAATGACCATGAAGAACACCTATGTGGTCTGTCCTCCATGTAACAGGTCACAGCATACTCAGACGCTTAAAGAGGTTCGTCGGTCCATTCACGCCCCTGAAACAAAAGGAGAGAAGGCGAGGCGTCTATTGAACGGCATGACAACGGACCAGTTGAAGAAACTTGCAGAGAGACGTGGCATCAAACCTCGCGGTAAAGTCGTTGACAGCTTCCTCTGGAAAGAAACTCTGCCTCCAACCAGGCGACAGTACGTAAATGCGCTTACCAAGGTGGTGTCAGTTCGGCAGGTCCAGTTAGCGATGCGCAAGTCAAACTGATGTCTAGCACATAACCGAGAGAAGAGCAAGGGGTGTGCGCCTCGCTCGGAAAAGACCATAGGGATGGACGCTAGTTACCTTTCTCGGAGGAAGTTGTCTGGTCTCAGCGCCCGAGGTTCTTCAGCAATTGTCTCTGGAAAGTCTCAAGAAGATCGCCAGGGCGCTGGGAATTGAAGTTCAGCAAGGACTGACTGGCTTCATGGCAAAAGCAGGACTAGGCATCCAACTTAGGCAACCCTACGTCGACGCGCTTGTCAACTCCAATATTGTCACGCTTGAGGATATCGACCGGATACTTGGCACAAGATACGCTGGAGTGGCTAGAGAGACAAATGAGCCAGGAGGCCAATATCAAGGCCCTTCAACACAACCTCCCCGTTCCGAAGAATCCTATGTCCGTATCGAGACCGGGTCCTTCAGGTCGGCAGAGTCAATCACCCGTCACATTTTGGACCGGTACTTGTACAAGGAGGAGGTGCAGGACATCTGTGATGATCTAGACATTCCCGTGACCGGAAACAAGGATTATCTTGTGTCCCAAATCCTTGGCGACACAGGCTTCACTGCAGAAATGGCACTTCAACGTGTAGACAAGGAAGGCTTGCAGGACTTGTGCGAGGACCTCGAATTGAGCAAGTCTGGCACGCGAGATGACCTCGAAGGTCGCATCCTCAATGCTGTTCAACAAGCCGCCCGTCGGGCTCCTCAAGCCCCTGCACCGACTCCTTATCAGGCCTCTCAAGTTGTACAAGCTCCGACTCAGGTTGTTCGAGTGGAGGAGCGCAAGGAGACAATCCGAGAAGTTGTGGTCCTGGTTATGTGTCCGTACTGCAGAACGAAGAATGACCAGACGGCCAAGAAATGCAGTTCGTGCGGCGCCTCCTTGTAGATGAAGAGGAAAGCGGTCCTCGCCTCGGAAAAGACCATAAGGTATGGGATATGATGAGGGCTGAGGTCGTTTGTAATGGCAATCAAGTGCCCTCATTGTGGTCATCTGAATGCCTTTCCCACTGGCACGACCTGCAAACACTGTGGTGAGGACATGGCAATGGACCATGCAGCTGTCAGAGATAAGCCGAATCCTGAGATCGATGTGAACAAGATTAGGTCCTGGGGTCAGTTAGGCAAACCAGATACTGTGCTCGAATCCATTGCGGATGAGCTGAGAGATATCGCAGTTGCGATGGATAGGACAGCAACAGCAACCGAGAGAATTTACAATCTCATGATGGCTGTCGTTGTTGTCTCTGCACTTGTTGGCATAGTCCTTGCGATCTGGTCGCTCACTATGTTACCGTAGATGACCCTCGGAAAAGCCCGTAGGGGAGGAAAGGCGAACTTGAGTGGGGACACCCACCAAGGGTTTATGCTTACCAGTAGCAGTGTAAGTCACGTGAATATGACAAAATGGAACTGGATTGCTGTAATCGCCGTTTGCCTCGGGTTCACGTTGATGGTTCTCGGCGCAATCGTGTTTCATTCGTTCTCCGTCATCATTCCCGGTCTTCTTGTTATGATTGCTGGCGTCGCGGTAGGGACGTTCTTGAGTGATTGGCACGTGCTGTATTGGGGATAGGTGAAAGAGGAAAGGGTTTGCGCCGAGTGTCAATCCGTTTTGATTGAACCGATTGAATAATTGTCTGGCTTTTCGAGTAGAGTTTCCGGATATAAATTCTCTCCTTGGCGGCCAGATTGCGGTCCGGAGGGCGCAATCACGAAGTGATTGGAGCGACGGACTAGTCCGAATCTTCGTCAGAGGAGGCTTGACTCTCTTCCTCAGGCTTGTCTTTCGGCTCGTCCACCAACCAGAGCTTGTCTCCTACATGATGGATAGAGGCGACTGCCTTTCCCTTCTCTTTGCGTGCCATCTCCTGAGCGGTGAACAAGGCGCGCCCGACCGCAAGAGGACTTCCGTTCTTGACATCCCGTATCCACACGAGATCCCCACTGACTATTGCAGGGTCGGTCTCTACAATCCCAGGTCCCATCACATCCGCGCCGTTGTACACGAACTTGACCGCGCCCATATCTACGGTCACATATCTCTTGGTGGCACCGTATTTGAGCAAACCCCTCACAGTGAGGAACGGTATACCATCTGGAACGAAGGCGAGTATCTTGCCGCCCACGAAAATGACATTGAAGTCAGGTCCCTCGGCCATATCGACGGCCTCGAGTTCACTGAATGTCTTTGTCCCGAGCGAACCGTCCAGGCTGGACGAGAGTGATGCAATCTCCCTCTGCCTGAGCCTGTGCCGCTTCCTGATACGCAGCTCACTCAAGCTTCTCACCTGCCACGCTCACAAGACCAATCACTCCCGCTCTCGCGAGCATGGTCTTTGCACGCGCAAGCTCACGTCGGGCCTTCTCTGATTCCCCGAGGGCGGTGTATGCGTCGGACTTGATCTTGTATGGCTCCCACTCGCGGAAGTCGATCCCGATTGACAGGTCCGCGGCCCTGATGGCAAGCCGGGCCTCCCCTGATTTCAGGCGCGTCCTCGCCAAGGCGATGGCCGTTCCGATGTCCGAAGCCCCGGACTTGAGAGAACGGTCGTATGCGTCAGCGGCGCCCTTGAAATCGCCCTTTGACTCCAGGAGCTCTCCCCGGAACCGCTCGATCGAATACCTCGGGCCATCAAGATGTACCGATGAGGCGAGCTTGATTGCACCCTCGGTATCACCCTGCTTCGCGAGTATGCGAGCCTTTAGCAACGAAATGGTTGGACCCTCGATGCCGGCAGGATCAACGCTTGCGACTACCTTCGAGGCATCATCTGGCCGTCCGGCGTCCAGAAGGAACTGAGCATAGGCAATCTTAATGACGGTGTCGCCAGAGGAATCGGCGACATTCTTCATCGATTCGGAGAGCTCCCAGGACCCCAGGAATCTCCTGACCTCGAACACCCTCGGAATACTGGAATGGTTCATCCTTCCGGTCACCGCGACGGTCTCGGTGTTCGCAAGCGCCTCCTCGAACCGCCCGAGCCGCATCAGCACGTCCCCTCTCCTGACGAGCGCAGCCAGGCCGCTCACTGTATCCGTGCGCACGGCATCGAGGCACTGCAGGGCCATCTCGTAGGATGCTTGAGCGGCCTCGGTGTCCCCGAGCGCGAGCAGGATATCTCCCCTATCCGCCCAGCCCTCGTCGAAATCGGGATTGATTGCCAGAGCCTCTTCAATGGACATGAGCGCCTCGTCCCATCGACCAAGCTGGATTGCCACCTTCGCCATTGCCTTCCACGCCTCATCGTAAGTGGGGTTGAGGTCCAGAGACTCGAGGATGAGATCATGGCCGCCCTCGGGATCCCCTAGCCTTGACCTGCACACGCCCTTGGCGTAGAGCGCGTAGTCGAAATCGGGGCTGATCTCTAAGGAACGGTCATGGAAAGGAATGGCCTCCTGGTTCGCGCCCATCTTCTCGAGGGCGTTACCTATGTTGTTCCAGGCAATCTCATAGTCCGGGTCGACCCTGATGGCCTCGACGAATTTCGGGATTGACTCCCTATACCTGCCCAGGTTGTACAACGCATTCCCCAGATTGTTCCAGAGAACTTTGTCCCAAGGGTCGACTGCGATTGCCTTCAGGTAGCATGTCACCGCATTCTCCAACATGTCGGCCCCATGGTGCGCGTAACCTTTGTTGTACCACGCCTGCTTGTACGAGGCATCGATGCTGATGGCCTTGTCAAGACAATCGAGAGCTTTCTGCAGATAACCCGCGCAGAACGATGTGTAACCCAGGTTGTTCCAAACCTCCTTTGTCAAGGGGACTATCTTGAGGGCACTCTCGAAGCTATCAATGGCCTTGTCGTACTCGCCTCGTTCATGCTCGACAGTACCCAAACGGGCGTAGCCCTCGACGCTCTCTGGTTTCAGCGAGATATATTCATTGCACTTCTCCACTGCCAAATCCGAGAACCCTCCATCGAGGTAGAGATCGGACTGAAGGAGCACTGTCGATGAATCCTCTGAAACGAAGCGCGAGAGCCTCTCAATCGCCTTCTTCGCGTTCCTCTTGCGTCCGAGTTTCGTGTAGGACGCCGCGAGACCGGACCAGTTCTCCTTCCGGTCACTTCTGAGATGGGTCGCCTTGGTGTACGCTCGCGCGGCCCCCCAGAAGTGCTCCTGGATGAACAGTGAATTCCCTAGATTGTGCCAGGCCAGCTCGTACTTGTCGTTGATATAGGTGGCCTTCTTGTAACATTCCACGGCCTCCTCGTTTCGGCCAAGGGCATCGAGCGATGCGCCCTTGTTGTTGAACACCACCTCGTTTGCCAGGCCGCTCGCGATGGCTGCGTCGAACAGATCCAGGGCCTTCGAGAACCTGCCAGAATCGTACTCCAAGTTGGCTTGTTCGAAGGTCTGGCTTCCGTGCGCCTTTGAATCCCCTTCAGGCTCGACAGATGTCTGGTTCAAGCGAGTTACCATATCAGAATAGATAGATAGTCTTTTTGAGAAGAGGGTAGCCAAAGCTTATATCCACACTAGCGGATAATTCAGCCGAGAACGGGACTCGCATGCTAGTGCTCTTCCGGTCGTCTCCGATGTCCATAGTCAAGGCCTACCTGGCAGGGCGAATACACAATGCGAAACCGGTCGAAGCGTCTGAAGGACAGAGATTCTACTTCGATGATTCGATGGATTCGGACAAGCTCGACTACGATTCCTTGTACCATCAGTACAAGGAGGCCCACGGAGGGCTCGATTTCTTGGAAGACGAAAGGCTCTGGGAGATACTCGAAGACGAGATCTTCTGGGCATCGAGATTCAACTCACTGGATAGATTCCAATTGATCCTGACTGTGCTGGCGCAGATTGAGAAGACCGGTACGAAATCGTACCTGGCGCAACAGTCCCCTGAATCGAAGGAGATGAAAGACAGAGTGAGACGGGTCACCGGGGAGTTCAGGCGGGCCAGACAGTACCTCACGTTCACGGAGGACTCGACCAACAAAGTCCTGGTGGGGAAGGCGGGTCTCGAACACAAGATCGCGGACCTGGTCCTCAGACATTACGCAAAGAGGAACCCTGGTTACACGATCGTCATCCTGGACGAAGAGAACGCCCACATATGCTACAAGGACGAGATACTCGTCGAACCGAGGAAGAAGTTTCCCGAGCGTCCAGGAAAGAAGGATGCGAACAGATATTGGATGTTGCTCTCCGACCTTAAGCACATGGAGTCAAAGAGAGATATGCTCTATCAGACATATCCGCTGCCAAGGAACTACTGGAAGTGGATATCCGAAGGCGTCCAGAGCTACGGTAGTGTCCCAAGGGTGACGCTCGATGATTTCGCAGGATAGGATGCCTCACGCAACCAGGATTGTATCACTCGCGGAGAGCGCAAATCAGTTGTGGTTCGAAATCCCCAAAAAATTGATATGGTTACACCGTCATTGTAAAGACAGCCAAGGCATCACCCAGGTTACGGTATCTTGACCGAAATTCAACCTCCGCGTCCAGGCAATGGTCGGTTCTCGTTCTACATGGACATAGCCGGACATGACATGCTCAACAGCAACCAGGCCGTGCTAAGCTACCTCGAGCTGATCATGGCTGCCCCGGACGTGACTCCCAAGACGAAGAGGTATGCGGAGAAGGCTGTCGCACATGTGCGCTCCTCTACGATGTTGGTCGAGAACATCAGAAGGCTGCTAGCGTCCCGTTCGCTGAACCTGGAATCGATGAAGTCTGTCAACCTCACGAACGCCATCGCACGTTCAGAGAGAGAGCTGAGGGCGTTCTTCCCGGCGAAGAAGATAACAGTAAGGGTCCCCCCTGATCCGGTAGAGGTCGACGTCCTCGGCGACAGCGTCGCCGAGTATCTGGTTCTGAACATGCTAGTGACGCTAGTGAAACTCGACCTTGAAGAAGAGGTTGTGATCAACATCACCATCCGCAAGACCACGGCATCCGGACACGAGTTCTGGACCATCAGGATGGAGGATCCGAACTCTCAGCTTCCACCGGGGTTCAAGGACGATGATTTCGATTCTGTCCATTCGAAGGACACCTCTGTCTCGGTGAAAATCACGGGATTGTTGTTCTCGAAGATGATCGCGGACAGTCTTGGGGGGCGATTCGACGCCCAAGAACTCGTCCGACAAGGAGAACGGCGCGGGGCCGCTCTTATCGTTACCCTCAGGAGGGCGATGCCCCCATGACGAGCGTACTGATAGTCGATGACGAACTCTTCATTGTCGAATTGTACAGAGACATACTGCAACTCCGGGGCTACCGGGTCGTCGGAACTGCATTCGACGGGGAGGAGGCGCTGAGGAAGTATTCTCAGTCCTCTGAGAAGCCTGACGTTGTGATCATGGACCACAGGATGCCGGTCATGAACGGCGTCGAGGCGACGAGGGAGATCGTCAAGATGAACCCGACCGCCAAGGTGATATTCGTGAGCGCTGACGTGTTCGTCGAGAAAGAGGCAAGGGACGCGGGCGCTGTCGACTTCTTGCCGAAGCCTTTCAGGATGGACGACCTCATCGAGATGATGGAGAGAATCTCCAATTCCAGGGGCCACTGAATCGGTCAGAGCTCGGAATCTGGCATAAATATGCGCTCCCGTGAATACAAACCGATAGCTTAAAAAGCCTAACCTATATATTGTAGCGAAGGTAGTGCGGCATTATGATGGACGGCTTCACGAAAGCCAGAGCCATGAATTTTCCCAGGCAGGTCATAGCCGGCCACGACTGCATAGGGCAGGTCGGGTCGGTCTGCAGGGACTTCGAGCTCAAAGGCACAGGACTGGTGATAACTGGCCCAACCACTGGGGCACTTGCCGCTTCGATGGTAAAGGACTCACTGACCGACAAGGGATACGGAGTGCAGCAGGTTGTGGTCGGAAACGCCTCGCAGGAGAACGTTGTCAAGGTAGAGGAGGTCGCGAAAGACGTAAAGGCATCGTTCCTGCTTGGTGTCGGAGGCGGCAGCAAGATCGATCTCGCCAAGCTAGCATCTGTGCATCTCAAGTTGCCGTTCCTGAGCGTGCCAACATCTGCTTCGCACGACGGCATTGCGAGTCCGAGAGCCTCAATCAAGGACGGAGGGACTTCGCTGTCCCTCAGCGCGACCGTGCCAATGGGCGTGATCGCTGACACAGCGATCATTGTCAAGGCGCCCTACAGGCTGCTGGCAGCCGGATGCGCTGACGTGATCTCCAACACCACCGCCATATTGGACTGGCAGTTGGCAGACAGGCTGAGGACGGAGGACTACAGCTCGAGCGCTGCGAACCTCTCCAAATACGCGGCTGAGGCCATAATCGAAAACGCGGCTGCGGTGAAGCCCAACCTGGAGGAGAGCGTCTGGATTGCAATCAGACCGATCATCATATCTGGCATATCCATGGCAGTCGCCGGCTCTTCACGTCCAACCAGCGGTTCGGAACACATGTTCTCTCACATTCTGGATCAAACCGCGCCGGGCAAGGCTCTCCACGGAGAGCAGTGCGGCGTCGGATCAATCATGATGATGTACCTGCACGGAGGGGATTGGCAACGCATACGGGAAGCCCTCCAGATGATAGGTGCGCCTACGAGCGCCAAGGAACTCGGTGTGTCAAACGAACAGCTGATCAGCGCTCTCGTCCACGCTCACGAGATCAGGAAGGATCGCTACACCATCCTTGGAGATAGGGGGCTGACTCCGGACGCAGCAGAACGCCTGGCGACGAGAACCAAAGTAATTTGAAAGAGAGGCGTTCGGTATGGTACTTGTCACGGTCGTGGGAGAGCTTCAGTGCAAGAAGGGTTATGAGTTTGTCTTTGGTGGCCCCATCGCGGAGTGCCGCGATTGCAAGGTCAAGAACGTGTGCTTCCACCTTGAGCAGGACAAATGGTACAGAGTGGTCGAGATCAGGGACGTCCATCACGAGTGCAAGTTCCACGAGGGAGGAGTAAGGGTTGTCGAGGTGGAGAAGGTGCCCATCAAGGTTGCTATATCCAGGAGGGCTGCGGTGGAGGGCTCGATGCTCACGTTCGAGGAACCTGACTGCGAGAGGATTGGTTGTCCGAATTTCCGCCTCTGCAAGCCGTTGGGCGCAAGCGAAGGCATGAGGTTCAGAATCTCTGCAGTCAAAGAGGAGATGGATTGCCCCAAAGGCGACCGGCTGGCAATCGTGTTGCTCGATTGAGGACTCATGATGCATCGTCACCGTTGCCCAGAAGGGGAACAACTCATCCGCGCCTGGATCTAGCGATGACGGAAATCACCGCGACGGCCACAATGCCGGCAATCACCCCGACGTATGGCATCTCTGGCACCTGCTGCATCAACGCGAGCTGATGCCACTCGTCTGAGTCGGGGTCATATGATTCCTGCCGCGAATCGTTCGCGGCAAAGCTATACTCGAGCTCCTGAGCATCACCAACGTCAAGGGAGAGCGTCCAGGTTCCATTGAAGACCGACCCCAGCAATAGGCTCATCTCCGATACCCCCGGAACGCCGTCCAGTTTGTAGACTAGGTCCACTGATTCGACACCATAGACATCGCTGCAGTTCAACAAGACCTCGACCAGCCCGAACGAGACCTGATTGACGCTGTGTTCTCCAATCAAAGGTGCCAATTCATCAACTACATCCACCAAGTACACCTCTGATGACCACATAACAGTGGAGTTCGACTCTATGGTCAACCACAGCCTGAACTCGCCGAGAGGGTGTCCCGGCGAGATCTCGCACGAGTAGTTGTATCCGTCAGTGATCATGGACAGCTCCGAGGCGACTCCCAACGAGATGTTTTCCAAATGCAGTATCGGTTCAAATGAAGCCGTGATGTTCGTGATGTTTACGGATAGGACCACACCTGTGGAGCCCTCGACGGAATAAGGAGGCACGAACGACACGATCGGACCACCATCCATAGGACTTACAACAAACGAGTGAAGCTCATACGGGGCGTACACTGGCGACATGAGGTGGACTCCACCCATGTCCTTGGCGACGAAGAAGTAATCAACCTTGGAACCGACAGTTGTTGGAGGAATGGCTGCAGAGTAGGTGTAGTTTCCGACGGATACTGACATGGACTCTTCTTTCCATGCCTGACCATCGATTCTGTATCGTAGGACGACCGAGCTCGAGTTGACTCCTCTGTCCGCGGTGACATCGGCCGCCAGTTCGAACCCTGCAGGGTTGAATGCTCTGGAGGCGGACGGGACGTGGGCGATTGCGAAACTCCTGTTCTCGCGATCCCCTGCGGCTTCAATAGCCAGCTTCGACGGAGGAATGTTGTTGCGAATGATCCCCCAAACGTCATCGGATTTCATCGGATGGAATTCGTAGCCGACCTCGAAGCAAAATGCGTAGATGTCCGCCGCTCCGTAGAGCCAGTCCAGCGAATCCCCGGTCGTGGGATACAGTTCAATCGATTGGGCTGCAAAGTATCCGTTCAATGCCGCGAGGTCGCGACCAATCCTCTGCAGGTCCGCGTCATCTTCGGTCATTCCGTTCGTATATCCCCATGGCCACATAACCCACTGGCCGTAGCTGTGAAGATCTAGGGCAATCGAGAAATGATGCTCAAGAACCAAGTCTCTGACGGCTTGCGTCTCGGGTTCGGAGAATGCATACTCACCGTGATAGGTCTCGTCCGTCGTCTTGTTAGATGAACCCGCGCCGCCCCATGCTCCGAGAGGGTCGCCGTTCTGAGCACCGTCATAGTTCCTGTTCAAATCGACGCCATAACTCCCGTCGGAATTGTGATGTCGGTTCTTCCTCCACCACTGGTCGTGGGCGAGAGCGTAGTCAAGACCATCCGGGTTCACGACAGGAACGATCCATATCTCCCGATTGTCCACGAGCCAGCTTGTTCTTGAATCGTTCTTGTACGAATCCGTCAAGTTGTCGGCAATCATCAGGGCAAGCTCGGACGTCGACCACTCCCTGGCGTGGTGGAGAGCGAGAATCAGAATCTCGGGCTCGTCCTCCTCCAGGGCGACATTGTCCGAGATCTTGATGGCGAGAATGTCTCTGTCCGCTATGCCTTGGACCTTCTCCCATGAGTCCCCTATGTCGATCAGTTCGGCGATATCGGAGTGTTGTCCAACAATGCTAAGGAGAGCATTCCTGACTCCCGTGTAGTTCCTGTAAGTGTACTGTACGGCGGATACGCCAGCTAACAGGGGGGAATCAGTCTGGTCATCGAATACGCTCGGGAGAGCCCCGTGACCTACACAAGGGGACACGAATATCGCGAGTATGCCGAGAGCGGCGTAGATTCGACTTAGTCCTGCCAAGCGACCACCGGTCTACGAGTGTGACTGTACTCCATGGTCTAACCTCCGCTGACGGGCGGCAAGAACGAGACTTCGTCCCCGGCCTTGAGCACACGATTCGGAGCGCCGTATTCTCTGTTCACGGACAGAATGATGTGCTCCCTGTACCTCCCGATCTTGGGAAACCTTCGAATGTAGTCTTCAAGCAGCGTCTGAACCGTCGAACCGTCGGCAATCTCCAAATCCTCCTCTTTCGCTCCAACAATCTCCCTGAAGGATGCGAAGAGTTTGACCTTGATCATCATGGCAGAGACCTCCTGCTTCTATGGCGGTCGATGAGAGTAGAAAGGAGGCGAGTAATCAAACCATCGGTTTTCAAATCGCTTTGATCGAGGTCCCCGGTTAGCAGATTCGCACTATCTCCATCAGAACCTAAGCTTCATATGCTTCCGGTGGCGAACGGCACCATTCAAATCGAGTGACACCCACCTTCTTGAGTATCTGGGATGCCTATATGATAACAATTATGATAACATAGTGGATTACAATACCGGCGGGAGGGCCGTTATTCAAGCCGTGATTATTATCAGATCTTGTTCGAAAACCTCTTTATGCGATGTAGACCGCTTTCGGGGTGCACGCAGTAGCAAAGCTTTTCATCCCGTGCTGCCAAGCCGGGGTGAGGGGATCACAGACAATCGTCTCTGGAGACACTGGAGGGGATTCTATCGAACATAACGGCGGCTTTGGGCACGACGGCGACTTGGAAAGTACAGAAGATGATTGAGGGGGAGAAATGTCGGCCACATCTGGTCAATCAAGAGGGGGTACTGTCGCATCCGGAAACGAACGCAACGGACAGACCCGAGGATGGACATTGGAACCCCAGATAACTGCAAACGCCAGAGTAGTTCTCGAGCGCAGGTACCTCAAGAAGAACGAAGAGGGCAATCCCGCCGAGACTCCAAGGCAGCTTTTCGAACGAGTGGCTCGGGCGATAGCTCTCGCTGAGCGCAATCACGGGAAATCGGACGTGGAGATCGAAAGGATCGCAGAGAGATTCTACGAGATCATGGCACGGCTGGAGTTCATGCCGAACAGTCCGACCCTGATGAACGCAGGAAGAGAACTAGGTCAGTTGTCGGCATGCTTCGTCCTCCCCATCAACGACACGATGGAGGAAATCTTCGACGCCATCAAGTACACTGCTCTGATCCACAAATGTCTGGTTCCAGAGACCCTTGTGATGACGGATGTTGGATGCAGGATGCTCGGGTCGATTCAACCAGGGACTTGGATCGAGACGAGCCAAGGGATGTTTCTGGTGGATTCGCGCCACTCGAACGGCACACAGGGAGTCTTCACTGTCGAGACCGTCGAGGGGAACACCATCACAGGCACTGCCTTGCACAGAGTCATGACCAGATCCGAATCGGGAAACCCGGAGTGGAGAAGGATTGGACAGCTATCGTCCGGGGACAGACTCGTCATGAAGCTCGGCGGATGGCTGGGCGGCGCGGACAGCCCCGTGTTACACGACTTCTCCGATTTCTTGAGCTCAGGCGTTGGCGAGACCTTGATCGGCGCGGATGAGAAGGCCCTCTGTGCTTTCCTGAGAAGGACTTTCAGCGAGAGAGGCTGGGTTTCTCCGGCGGGGGTGATAAGCCTCGAATGCGGTTCGTCCAAGCTCGCATCGGAGCTTCAGGCAATGCTCTTCTATCTCGGAGTACCAACCTGGAAGGATGGCCCGGGGCTCGTTATATGCACAAGATCCGGATTCGCCGTCTGCCGCGAGAAAATCGGGTTCGACTCCGTCTTGCTCACCAAGCGCCTGGATGCAGTCGACCTCGAGTCGATGGCCAGAGAATTGACCGTGATGGGGACACTACACGAGGAACCCGATGACGACGGCCACTATGTCGTCCTCGTGAAGGAGGTCGTATTCTCTGGCAAGAGAGAGGTCGTCGACCTCACGATCTCGCGAAGCCACGAGTACCTTGCGAACGGATTCATCGTGCACAACAGTGGGGGAGGCACCGGGTTCAGCTTCTCCCGGCTCAGGCCGGCGAACGACGTCGTCAAGAGCACGGCCGGTGTGTCCAGCGGTCCTATCTCGTTCATGGAGGTCTTCAACGCGGCTACCGAGACAATCAAGCAGGGCGGGACGAGGCGTGGGGCCAACATGGGAATCCTTCGGGTCGACCACCCGGACATAGTCGAGTTCATCACTAGCAAGCGAGACAGCTCGAAGCTGACCAATTTCAACATCTCCGTAGCCCTGACGGACAAGTTCATGAAGGCGCTCGAGGAGGACGGGGAGTACGACTACATCAACCCGAGGTCGAAGCAACCGGTCCAGAAGATGAAGGCCAGGAAGATCTTCGACTTGATCGTGAACATGGCCTGGCGGAACGGTGAGCCAGGCATTGTCTTCATAGACCGGATCAACAGGGACAACCCGACGCCCAGCGTTGGAGAGATCGAGAGCACGAACCCCTGCGGCGAACAGCCTCTGCTCCCATACGAGTCGTGCAACCTCGGATCGATCAATCTCGCGAAGATGCTCACTACCAAGGACGGCAGGGTCGCCGTCGACTACACGAAGCTGGGAGAGACGGTCCGATGGGCCGTCAGATTCCTTGACAACGTGATCGACGTGAACAAGTACCCGTTGAAGCAGATAGAGGAGATGACGAAGTCGAACAGGAAGATCGGGCTTGGCGTGATGGGGTTCGCGGACATGCTCCTCAGGCTCGGCACGCCGTATGACACCGACGAGGCCCTCGCCCTCGGCCGAGACATCATGAAGTTCATCAACGACGAGGGGCACAAGATGTCCGTTGCGTTGGCGGAGGAGAGGGGCAGCTTCCCGAACTTCGCGCAGAGCACGCTTGCAAGGAAGAACAAGATGATCAGGAACGCGACGGTGACGACTATCGCCCCTACAGGGACGATCAGCATCATCTCAGGAGTATCGAGCGGGATCGAGCCGATTTTCGCGGTTGCGTATGTCAGGAACGTCATGGACAAGGACATCCTGCCGGAGGTGAACCCCATTTTCGCAGAGGTGGCCCGCGACAGGGAGTTCTACACGGACGAGCTGATGAAGGAGATCGCGGCGAAGGGCTCCCTGAGGGATCTGAAGATGGTTCCGGAGGACATCAGGAGGCTGTTCGTGACAGCTCTGGACATCTCCCCTGAGTGGCACATCAGGATGCAGGCGGCGTTCCAGGAGCAGACGGACAACGCGGTCTCGAAGACAGTGAATTTCCAGAGAGAGGCCACCGCGAAAGACGTCGAGAACGTCTACCTGCTCGCGTACGGGCTGGGGTGCAAGGGCGTCACGGTGTACAGGTACGGGAGCAGAGAGGACCAGGTCCTGAACGTAGGTGAGGACCTCAGGAAGGACTCGACCCAGGCGGAGTTAGATGAGGACGATGAGGCCTCGCGGCTCCCGAGGGCAAGGCCGTACGTCACCAGGGGCTCGACCCAGAGAATCGAGACAGGCTGCGGGCATCTGTACGTCACGATCAACGAGGACGACCGAGGACTCTGCGAGGTGTTCACCCAGATGGGCAAGTCCGGAGGGTGCACTGCCTCACAGGCGGAGGCCGTCGGGCGGCTGATATCGCTGGCGCTCAGGTCGGGGATCGAGCCCGAGGCGATCGTGAAGCAGCTCAAGGGCATCAGGTGTCCGTCCCCCCTCTGGCAGCCGGGGGGAATGGTCCTATCGTGCAGCGACGCCGTTGCCAAGGCCCTCGAGCGGTTCGTAAAGAACAAGCCGGAGGTTCAAGAGGTCGCTACGGTCGGGGCTGGAGCAATTGGGACACCTGCTGCAGGACCGAGCAAGCAGAATTACGTGGACAAGGGGGATGTGTGCCCTGAGTGTCCAGAGTGCGGCAGCATGGTCGAGTATGTCGAGGGCTGCGTCGTATGCAGGACCTGCGGCTTCTCCAAGTGCTGGTGATGGGAACAAGAAGAGGGATATGTAGATGCCTTCGGCCTCACGGGGATGCGCGGGGCCGAGGCGGGCTTTCTTCAGGGAAGCATTTTGTGCTGTCACGCGTCTCAAGATTCGATTCGGAGGACTGCGATGAAGGTACTGATGATCAACGGAAGCCCGAGAAAGAGAGGGAACACACAGGCGCTTCTCGGCGCGGCCGCGAAGGAAATCAAGGGTAGAGGGATCGATGTCGACCAGATATCGCTGGCCGAGCTCAGGGTGGAGCCCTGCACAGGATGCATGGCGTGCTCCGACAAGCCGCTTATCTGTCCGATCAAGGATGACGGCGTGAAGGTTTTCAAACGCATGCTGAAGGCAGATGGGCTCCTGTTCGGATCACCAGTCTACTTCGGCGGTGTAACGGCCCAGCTCAAGGCGCTCTTTGACAGGTCGATCATGGTCTGCCAGAAGGAGGACCTCAAGGACAAGGTCGCTGGAGGGGTGACCGTCGGAGGGGGAGCGCATGGAGGTCAGGAGCTTGCCCTTTCCCAAATGATCACGTTCTTCGGGCTTCACGCCATGAGAATCGCCGTCTCCCCAGTCGAGATACTTGGCGCCGCCGGAACCGGCGACAAGAAGGGAGACGTTCTGAATGACAAGGAAGGCATGGCTAGTGCGAGGAGTCTCGGGAAGCGGATGGCTGACATGCTGCTTGAGAAGTGACATCTCGGCGAATGGATGTCCAGGAGATACCGGCAATCCCCGCCGGAACCGAAAGACGGCGCTAGGATACCTACACTCAGGTAGCATACAGGCAGTGCCAATCACTGAACCCGAAAAACAACGTCCGGTGAATCGTGTGCGGCCGAATGTCGTACTGATTCAAGCCGGAGGAAGACGCGGGGACGGCGATTGAGCATACCGCTGTCCGGCAGATCGTCGGAGGGACTTTCGGCGCACCACACATAAATAGAATATACGTACCCCTTCCCATTACAGCCCTGACGAAACGGAGTCCAAGGGAGAAGACACTAATGGGTTCGAAACAGATGATCAACGAGCTGAAACCAGGAGATAGGGTGGAAAGCTACTTCTCCGTGAACTACAAGAAGCCAGTCACCGAGTACAAATACGGTTTCATGTTCGAGTTCAGGGTGGCCGACAAATCCGGACAGATGACTGTGAAGTATTGGGGCGGACAGGCCCGGGAGTCCATCCAGAAGCTCCATGATTCTTTCGAGAGGGAGGATGTGGTACAGGTAAGGGGCGAAGCCCAGGAGTACAGGGACCAAATCGAGATCTCCGTTAGCGAGAAGAATGGCGGCACGATGGCGAAATTGCCTAGGGAGGGGTACGACGCCACTCAGCTTGTGAAGGCCTACGACAACATCCCCGAGATGAGAACTCAAATCCTGTACTTTGTTGAGACTGTTCGCGACCCGCACCTCGGGAAGCTGCTGCGATCATTCTTCATGGACGAGGAATTCGCACGCTCATTCTCAGAGAGCCCAGCGTCGATAACTCTCCACTCGGCAGCCGTCGGTGGTCTCCTGCGTCATACTCTGAACGTCGCAGAGCTCTGCCTCAAGGTGAAGGAAATCCACCCAGAGCTCGACAGGGACCTTCTTCTTACTGGTGCACTGTTGCACGACATCGGCAAGGTACAGAGCTTCAGAATCAGCAGTAACATCAGCCAGACAGAGAAAGGTAATCTGATTGGACACATCACGATCGGGGATCACGAGCTGGTCGACCACATCTCAATGATCGATGGCTTCCCCGACAGCGTCGCATCCAAACTGAGACACATTCTGCTCTCGCATCACGGCAAGAAAGAGTGGGGTTCTCCAGTCGAGCCGATGTTCCCTGAAGCCCTCGCGGTGCACGAGGCCGACGACCTGGACGCCAAGCTCGACAACATGATAACCAAAAGGGAAGACGCGGTGACCGAAGACGATTGGATATGGGATCCTCGCCACGGCAGGCTTATTTTCCTGAAGTAGACGGCGTCTTCCGATGGACACAAACATACATTGGGAGGCATTTCTCTGTACAATATTAATCATCAATGCTCGATAGAGATATATAGTGTACTGTCTTAATCCGCCCAGCAGAGGTGTCCAGATGAAAGCGATAAGAACGAACCTGACAGTAGAGGAAATGCCAAGGAAATGGTACAACATATTGCCGGACCTTCCAACGCCGCTCGCTCCGCCGCTCAACCCAGCGACGAAGCAACCGATATCCCCCAAGGATCTCGAGGTTCTCTTCCCGAAGGCGCTCATAGCGCAGGAGATGTCACAGGACCACTACATCGACATCCCGGAAGAGGTCCTGCAGGCGTACATGATCGCTACGAGGCCGAGCCCACTGCAGAGGGCGGAGAGGCTGGAGAAGGCTCTGAACACGCCGGCGAAGATATACTTCAAGCGTGAGGACCTGAGCCCGGCCGGGAGCCACAAGACGAACACTTCACTCGCGCAGGCATACTACAACATGAAGGAGGGGGTGAAGAACCTCACCACCGAGACAGGCGCGGGCCAGTGGGGAACAGCCCTCAGCCTAGCATGCAACTACTTCGGTCTCGGGTGCAAGGTGTTCATGGTTAGGGCGAGTTACGACCAGAAGCCCTACAGGCGTGAGATGATGAGAGTGTACGGTGCCGAGGTATTCCCGTCGCCGAGCCCGCTAACGGAATTCGGCAAGAAGATGCTCGCCAAGGACCCGAAGCATCCAGGCTCCTTGGGGATAGCCATCAGTGAGGCCATGGAGATGGCTCTCAAGGATGGAAAGACTCATTACAGCCTGGGGAGCGTTCTGAACCATGTGATGCTGCACCAGACGATCATCGGCCAAGAAGCGATGCTCCAGTTCCAGAAGCTGGACGAGAAGCCGGATTGCCTCATCGGCTGCGTCGGAGGAGGTTCCAACTTCGCGGGGTTCACCTTCCCGTTCATCGGGGAGAAGATGAGGAAGAAGAACAACACTGAGTTCATCGCGGTCGAACCGACTGTTGTGCCCAGCCTGACGGCAGGCAAATTCGAATACGACTTCGGAGACACGGCCGGGATGACGCCGCTCCTGTTGATGTACACGCTTGGCCACGACTTCGTGCCATCGCCCATACATGCCGGAGGGCTGAGGTATCATGGCGCCGCGCCCACGGTGAGCAACCTGGTGAATAACAAGGTCGTCAAGGCCGTAGCCTACCAGCAAAAGGAGGTCTTCAACGCCTCCATTCTGTTCGCCAAGTGTGAGGGCATAATCCCGGCCCCCGAGACGAGCCATGCAATCAAGGCGGCCATCGACCAGGCCCTGGAGGCGAAGAGGAAGAACGAGAAGAAGATCATAGCGTTCAACTTCTCAGGGCACGGACTGCTCGACCTTGGCGGATACCAGCAGTACCTGGACGGCAAGATGACCTGAAGTCCTGGTGCAAACAACAAATGGAGCGGGAGCGGTCCATGGACAACTCTCGTCTTCAGAAACCATTTCCTTCTTGATTTCCTGATCAGACACGATGCAATTGGGTCATCCGAAGTACGATTCCTGATCCTGCTTCAGGGAACGGTAGGTAGACCTGTACTCCAGCCTTTCAAGAATGATCTTCAGACTCCTTTCGAGGTCGCGATCCAGCTGGTCCTGCCTGGATTGGTAGTATTCCCTTCTCAGAAGATCCGAGATGTCCGAGGAATACTGCTGCATGCCGAACATCATCACGGAGAGCGCATCCGAAGATCGTGACATAACACTCAGCGGGACTGGCGCCCCGCCCTTGATCAACTCGAGCATGTCCGGAGAAGCCCCTCCCACCTCGGAGGCGACCGCGGCCATCTTCTTCGGCATGATCTCGACGGCTCTTATCTGGTAGACCTTCTCGTCGGTGAAAACGAAGGTGTCGAACCGCGAGTTGACATGGTCTCGCCCTGTGAGCGCGCGCCACTCGGACTTGCGCTCGCTGATGTCGTACTTCCCTTTCAGGTACCTCATGAACTCGTCTATGCCGTGTAATTCCATGTTGACCAATCCATGAACGCCTTGACGGAATCTGGCTTTGCAGAGATTTGGAGATGGAGGGCTATCTGTAGCTCTCGCCAGTTATCCTCTCGAGCATCTCGATATAGAGTTCGGATATCTCTTTGATCCTGGATTCCGGAAGAGCTGGGATCTTCGGTTCGGGCTTGTTCATCTTTCGTGCTTCGCTCAGCCTGTCGTAGTAGCCCTGCTGCCTGTAGTACTGTCTAACATTCTCCTTGCTAAGCTCGATGAACTGTCCCTTCGAGTAGTCAGCCCAGTCCCACCATCGGTCCTCGTCCGCGGTTCCGAAGGTGTCTACGATCATCAGTTCCCTGTCCTCGTCGAAGGCGTACTCCTTCTTTCCGTCGACGTGAATCAGGTCGCGCTTCTCGACCTCCTCCTCGATCTTATCGTCTATTGTGAGGACCGCATCGCAAATCGATCTGTACTCATCGTTCGTGAGGGCGGCGAGCTTCATCGCCTCCGACTTCGTCAAGAGGCGGTCATACTTCTCGAGCTTCGTCGTGAACTCCAGGAACGGCTCTGGGAGCTTGTCACCATACTTGATCTCCTTTGCCGGCTTGAAACCGAGCTTCGCAGATTTGACCGCTCCACTCTGGATCCGGTCCCACAGGGAGCCAGCGACATAATGCCGGCAGATGACTTCGAGAGGTATCAGGTAGTTCGTCATTTTCTTCTTGATCTTCGAGTGCTCGAGCACCTGGACCTTCTCCACCCTCATTCTGTTAGGCGGTATGAACTCTCGAAAATGAGTTTTGATTCCGCACGAACGCGCAACCTGGAACCAGAAGGCGCTGGACCTGCACAATGTCTCCCCCTTGTGAGGTATCAGAGACGGAATGGTTTTGTCGAACACTGATATCTTGTCCGAAAAGACAAACTCGAGCGTGTGCGCATCCACCTCGTAGACGTCTTTCACCTTTCCTTGGCGCGTGAGTTTCATTGGAACGGTTGCGTTGTAAGTAGTAGCTCCTCTTAACGGTTTTGGTGGACGGATTCGCTCCTGACATCACAGCGTAGAGCTGTCAATGAGACTGGTAAGCTCACAACCATTAAAGTCCGTGTAGATAGTAGTCGGCTGCGGAAGGGATTGCGGGATGGTCGACATCTTCACTAGGCATTTCGCGGACCGAGTCAAGGAGATGAAAGCTTCCGAGGTTAGAGAGCTGCTCAAACTTCTGCAAGTCCCGGAGATGATTTCATTTGCAGGTGGTTTTCCGAATCCTGAAACGTTCCCAGCACACCTCGTTAGAGAGATACTGGACGATGTGCTGGACAAGGACGGCGCCCAGGCACTTCAGTACGGGATAACGGAAGGGTATGCTCCCTTGAGAGAGTCCGTCGCTGATCGAATGAAGAAGAAGGGCATGGACGTGACCAAGGAGAACGTCCTGATAGTGAGCGGATCTCAGCAGGTGATTGACCTGATGGGGAAGATATTCATCGATCCCAAGGACACGATAGTAGTCACGGCTCCGACCTATCTCGCGGCTTTGACCGGCTGGACGGTCGCACAGGCGAGCTTCGAATCCATACCCATCGATGCCAACAACATGAGGATGGACATCTTCGAGGAAAGGATGAAGAAGCTCGCTAAGAGGTCCAATCCGCCGGAGATCGTGTACGCGCTGCCGAACTTCCAGAACCCCTCGGGAACGACCATGCCTGAGAAGAACAGGCGCAGACTGGTAGATTTGGCATCAGAGTACGACTTCATCATCCTCGAGGATGACCCATACGGAGAACTGCGGTATGTGGGAGACCACATTGCTCCAATCAAGAAGTTCGACGACGAGGGAAGGGTAGTCTACATGAGCACGTTCTCGAAGATCCTTGCCCCAGGGCTCAGAGTCGGATGGGTCGTCGCGGACCCAGAGGTGCTCAAGAAACTGATCATAGCGAAGCAATCCACAGACGTATGCACGAACGTCCTCGGCCAGAGAGTGGCCCATGAGTACATCGTGAGAGGGCACATAGACCCCCAAATAGAGAAGACCAAGAAGTTGTACAGCCGGAAGCTGACCCTTATGCTCAACGGGATGGAGGAGCTCATGCCCGAAGGACTCGAGTGGGTGAAACCCGAGGGCGGGATGTTCCTATGGATCACGTTGCCTGAGAGGATCGACTCCGCGGACCTTCTGTCGATGGCGCTCAAGAAAAGAGTGGCTTTCGTGACAGGCAGGGCCTTCTACGCCAACCCCAAGGAAGGGCAGAACACGATGAGGCTGAATTTCACCCATTCGTCGGACGAGAAGATCACGGAGGGCATGAGGAGGCTCGGTTCTGTCGTGAACCAAGCCATCGTCTCGACCTGGGACAAGTCTACGGACGCAGATCTGAAGAGAATGCAGGACGCCGTCAAGGGCTCTCTCGTTGGCAAGTCCTAGAAGACGTCAGCCCCAGCGTGAACGACGATCCCTTTGTCAGTGATCGAGTACGGCTTCACCCTTCTCGAGTGTGCGGTCCTTCTCATCTTGAGGATCCTAATCGTGAGCTGCACCTCGCCGCCTTCATCTCTCTCATCGGACTGAAGCAATAGCACTCCGTCCGCGGTGTACTCAGCGAGCCCGTCCCTGGAAGACCGGGGATTGTCGTCCTTGACCTCAGCAGTCATGAGGACCGTCGCCCCTGTGCTTCGCAGGAGCTGGCACAGGTTGAACAGATTCGATCGCCGCTCGTTCTCGTCTGAGAACATCATGTTGAGCAGCGACACAGAATCCAGAACAACTCTTTTCGCCCCGAATGATTTTATGAACTTCGGCAGCTCGCTCTTGATCCTGGTTATGGTCGTCTTCGCATCCGATGGTTCCAGCTTGAAGAGGCCGATCTTCTTCTTCTCGATCGCCTGGGTCAGGTCCCATCCGAACGAGGCGGCGTTCTTGATTATGGAGTCCTTGTCCTCCTCGAGGGAGATGAAGATGCAGGGTTCATCCTTCTTCAATCCCTCTATCAGAAACTGGAGTCCGAACGTCGTCTTGCCCGTTCCGAAGGATCCCATGAGCACAACTATGTGATTCTCGGGCAGGCCACCTTGAAGCATCTCATCCAACCCGTCAACGCCGGTCTTCACCCTGTTGTCAGACATAGATCATCCTACTCTCTCTGTGTTGATGACGACAAAACCGCTCTGCGAAGTTATCAGCGTCGCGAACCTGGCGATTCTCTCCTGATCCAAGTGCGGCAAGACGCTCATGAACTTCTCGACATAGAGGTATCTCTGGCGCTTGGATGTGTGATGGAACTTGGCCCACTCGAACTTGAACACGCCATCGACGCTGTCAATAATCATCTGCTGGCGCTTCCTGTCGAGAATCTCGTCAGTCAATATGAGATAGAAGACGGAGCCCCACTTCTTGGACATCCTCTGAATCCCCTTGAGGAGCGACACAACGTCCTGGAAATCGACTGTATCGGAGACGACAAGGTCCGTCAGCGAGTCAATGATCACCATGCTCCCTGGAGCGTTGCTGTCCAGGAAATCCACCAAGGACTCCATCAGGCCGTCCTCTTTCTTGTCTGCGAAGAGACCGGACTGGTCCGACTCCCCCAGCCATGTCATCGGAACGACGGTGTGCATGAAATAATCCCGCGAGAAATCCTTGAAAAGCAGTCTGGTACTCAGCGACTCGTAGAAATCTCTGTTGAAGGACATCTTCACATCCCTGAGGATGTCATCCTTCGATTTAGAGAAAGTCACATAGCACATCTTGTCAGGGAGCGTACCGTCCTTGCCTGCGTCCCCAAGCATGAAACTGCGGGTATCGGGAAACTCCTTGACGATCCCTATCTTGGCAGCGGAGGTGAGCGCGAACTCGAGCCCTCCGCCTCCGACATCTCCCAGAAGGAGGACGACAGAACCGCTCGGAAGGCCTCCCTGGATGATTGAATCGAAATCCGCGACACCAGTCGGTATCCTACGTATATCCCCTTCTGACATCTGCGAGCCTCGCGCGCGTAAATACCGGCATGTGCTAGTATAAACATTGTGGTTCGAGTCGACAGAGTATCGGCCCGGTTGGTTTTGCCTAGGCCCTGCACAGGACGGACCTGAGCAGGTCGAGTGCGGCAATCGCGGCCTGGTCCTTGACTTCGGTACGAGACCCGCTGAAATGATTTTCTCTGCATATAAAACCGGATCTAGAGCTGACTGCGATAAACACCAGACCGACGGGTTTGTTCTGAGTTGCTCCAGTCGGGCCGGCGATTCCAGTGATGCCGATCCCGTACGCGGAACCGAATCTGTTCTTCACTCCTTCCGCCATCTGGATGGCCACCTTCTCACTGACGGCTCCTTCCAGTCTGAGCACCTCCTCGCTCACCCCGAGTATGTCGACCTTTGCTCGGTTGCTGTACGATACTATGCCGCCCAGAAAGTAATCGCTAGATCCCGCAATGTCCGTGATCATGTCCCCGAGTCCGCCCCCGGTGCACGATTCCGCGACGGCCAACGTCTCTGACCGTTCCCTCAGCATTGCACCGACCTCCTCGGCGAGCATGATGCTATCTCCGTTTTCTTGAGGGTTTCATTCCGGAATCGAGCAACCTTCCTCTCGCATCGATGCTTTCGAGAATGCATGCCACTGGCTCAGGGACCAGATGCTGCCATTTCTGCCCTGAGACAATCTTCCGCCTAATCTCAGAGGCGTTGAGGTCGCCGTTGTACGATTTGGTCTTCCGAACCTCGTAGCCTGCTTGTTTGAAAAGAGTCCTGGTAAGGTTGCTGTTCGAGTACACGACATCGAACGATGGGAGATAGGACTCGATGTGGTTGACCCATACAGAGTATCTATTGACATCCCTGATGGGCACGATTAGAGTGCGCGCCCTCTCCCCTGGGGACAGAGATGAGAGTAGCATCTGGAACCGCTCACCCGCCGTGAACGGATTGCGCTCCGTGTGAGATTCCTCGGCGCTGCCGATAACAACAATCAGCTCATCGCACTTGCTGAGGACTTCTCTGATAACCGCCAGATGCCCCTTGTGGAACGGCTGGAAGCGGCCTACAACGAGCCCGCGCAATGAGTCTTCCTCCTTCAGTTGACTACTGGCCTATCTGCACCCGGCATGGGGACCGACGAGCTTGCCCGCCTCCCAGCCACGAGGACCGCGAGCTTCTTAAGCAAACCCTCTTTCCGCGCGCCAACGAGGGCGTGCGACAAAACCTCGTTGAAGGTATTCACCGGGATCACATCAATCTTGCCGATGTACCTGTCCTCGAGAAGAACATCCTTCATGTTAGACTCCGGTATGATGACCTTCTTCATACCCATCTCCGCGGCAGCCTCTATCTTCGCGGTGATCCCACCGACTGGCAAGACCTGCCCCCGGACGCTCAGGCTACCAGTCATCGCAACCGTCTGGTCCACCTCGATCTCCTCGAAGGCAGATATGACCGCCGTCGCGACGGCGATTGACGCGCTGTCCCCTTCGATTCCATCATATGTGCCGATGAACTGAACATGAATGTCGTGATTGCTGATGTCCTGTCCAGTGTACTTCTTTATGAGCGCGGATACGTTCTGAACGGACTCCCTCGCAATCTCTCCGAGCTTGCCGGTGGCAATGATCTTACCAGCGTCTCTGTCAAGAGCCGGTGTGACCTCTGCGACGATGGGCGTCACGATCCCGGAATACTCGGACATCGACGATTCGGCGTTGAGCACGGCCAGGCCGTTGACTATCCCTATGACAGAGCCTTCTGTGAGCGAGACCTTGTAGTCCTTCCTCCGCTCCACGGCTCTGTCCGTCACCTGCTGTTCGAGGGACCTCGCAATCTTCTTGGCATCGATGACATGCTTTGCGTCGACGACGGTCGCGCCCTTCTCCGAGGCGATGTCTCCCGCTACCCTGACGAGGCCTCCGAGCTCGCGGAGCCTGAGGGTCAACATACCCCTCCTTCCCGCCCTCCTCTGAGCCTCTCGGATGATCTCTGCCACGGCGCCTCTGTTGAAGTGCGGTATTTTCTTGTCCTTGTTCACTTCCTGAGCCACGAACCTGATGAGCTTCTCCCGGTTGGCCTCGGTGTCGGGCATTGTGCTCCGCATGTAGATCTCGTACCCGTAACCCCTGATCCTTGACCTCAGGGCAGGATGCATCCCAGCGACCGCATCCAGGTTTCCCGCGGCAACTAGTATGAAATCGCATGGCACGGGCTCGCTCTTGACCATCGCCCCCGAACTCCTCTCGCTCTGTCCGAGGATACCGAACTCACCCTCCTGAAGCGCGGTGAGTAAGCTCTGCTGGCTCTCTATTCTGAGCATGTTGATCTCATCGATGAACAAGACGCCCTTGTTGGCCTTGTGAATCGCGCCCGGCTCGAGCCGCTCGTGAGCTGGAGTCTCGAGGCCGCCGCTCTGGAACGGGTCGTGCTTCACATCGCCCAGAAGCGCCCCCGCGTGCGCGCCTGTCGCGTCAATGAACGGCGGCAGTTCGTCGGGCTTGTGAAAGATAACCAGCTTGGGCACCAAGATCGCCTCTCTCCTCTGTCCGGAGTATCTGAACAGGAAGAACAGCAGCACACCGCCAACAAGACCAATGAGAAGCGGGGTGGGATCTCCCTGAATGTAGGAAAGGAACGCCCCCATAATGATGAACATTATCACCAGCATCAAGGCAGATGAGTTCTTCTGGGCTTTCTTCTGCTCCGCCTCCAGCTTCTGGGCCTGGACGATCTCCTTGCCCTTGCCCGCAGGCAATATCCTGATCTTGGGCTCGTTGTTGTCGTCCGGGTTGTGATATGCGATGACGTCCTGAAGTTCGCCCTTGGGAAGGAAATCAGTCATTGACCGAGCAAGCATAGACTTGCCTGTCCCGGGATCGCCTATGAGAATGACGTGCCGCTTCTGCTCGGCGGCCTTCCTAACAACCATGACAGCCTCGTCCTGCCCAATGACCTGATCAACAAGCTGGGGAGGTATCTTGACATCGGCCGTCGTCTCGAACTGACGAGTCCGGGTCCACTCCTCGATGTCCGGAAGACCGAGGATTGACCCCTGAGTAACACTAGTAACCATTGACTACACCAGTAACTGTCACCTAGGTGACTGTCAGAGCTATTGGACCTGGTGCTAAATAAGCATTGCGCCGCGAGTCGCACATTAGTTGAAGTAGCCAGTAGCATCGGGAGGGCAGGAACTGAGACTGTATCAAATATACAGTAAACCCCCGGGAACAAATAGTAGGTTGGCTTTCATCCAAGTGAAGACTTTACGCGCGAGTGACATGCATGAGAATCGAGGACCTTGGGCTTGACGAAAGGATTGTCAGAAAGCTCAAGCAGGAGGGCATCGAGACGCTTTATCCGCCCCAGGAGAAGGCAATCGGCCATGCGCTCGGCGGAAAGAACCTGGTCCTCTCCATCCCGACTGCCTCGGGAAAAAGCCTGGTCGCTTACCTGGCCATACTGCAGGCGGTTCTCAGAGGCGGCAAGGCGCTCTACATAGTTCCCCTGAAAGCCCTTGCTTCTGAGAAGTTCGAGGATCTCTCGAAATTCGAGGACCTCGGCATCAAGGTCGGGGAATCCACGGGAGACTATGACGAGATCGATCCGAAGCTACACAAATACGATGTTGTCATAGCGACTTCCGAAAAGGCCGACTCGCTACTCAGACATCGCACCAAGTGGCTTGACCAGCTTTCGGTCGTGGTCGCGGATGAGATCCATCTGATAAATGACCCTAATCGGGGACCGACGCTCGAGGTCACGCTCGTGAAGTTCAGAACTTTCAACCCGAACGCCCAAGTGATCGCCCTCTCTGCCACAATAAAGAACTCGAAGGAGTTGGCAGAGTGGCTCGATGCAGAGCTAATCGAAAGCGACTGGCGTCCAGTACCGCTCAGAGAAGGTGTCTACGCCGACGGTGAGATATTCTTCACCGACAACACCAAACGCCAGCTCGTGGACGATGGCGATCCTGTCCGAACCCTAGTCAGGAGCGCCCTGGCCTCCGGGGGCCAGTGCCTCGTGTTCGTGAACACGAGGAGGGCGACCGAATCGCTCTCAGCTCAGCTTGGGAGCCTTCCAAAGGAGATGGGTCTTTCGATATCAGACGAACTAGCGAAGACCTCGAGACGGCTACTGTCCGAGCAGGACGAGCCCACGACTCTGGGAAGCAAACTGGGGAAGAGCATCAAATCCGGATGCGCATTCCATCACGCTGGCCTGACGAACGCGCAGAGGAAGCTCGTCGAAGGTAGCTTCAAGGGGGGGCATCTGAAATGCATCGTCGCGACTCCCACCCTCGCGGCCGGTATCAACCTTCCCGCCAGGACGGTGCTAGTACGAGACGTCAAGAGATTCGATTCCAATGTCGGCTATACGACGATTCCTGTCCTGGAGATCAAGCAGATGTGCGGCCGTGCTGGGCGGCCCAAGTTCGACAGCTACGGGGAGGCTATCCTCGTGGCCAAGGACCAGGAGGAGAAAGACTTCCTCCTTGAGACTTACCTGCTTGGCGAGAACGAGAACATATACTCCAAGCTCGGGACAGAACCGGCAATCAGGTCTCACGTTCTTGCGCTCATCGCGACCAAGCAGGCGAAATCGCACGAGGGTCTCAAATCGTTCTTCGAAAAAACCTTCCTCGCGCACCAGACAGATATCATCTATCTAGACGAGGCGATCACCAATGTCGTCGCCTATCTTCAGAAAGAGGAGATGGTCGTTGACGAAGAGACACTGCGGGCTACCACCTTCGGGAGATTCGTAAGCGATCTCTACATCGATCCTCAGTCCGCAGTGACCATCAAAGACGCCCTTGGCAAGTACAGATCAGGCAAAGGTTTCGGCGTGCTCCATTCCATATGTGCGGTGCCAGACATGCCCTTGCTGTACCTCCGGCAGTCAGACTATTCCTGGATCGAGGAGTATGCCAGCGAGAAGGAGTCCGAGCTCCTCCTCGAAGCCCCGTCCGATTTGACCAAGTATGAGTTCTATCTTTCAGAGATTAAGACGGCCAAGCTTCTGAGTGATTGGGTTTCTGAGGTCCACGAGAACGATATCGCGAAATCCTTCGGCATTGGCCCAGGGGACATCAGGAACAAGATGGACATCGCCGAATGGCTGATGCACGCCACCGCGAGGCTGGCCGAGCTCTACAACAAGGACGCTCTGGCGGAGATGAGGAATCTCAGGACAAGGATAAGGTACGGCATCAAGGCTGAACTGCTAGACCTCGTCAAGCTGAGAGGGATCGGCAGGGTACGGGCGAGAGCGCTCTTCGCCAGAGGGTACAAGAGCATCGAGGATCTCAGGAACACTTCCTACGACAGGCTGAAACAGATCCCGAGTGTGGGTGAGGCGGTCGCCAAATCCATAAAGGACCAGCTCGGGCAGGCGGAAAGAGGCATCCCTGCGGAGAGGGAAGAGAAACAGAGGTCGCTCCGGGAGTTTGGGTGAAAGTGAATCTATCAATACCATGGGAACCAATCGCGAGGTGGATAAGGCATGGATGAAGTGATGGAATCAACCAAAGACCTCAAGGCGTGGACGGTCAGAGTGCCCGCAGGCCAGGCGAACGCCTTCGTCGACAATCTGCTGAAGTCCGAGGCGTCCTCGAAGACGAACATCCTCGCTGTGAGGGCGGAGATGATATTCGGAGCTGACCACCTCAGGACAGCGCTGTATCACGCGAAGAGAGCACACGCCGATGGCCGAAACTCGGCGAATTCCATTCCTATGGAGACACTTCTCTATGCCTCCGGGGAGAGACAACTGAGCACGGCCATTGACAAGATGTCCGTCACTGACAAGACCGAGGAATTCGTGGTAGCGAGCTTGAACGGCAGCCCGATCAGGTCCGTCGACTCTGGTTCCTGGACGAGTCTTCCGGACACGGACCCTGAGATATCTGTCACGAAACTGGTCTCGTTCGGAATATCCAGGACGGAGCTCGAGACTCTTAAGGGGCGACGGCCGGCAGAATTGGTAATGGAGAGGGTTGCGGCGGTCGACATCCTCAAGAAGTGATCCTCGTCCTTCAGACGGATATAATAAGAAGCTAATGCGATTCACAGGCTCGGTCAGGCTAATATGGCAACTATCGTTGAGTGCGTTCCGAATTTCAGTGAGGGGAGGAGGAAGGATGTCATCGACAAGATCGTCTTCTCCATCCGATCCGTGCCTGGGATCAAGGTGCTTGACGTTCAGATGGACCAGGACCACAACAGGTCAGTTGTCACTTTCGCAGGAGGAAAGGACCAGGTCCAGGAGGCGGCGTTCAGGGGGGCCAGAGCAGCGTCCGAGCTGATCGACCTGAACAAGCACAAGGGGCAGCACCCGAGAATGGGCGCTATAGACGTTCTGCCCTTCGTGCCGATAGCTGGTGTCTCGATCGAGGAATGCGTAGACATCGCAAACAAAGTGGGAGCGAAAATCGGGAAATCCCTGAAGATACCAGTCTACATGTACGAGCAGGCTGCGAGGAGACCGGACAGAAAGAACCTCGAAAATGTCAGGAGAGGAGAGTTCGAGGGACTCCGAGATGCGATTGTCTCCGACGAGTCAAGATACCCCGACTACGGCCCACGGATGCTCCACCCCACTGCCGGAGCTGTGGCAGTCGGCGCGCGCATGCCGTTGATAGCGTTCAATGTCAATTTGAAATCCAAGAACCTGGAGATTGCCAAGGACATCGCCAAGAAGATCAGGGCAAGCAGCGGGGGTTTTCCGAATGTCAAAGCGCTCGGATTCGCGCTTGAGGCGAGAGGGCTCGTCCAGGTATCGATGAACCTCACTGATTACACGGTGACCCCCATCTCAAAAGTCTTCGAGGCCATCAAGAAGGAGGCTGAGGAGCGGGATGTTGAAATCGAGGAGAGTGAGATTATCGGACTCATCCCCCTCGACGCCGTCTGCGACCTCGCCGCTCGGTATCTGAGGATCGGAGGTTTCACAAGTAGCCAGGTCCTCGAGAGGAGGATCTGGGGTTGAAGAGCGCCAAGGGTCTCGCCTCTTTCTGCGCGGAACTCTCATCCGACCAGCCATCTCCAGGCGGAGGAACAGCCTCGGCTGCGGCGGGAGCGATGGCTGCGTCATTGCTAGTCATGGTCTGCGGGATCACTTTGAAGAGCAAGAAGCATGAGAACGAGTGGGATGAACTGCGGCTCCTAATGGACAAGCTCGTCTTGGACAGGGATGAGCTCATTCAACTGGCGGAAGAGGACGCGAACGCTTACGATCTCGTTGTCGAAGCAGCGAAAAACAGAATGCTGAGCGACACTGGGCTAGCAGCCCGAAAGTACGAAGGGGCTTTGCTCGATGCAGCGGAGGTCCCCATGAAGACGGCTTTGGTCTGCCTGCGAGTGATGGAGAAGGCTGCTCGTGTGGCAGAGATCGGCAAGAAGAGCGCATCCTCGGATGTCGGCGTGGCGATCCGGTTGGCGGAGGCGGGATTCAGGGGCGCAGCTATGAATGTCAGGATTAATCTGTCAGGCATGGCGGACACCTACCATGTGGATTCACTATCTGAGAAACTCAGCAATAAGAAAGCCGAGATGGAACTGGCCCTTCAAGCGGCGCTGCAAGGACTCGAGAAGCGACCTTGACGGACTTGGTTATCTACCTTTGCTGCCAGGCCTCTATCAATAGTGATACATGGAACGATAGCTTTAAAAGAGCACAGAAAAATGATAACACGCTGAATTACTGTCAGTTTCCTCCACGTCGCAAGAGGCAGCTGACCCTAGGAGCTTGGTGAATCTTGGCAGGCAGTTATCTGAAGCAACTGCAGCTAGCTAAACAGCTAGAAGTGAAGACTAAGGAAGCTGCGAAAAACAGGGAGCTTGCCGAGAGAGAGAACGAGGCACTCGAGGAGTTTTTGGAGACCTGCAAGGAGGTCGACGTCAACCTCTCGGAGGTTGAGAAGCCTCAGCAGGAGTTCGACGCGGCCATGGCCTCGAAGGACTATCAATCGGCCCTTGCGTATGCAAAGAAGGCGATGGAAACCGCGAAGACCGCCTACGTCAACAGGATAGGCGAAGTCGCTGATTCTGTCGAAGCACTTCTTTCCCTGATCCAGCAATCCGGAGGCGAGTGCAAGGCCGCGGAAGACCTACTGGATAGGAGCAGAGAGCGGGTGGTGGCGGATGATTTCGAAGGCGCGATGAAGCTCGCGAAAAACGCATACGACACCGCTGAGAGAATGCTTCACGAGGAGTTCTCCAAGGTGTTTTCGCAGGCTCAAGAGACTATCATGGAAGCCAAGGAGATGGGAGACGACGTCGCCGTCTTCGACGAACAACTGGCCCGAGCGAAGAGCGCCCTTGAGAACCAAGAGTACGAAGCCTGCATGACCCAGTTGAAGGAAGCCCTGGAGGGAGCTGGAGAGAACCTGAAGACGCAGGTCAACGAGGCTATCTCCCGGGTCGAGGAGCTAGAGGCCGCAGGGGAGGAACTCGAAGCAGACATTTCCAAGGTGAAGCTGCATTCAGAGAGAGCCCGCAGTGCTCTCGAGGCTCTCAAGTTCAAGGAGGCGCTGTCGTACGCGAAGAGGGCCGAAGGAGAGGGCGAGAACGCGATATCCGCCCGCTTCCAGGATTTAGTCAGAGAAACGCGTGAGAACATCAAGAAGGTGAAGGCCGCCAAGGAGGATGCCACCATCCCGCAGCAGCTCCTTGACCAAGCGCTCGGCGCATTCAAAGAGAAGAAGTATATCGAATCTCTACACGCGATTACGAGTGCTCACGATAAGATACATCAGGTGCAATTCCAGTCCGTCCTGGAGGTCATATCCCAGGCAAAGGACCGATTTGTCTTGGCCAAGAAGGTCGGCCTGGACATGACGAAGGCAATCGCGCTACTTAACACCTCAAGAGACAACCTCAAGATCGGCAAGTTCGAGGATGCCATTACCTACGCTGAGCAGAGCAGAAAGGAGGTCGACACCGCTCTGGAGAGATTCTACAAGGCCAGGGATGACTTGGTCGAGCTTGCCAAAGCAGTCAAGTTCATCGGAGACCTCGGGACCGAATCGGCGGCTCTGAGGAACCTGCTCACAGACGCCAGGAAACACTTCGAGGAGAAGAACTATGACAAGACCGTCGAGGCTACCAAGCAGGGTCTTGCGGATTCCAAGAAGATCGCGCACGAGGTAGTGATGGAGGCAATCAATGCCTCCGACAAGTCGGTCAAGTTCGGAAAGCAGATTGGCGCCGACGTGACCGAGGCGGAGGGCATACTCCAGAGGGCTTTCGAAGCCATGGGGAGAGAGGAGGTGCTTGAGAGCGTCAACTTCGCGAAGTCCAGCAGGGAGGCGTCAAACGCCGCGATGACGAGGTTGATGAGCGATAAGCTACAGAGCATAGACCAATTCATCAGAGGATACTCAGGCGGCATGGCCCTGCCAGACGTGTCCGAAATCATAACGCGATCAAGACAGAATGTCGCCGCTTACGATTTCGACGAGGCATACACACTCCTCAAACAGGCGACCCAGCAGATAGAATCTGTCGGCCAGGGAGAGTGTGAAAGGGTCATAGCACTCGCCAAGGAGAAGATTGCCAGTGTCAGAACCATGGGCGGAGACCCCTCGGACCTGGAGATACTCCTGACGAGGGCAAGTGAGGACCTCAGCAGGAAAGTGTACGAGGACGCCACCGCTCGCGCCCACGATGTGATCGAGCAAGCGGACGACATGATGGTGAAGCTCGTACAGGGTGAGTTCTCGGCAGTGAAGGACACACTCGAAGATGCTAGGACCATCGGAATAGACATCGAGGATGCCAAGTCGGAGCTCAAAGACGCCCGGACGAGGCTGGAGCAGAGAGAATACGCCGATGCATTCAACATGGTTAGGGAGACGAAAAATCGTCTGCAGGGCAGAATCACCAGATACGACGGCGTCAAGGCCAAGATCAACAGATTGGAGGATCTCATATCCGAGGCTGCCCGTACGAAAGTGGAAACCTCCCAATTCCTGAAGAAACTCGACGCTGCCAAGAACGCATTCTCAAGCGGGGACCTCGACGATGCGGATACAATGCTCGACGGCTGCATCGCCGAGACCGAGAAGAGCCTTGCGATGTATCTCGCCGCGAAGTTCATCCTCAGTTCGAAGGAAGGCATCGACCTAGCAAAGGCGAACGGGATTGATGTCAACGCATCTGAGAAGCTGCTCGCAAGAGCGAAGGAGCTGATGAAACAGAAGAGCCATGAAGAGGCCCTCGCCACTGCGAAGAAGTGCGATGAGAAGGCGAGGATCCAAATCTCAGCGTCGATCACGCAGATGATTCGCGATCTTCAGAGGCTGCTCGTGGATGCAAGGAACGTCGGTGTAGACACGACCGGACCTGAGAAACTGGCGGAGAGAGCCACGGAGCTTGCCAGAGATGGGAGCTATGCGGAGTCACTGAAATGCATCTCATCCGCTAAGGAAGACATCAGCCACGTGAAGAACCTCAGCTCCCAGGCCGCACTGGAGATCAGGGTCGCTAGGACGAATCTCAAGGATGCCGAGACTCTGGACATGGAAGTCGGCAAGGCCCGCGAGTATCTCGACCAGGCCGTCGAGGCCCTCACGAGACATCAATACGCAATCGCACTCGAAATCGCTAGGAAATCCTCGGAAGCGTCCTCTGAAGTGACAAAATCGCGCATCTGGGACACCCTAAGCAAGTTCAAGGAGCGCATCGAGAAGGTTTCCTCGGATGGCTTCCAGGTCGGAATGGCAGAGCGATGCGTCGGGGAAGGTATCCAGGCGTTCAAGGAGGGGAAGTACCAGGATTCGCTGCGACTCGCGATGAAGTGCGAGTCGGAAATGGAGAGAGCCGAGCTGCAGAGAGACATCAGCACGAGAGCTGTGGAAATGGCCCGGAAGAAGCTGCAGGACGCAGTCTCCGACAGCATCAAGACCGATGCGCTCGCTGCATTGGTCTCCAAGGCCGAGGAACTCCTCAGGGAGGGCAAGTATGTCGATGCCATGTCCGCAGCGATCGCCAGCGGGGACGAGCTCCATATAATAAGAGAGAACCTGGACGGCATCAGGGTGGAGATCAGCAGTGTCAGGGAGCGGCTCGAGAGGCTGAAGAATATAAACATAGACACCTCCGAGTGCGATGAGGCTCTGGAGATGGCCCAGGAGTATCTTGCTAATCACGATTTCGCGAAGTCCAAGGACGCCATACAGAGAGCGTCAACAACCGCTGCCGAGCTGTTCGAGGACTCGATTGAGGATGTGATGAGGCAGAACAAGCTGATGATCTCGAAAGCGAAATCCATGGGGATCAACACCAAGTCCAGCGAGGATCTGCTAGAGGTCGCAAACACTTCGTTCTCCGAGAAGTTGTGGGACTTCGCATACCAGCAGGCCATGGGATGCAGAGACAACTGCATAGACCTCATTTCGAAGAAGATCACCAGCCTGGCAGAAGAGGTCAAAGATAAGATGGACGAGCTGAAGAAACACGGTGCCACCGTCTCCTCCGTCGAGAGGCTTCTTGACGAGGCCAGGAAGGCAGGCTCCAGAGGAGATGTCGCCGGAGCTTTCCAGATGCTCATGGAGGCCGACCAGAGGATCAGCATGGTCGAGGATTCCCACAAGAAGTATGTCGACACCACGATAGCGGCGGAAAGCGCGCTGGAGAACCTCGCCAGATTCGGAATATCGAAGAAAGAGCCCGAGAGATTGCTTGCGATGGCGGACATCGAGAAGGAGAATGACTACGACTCCGCCATAGAGCTCGTGTCCGAGGCATTGGACACAGCGAAAGAGCTGATGGAATCATATTCCCCGGAAATCACGATCAATGTCGTCTCCTCAGGTCTTCAACAGGACGCTGTAGGGACTCTTACGGTGACGCTCACCAACTCTGGAAAGGTATTGGCGAAAGATGTTGGAGTCCACGCGGAGGGCGATTTCGAGTTCAAGGACTCGGAGAGCATCCCAATCCTAAGACCAGGCACGGACGAGTCCGTCAGCATCGAGCTCAAGCCGACACAGAGCGGAGGCGTGCCCATTAAACTAGTCGTATCGAGCAAGCGGCCCCTGGATGGGAAGATCCAGACCTTCGAGTTTGAGGATGTCCTGAACGTTTTCGCACCTGGACCTGCATACAAGCTCGGAAGAGCGACTGAGGTGACAAGGTGCATCTCGTGTCAGGGGAGGATCAAGCAGGGCTTCGACATCGTTACATGCAGGTGTGGGGGACAGCTCCACCTCTCGTGCGCCAAGAGGACGAACCAGTGCCCTGTCTGTGGCCAGAAGTATGCCATCTAGCTCGAACCTCCGATTCGTACCTTGGAGACCCTGATAGCCGGCGTCCGCACCCCGAAGGCATCTCGTGACTTCTTTCCCACCAAGTCGATCTTAGAGAACATGTCCAGAAGATTGGCACCTATTGTTGATTGCCTTATGGACGGTCCGAGTTCTCCATGAACTATCTCGAAGCTCTCCATCATGAGTCCCGAGAACTCGCCCGTGGCAAGGTTGGGATAGTCATAAGTAACTCTCAGGAAGACGCCGCTCTTCGTATCTGAGATCATCTCTTCGAGGCTGCTGTCGCCTGTCTTGACAAGCAGGTTAGATGGCGATATAGATGGGAGCTGGCGGAAGCTCCACAAAGCGCCTCCCCTAGAAGAATTGCCTGTGCTTTCCACGGAATCCTTCCCCGCCGTGTAGCTATCGTAGAGGTAGGACCTCAGGACACCTTTGTCCACTATCTTCTTCCGTCTTGCCAGAACCCCTTCTCCATCGAACGAATAGCTGCCGGTGGCCCATTCGATTGTCGGGTCGTCGGTCACCGTCAATGCCTCGGACCCTATCGACTTGCCAAGCATCCCGGCGAGATAGGTCCTCTTCCTCTGCACGCTTTCGGCGTTGGCCCCGCCTCCTATCGCGGAGAGGAGTATGAATCCCGCGGAGAGCGGGTCCAGTACAACTGGATAGTCCCCCGTCTTGAGCTTGCCATGCCGCAGGCCTTTGGTTCCGTAGTCCATCGCGTTCATTCCGACCCGGTCCACGAGCGAAGGATCGTATCTCCTGCTCCAGCCGCCGTCCATTCCGGAGAACATCTCGGAGCCGGACCTCGCGACGGCCTCAGCCGTCATCTCGAACGTTGTGAACCGTTGCTGTCCCGCAAACCCGCTGCTGTTCGCCAGAGCCACTTGTCCAACGCCCACTCCGACTCCCGCGTTGACGGATGTGATGAACTTCGATGTGCTCGCGGACTCCGCGAGTCTAATCGCAAGCCCGACGACATCGTCAGGCTGCAATCTCACAAGCTTCGGATCATACAACCCTGCGACTCTGCTCGGTCTCGCCTTGTCCGGAAGTCCCTTGAAATCAGAATCGGGCGTCCCCGCCTTGGCCTGAGACACCGCCAGTCTTGCTGCCTTTCGAATAGACTTCATGTCCATGCCCGTGCAAGTGGAGAAACCCTGGCTGCCTCTCCAGAAGGCCCGGATAGACACTCCTGGATCGCTGACCAGGCTTGTCTGTTTCATAGAACCCTTCTCTATCTCTGCGGACATGTATGTGGAATTGGTGACTACGACATCGCAGTCCGACAAGCCCATTTTCAATGCAATCTCAACGACTTTGGCCGCGAGTTCCTTGAAGTCCGTCATCTTTGGTCCCTCCTAAACCAGTCCTCCGATCACCATGTTGGCCACCCTCATGTGAGGACCGCCGTCTGTCGTACGAGCAGATTGACCGAATTTTCCGCAATACCCCGGGTCTGTCAGAACGAAGTCATCGGCCAATCCCTGAACGTTCTCGAGAACCTCGAGGATGAGCCCTGAAAGCGATGCGTCCCTGTACCGCTGACCCAGCTCCCCTCCCTTGATCTCGAACGCTTCGTCGCACTTGAACATGAACTGTCCCTTGGCGGGCTCCACATATCCGTACTGGCTACCTTGAATGAGCAGACCTCGTTTGGTGTCCTCCATAAGCTCTTGCTTCTTCCAGTCCCCAGCGCCGATGTAGGTGTTACTCATCCGGATTATCGGCGGGCTGTTGTATGCCTGAGACCTGGCAGAGCCCGTCGGCGGAGTCTGCATTCTGCTGCTCGATTCGATGTTGTGCATGAACCCCTTGAGGATACCGTTCTCAATCAGAGCTTGCTTCTTGGCTCTTACACCTTCCCAATCGATCGAAAAATATCCGAATGTATCCTCGACTGTCGGGTCATCATACAGGCTGATTTCTTCCACTCCGACCCTCTTCCCCAACTTGCCTTCGAGTACGGAAGCCCCGGCTAGGACCCCGTCTGCCTCGCATGCGTGTCCAAAGGCCTCATGCGCCAACATACCCGTCATCTTGTTGTCGAGAATACAAGTGAATTTCCCGGCAGGGACTGGCTTTGAGTCCAAGAGGCGAAGGGCCTGAGAGGCCGCTTCTCGCCCGATGGAGATGGATTGATCCCTTCGCATGAGCTCGAAACCCCCGACGCTCCCGACCGATGCGTGTCCACGCTGAATTACCCCTTCCGAGCTCGCGTACGCCGAACACATCCCCAAAGTCCATCTTTCCTTGGTGTTCACCAACGTGCCGAATGAATTGGCCACAACCCTGTCGATCTCGAAATCGTCGTACCGGGTGTTTGTGCTCGTCACGCGGGAGTCAAGCCCTTTCATGGACCTGTCGTTCTCAAGACAGAAAGACAGTTTTTCCTCGACTGGGACAGAACTGGGAGGTTCCTTGCAGCGGTACACCTCAGTCGCTCTCACGGCCTTTCCAGCAGGAATCGTGAACTTGATTCTCGCCCTTGCTCTCGCGGCCTTCGCAATCTTGACAGCTGCCTCAGAGGTGTTCCTTATTGATGACTTCGTCAGGACATTGGTTGTCGCGAATCCCCACGACCCGTCTATAAAGGCGCGAAGTCCACAGCCAGACTCCTGCTGGGATGTCATCGTCTTCGTTTTGCCGTCCATGATCACTATGCTGGTGCCCGAGGCGCTCTCTATTCGTATATCTGAGAATTCCGCTCCGAGCTTCCTCGCATGTTCGACAGCAGTCTGAGCTAGATCTTCCAAGGACTCCTCTCAAGTTGTCCGGGAGAACGATACCACCAATTGAAGCTATCTCCTTCCGGTTCAGGTGCGCTGGAACCCACAAGCACTTTCCGCGGATTGGACGAATTCGCCTGACGACAACATCTGGGCGACCAACTCTATCTCCTTCGAAAGAGACCTGTCGGCCTCCAGGGGCGGCACTGCCTTCCGGAGGGTCGCCTTGATTGCTTCGATCGCTGGACTCGACTTGAGAGTGATGAATTCTAGACCCTGGGCGGCTGTGATCATCTCGATGGCCAGTACCCTCTTGACATTCTCCACAATCTGCCTGGCTTTCCAAGCACCGATCGTTCCCATGCTGTTGTGGTCCTCCTGGTTTGCGCTTGTCGGGATGGAGTCCGCGGACGCAGGATGGACTAGGACCTTGTTCTCTGAGACGAGCGAGGCTGCGACATATTGAGGAACCATCAGCCCCGATGCAACGCCCCCGTGCCTGGTGAGAAACGGTGGGAGGCCGCTCAACTTGTCGTCGACGAGCCTCGCCGTCCGCCTCTCTGAGAAGCTGCCCAGCTCGTGCACTGACAGTCCCAGGAAATCCATTGAAAGCGCGAGCGGCTGACCATGGAAGTTGCCTCCCGAGATGACCATGTTATCCTCCGGGAAGAATAGCGGGTTGTCCGTTGCGGAGTTCATCTCGACCTCGAGCACGTCCTCGACATGCCAGATGGCTTCGACGCTCGCGCCCATCACCTGGGGGATGCACCTCAGCGTGTACGCGTCCTGTATCTTCGGACAATCGTGATGAGAAACCATTATCTCGCTTCCCTGGAGGAGCGAGACCATGTTGCGCGAAACCCACAGCTGTCCCCTGTGCGGTCTGACCATTGATATCCTCGGGTCGAACGCGGATGATGTTCCCTTCAGTGCCTCAAGAGACATCGCGGCTGCAAGTTGCGCATTGTCCGCAAGCATCGCGGCATCCTTGACCGCGAGGGCCCCCAGGGCGCCCATCGCCTGGGTCCCGTTCACCATAGAGATCGCCTCTTTCGGCTGCAGCACCAGAGGCTTCAACTTCTTCCTAGCCAGTGCCTTCGCACCAGGTTCAAAACCCCTGCCTGCGTCGGCCTCTCCTTCGCCGATCAGCACGAGCCCGAGGTGGGCGAGCATTGTCAAGTCACCGCTCGCTCCGACGGAACCTTGTCTCGGGACAAATGGCACGATCCCCGAGTTCAGCATGCGAACAAGCATCTCGACGACATCGTCCCTGACTCCGGAATACCCTTTGGCCAGAGCGTTTGCGCGCAGGAGCATCATCGCCCTCACGACTTCGGTTGGGAACGCATCACCGACGCCGCATGCGTGGCTCCTTAGCAGATTGACCTGCAGTGCGTTCAGCTCGTCCGGAGGTATTCTGACATCGACCAGCTCTCCGACTCCCGTGTTGATCGCGTAAATCGTCTTCCCGTCTTTGACGAGTTCTTCCAAGGCCGCCCTAGATTCTCTCATCCTCTCCCTCGCGGTCGACGCAAGCGAGACTCTCGCGCCCTCTCTCGCGACCCGGACGACCTTCTCAAGAGACAGGCTGTTGCCATCGATTGTCACTGTGGTACTGAACGTCTCTCTTGATGCATTCATAGTGGAACCGCCAACGCAGTCAATCCACTGGCTTCGTGGATTCGTACCCTGAGTGAGTGCGCTGTCTTATGGAGCTTTCTCCTTGATTGGAACGAACTTGTATCCGTAATGTATCACGCCCGATGGTCCTTCCTCGCCGAGCTTCCGCATGGTCGCCTTCACGGGCATCCCAATCTTCACATCGGCAGCCTCACAATCGATAATCTGGCCAGTGACCTTTGCGCCCTCCTCGAGCTCGATCATTGCGACCACGTAGGGTTTCAGCAGCGCCAGCTCCTCGAGCCCTTCCTGGACCTCTGTGAAGGAGAATACTTTTCCTTCGCCCCTGAGTTTGACCTTCTCGATCTTGCCCACGCTCTTCCTGTGGCAGACCGGGCAAATCGCCCTCGTCGGGAAGAAGTGCCTTCCGCAGTTGTTGCACTTGAAGCCCACAAGATTGTACCTGCTCGGGTTCTCTCTCCAGAATCTCGGTGCCGAAGCCATTCTCACGCCCTCCTGAACAAGTGTACAACGACAGTCGCGCCGGTTCCGCCGACATTGTGCGTCAGACCCACGGTCGCGTCTTTCACCTGCCGCTTCTCTGCCTTGCCTCTGAGCTGGGTGACTATCTCCACCGCCTGCGCCAGACCAGTCGCTCCGATGGGATCCCCTCTGGCTTTCAGGCCGCCTGATGTGTTCACAGCGACCTGCCCGGCAAGACCTGTGAGACCAGCCTCCGTGGCCTTCCCGCCTTCTCCCTTGGCGAAGAACCCCAGATCCTCAATCGCGAGTATCTCGCTGATGGTGAAATTGTCATGCACCTCGGCCACGCGGACTTCCTTGTGCATCATGTTGGCCATGGTGAACGCCCTCTGCGCGGCCACCTTCGTGGCCTCCATCGTCGTAATGTCCTTTCTGTGGTGCAGAGCCAGATAGTCGCTCGCCTGTCCTGAGCCGACTATCTCCACTGGAACCTCCGTGTACTTCTTGGCTTGGTCCAGCGGACAAAGGACGACCGCAGCCGCCCCGTCTGAGCTTGGAGCGCAGTCGAAGACTCTCAGCGGAGAGGACACCATCGGAGAGCCCATAACGGTCTCCCTTGTGATCTCTCTCTGGAACTGAGCCTTCGGATTGAGCGAGCCGTGCTTGTGATTCTTGACAGCAACATCAGCCAGCTGCTCTCGGGTCGTGCCGTGCTCGTGCATGTGCCTCCTGGCTATCAGCGCGTGAAGTGCGGGGAATGTCGCGCCGAGCACCGTCTCCCACTCCTGGTCTGCGGCTGAGGACTGGATGAGAGCGGACTCGAGATCGCTAACATCCGTCATCTTCTCGGCTCCTCCGACCACGACTATGTCGTGAAGACCCGATGCGACGGCCATGAATCCTTGCCTGAGAGCAAGTCCTCCTGACGCGCCTGCGGCTTCAACGCGGGTCGCCGGTATGTTGTCCCGAGCCAGGCCCGCGTAGTCCGCGATTAGCGCGCCTATGTGTTCTTGGTCAATGAACCTGCCAGCGGACATGTTACCCACATAGAGCATGTCTATCTTGTCAGCGGATATGTTGGCGTCCGCAACGGCCGCGAGACCAGCCTTGATTCCTAAGTCCCTGAACGAGTAGTCCCAGAGCTCGCCGAACTCGGTATCGCCCACTCCTATGACAGCAACGCGCCTCAAGTTCACTCACCCCCCAGGAGGATCTTGCCTCTGAACTTCGCATATGTCGCGTAGTCGAGGAACTTCAGATTGGCATTGAGCTCCGTGAAGGTCGGAGCCCTGGAACGGGAGTACTTCTCGATCTCGTCGGTGACGGTGATATCAAACGCATCCGAACCCGCCCCGGACCCGTACGCGACTGCGAATATCCTGTCTCCCGCCTTCGCCTCGTCTAGGATTGCGGAGAGCCCGAGAGGGACCGCACCACAGTAAGTGTTACCGATGACCGGGGCCAGAAGCCCGGTCTTGATCTGGACATCGCCGAACCCGAGCTGTTTAGCGACCCGAGTGGGGAACTTGCCGTTGGGCTGGTGGAAAACCGCATAAGTATAGTTCTTGGCGGTGGTCCCAGCCCTCTCCATCAATCCCTTGCCACCGTTCAGGACATGTTTGAAGTACGCTGGCTCGCCAGTGAACCTGCCACCGTGGCGAGGGTACATCTCGCCCTCTCTCCTCCAGAAATCCGGAGTATCGGTGGTATAGGAATACGTGTGCTCTATCCTCGCGATCATCTTCTCCGACCCTATCAGGAACGCCGCCCCGCCGGCAGACGCAGAGAACTCGAGGGCGTCCCCAGGTGCGCCCTGGGATGTGTCGGCGCCTATCGCGACGCCGTACTTGATCATGCCCGAGCCGACCATGCCCATGCAGGTCTGGATGGCGGCCGTACCAGCCTTGCACGCGAATTCGAAGTCTGCCACCGTCAGATGTGGGGCCGCTTCGATAGCTTCGGCGACGATGGTCCCCGACGGCTTGACGGCATACGGATGTGACTCCGAGCCGACGTAAAGCGCGCCAATGTCCTTCGGGCTCACGCTGCACCTCCTCATCATGTTCCTCGCGGCCTCGACTGAGATGGTTATCGTGTCCTCGTCAGGAGATGGCACGGACTTGCAGTTGATCATCAAACCTTTGCTCATCGCCTTGCCGTCGACTCCCCAGACCTTTCCTATCTCCTCAGGCGTGATCCTGTAGCGCGGAACATATGCTCCGTAGCTCACTATTCCGACATTCATCCAGATTTCACCTCACGATCATCCAAGCGATTGCAGTCTGTCAACGAGGTCCCCGATCGCCATCTGAGTCCTGATCAATGGTATCCCTTCGAGTTCGGCCAGCCTGATAGCTAGCTCGTCCACCTGCTCGGGCTTCTCGTACACTACCATGGCCGGTTTCAGAGGGTGCGCCCTTATGGCGATCATCGGTGATCTGCCGAACCGTACCCCGGTGAACACGAGAGCTCTCTGGCTGCTCCAGCCGTATATCTTGAGATAGTCGAAGGAACTGAGTGAGGTTATTGCGCGGACGCTGTCAATAACCGTGTACCCGTGTATGTGTTTCTCGAGACCGATTGCAGGGGTGAGGTTCTCCCCTTCGATCTTTGAGACGAGGTCAGAGGCAAGGACCTCGACCGAGAACTCCTTGATGGCGATGATCGCATCAGTCTTCGCGGCAAGGGAGTACTGCTTGAGGATTGCGCCGCCGGTCTTCTCGTCTATCTCGATGTAAGCATCGACGATCTTGCGGACGGTGACGATGCCGGGCGATTTCCTCCTGCCGGCCTCGTAGTCGCTGATCACGGAAGGCGAAACACCGAGATGCTTCGACAGCTCTTGCTGTGAGATCTTGAACTGCTCTCTCCACTTCCTTATGGTCTTGCCGGGCTCATCGGAAAGGCAGATTTCACCAGCGATCTTTTCCCTCACCTGGTCCCGCATGTCTCTAGAAGAAGATTGTCGATACTTATAGTTTGTCGTACATCATTATCGGCAAAAGACGAATAGAGCTGGCTCCCGCCAAAGCGCAGGAATGGAGCCGATTCTAGCAGCGAATCGGAAGGGAGGAATCCGTGCATTTACGGAGGCCAATCCATCATCGGAAATACGGAGTCAAAACCGAGCCATGACACATGACTAGGAATAAATAAGGCCGGCCTTCTACCCCTGAATCGCCCGAACAGAATGGGGTAGTGGTCTAGCTTGGTATGATCCGTGGTTCGGGACCACGTGACCGTCGGTTCAAATCCGGCCTACCCCATTACCACTATATCTGGCTAATTTTCAATTTTGCCGGATTGAAATTTCGCAACAGGCGTTTCCCATACCTGTCGTGCTTGGGAGAACGCGGTTTCGCTGCGGATCCGCGCATAGTACCGCTCTGTGGTGCCCGTATCAGTGTGTCGGAGGCACTTGGAGACCGCCTCAATCGGCGCATCTAGGTCCTTCAGCTTCTGAGCGAATGTGGGTCTGGTTCTGTAAAGAGTCGGGTGGTGGGCCCATCATGGCGGCAACATCGCCTCCAACTCTCCACTCATTCCGTTCGGCTCAGACCGTGCGGCCATCGCTGGCTCGTATAGGATCATCATCGCGTCATGCCGGAATGCGCCGGGGTCGAACCATAGACCCCCTGCCACCTCCAATCTCTTGGAGACGGCTGTCTGCAGTAGGTCGATGCTGGCATTGATATCTCTGTCAAGATTCAAGCCGCATTCGCACTCGAACAGAGTGCCCATTCGGGAATCAAGTCTCCCACATGTCGGGCACTTTCTGCTGCTGCACATGAGGTCGTGATCTGGCGCCAGGCGTACTAGGATTCTCCGACTACATGCAGCATCAGGAATACGGCCTTCGGTCCATCCCGAGGACTTCATCACCCGATTCTTGACAGAACCCTGTGTGGGCCATCGTCAGCTGCCGTGATACATCCTGTCACACCATAGAAAGCTCCATCCTGAGATAGGAAAGAGAAAAGAGTCTGGCCCAGCGCAATGGCACTCTGATTGGAAAAGAGCCAGGCGTTTGAGTTCACACACGGTTCTCCGGGGAAAGAGACCGTAGGGAAGGAACGGCGACGGCTATGGGAGCGACTTTGATTAACGGACTCCTCGATGTTCCTCCCCTTGCTGGGATCCAGGCGAAAGTGGTTGTCCAGAATGGGGACTCGCATAGGCCTACTATCTCAGTCTATGCAAGCAGGCCAGCGGCTTTTAGCTCTTCTGTAATCTTGTCGACGGCGGTCTCGGCATCCTCCGGCTTTCGGGCGCCAGTGCACACCAGCTTCCCGCTGCCGAACAGAAGCATGACCACCTTCGGCGAGTCGAGACGGTACACGAGTCCAGGAAACTGCTCCGGTTCGTACTCGACCTTCTCAAGACCAAGGGTGATGGCTGTAGCGTTGAGAT